>Ga0224505_10001576_pt1 | contig 14148 bp, 12 predicted proteins | sample SF_Jan12_sed_USG_FD_169102 | JGI IMG/M metagenome (GOLD analysis project Ga0224505, IMG submission 169102) | Sediment microbial communities from San Francisco Bay, California, United States - SF_Jan12_sed_USGS_4_1 | ecosystem: Environmental > Aquatic > Marine > Sediment | place: USA: California... | reverse complement strand
AAAATTGGTCCGGTAATCACTACCACCGATGTTGGTGCCGCCGATCTTGAGCATCGTTTTCAAGGGGGATAACTTGTAATTAATCTGTGCGTCAACTAGACCAAATGAAGGGACGTCCCATATCCCGTAAGAAGACTCCCACCGGAATCCATCCTGGTAACGGAAGTTGATGTTGAACCCCATATTCTTTGTGATCTTGCGGTTGCTGATGCCAACGTTGTATTTATTTTTTGGCGTGTTGAAGTTCGCCCTGAATGCCGGGCTTTCATTGGCTTCGTACTGGGCGAAGCTATAGTTACCACTCAGTACAAAATTCCTGGGTAAATTATACGATAACCCGAGGCCTACTCCATATGATTTCACTTTCTCGGCAGAATTCGTGTAGGGTGAAAATAAGGATCCTGCGACCACGTCTTTTCCCTGATGTTTAGTACCAGCCTTGCTGGCTACAATCTCGCCGCCAATGAAATCTTTGTACTCCGAGTAATATCCGTTCAGGTCGACAAGAAACCTGGTACCGATAAGTCCTTTATAGCCAAGTTCAAAGGCCTGTAATTGCTCTGGCTTTACATAGTCAAAATTTGCAGTTTTGAGAAGAGCTTCATCGCCACTCAACACGTCGCCGGTAACAGGGTCAAGTGCTCCTCCTTTTGACACAAACTCATTATAGGAAGCCTGTGTGTACGCGCCTCCCTGGTGGATACCGTAGCGTTCCGCGTTAGCTTTGGTGCTGCCAAGGAGCGTTCCGCTGGAGGAAGGAAAATAGATGTATTGCGCCTGGGTATCCGGATTCCGGAAACCGGTCTGGAAGGAAGCCCTGATGTTTTGATGCGTGTTGAAGGTATACACGGCAGATATGCGTGGGGTTATATGACCATCAAAATTCTCGTTTTTATCGTATCGGAGGGATCCTGTCAGTTTCAGCGCTTCTGCAATGGTTTTTGCGATCTGTGCGTAGCCCCCGAATTCATTGATCTTGATCCTTTCAAAATTTACACCATCATCCGGGGCCTCGTTGAAGATGGTACCGTTCGAGAAAAGATCATACTGCCTTACATTGCCCCCCACCTGTATTTCTGCCCACTTGATCTGGTTAAAAAACTTATAATTAAACTCGGCATGCTTAAGTTTTGAGTTGTCATAAAAAGAAGCGCCGGGAGGTGTTTTTTGAAAGAAATTTCCTCGCACGGTAGCCATTAATTCATTGAATGCCGGGGTTCCAGGCAAAGGCCTGCCGCGGTCGGCAAAGGCTCTTGCTGACGAAGGGTCGCCTGCGGGAACGCCAGGAACGTATCCCTGCATGGCCAATACGTATTCAGGAACCCATCCACTGCCATCGCTTCTGAGGGACTGATTGTACGTTTCGTTGGCGTATGCACCAAGGGCAGATAAATTGTAGGACTTTCCTGCATCGGTTGCAGAAATATAGCCTCTGACAAAGAAGTTGTCGCCCCGCAATTCAAGTTTGTGAAATTGTTGGTTGAAATCCCTTAGAATATACTTTTCGGTTCCCTGGTAAATAGAACTTCCACCACCATAACGATAGTTGTAGAGTACTTCAAGCTTGTCTGTAATTCTATAGTGTATCGCGGCATCTCCCTTTAATGTTTTGGCATCGCGATTATCCGAGAAGGCTGCCAGCAGATCTTCTTCCTTAAAGCCGGTTCGCGTAATTATTCCAATGCTTGGTACGCCCGGATTTATTCTTGTTTCATCTCCATACAAGTTTAGTCCATCGAAATCAGGATTGCTGCTTAGATCAACTGTTGACTCGGGCCTATTCCTGTCGGTTTTGTAATCGTTTCCCGTCCAGTCGGAAGCTGTCATGTAGGAGAAATTTACCTTGAAGGCAAACTTGTTATTAAAAGCCTTCGCGTACCGTATGCTGTATTGCCCCAGGGGATGTGATCCACCGGCGTCAGAATTCGTTATGCCTTGCTTCACCTGTGCGCTTAAGCCTTGATATTCAAACGGGCTTTTACTTTGCATGATCATGATGCCGTTGAAGGCATTGGGACCATACAATGCTGAGGCAGCACCCGGAATCAACTCCACGCTTTCGGCGTCCAGTTCGCCTATTCCCATAATGCTACCTGTCGGAAAGTTCAGCAATGGGGCTTGTGTGTCCATGCCGTCAACCCACTGCACAAACCTGACGTTGGCGATGGTGGCAAAGCCACGTGTATTTATGGCATTCAAGTTGAGGCTCCCCGAGCTTGATTGTACACCTTTGACATTGGCCAGGGCATCATAAAAATCCGGTGCCGCGGCCATTTTGATGGCTGTCAGATCCATTTTTTCAATGGTGACCGGTGATTGCAAAATGCTTTCTTCCATGCGCGATGCGGAGACTACAATCTCCTGCCCCAGCATGGTTTGCTCCAGCATCATTATGTCCAGGCCATCTGAATTGGCCTCCGTAATGGAAATTTCCTGCGTAGCGTACCCTATAAAAGAAAATACCAGGGTCAGCGGCGGGGAATCTTTAGCTGTCAGGCTGAATTCTCCACTTGTGTTGGTGATGGTTCCCAAAACCGTTCCTTTCACAACAACGTTTACTCCGGCTAATGGCTCGCCATCTGCGCCGTCGGTTACTTTGCCGGAGACGCTGGTTTGCGAAAAGCATATGGAGACCGAAAGCAATGAGAGCAGCAAAGCGGCTGATGAATTTTTGAGTAAATTCTTCATATAGGCTTAAAGTTGATTAAGTATAACACTTGAAGCCAGGCGATGCAGTTTGTTATGCATTCAATGCTTCTTGGACGAAAAGTACAAAAAAAAGGGTAATTACAAACGTTTGTGTAGGGTATTGACTAACGTTTTTAAATCTTTTATTACAACAAATCTGTTACTTTTTTAAGTGCTTCACCAGGCGGTCGCAAAGGTCATTTATTTCAGTTGACATAAATTCATCCCCGGTAGCATTAAGCAGGTTTTGAGATATTCCACCAATGCAGTCAATGTAAAACCGCTTCATTTCGTCCACGGGCATTTCTTTTGTCCAAAGATCAATTCGCAGGGTGTTTTTCTGCATGTGGTCCCAAAGTGCTACACTAATCGCTTTGGTTTCGGCAAGGCCCGGATCAGGATTGTCGGTTGCCTCCCAGTGTATTTTGTCAGGAACGTTATTGTGGTCAAGTTCGACGGTGAAATTGATCTTTGATTTTTTCATGACCGCAAGTTAGCATGCCAACGACTTTTCCGCTTTCTTTTCTGAATTTTTTTCGGCGATCTGCCATTAATCAAACGGAAAGGTTTTCATGTTTGCATCTTCTGCTTAGCCAGGGAAACAAAAAAATCCATTGAAGAAGGATTCTTCAGTGCGCCGGTATTTAATACGGCACGGGGATCTTTTCCCATTAAGACTTTCTTCACCGGAGTCTCCGTTTTCTTGCCACTGATCGTATACGGTATGTCTGGTACGACCAGGATTTCATCCGGCACATGACGCGGACTGTTTTCAGCGCGAATTGTTTCGATGATTTTATTCTTAATCGCTGGTGTAATCTTCATCTCGTTCTGCATTACAACAAACAAGGGCATCCAGAATTCGCCACCTTCCTTTTCGATGCAAATGATCAGGCTGTCTTTCACTTCCTTTATTTTATCAACGGCACGGTAAATTTCGCTGGTACCGATCCGCACGCCGCCGCGATTTAACGTCGCGTCTGATCTTCCGTAAATTATTACGCCAGACCTTTCGGTAACACAAATCCAATCGCCATGACGCCAAATACCGGGAAACATTTGAAAGTAGCTTTCGCTGTAACGTACAAACTGAGGGTCGTTCCAAAAGTAAATTGGCATAGAAGGCATTGGTTCCGTGATTACCATTTCGCCTACTTCTTCAATCACGGATTTACCCATTTCATCAAACGCTTCAAGCTTGCAGCCCAATGCCCTGCATTGAATTTCTCCTGAGTATACCGGCCCGGTTGGATTTCCCCCGACGAAGGCACTGCATACGTCGGTGCCGCCGCTCATTGAAGTTAACCATACATCCCGTTTAACTTCCTGGTACACCCATTCGAATGCTTCAGGAGGTAATGTGCTGCCTGTCGACCCAATCGAACGGAGGGCATGCAGCTTGAATTCTTTCCCCGGTCTGACACCCTCCTTCATGCTTGCTAAAATGTATCCGGCACTGGTACCGAAATGGTGAATGCCGGAATCTTCAATGAACTTCCAAAGTGCGCGTATGTCAGGGTATGCGGGACTCCCGTCATACAAAACCATGGTGCCACCGGCCAATAGACAACCGTGGATGTAATTCCACATCATCCAACCGGTGGTAGTATACCAGAAGCAGCGCTCCCCGGTTTTGTAATCATTGTGAAACGTTCCATACTTCAGCTGTTCCATCAAAATACCACCGTGCGAATGCACGATTGCCTTAGGCAATCCTGTTGTACCGGATGAATAGAGTACCCAGATAGGATGGCTGAAGGGCATGCGCACAAATGCCAAGGGAATGTCTTTATGGTGGATTACTTCAGGCCAGAAAACGATGGGTTTGCTTTCCAGTTGCAGGTCTTTATTTTCAGAAAGGACGATAACCGTTTCTACCGAAGGCAATGATCTGACCAGCGCCTGCACTGTGGTAGTTTTGTCAAATGATTTTCCGCCGTAACTGTATCGGTCTACTGCAATCAATACTTTGGGTTTGATTTGTTCGAAGCGATCAATGACGGCAGTTGTTCCAAAGTCGGGAGAGCAGCTTGACCATACTGCACCCAATGAATTTGCAGCAAGGAATGCAATGGTTGCCTCGGGGATACAAGGCATGTACGCGACAACGCGATCACCAGCCGTGACGCCACGCTGTTTTAAATAATATTGAAGGGATGCAACTTTTTCTTCGAGTTCGTTCCAGCTAATTTCGTTTGCCGCTCCGGATTCAGATTGGAAAATCAGTGCCGGATGAAGCGTTGTTTTTTTTCGGAAGACATGTTCCGCGTAGTTCAGGGACACACCTTCAAACCAACGGGTATATGGCATGGGCTGCGCGCTCCTTACCGAGGCGTAAGTGCCATCGTGGAGGATGTCAAAATACTGCCAAAGGGATTCCCAAAAGGCCTCAAGGTTGTCGACAGACCATTCCCACAATTGGGGATAGCCCGCGAATGGAAGGTTCTTCTCGTTTCTCAGCCAATTTAAAAAATGGCTAATGTTGGCATTTTCAACAAAATCCTTTGACGGGGTCCAGAGGGGTATGTCGTTTTCCATTGTGTACTACAAAGTCCTGGCGCGCGTTCCGCAGGCTTGGTTAATCGTCAAACATCCGCCAGAATCTTCAGTGCTTCAGTCTGGTCCAGATGGAGTTGATTCTTCAGTTCCTCAAGGTCGCTAAACCTGCTGTCTTTTCGTATGAGCTTGTGAAAATAAATCGTTAATGATTCCCCATAGATATCTTTATTGAAATCAAAAATATTCACTTCTATGTTGCGTTTTATGCCCTGCACAGTCGGTCGATTACCAATGTACAACATTCCCTTGAACCGTTTATGTTCGTAGCGGATGGTTACAGCATAGATGGCGTCAACCGGGATAAGTTTGTAGGCCGTATCGATCTCGATATTTGCGGTGGGGTAGCCCAGAATCCTGCCAAGTTTATCACCCAATACTACACGGCCTGTAATACTGTAGGGGTTGCCGAGAAAATGAGTGGCTGTTTCAATATCACCTTCTTCCAATGCTTTTCTGATCTTCGTGGAGCTTACGCCCACATGATCAATATCTTGACGGGGAATTTCTTCAACTTCAAAGCCGTATTTGGCGGCGTTAAGTTTCAATTGATCAAAAGTTCCTTCACGGTTTTTTCCAAAGTGGTGATCGTGACCGATAACGAGTTTTCTTGTACCGATAGTATCCACCAGTATTTGAGTTATGAACGCAAGGGAAGATAGTTGAGAAAATTCTTTTGTAAAGGGAATACGGACAAGGTGCTGAATTCCCTGGGCCTTCAGGCGTTCTGCTTTTTCTTCAAAGGTATTCAACAGCTTAAGGGATGTCTCTTCAGGGTGTAGCACCAGCCGGGGGTGGGGCCAGTAGGTTATGACTACAGTTTCCCCGTTATTTTTCAAAGCTGTTTCCAGCAACCGCGTTAAAATTTTCTGGTGGCCAACATGCACGCCGTCAAATGTACCACTTGTTACGACCGCGTAATCCAGTCGCGAGAAATCCTCAATGCCATGGTAGATTTTCATGATATTCGTTTACGGTCGTTTTCGATTTGAAGTTAGTGATAAACACAAGATGTTAAAAAAAACACGATGCACCATCCTTTCATAACACTACTTCATCAATTGAGACGGCATCATCAAGTTTGAAATTCCCGATACGGGTGCGGCACAATGAAGCCAGGTAAGCACCAACATGAAGGGCATTTCCAAAATCACGCGCTATGCTTCGAATGTAGGTACCCTTGGAGCAGACGATTCGGAAATGGACTTCCGGCAAAGTAATGGAAGTTATTTCAAATTCTTTTATTTCGATTTCACGTGGCTTGAGTTCAACTTCTTTTCCCTGACGGGCGAATTCATAAGCTCTTTTACCACCCACCCTTATGGCAGAGTGCATGGGTGGAAGTTGATTTATCTTTCCCATAAACGACTGGGTTGCTGCATGAATCATCACTGAAGATATCTTACTGATATCTTTTTCTGTACTTACGGCTGTCTCCAGGTCGTAGGATGGCGTAGTTTGTCCCAGCACAAATTTTCCTGTGTATTCTTTCTCTTGTCCCATAAAATCTGCAATCCGCTTGGTCATCTTGCCAACACAGACGATGAGCAACCCGGTAGCCAGGGGATCGAGGGTGCCTGCATGACCTACCTTTTTGGTTTTAAGTTTGTAGCGAAGCTTATTGACAACATCAAATGACGTCCAGCGTAGTGGTTTATTAATGAGCAGGATGCTGCCTTCAGCCGGAATACCAGTATCCATCATAAAATGGTAAGTCCCACACCAAGATAATACAGCATAAGAATGATAGCGCCAACGACAATGCGGTAGTACCCAAAGAGTTTAAAACCGTGACGGGTTAAAAAGTTAATGAATGATTTAATGGCCAGGATGGCGACAATGAAAGCTACAACATTCCCGATGACCAATAGGGTTACTTCATTCGATCCAAAAGTACCGCCTTCTGAATAAAATTTAAGCATCTTGTATACGGTTGCGGCGAACATCGTGGGTACAGCAAGAAAGAAGGAAAACTCTGCGGCTGTTTTCTTATTTAACCTTTGCGTTAAACCGCCAATTATCGTTGCAGCCGATCTTGAAACACCAGGAACCATGGCAATGGTTTGAAAGAACCCGATTTTCAGTGCTGATGGATAGGTTACCTGCTGGTCCAGGAGTGCTTCATTTTTGCTAAAAAGCCTATCGACAAAAAGGAAAAGTACACCGCCAAGGATAAGCATATAACCGACTACATCAACACGTTCAAGCAGCGCATCGATAAAGTCATTGAGCATGAAGCCCAATACTGCAGCAGGCATGAATGCCACCAGCAGTTTTGTGTAGAAAGCGAACGCCGTTCGAAGGGAATTTTTCTCAGGCAAGAACCGCTTCCAATACAGAACAATTACGGAGAGAATGGCACCAAACTGAATTGCTACCGTAAACATCTTGGTGAATGGATCAGCAGCGATGCCCATCAAAGATGAACCGACAATCATATGCCCTGTTGATGATACCGGTAAGAATTCGGTGAGTCCCTCGATTATGGCAAGAATAATAGCATGCAAAATAGACATAGAAAATAATGGGGTTGTGGTCTCTATACCGGTGCAGGAAATCCTTTTGAAATTTCACGTTGCCGCGATCGTCAGGTTAGCTATTTTGTTGGCTTGTGCAGAATAGCAAAAATCTCTATAATGAAGCCACTCATCACCACAATAGGGCCGAGGGTTAGTCCAAGGAATCCAAATCCATGCTGCTGCTTGTCGAGGGACATAATAATGAAGCCGATAACAAGCGTTAATACGCCAATGATCATCAGCTGATAGTTTTTCTTACCAAAGGGAAGTTTATGCTGCATCTTGTGTTAGGTTATCAATATAATTGGTCTAATGACATTCTCAGATATCTTCTGATGGAGAACAGGGTGCTAAGTATTGCAATAACTGTCCCCGTAACCATCAGCACTATCAATAGTGCAATGAACTGTTTTTGATTGTGAAGAAGTGACAAGTCCTGGATTTTGTTTTGGGCGTACCCGGACAAGGCCCATAATATACCGGCGGCTATTAAACCCGCCAAAAACCCATAGCCTGATGCCCGCAACAGAAAAGGTCTGATAATAAACCATTTCCGCGCCCCTACCAATTGCATGCTGCGTATCAGAAAACGTTGCGAAAACAACGCAATGCGTAGTGTATTGTTGATAAGCAGTATCACCGTCAACAACAAAATGGATATAAGGCCTAATAAAATAAGACCAATTTTAGTAACATTGCTATTAACAGACTCGATCAAACCTTCCACGTAGAACACCTGGAAAACACCATTCATACCCTGAATTTCTTTTTTAATTCTTTCAATTTCGGGCATCGTGTGATATTCCCGCCCGATGTTGACGAGATAGGCATCCCGCAATGGATTTTCCCCGATGAAGCTGATAAAATCTTCGCCTGTTTCTTCAATAAACTTCTTTGCTGCATCATCTTTCGAGACATAGACAATTCCCCTTCCGTTTTCCTTGCTTACGTAATCCTGTGAGAGCAGCTTATTTTCAATTTGCAGTCGCTGCGTTTCGGTAAGATTAGCGTTTAAATACACCTGTACTTTGATATTTTGGCGTACCTGGTGTTCGAGTTCCTGAGAATACATAACAAGAATTCCAAAGATCCCAATGACAAGGAGGGAAAGTGTGATGCTGCTCACCACGCCAATTGCAGGGTATCCTCCCAGTTTCTTCTTATTCTTGGGTTGCTCCATTTTAGCGCAAAGTTAGGAGAAAATCTCATATACTGAGGGGGCAAGCGGCGGCGGATTTTGCCCAACCCGGGAAGGGAAATACTTATTCAACGGCTAGTATAGAAAAAAAATAGCCCCGCTTGCGGCGGGGCTATGATGAAGTATCAATTACTGCGATAATCCTTTAATTTCTTGAGTAAGGTCGCGTCGTTGATAGGGGTCAAAGCCTTGACCTTTTCTGTTTCTTCATTCAGCAGGTAATAATTGTCTTTATAAAAGAGGAACATTGTGCGTTTATTGTCGCTGAAGAACTCCATGATTTCATACAGATTTTTTTCAAAAGACCCGTAGAGGTATAATTTACTATTTTTGAATTGGTAATGAAAATCATATTGCTTATCGCTGATTGTTTCAACCACGATTGACGGTGTTGTCGCCGGCACTGTTTCATTTCCTTTCGCATCATCTGCCGCGGTGTTTTCTATTTCCGTCGTTGGATCGAATACATCAAGCTTCGGACGGTCGACCGCCTTTTCTTCAACTTTATTAGCCGGCGAAGGGGAGGCCTCAGGAACGGTGATCTTCTTTTTGGTTTTGGCCGGGATATCAGCCTCGACCGGGACTACCTTTTCCTGTTGCACGGGTTCTTCCAGTCCGGGTTCAATTATTTGAGGCGAAGTCTCTTCGACAACTTCATCAAATATGGGTTGTTGGACCGGTGGGTTGTTGTCTGGTTTGAAGTAGAAGTACAATCCGGTACCCACGATTCCAGCCGCTGCGACCCAAATTCCGATTTGGGTTAACATTGAAGTGCCATTGTTCGGAATTGAGGACAAAGGAATGTTGTTTAACATCTGTTTTAGCTCCGCTACACGTGCCTGACGAATACCTGCAATGATTTTTTGCTGGAGCAAAAACTCCCTTTTAAGTTCGGTATCGGCCGCCAACTTTTGCTCAAAGGAAATTTTGTCCTGCGCATTGAGCCGGTTGCCAATGTATTCGTCCAATAATTCGAAATCCTTTTCTGATGCCATAATCCTAATCTAGAAAGTCCTGTTCTGAATACTGAGATTTCACCAATTCATCAAGTTTCTTTTTGCACTTATACTTTTTTGTTTTCGCAGTATCCGTGTTCGCGAATCCAAGTTTATCAGCAATATCTTGCATCGACATTTCCTCAAAGTAATAAAACATCAAAACCTTTTTACATGTTTCACCTAGTTGATCGATGCACTTGGCAAGGATCCGTTCTCGCTCTGCTGACTCCGTATCCACCATTACGGGTGTGTCTTTTTCCTCACTGGAGAGACGCTTTTTACGGTCAAGTTCCTTCCTCCACAGATTTTGACAGATACTGTATATATAAGTGCTCATTTTGGAGGTCAACACCAGGTTACGAGAAGTCGCTTTCTGCCAAAAAACAACCAATGCGTCCTGATACACATCCCTGGCCTCTTCTTCCGAACCACTATTGGTAATGACAAGTTTTGTCATCATCCGGTAGTACTTCTGATATACGAACTCCAGAGCCTTTTCATCGCCTTTGCAAATGCGTTCAAAGATCTCTTTTTCGTTCATGACTGAGCTTGACCTGTATACCATGGTTTGGTGGCTTAGTAACCCGCTATTGCTTTAATCTTGAATTATTTCCGATAAATCAACATGTAATCAAGTTGATTTCCGCCATGTTTGCGTCCGATAGAAAGGTCCCCAATATCCTCTTACTTTCAAATCACCACCTTCAATCCAAAGTTTGCACCTATATATTCTGCCGTCTTCCGGGTCCAGGATATCCCCTTCGTTGTATTCCAACCCTGATTTCTTCAGGTTTTTTATGATTTCCATCCCAATTATCTTCTTTTGATACCGGTCATCATCTTCCGGACACTTTTCACATATAGGATCAGGATCCGCTGCTACAAAGATTGTTACAATCTTTCCATGAAATCTCCCGTTCGACTCGAATATTTCAACAACTGACTTAATTTCCCCCGTAGCATCATCAACGGTCCTCCACTTGCCTAAGATCGAGGTCTGAGCCTGCATCGAGATGGCTATGAAAAGAAATGGCACGATCAGCTTCATATCATAAATATTAATCAGGGCCTAATGGAAAAAATTGCCGACATGCTTAACTGTACCATACGCCGCTTTTAAACCAATTGTTCTCATTAACGCCTTACCTGAGCTGATCATGATGCAAACAGGGCTCAGCGTTGGGATCGGACTCGATTTTGCCGCGATGGACAGATTCAACAAAGTAACTCTCCGGGCAGTAAGTCTGCGATCAAAGACTTGCGAAAGGTAAAGCAATCTCATCTTTAATGCTCAGCATAATAAGCAAAAAGCTCCGACAATCAGAGCTTTTTGCTGTTCTTATAATAGTGCAAATGGCTACTGAGCCACTATTTCTGTTTTGACTTCGGTTACTTTTTCAATTTTAGGTTTGTGATCGTTGGCGCCGACAGATTTTGCCACCTCATCTGTTACCAGCAATGGCGCGATGACCAGGGCAACTACTGACATCAGTTTCAACAAAATATTGAGTGAAGGACCTGAAGTGTCCTTGAATGGATCGCCTACAGTATCACCAACGACTGCAGCTTTGTGGGGCTCAGACTTCTTGTAATACATTTGCCCGTTTATTTCTACTCCCTCTTCAAAGCTCTTTTTGGCATTATCCCATGCACCACCGGCATTGGATTGAAATATCGCCATCAACACGCCGCATACCGTAACGCCGGCGAGCATACCACCCAGGGACTCCACGCCAAAACCGGGAAGGAAAGCAATAACAACAGGAACGACGACAGCCATCAGGCCAGGAAGAACCATTTCTCGGATTGCTGCCTTCGTGGAGATCTCTACGCACTTGCCGTATTCGGCTTTTCCATCAGCTTCATGGAATGTGTTTTGATCTTCTGCAGACCATTCTTCAACAGGTTTATCGCCATGCTTTCGCATAAGATCAAGCGCTGCCTTTAGTGCAGGGATCGTAGTGAATTGTCTTCTTACTTCTTCAATCATTGCCATGGCTGCACGGCCCACAGCACCCATCGCGAGTGCCGAGAACACAAAGGGGAGCATACCACCGATAAACAGACCGGCCATAACATTGGCTTTGGATACGTCAATGGTACTAAGGTGTGCGGTCGTCATAAATGCGCCAAACAGTGCCAGGGCTGTGAGTGCAGCTGAAGCAATGGCAAATCCTTTACCAATTGCGGCAGTAGTATTACCAACAGCATCGAGTTTATCTGTCCTTTGACGAACTTCTTTGGGGAGTTCCGCCATTTCTGCAATACCTCCCGCGTTATCTGAAATTGGGCCATAAGCATCTACGGCGAGTTGTATTCCGAGATTGGAAAGCATCCCAACGGCTGCAATGGCAATTCCATAAAGGCCACCAAAGTTGAATGCGCCAATTATGGATAGTGCGATAATAATAATCGGGATTGCCGTTGACATCATTCCAACACCGAGGCCTGCAATGATGTTGGTGGCTGCACCCGTTGAAGATTGTCTCACAATTGAGTTGACTGGTCCTTTACCCATTGCGGTATAATGTTCTGTAACAAGTCCCACCAAAACGCCACCAATGAGTCCGATGATCGTAGCCCAGAATACACCCAGCGCTGTATAATGGTTTCCTCTTTCCGGATCTGCCCATGCGTACAATGGATCTTTAAACCACCACTCTGCAGGAAGCATCCAGGTGATGATGAAATAGGAAGCAATAATCATTATAATAGAGGATACAAATTCGCCCATATTCAAAGCGCGTTGCGGGTCTCCACCTTCCTTGACCTTCACGAAAAAGGTTCCGATAAAGGACATCACGATGCCAACACCGGCCAACACCATAGGCAGGAATACGGCCGAGAGTCCATTGAAATTATCCGTAAATCCAGGAACCATAAAAGCAGCGCCCAGTACCATGGTACCGATGATGGACCCAACATAAGATTCAAACAAGTCTGCACCCATGCCCGCTACATCGCCAACATTATCGCCCACGTTATCGGCAATAGTTGCCGGATTCAAAGGGTGATCCTCGGGGATGCCGGCTTCAACTTTGCCCACTAAATCAGCACCCACATCAGCTGCCTTGGTATAAATACCTCCACCGACACGTGCGAAGAGGGCTATTGATGATGCGCCAAATGAAAAACCTGTTATGATGGTTATTACCTGATTCAAGCTCATCTGGTCGCTCACCCCAAACATGTTTGAGTATACAATAAATAGTGTGCTGAGGCCCAAAACCCCAAGACCTACCACGCCCATGCCCATTACTGAACCACCGGCGAAGGCCACTTCAAGCGCTTTTCCCAGGCTCGTACGCGCAGCATTGGTCGTTCTCACGTTTGCCTTTGTGGCTACTCTCATGCCGATGAAACCGGCCAGCGCAGAGCACAAGGCTCCAAAAACAAAGGAAAGCCCGATCAAAGGGCTGGAATGCTCGCTATTGGCTGTAAAAGCAAGCAGCAGGGCAATAGCAACAACGAAAATGGACAATACTCTGTATTCAGCCTTTAAGAATGCCATAGCGCCTTCTGCGATGTGCCCGGCAATTTTCTTCATTTTGTCTGTCCCTGCATCTTGTTTATTGACCCAGGCACTTTTCCAAACAACGAAGAGCAGGCCAAGTACTCCGAATATTGGCAATAGGTAAAGAATGTTTTCCATGATGATTTAGGTTTTCAAATAACTGGATAAAACCAGTTTTCAGCGTGAATACAGTTTTAAAAGTGTCGCAAATATAGGAGAAGAAGTATAACCGGCAAAATCCTTGTTTTAGGTTATTATACGCTGAACATTTGCTTCAAGGCACCCCACAGGCTTTTCTTTTTTGCCTCATTTAATTGATCCAGCGGGTCAGCCTGTATGATTGAAATGCCGTGAAAAACGAGCAGCTCATATTGGGTGGGTATGCCTTTTATACCAGCACCGAATGTGATGATTTGCCTGGGCTTGTACGCCACCAGATCAGCCAAGTCAAACTCCTGAAGCGTTATGATCTGAACAGCAGCCAGGCTTAGTTTTACTGAGCCCATAATTTTCTCCAGCAACGATTGATCTGCTGTGGAAATTTCGTCCCAGTTCCTGGAGAGGATTACCAATACTTTTGGGCGCAGCATGTAAATGTCCTCATGATAGAGGTCTTGAAGGGGAAAGAATTGATTCACGATTGCTTAATATCAAAGATTGATTTTAATTCATTTG
>Ga0224505_10001575_pt1 | contig 14153 bp, 8 predicted proteins | sample SF_Jan12_sed_USG_FD_169102 | JGI IMG/M metagenome (GOLD analysis project Ga0224505, IMG submission 169102) | Sediment microbial communities from San Francisco Bay, California, United States - SF_Jan12_sed_USGS_4_1 | ecosystem: Environmental > Aquatic > Marine > Sediment | place: USA: California... | reverse complement strand
AGGACGACGAGGAATCGCTCGCCGCGATGCGCCACGCCCTGAAGCTCGGCGTGAACTGGATCGACACCGCCGCGGTGTACGGCCTGGGCCACTCGGAGCGCATCGTCGGCCGTCTCCTGCGTGAGCTGTCACCGAGCGACCGGCCCTTGATCTTCACCAAGGGGGGCCTGATCTGGAACGAGGCCAACCCGATGACAGCGGCAGAGACCAACCTCCGGCCGGCGTCGATCCGGCGGGAGTGCGAGGCGTCACTCAGGCGCCTAGGGATTGAGCGGATCGACCTGTACCAGTTCCACTGGCCTGACCAGGCCACCGGCACTCCGGTCGAGGATTCCTGGGGCGAGATGCAGCGCCTCGTGGAGGAGGGGAAGGTCCGGTTCGGTGGCGTGTCGAACTTCACGGTGGACCTGCTGGAGCGCTGCGAGCGGTGGGCGCACGTCGACTCGCTGCAGCCACCGTTCTCGCTCATCCGCCGAAGTGCCGCGGCCGACGTGATTCCGTGGTGTGCGACGCACCACGCGGGAGTCATCGTCTACAGCCCCATGCAGCGGGGGATCCTCACCGACAGCTTCTCGCCGGCGCGGGTGGCGGCGATGGCGGAAGACGACTGGCGGAAGGGCAGCGACGAGTTTCAGTCGCCCAAGCTGGAGCAGGGACTGGCGCTCCGCGACGCGCTTCGACCGGTGGCGAGGCGCCATGGCGCCACAGTGGCGGCCGTGGCGGTGGCGTGGACGCTGGCCTGGCCCGGCGTCACCGGGGCGATCGTCGGGGCGCGGCGCGCGGCGCAGGTGGACGGATGGATCGGGGCGGGGCGGCTGGTGCTGACCGAACAGGATCTCGATGAAATCGCCGCGGCGGTCGAGCGGACCGGGGCGGGGAAGGGGCCGGGGCGGCCGGGATCAGGCTAGTGCCACCGCCACCACCCGTCCCTCTGCCTGCTGGCCTGAGAGCGCGGATAGCATGCGCGCGTATTGGTCCACCTGCTGCCGGTAGTCCGAACGTGTCTCCATCCCGCTGCCGCCGAGCTTCCAGTCCACCACCTCCCAGCGTCCGTCACGCACGCAGGCAGCGTCGATCACGCCTTCCACCAGTTCACGACCCGCCGCGCCATCCATCAACTGCACGAGCGGCAGCTCGAACGCGACGTCGTCGCGGTCCAGCATCGCCGCAATCGCCGGCAGGCCGAGCATCGTTTCGAATTGAGCGATGAGACGATCCTTCAAGGCCGCGGAGAGTCCCTCCTCATCGGCGGCGGCCAGGGCGAATGCGAGGAGGACCTCGCCGCGCCGGCCGCGGCCCGCGGCCTCGATCGCCCGGTGCAGGACAGTGCCGAGCGCCCTGGCCTCGTCCCCAGCGCCGCTCCCGGGAAGGTCGTAGGTCTCAGCCTCCGCCCGATCCTCACGAAGCATCCGAGTGACGCTGGTCCTCCTCCAGGTCGGTGCTCTGGCCCGATCGACGCTCGCGGCGGCCAGCGCTTCCCGGGCCCTGAGGTCGGCGGTGCGGTCACGGAGCTGCGCCCGGCCGGGTGGTGGATCGGCCGGCACCGCCAACTCCTCTGCCCCTGCGGCGGCCTCCGCCAGCGCGGCCCAGCAGGATGCCTTCTTCGCGTCAGGGCAGTCCGAGATGACCAGTTGCTCCCGGGCGCGCGTCGCCGCGACGTAGTGGAGACGCTCGTGTTCCGCCCCCAGGAACGCGATCTCCGCGGCCTTGTCCTCCTCCCACCCCGGAGCCTGCGCCAGGATCGAATCGCCGCTGGTGACGAGCAGGCTGCCCCGTGCTGAGCCGTCCTCGCCGCGCCTGACACAACGGCTCGGCGGAACATCGGGCGGCGGCACCGGCGCGCCCAGCATCACGACGGTCCCCTCGAGCCCCTTGGCCTTGTGGAGATTCATGACCCGGACGACGTCCCGCCTGCCGGGCCGAAGCGGCGCATCCGGTGCCTCGCGTTCGAGCAGTCGCTCGAGCAGTGTCACCATGCCCGGGAGGTCGCCCACTCCCTCGTCCTCTCCCCGCCGTACCGCGTCCACGAGCTGCAGCAGCGCGCCGGCGCGCGCCTCACCGAGTGGCTGGCAGGCGCTCCAGGCGAGCAGGCCGGTGTCGTCGAGCAGCTGATCGAGGAAGACATCCGGCCGGGTGGTGCCCGCCTGTTGCCACCACTGGTTGAGCCTGGTGAGGGGCACACTCGCCGGATGCCCGTCTTCGGGTGGCACCGTGAGGATGAAGCGCGCCCCGGCCTTGCGGGAGGCGTACAGATCGGCCGGCGTGAGCCCGAAGAAGAGCCCCTCCAGCACCGCCGCGACCAGGGCTGGGTTGGCCGGGTCGGCCAGCGCGCGGAGGAGCAGGACCAGCTCGCGGAGCTCGTGTTCCTGCGGCAGCGGCGCGCCGGTCGTGACGGCGGGGATGTTGCGCTCCGCCAGCGCCCTGGCGACAGGCTCGATGTCCCTGGTCCACCAGGTGAGCACGAGGAAGTCCCCCGGCATCCGTCGCCGGGCGCGGATCTCACCGTCCACCCATGCCGCCAGCAGCCCGGCATTCGCCCGCGCGACCTCGTCCCGGTTCCCGCCAGGCGTCATCAGCCGGTGTACGCCGATGCCTGCGGGCGGGGCGCGGTCGGTTTCGAGTGCCTGGAACGCGGCCTGCCAGGGTGTTGCCGTGGCGGGAAAGACCTCCTCGAACCTCGCGTTGACCAGCGCCGCAATGGCGGTGGTGGAGCGGAAGTTCCGGGTCAGCTTGAGCACCTCGCCGCAGGCGGCCAGCCGTTCCTTGACCAGGTTGTAGATGCCGATGTCCGCCCGGCGGAAGCGATAGATGCTCTGCTTCGGGTCGCCCACCACGAATAGGGAGCCGGGACGGGGGTGCACTCGTCGCCAGTCATCTCCCTCGGTGGGAGGGGAGGCGAGCAGGAAGCAGACCTCCGCCTGGATCGGATCGGTGTCCTGGAACTCATCCACCAGCAGATACCGGAACCGCTCACCCAGTTCCGCCCGGGCATCCGGCTGCTCCCGCAGGAGGGCGGCCGCGCGCACCAGCAGGTCGGCGAAGCCGAGCTGTCCGGTCCTGGCGCGTCTCCGGGCAAACTCCGCGGCGGCTCGGTTGAGGATGCCGATCACAGGCGCGTATCGGTGCTCACGCCAGGCGGTGAGCGTCGCCTGGGCGCTGCCGGTCCGCCAGGCCTCGAACGATGCGTGCAGCGCCTTGGCGCTCTCTTTCGCCGCCTTAGTGGTCCCCCAGCATTTCTGGGTGAGCTTCGACCCCGAAGCCGAGAGCCCGGCGATTCCGGCACAGAAGGCCCTGACGTCGGACCAGTCTCCCGTGCGGCGGCGGTACCAGAGGCGGCGGAAGGTGCGCTGCAGCGCATCCCACCCCGCCTCCGGCTCGTCCCGCGGCATGAGCCGGTCTGCCTCGGCCAGCAGCCGTTCCAGCCTCTCCCGGCAGCCGCGGATGTCCGGTGCGGGAGCGGAGGCGCCGGAGAAGTCCACGTCGGGGTTGTCCACCACCTCGTGAAACGCTCCGGCCAGCGAGCCTGGCTCGATGCCGAGTGTGGCCAGGGTCCCGAGGTCCGGGTGGTCAACCTCACGGCACTCGCTCACCCATTGATTCCAGTGATCCTCCACGAACTCCGGCCATGCGTTCTCGTCGAGTTCGACGAATCCGGGATCGAGCCCGGCATCGAGCGGCCGCTCCCGCAGGAGCCGGCCGCAGAAGGCGTGGATGGTCCCCAGGAAGGCGCGGTCGAGGTCGCGGAGCGCATCTCCGGCGCGCGTGCGCTCGGCAGTCGGCGTCGAGGGGTCGCGTGTGGCGGTCTCGAGCTCGAGCTGGAACCGCTCTCGCAATTCGTTGGCGGCCTTGCGAGTGAAGGTGACGGCGGCCAACGCGTCTACCGGCGTGCCGCGTCGCACATGCGAGAGGAGCCGCCCGACCAGCGCGGTGGTCTTGCCCGAACCGGCGCCGGCCTCCACCAGGAAGTTGGTGTCGAGGTCGGCCAGGATCCGGTCGCGCGCAGACTGGTCGCTCATCCGGGCTTCTCGCCGCGCCGCCGCCGCATCGGCTCGAATCGCGGGTCCGTCGCGCCGAGCCGGCCGGCCCACTCGGCACGGGGGGAATGCACCTTGTGGAATCGCCCGTCGCGGACCCGGCAGATCTCACGGAACTCACAGTAGGCACAGTCGTGGCTGTCCATGGTGGGCAGGAATTCCCCCCGCTCCACCTGACCGAGCAGGTCGAGGATCACGCCGGGCGCCGCGTCGAGTTCCGCGCGCTCGTGGCGGGCGACCTGGTTCTCTCCCTTCGGCGTCGGGAACCGGTATTCGAATACCGCCACCTCGGCCTTCAGGAGTTGCTCTGCCGCCAGGGCGTAGAGCCCCGACTGGAGCTGCCTGCCGCCACGGAAGGCCCCGCCCCTGCCGTCGGCCGCGAATCCCCAGGTCGAGCCGGTCTTGAAGTCGATGATGACCAGCCTGCCGTCCTCGCGCCGGTCGACGCGATCGATGCGGCCCCAGACAGCGAGGCGCGACCCATCGGGGAGGCGTAGGACCGGGCGCCGATCCCCCTCGAGCAGCTCCATCTCGCATACCATCCACCTCGCGCCGCCACCGTCACGCTCCATCAGCAGGAACGAGAGGGCCGACTGGCGCACGTACTCCCACTCGGCCTCGACGATGCCCGCGGCGGGCGCGGGCACCTTGCGCTGCCACTCGCCGAAGACCGCCCTGGCTGTGGCCACGACCGCGGCCTCCGCCTCAGGGGCCTGCAGTCGGTCCTGCCGGTCCATCCACTCCCGCGCGAACCGCTCGAACACTGTGTGCAACAGCGCCCCGCGGTCGAGCGGGCTGAGCCAGGCGCCGGGTTCGAACTCGGCGTCCTCCACCGGCCGGAGCCGCATGGCATGGCGATAGAGCCAGGCCAGCGGGCAGGCGGCGAGCAGCTGCAGCGATGAGGCCGAGATCGGGGTCTGGCGCCTCCGGGGATCCTCCTCCCGCGCGGCGGGCACGACGCCGTGTGCGGCGGTGATGACGTCGCTCTCCCAGGCTCCGGCGAGGCGGAGGCCCCGCTCCAGCTCGGGCCAGCGTTCCAGTGCCTGCGAAGTGCCGTCGAGCAGGACGGACCCTGGCGCGATCGCGCCGAGCCAGACATCGCGCACGTCGAGCGGCATAACGCCGGGGCCCGGGACGGCGGCGGCGGGCGGTGACAGCTCGGCGCGCAAGCCCTCGAACGAGAGGTCCGGATTACCGAGGGTCTGCCGCGCAATGTCCAGCAAGACCGGCGCGGGCGACGCCTCGCGGCCGCCGTCGGCGGCCAGCGCCCACGAGAGTGTGACATCGCCCGCGAGCGAGGCGAGGGCGCGGCGCACCAGGCGCCGCCGCTCGTCGCGTCGCTCCGCGGTGGTGGCGAGGTCGCCGCCGATTCGCGCGCGGATCGCGTCGGGGAGCAGCGGGTCCTGGATGCGGGGACCTGCCGCGCGCTCCGCGTCGAGTCCGAGCACGAAGATACGCCGCCGCCCGGTGGTGCCCGCGTGCGCGAGGTCGGTCAGGTGCAGATGGCCGCCGCACATGTTCCACGGTCGGCGGTCCGGGCCCAGCGCTGGCCAGATGCGAAAGTCGGCCAGGGCGTCCCGCAGGGCGGCGAGCGCGCCACCGAAGGGCCGGGTCGCGTGCATCTCGCGCTCGCACAACGCCAGCCGGGTCGCCAGGCGGGCGCGGGCGTGCTCCTCGGCTTCGTCGCGGACCGGGCTGTACTCGAGCCATTGTCGCAGCGAGCCCGCGAGCACGCCGGGGGAGAGCGGAGGCGGCTCCGGCTGGCCGGGCTCCGGGCCGGGAGGCGTCGCGGCGATGATCCCGCTCAGAATTGTCCGGAGCTGGCGGGTGGCAGTCTCCCAGTCGGACTCCGACTGTTCGTCTTCCGGGTACTCATGGTCGCGGGCGAGCGTGAGGCCGCGCCGAAGATCCTCCAGCGCCCGCAGGTACCGGTTGCGGCTCCAACCGATGGCCAGCGTACGGAGCAGCCGGACCAGCTGCGGGGAGGGAAGCTCGGCGCCGGCGGCCAGATCGCCGGCCTCGATCGCTTCGCGAAGCAGGTGATCGGGAAGGCCCCGCTCGATCCACTCGAACCACCGTGCCACAAGGCGGCCGAGCCGGCTGCGGCCGAGAGGCAGTCCGGCGAGGTAGGTCGCCGGGATGCCGGCGCGGGAGGCGATGGCATCAAGGGCGGTGCCGTAGGCGTCGGGATCGGTGGCAACGATCTCGACTTCATCCCAGCGCCGCTGTTCGCGGCAGATGCGCCTCAGCACCTCTCGCACTTCGTCGGCTGGTGTGGCAGCCATGAAGAGGGTAACCGATGGGCCGGCCGGAGCCTCGGGCCGCTCCGAGGGCTCGGGCAGCGTGTTCGCCCCGGCGTCCGCCAGACGGGCCGCGAGGCGGCCGGGGAGCCCGCGGGGCTCGAGTCCCGGCGCGAGAAAGAGCTGTCCGGAGATCACGTGCCGGGCCTGTTCGTCAAACGCGGCGAGGGCCTGCTCGAAGAGCCCGCCGGCGTCGACCAGACCGCGCGCGTCCAGCGACTCCCGGTAGCGAGCAAGGATGAGCGCCAGATCCCTGCCGGCGGAGGTACCGGACGCCCGGGCCAGCGCGTCGGAGGCGACCCCTCGCACCCGCAGTTCCAGGATCGCGTCGCGCACGGCGCGCCGGAATCCGGACCCGCTGCGGAGGCCGGAAGAGCCTGACGAGAGCCGCCCCCCAGCGGCCAGATCGTCCAGCGCCGACTCGATCAGCGCCGTGACCTCGAGGTCGCGCGCGGCGCGCATGCCGCGGCGGTGGAGTTCGACCATCGCGAGCTCACCGGCGAGCCCGCGCAAAGTCATGACTTCCCAGCCGATCCAGCCCCCCATGCGAAGAGCGAGTGCGGCGAGCAGGTCGCGTCCGGCATTGAGGTCGGCGGCCACGAAGATCTTCCGCCCGCCGGGCGCGGCGCGGGTGAGCGACTCCAGCTGGTCGAGGAGAGCAGGCATCACCCTGAGTGTACCGGCCCCCTGTGACACCCGCCAGCGGCGAGTTCTGGCGCGGGCAGACGATCGGCGCGACATTGCCCCCATGCCGATCTCCTCACTGTACCGCCTGGTCCTGATGGCGGCGCTCGCCGTCACCACCCCGGCGACTGCCCAGCATTCCGTCGACTCGCTCGCGGTCCGCCTCTCCGCCATGACGGCCGTGAGCGGATTCGAGCAGGCCATGGCCGATACCCTGCTCAGCATGCTCCCGGGCTCCGCCCGCGACCGCGCTGGGAACGTGGTCCTCACCCTCGGCACTGGTGCACCGAGGCGGCTGGTCGCCTGCCCGATGGACGAGCCGGGATTCGTCGTGGGGCGTGTGCGGCCGGACGGATACCTCACCTTGCGGCGCGTCGGCCCGAGCCCCGGTCGGCTCGCCGACCAGCAGCTCGAGGGCCAACGCATCACCGTCTTTGGGCGCCGCGGTCCGGTGACGGGAGTGGTGGGCGTGCGGTCCATCCACCTCACCCGTGGACGGCCGCCGGCCGGTGAGGCGCCCTTCACCTTCGACGAGGCATACGTCGATATCGGTGCCCGAGACGCCAGGGAGGTCGCCGGGCTGGGGATTGCGGTGCTGGCTCCGCTGGCGCTCGAGAAGCGCCCGCACCGTTATGGCGATGGACTCTTCGCCGCTCCCGTTGCCGGACGTCGAGCGGCCTGTGCGGCACTGGCGGACGCCGCGCAGAGAGCGGCGGCACCAGACTCGGGAACCACGACCATCGCCTTCGTAGTGGAGCAGAGCTTCACCCGCCGCGGCCTCGCCAGCATCGCGCGCAACTCGCGCCCCTTCGATGCCACCGTGCTGCTTGAGGCTGCGCGAACCGATACCATCGCTTCGCGGCCGCCCGCTCCTGAGCGCCTGGGAGCTTACCAAGTCTGGTCGCTGCCGGTCAGCTACGCCGGCTCCGCGGTCGAAACCGTGGCGCTCGCCGACGCGCGCGAGCTGAGCCGGCGAGTGCTGGCCTACCTCGGAGGTGCCCGGTGATGCGTCGCTCGCTCGGGGCACTGATCCCCATGATGGTCGCCGCGCCGCTCCTGGCGCAGTCACCAGCGCGCATCGCCGAGGCCGATTCCGTGCTGCGGCAGCTGGTCGAGTCGTACGGTGTGTCGGGAACCGAGGGTCCGGTCCGGGAGCTGGTGCGCTCCCTGCTCCCCGCATGGGCGAAGCCCGAGACGGATACCGCGGGCAATCTCTGGGTGCGGGCAGGGAAGGGGGGCAGGCCGGTAGTGTTCGTGGCGCACCTCGACGAGATCGGGTTCGCGGTGACGGCCATCCGCGAAGATGGGAAACTCACAATCGAGCCGCGCGGCGGGTTCTTCCCCTCGCTCTACGAAGGGCGGCCCGCGCTGGTCCACACCCCGAGTGGAATCGTCCCGGGGGTCTTCCCGCCGAGGGACAGCGCCTTTTCGGTCCGCAGACCGCCTCCACTGGTCGTGGACGTCGGGGTCACGTCGCGGGCGGTGGCGGAAGGACTGGGCATCACGGTGGGCAGCACGGTGACGAGCCCCAAGTCCCACGCGCGGCTTGGGGGGACCCGCGCGACTGGCCGGTCGTTCGACGATCGCGTGGGGTGCGCGGCGCTCATCCTGGCTCTCAGGCGCCTCGATCCGGCGCGCCTCTCGCACGAGGTGATCTTCGTCTTCAGCGTGCGGGAGGAGACCGGCCTCGAGGGAGCGCGGGTCGTGGCCGACGCCCTCGGTGTCCGCCCCGCGCGAGTGCACGCGATCGACACCTTCGTTTCCGCCGACTCGCCCATCGACCCGCAGGGCTACGCGGTTGCGCCGCTGGGCGCCGGACCGGTGATCCGGGCGGTGGACAACAGCGCGGTCGCCCCCCCCGCCCTGGTGGATTCACTGGTCGCGCTGGCCCGCTCGGCCGGGGTTCCGCCGCAGTCGGGCACGACCAGCGGCGGGAACGACGGGTCGGTCTTTCTGGGCTGGGGCGTGCCCGACGTCGCGATCGGCTGGCCCCTCAGGTACGCGCACTCGCCGGCGGAGGTGGTGGACCTGCGGGATGTGGCGCGGCTGGGCGAGCTGGTGGAGCTGATCGCGGCTCGCTGGTAACGGGTTCCGTGAAGGGGCCTTGTGCTGTGTATTTGCATACTGCATAATTATCCACCATGCGCATCATCGCCCTCGCCTTCTCCGGCGGCCTCGACACGTCGTACTGCGTTCCCCGGCTCTCCGAGCAGGGATGGACCGTCCACACCGTCTACGTCGACACCGGCGGCTCCACGCCCGGGGAGCGGGCCGCCATCGAACGGCAGGCCCTCGCGGTCGGCGCCGCCCGGCATCACGCGGTGGACGCCCGCCAGGCGGTGTTCGACCGGTTCGTGACCTTCCTCATCCAGGGCAACGTGCTGCGGGGCGAGGTCTATCCGCTGTCGGTCGCAGCCGAGCGTACCCAGCAGGCGCTGTCGGTGCTCGATGTCGCGCGCGCCATCGGCGCCGCCGCCGTTGCCCACGGCTCCACCGGCGCCGGCAACGACCAGGTGCGATTCGACATCGCGTTCCGGGTGCTCGCCCCGGACATCGAAATCGTCACGCCGATCCGGGACGAGGGACTCACCCGCGAGCGGGCCATCGCCTATTTGGAGGAGCGCCGGCTGCCAGTCCCGCCCAAGGCCGGCGCCTACTCCGTCAACAAGGGTCTTTGGGGAACCACCTGGGGCGGCGGGTGGACCCACGATACGTGGGCGGGGCCGCCGGACGAGTTGATCGAGCCGCCGGCCGGGACCACGCCGTGTGAGATCGTCATCGGGTGGGAGCGCGGCGTGCCGGTGTCGATCAACGGCCAGGCGCTCAGGGGCCCGGAGCTCGTCAGGCAGCTGGGGGATCTCTCGGAACAGTACGGCCTCGGACGCGGCATCCATGTGGGGGAGACCGCGCTCGGCATCAAGGGCCGGATCGGGTTCGAGGCGGGCGCCGCGCTGGTGCTGATCGCCGCCCACCGCGAACTGGAGAAACTGGTGCTCACCAAGTGGCAGACCTTCTGGAAGGACCAGTTGGGGCGCTTCTATGGCGACCGCCTGCATGAAGGGCACTACTTCGATCCCGCCCTCCGGGACATCGAGGCTCTCCTCACCAGCAGCCAGCGGCGAGTGAGCGGGGACACGCGGGTTAGGCTTGCCGCCGGCCGGTTCCTGGTGGTTGGCACCCGGAGCCCCGCCTCGCTAATGGACCGGAAGGTGGCGACGTACGGCGAGGAGAACCGGCTGTGGAGCGGCGACGAGGCCCGGGCCTTCTCCCGGATCTCCGCCATCCCCGAACTGCTCGCCGCGCGAGCCGGCCGCGAGGAGCGCTGATGGTGAAGACGACCCGCATCCGGCTCGACCGGATTTCCAGCAGCACCCGGAACGCGCACCTGACCAGCGAGGTGATCGTCGGCGATGAAATCGTCGCTGCCGAGGGGTACGTCCTCGCCGTGAGAATCCTGCACGACAAGTCTACCTACAACACCGTGGAGGACCTGAGCGGCCGGATGGTCTCGCTTCGTGCCGGTGATGTGCTCGCGGGCACCCTCGGGCACCGCCGTGCCCTCCGGGGCTACGCCGGCGTGGTCCCCAGCCACGTCGCGGTGGGGGATACCATCGAGGTCCTGAACCTCGGCGGCATTCTCGGCACCTGCACTTCCGCCAACCCCGAGGCCGGCGCTCCGTTCAAGGCCGAGGTGCTGGGCGCGATCCTGAGCTTCCCGGCGCTCGGCGACCGGATCGGCCGGCCGGCGCACATCCGGGACCACGCCGTGCCGCTGGCCGAGCGACTGGAGGGGAGCGTACCGGTGGTCTACGTTGCCGGAACCTGCATGAACGCGGGCAAGACCGTCGCGGCTACCGAACTCGTGCGGGGGCTCAGCCGTGGCGGCCTCCGGGTGGCCGCCGCCAAGCTGACCGGCGTGTCGCTGATGCGCGACTCCCTGGCCATGCTCGACGCCGGAGCGGTCGGCACGCTCACCTTCAACGACACCGGCATCGCGACCACCCGCCCCGGGCTCACGGTGACCGCGGCCAAGGGGATCTTCAACCGCCTCGGCGCCCTCCGCCCCGATGTGATCGTCGCGGAGCTCGGCGATGGCATCCTGGGCGAGTACGGGGTGCAGGACATCCTGCGCGACCCGGAACTCACCGCCGTCGGCGCGGCGTACGTCATGGCGGCGCCGGACCCGGTGGGGTGCTGGGGGGCGGTGACCCTCATGCGCGACCTGTTCCACCTGCCGGTCACGGTCCTGACGGGACCCGCGACTGACAACGAGGTCGGACGCGACTACATCAGGGCCGAACTTCGCCTGCCCGCCCACAACGCGCTGCGTGACGCGGGCAACCTGGTGACCGTGGTCCGTGAGGCGCTGGAGAGCCGGGTCCCCGCCGGCGCCCCCGCCTGATGCCACTCCGCATCGCCGTCATCGGCGGCGCCGGCTACGTGGGCGGCGAGCTGCTTCGGCTGTTGCTGCAGCATCCGGAAACGGGCGTGGTCACCGCCACCAGCCGCAGTCAGGCCGGCGTGGCGCTCGGCGCGGTGCACCCCGCGCTCGCGACCCTCACGACGGCCCGGTTCACCGGAGCCACCGCCGGAGCAGCGGCAAGCGGCGCCGATGTGGTCTTTCTCTCGCTGGAACACGGGGAGTCGTCGAAGGTCGCGGCGGATGTCTTCGCGGCCGCCCCGGGGATAGTCATCGATCTCGCTGCCGACTTCCGTGTGGCCAACCTCGATTTGTACGCCGCCCACTACGGACCGCACGCCGCGCCCGGGCTGGTGCCACGCTTCACCTATGCGCTGGCGGACGTGCTCGGCACCGCTCTGCGTGGCCGGACCGCCCTTGCTGCCCCAGGGTGCTTCGCGACGGCCGCCCAGCTGGCTCTCTATCCACTGGCCAGGACCGGCCTCGACCTCGCGCCGGCATTGTTCGCCGTCACGGGGTCCAGCGGGAGCGGGGTCCACCCCAAGCCCACGACGCATCATCCGGCACGCGCGCACAACCTCTTCGCCTACTCGGTGCTGGCGCACCGGCACGAAGCCGAAATCCTCGAGCGGTGGCGGGAGTGGACGGGGCGGCCGGCCGCGAGAGCCCGGCTGATGGCGCACTCGGGACCGTTCGTGCGCGGCATCCACCTCACCATGCATGTCGACTTCGGAGTCAGCCCCGAGGCGCCGGACCTGCCGGCCCTGGTGCATGAGGCATTCGCCGGCCGCCCGTTCGTCCGGGTGCTCGACCAGCCCCCGGAACTGACCCACGTGGTGGGCACCAACTACGCCTTCATTCACGCAGCGCAGTCGGCCGACGGGCGCGAGGGCCAGGTGATGGTCGCCATCGACAATCTCGTGAAGGGGGCGGGGGGCCAGGCGGTGCAGGCGATGAACCTCGCGCTGGGATTACCGGAGGACGCGGGCCTGCAGGGCGGGGGGATCTTCCCGTGCTGAACCACCACCAGGTACCTCCTGCGCCTCTATCCGAGCGGCCCGGAGGACGGACCGTCGTTCGAAGACTCCCTGCGCACGTGCATTCGATTGATCAGTCCGCTGTTGCGCAGTGGACTCCGAGAAGGACGGTCCCCCGCGGGCATTGCGACGCCGAGGCCCGGAGATGACGAAACGCGACTTTCTGGCGGTCGAAGACTGGACTGCCGACGAGGTGGACGCCCTCCTCGCGCTGGCCGAACGGGTCAGGCGGGGAGAAATCTCCGGCGGTCTCCAGAAGAAGATCCTGGCCATGGTCTTCATGGACCCGAGCATGCGCACCCGCACCAGCTTCGAGGCGGCGATGTTCATGCACGGCGGCCACGCGATCGTGCTGGAGCCGGGCAAGAGCAGCTGGGCCATCGAGACCGAGCCGGGGGCGGTGATGGACGGGGCCACGGTCGAGCACCTCAAGGAGACCGCGCGGGTGCTGGGACGATACGCCGATGCCCTCGGCGTCCGGTCCTTCCCCCGGGGCACCGACTGGGCCAGCGTGCGGGAAGACCATGTCATCCGGGACTTCGCCCGGTACTGCGAGAAGCCGGTGATCAACCTCGAATCGGTGAGGCGCCATCCCTGCCAGCAGCTGGCCGATGCCATGACGCTCAAGGCGAAGCTGGGCGATCCGCAGGGCAAGCGGTTCGTCCTCCTCTGGGCTTGGCATCCCAAGGCGTTGCCGACCGCCGTGCCTGCCAGTGCCGCGCTGGCCGCGGCGCATCTGGGAATGGAGATCGTCATCGCGCGGCCGGAGGGCTACGAGCTCGACCCCGAGGACACCGCCCTGGTGCGGAGCCTGACGCAGGCGAGAGGTGGCGAGTTCGTCCATATCATCAACGATCCCGACGAAGCCGTCGTCGGCGCCGACGCGGTGTACGTGAAGTCCTGGGGGTCGGTGAAGCTGTTTGGCCAGCCCGAGGTCGAGGCAGATTTGCGGGCGGGGTTGCGGGACTGGCGTATGACCGCGCGGCGCCAACGCTCGACGCGCGGGGGGGCGGCGCATGTCATGCACTGCCTGCCGGTGAGGCGGAATGTCGAGATTGACGACGACGTCCTCGACGGGCCGCATTCGGTGGTGGTGGACCAGGCGGAGAATCGGCTGCACGCCCAGCGGGCGCTGCTGCTCTCCTTGATGGGCGGGCTGTAGGCGATGCCTGCCGGCACTCGGACTCGCGCGCCGAACGGCGTGCCAGCGGGGAATCGAATGACCATTGACGCGACGAAGGGCATCGCCGGACTCAAGGGCGCCCTGCGCTATGTCCGGGCATACCGGGACCAGGTGTTCGTGGTGAAGCTGGGGGGCGACGTCCTCGCCGACCAGGAGGCGCTCGACGGCATCGCGGGGCAGATGGGTCTGCTCTCGTCCCTCGGCATCCGTATCGTCGCGGTGCACGGCGGCGGCCCTCAGGCGACCGCCATCTCCCGGCGGCTGGGGCACGAGCCGACCATCGTGGCCGGCCGCCGGGTGACCGATGACACCGCGCTCGAGGTCGCCAAGATGGTCTACGCCGGCACGCTCAACGTGAACCTGCTGGCCGCGCTCCGCTCGCACGGGGTGCAGGCCGTGGGGCTCTCCGGGGTTGATGCCGACCTGATCACGGCCAGGCGGCGGCCACCAGTGAACGTGGTGGACGACGACGGGACCAGCCGGACGGTGGACTAC
>Ga0224505_10001574_pt1 | contig 14157 bp, 10 predicted proteins | sample SF_Jan12_sed_USG_FD_169102 | JGI IMG/M metagenome (GOLD analysis project Ga0224505, IMG submission 169102) | Sediment microbial communities from San Francisco Bay, California, United States - SF_Jan12_sed_USGS_4_1 | ecosystem: Environmental > Aquatic > Marine > Sediment | place: USA: California... | reverse complement strand
CGGTGACATCGGAAGGGCTGACTACTTCGAAGCATTCACGCAGAAGCGACTTCTTAGACCCGTAGCCGGTCTTGAATCTGACTCGGTTTGGACCTACATCGGCCCGAACAATTTCGGTGGCCGGATGATCAGCGTTGCATTGAATCCGCTCAATCCTTCTACGATCTACGCCGGTGCTGCTGCGGGTGGATTGTGGCGCTCCTTCTCAGGGGGGATCGCCGGTGACTGGGAGAGGATCACCACCGGCTTTCCGGTCCTTGGAGTGAATGCGATTGCGATCGATCCTGTTGATACCGGTACCGTGTACATCGGCACGGGCGAGTTGTACCGCTATCAGATTTCCAACGGTGGCATCATGATTCGGACCACGAGGGGGAGTGTCGGTATGGGAATCCTGAAAACCACTGATGCGGGAGTAACATGGACCCACAGCCTCGACTGGTCATACAACGACCGGAGCGGCGTTCCGGCGATTTGCATCAATCCTCTTAACAGGTCCACGGTTATAGCAGCAACCTCTGAAGGTGTTTACCGGTCAACCGATGCCGGCGGCAGTTGGGAGATGACCCTCGACGCGATCATGGCACGTGACCTGCTGATCCACCCGAACGACACAACACTGGTCCTTGCAACCTGTGGAAATTTTGCGAGTGCCGGCCACGGGATCTACCGATCCACCGACGGCGGCATGAGCTTTGTCCAGTTAGGAGGCTTTCCTTCGTTCTCCGGGATGGCTGTCCTGGGACAGTACAGGAGTGACCCGGACACCGTCTACCTGAGCATTTCCGACAGTACCACAACCGTCGGAACGTTTTATATCTCGACCGACTTCGGCGAGAGCTGGACTCTCACGAATACTGACAATCGGAGTGATGTTCAGGGCTTCTATGCGAGATTTGTGGCCGTCCATCCCACAATCCCGACGCGGATCGTCCGGGGAGCTCAGCAGTTGTACCTCTCCACGAACTCCGGTTCATCGTTCTCGCAGATCGAAGGGGGTTGGGCAGACTATCACTCCTTCGCCCTTCACCCCGATGACCCCGACGTTCTGTACATCGCCCATGACGGAGGGATCTGGCGCTCCGATGATTTCGGAGGGAATTTCTATTTTGTGGGTGAAGGAATCGAAGCGGCTCAGTTCTACAACGGTTTCTCGAGCTCGGCGAGCGATCCCCTGCGGGCCCACGGCCAGGTCCAGGATCACTTCGGGTGGATGTACACCGGGTCGGAAAACTGGGTCAACGGCGCTGTGGACGAGGTCGGATGGACTGCAATTAATCAGGGAAACGATTTTATCATGTATGCGGGAAACAGAGGAGGCGGGTCGATGTACAAATCGACAAACCGCGGTAACTCCTTTCAGTGGTCAAGCACCGGTTTGAACGGCGGCGTGTCGAGCTGGAATACACCGTTCGTGCTTTCGACATCCAATCCCAATGTCCTTTACTTCGGACGAAGTATCATCTTCAAGAGCACCAACGCATCCGCCACCTGGTCCGCAACAAACGGCGGTTCGTCACTTGACGGGAATCCGGCGATCTCGATGGCAATGTCGTTTTCCGGAACCGACACGGTCTATGTCGGCACTGCGCCTCTTGTCGACCGCACTCATATCTTCAGAACAACGGACGGCGGGGCATCCTGGACCGACATTACAGGGATTCTGCCTGACCGGTACCCGCTCGATCTCGCAGTCGACCCTTCCGACCCGTCGGTCGTCTATGTTGCGTACGGCGGGTTCGATTCCTCACATGTGTTCAAAACAACGGACGCAGGTGGCGTCTGGACAGATATGACCGGATCGCTTCCCGATGTTCCGGCAACCGCCCTGGTCGTTGATCCGGCCAACCCGGAGGTGGTGTACGTGGGAACAGATATCGGTGTGTTCGTATCAACGGTCGGAGGGAGCGACTGGATGACGTGGGATGCCGGGCTTCCTGAAGCAGTGCTGATCTCGGATCTCAGTCTCGCGACAGGTCCCCGGATCATCCGGGCGGTCACACACAGTAACGGCGTGTATGAACGGGATATGCTCGACATTCAGACATCTGTTACCGGAACCATTGAGACTCCACCGGTCCGGTTCTCGCTCCGTCAGAATTATCCGAATCCGTTCAATCCTTCCACAGAGATCAGTTTTTCTGTAGCCGAGAGAGGACCCGTGCGGATCACGGTGTTCGATCTGAACGGTCGAGAGGTCACAACCATCCTGGATGAAAGCCTCGAGCCCGGACAGTATACCCGCTCGTTTGACGGAAGGAACCTCTCCAGCGGCGTGTATTACTATCAGCTCAGGGCAGACCGGTTCTTTGAAACAAGAAGGATGATGCTGATCCGATAACGAACGGAAAGTGATCATTCCATCCATGTGTACTATTGAGAAGTCAGCGCCCGGCCCGGAGGTTTCTTGATTCTCCGGACCATTTTCTCTATATAGTAAATGCACTTCTGCCCTAACAACCCCGATATTCTGACACGTTGATACTGTTCAGGGGGCTTCGAGGCCCTCTGTTTCTTCCTCAATCAGGAGTATGATATGAAACGAGTAGGTATCCTCTTTGGCATGGAGACCACATTCCCACCCGCCCTGGTGGAACGAATTAACGGAATGAACGCCGGCGTTACGGCTGAGTTTGTCCAGCTCGGCGTGACCAGGATGGATGCTCCTACAGGATATGACGTCATTCTTGATCGAATCAGTCAGGACATTCCTTATTATCGTTCATATCTGAAGCACGCGATTCTCCATGGGGCGCAGGTGATCAACAACCCGTTCTGGTGGTCCGCCGACGACAAGTATTTCAACTACGCGCTCGCGCCGAAAATCGGAGTGGCGGCACCGAAAACAGTTCTGCTTCCGTCACACAGGCACCCGCCGCAGACAACCTCGCAGTCAATGCGCAACCTGGTGTTTCCCCTTCCCTGGGATGAAGTTTTTGAATATGTGGGGTTCCCCGCGTTTCTGAAGCCGTACAGCGGCGGCGGTTGGAAACATGTCTACAAGATTCATAATGAAGGAGATTTCTTTCATTACTATCACCAGACACAGGATATGGTGATGACCCTGCAGGAAGGGATCGAGTTCGACAGTTATTTCCGTTGCTATGTGATCGGGCAGGAAGAAGTCCATGTCATGCCGTACGATCCGCGTCAGCCGTTCGAGAGCCGGTACGTCAGAGATGCGCCGCCCACTGATCCTGCATTGAAAGCACGGATCGTGAAGGACTGCCGTACCCTCTGCCGCGCACTTGGTTATGACCTGAACACCGTTGAATTTGCCGTGCGTGACGGCATCCCTTACGCGATCGATTTTCTGAACCCTGCCCCCGATGCCGATTATCATTCGGTGGGACAGGAGAACTTCGAATGGATTGTTGATGCTGTGGCCAGGATGCTGGTTGACCGTGCAGCCAGCGGTGCGAAAGACCAGGCCAGGGACTACCGGTGGGGCGCCTTCCTTCATGGTTCGGGGAACGGTGAGGGGAACGGTGAGAAGAAGGCAGTGACGAAAAAACCTGTACGAAAAAAGAGCGCGAAAACAACCGGAAAGTAGGGGACGCATGGAGCCGACATTCACACTTGGTATCGAGGAGGAGTTTCAGACCGTCGACCCGGTCACCCGGGATCTGCGGTCTCATGTCCACACCGAGATCATCGCCAAGGGAAAGATGCAGCTTGCGGAACGGGTCAAACCGGAAATGCATCAGTCAGTCGTCGAGGTTGGCACCGGTATCTGCAAGAACATCGGAGAGGCAAGGGCTGAAGTGATCGAACTCCGGCAGCATATGGTCCGGCTGGCGGAGGAGAACGGACTTCGACTCGCTGCTGTCGGGACACATCCGTTTGCGGACTGGACAACGCAGGGGATCTTCCCGGATGACCGGTACAAAACTATTGTCGAGGATATGCAGCAGGTGGCGAGGGCGAATCTGATTTTCGGCCTCCATGTGCATATCGGCGTGGAGGACAAGGAGGCTGCGATCCATCTGATGAATGCTGCCCGGTACTTCCTTCCCCACATCCTCGCTCTCTCAACGAATTCCCCCTTCTGGATGGGTCGCAATACAGGATTGATGTCATACCGGTGCAAGGTCTTCGACAAATTTCCCAGGACAAATATCCCCGACTATTTTCAGAGTTGGGGCGAATATGAAAATTTCGTGAACCTGCTCATCAAAACCGGCTGTATCGATAATGCAAAGAAGATCTGGTGGGATATCAGACCCCATCCCTTCTTCGGGACGCTCGAGTTCCGGGTGTGCGATATTCCGATGCGGGCCGATGAAACCATCGCCCTTGCCGCGTTGATGCAGGCCGTTATTGCCAGGTTGTACAGTTTGTACAAGTCGAATCTCGGATTCCGCCTGTACCGCCGTGCCCTGATCATGGAAAACAAATGGCGGGCGAGCAGATACGGGATTAATGGAAAGCTTATCGATTTCGGGAAGAAAACCGAGGTGTCTGTGTCCGATCTCACAGAGGAACTACTTCAGTTTGTCGATCCTGTATTGGACCAGCTGGGGAGCAGGAAGGAAGTCGAATCTGTCAGGTCGATTCTGAAGGAAGGGACTGGTGCGGACCGGCAGCTGAGGGTCTTTGAGGAAACAGGTGACTTAAAAGCAGTCGTTGATTATATTATCGAACAAACCAAGGTTGGCCTTGGTGCGGAAGTCGGTTCCGCATCCAAGGTCGGATGAGGAATTATGGCATATCAAAGAGATGTTCTCACGGATGACGAATTGATGCAAGGCGCGTACAATGCGGTCAATGTCTGCCTCAAGGTGCAGCAGGGAGAGAAAGTCACGCTCATCACCGATGAGCAGACACATGATATCGCTGTCAGCATTCAGCTCGAAGCGGAGAAAGTGGGAGCAGTCTGCAATCTGTTTGTGCTGGAACACTTTGGCAAACGGCCTCATACTGAGATGCCGGAGGCGATTCTCGACGACCTCCGCACGAGCCAGGTGAGCGTCTACGCTGCCTGGGGACAGCCGGGAGAACTCCGGACCAGGATGCAGATGACCAAGGTGGTCGGTGAACATGGTCTGCGCCATGGTCATATGATCAACGTCAGCCGGCAGATCATGAACGAAGGGATGCGAGCTGATTTCAATGAAGTCGATCGGCTGAGCAGGAAGGTGATCGACCTTGCCCGAAAAGGAAAACGGATCAGGGCCACGACTCCGGCAGGGACCGATATTACCGGGGAATTCTCTCCCTCGCTCAAATGGCTGAAAACGAGTGGAATCATCACCGCCGAGAAATGGGGGAACCTCCCCGGCGGGGAGGTTCTGACTGCCCCCAGGAATGTGAATGGTACCTACGTAGTCGACGGGGTCGTGGGTGATTATCTTTGTTCGAAGTATGGCCTGATGGATTCTTCACCGCTGACCATCACGATCAGGGACAGCCGCATCGTGACCGCGGTCTGTTCGAACAAGGAACTCGAGAAGGAATTCTGGGACTACACCCATACGGACAGAAACAGCGATCGTGTCGGGGAGTTCGCCATCGGGACGAATATCCACCTCCGTCATGTGATCGGCCAGATCCTCCAGGACGAAAAGATCCCCGGCGTTCACATCGCATTCGGTCACCCCTATGCTGAACACACCGGTGCGGACTGGAGTTCGTCGACGCATATCGATGTGGTCGGTACGAAGTTCGACATCTGGATCGATGATCACCGGATCATGAAGAGCGGAGAGTTTCTCATCTGACAGTTGTCCTGGTTGAGTCCGCATGGGTACTCTGTCCTGCGGCCGATGGATCCTTCCACATTTCCCTGACCATCCTCATGCTTTCTGATCTCCGCAAGCAGTTCAATATGAACTTTACAGAGGAACACTACGCCCGGTTCCTGCGGCGTATGGATTTCCTGTGCGGTGATCACATTCCGTTCAGGATTTCAGAGACCCCCGTGTTCCTGCCGACGGACCTGGTTCGGACGATCGCCACATATGGCAGGGAGTTGATTACTCAGGCGATGGCTCAGGAGGATGTCCTTCAGCAGGCGAGGGCTCTTATCCCGGCCCGTTTCCGCGCACTGAACGAGAATCCGCATCCGTTGTTCGTTGCCGTCGATTTCGGACTGACCGTTGATGGGAACGGACAGGTGGTTCCGAAGCTGATCGAGATGCAGGGGTTCCCAACCATGTTCGTGTATCAGACAGTGCTCACGCAGCAGTACCGGGAGATGTACGACCTTCCCCGCTCGCTGACGTCGCTGATGAGCGGACTCACCACCGATACCTACTTCGAGATGTTCCGGAAGGTAATTCTCCGTTCGCACGATCCGGAGAACGTGGTACTGCTCGAACTCGATCCCCATCTGCAGAAAACGAGGGTTGATTTTATCCTGACCGACCGGGTGTGCGGAATCAGGACGGTGAACAAGCGTGATCTGATCAAGGAGGGCCGGCTGCTGTTCTACCGCCACGAAGGGAAGAAGATTCAGATCCGGAGGATCTACAACAGGACGATTGCGGACGAGGTGCTCCGGTCAGGCGCCGAACTGCCGTTCAATTTCTCCGATGATGTCGATGTGGAATGGGCGGGACACCCGAACTGGTACTTTACGCTGAGCAAGTTCTCAATTCCCTTCCTGAAGCATCCTGCTGTACCGCGTTCCCTGTTCGTTTCAGACAGCTCGTTGCCGAAGGACCTGGAAGGATGGGTCCTCAAGCCTCTCTTTTCCTTCGCCGGCAGCGGGGTCTTGATGAACCCCTCAAGAGAGGACATTGACAACATCCCCGCGGCCGACAGGCAGAACTATATTCTGCAGGAGAAGGTGGACTATCAGGGTCTGGTGGATACGCCGCACGGAAAGACCAAGTGTGAGATCCGAATGATGTATTTCTGGCCTGACGACCAGCCGATCGCCGTGAACAACCTTGTCCGCATGGGCCGGGGAGAAATGATGGGAGTAGACCAGAACAGGGGGAAGCAATGGGTCGGAAGTTCAGCGGGGCTGTATTTTCCATGAGGAATGATGAACACACCTGAACGACCTGCGCCGGCGACCCCGGTTGGCTGGCGCCGGTACATGGGCATCGGACTGGTGGTGACAGGACTCGTCATGGTGGCCGGTTTCGGCATCTTTGTCGTCTCCATCCTTGGAACTCTGGAGGATCAGAATGCAAGGGTGATAGAGCTTGAAGCCGGACTGCTCCGGAACCAGACAGTCCTCTCGGTGCTCGGATCGGAGCAGGCTGAACTTGTCTATATGAGCGGACCCGGCAAAACGGGCCATACCGGCGGAAGGATGCTGTGGGACCGGGACCGGCGTCTCGGGATCATATACCTCCGCGGGCTGGACAGCCTTTCGTCCGGCGGGGAATACAGGCTGTGGTCCGTCGCGGGCGGGAAACCATCCAGCGGCATCCTGCTCCTCCCTGCCCCATCCGGTACGATCCTGGAAGTTCTTGACCGGATCCCGGAGCCGTCGGGGAAAGGGAAAGAGATGTTCATCGTTACGGCTGAACCGAAAGGGAACTCCGGTGCACCGGCCGGGACACTGGTTCTTGCCGGTTCGCCGGCTCAATAAAGAAACACAACGTACAACAACCAGGGTTCGTAATGGCAGAAACTGCAACGACGGAATACCATCTGGTCAGGGATCGCAGCAGGATACCGGAGGAATACAAATGGCGGCTCGAGGATATCTACCCGACAGATTCAGCCTGGCGCCAGGAAAAGGCGTCGCTCATTCAGGCTCTCCCCTCGATCGGGGGGTTCAGGGGGAAACTTGCATCATCTCCGGATGTTCTGTTCGAGTGTCTCGATACCGTCTCGCGCCTGAGCAAACAATTCGTCCGGCTCTATTGTTATACCAGTATGAAATCGGATCTGGATACCCGTGATTCGGTGTATGCAGGGATGGAACAGGAAATAAGCCAGGTGGGTGCGGAGTTCTCTTCGGTGTCTTCATTTATTCAGCCTGAGATCATCGCAGGCTTCACTCCGGAAACGATCGAGGCTTTTCTGAAACAGGAGCCGCGTCTCGCCGACTACCGTCATGAACTGTTTGACCTGATGCGCCGGAAGGAGCATACGGGGACGGAAGGAGAAGAGCGGATTCTGGCTGAATCGGGGCTTATGGCTGACGGTCCATCGTCGGTGTACAACACGTTCGCTGACGCTGATTTCCCCTTTCCGGATATGGTGCAGGCGGATGGCACAACGCTGAAATTGGACAAGCCGTCATTCTCGCTTCAGCGGGCGTCGTTCAACCGTGAGGACAGGAAACAGGCCTTCGCCCTCTTCTTCGGAAAGATCAACGAGTTCCGCAGAACATTCGGGGCACAGCTGGCCGCGCAGATCAAAAAGGATTATTTCTACATGAAGGCAAGACGGTACAATTCCTGCCTCGAGAAGGCACTCGACGGAGGAAACATTCCGACGGATGTGTACCGGTCACTGATCACAGGGGTCAACGAAAACCTTCCGACATTCCACCGGTACCTCTCCCTGCGAAAGCGCATTCTGGGTGTGGATCAGTTGCATTACTACGATCTGTATTGTCCGCTTGTCCGGGATCTTGACCTCCGGTATACGTATGAGGAAGCGACGGAACGCATTCTTGCGTCTCTGTCACCGCTGGGGGAGCACTATTGTTCCGTCGCGCGCACGGCCCTGTCCGACCGGTGGGTGGATGTCTACCCGAACGACGGTAAGCGGTCGGGCGCCTACTCGAACGGAGGTGTGTACGACGTGCATCCGTACATGCTTTTGAATTTCAATGGGAAGTATGACGACATGAGTACGCTGACGCATGAGCTCGGACATACGATGCACAGCTATCTCTCGAACAAGAACCAGCCCTATCCGACAGCCCATTACTCGATCTTTGTCGCCGAAGTCGCCTCGACCTTCAACGAGGCATTGCTGATGGATTTCATGCTGAAGAATGCCCCGAATGACGATGTCCGCCTTTCACTGCTCGGGAATGAGCTGGATGCAATCAGGGGAACGGTCTTTCGTCAGACGCAGTTCTCGGAATTTGAACTGATGATTCACGAAAAGGTGGAGAAGGGTGAATCACTGACCGGGGATGGTCTGAACGAGATGTACCGGGACCTCACCAGGAAGTACTACGGTCACGACGGCGGCGTGTGTGTGGTGGACGATGTTATGCAGAGTGAGTGGGCCTACATTCCCCATTTTTATTACAATTTCTATGTCTACCAGTATGCAACGTCCTACACCGCTTCCGTGGACCTTTCCGGAAAAGTGCTCGGCGGGGATGAAGACACGCGCAAACGATATCTCGAACTCCTTTCTTCCGGTGGCTCCGATTACCCTGTCAATCTGTTGAAACGGGCCGGGGTCGACCTGACAACCAGGGGGCCGTTCGACCGGACGATGGATAAGATGAACAGGATTATGGATGAGATGGAAGCGATTCTGGAAAGGTCGTAACTGGATGGCAGGATCGGATTCTACCCATCCTCTCTCAAGGACGTCACTCCGTCACGGTTGAGGATGGAAAGTTCGGACGGATCACAAGAAAGGAAGGGATCCCGGCAGGCGTGAGCAGGGCTGCAATTATCCCCCGTGAATCGATAGAAGTACTGGGGCGGTACCTTCCTGACAGGGACTACCGGGCCTCGCTGTATCGTGTTCGATTCCACGATACCGAGTTCATCCTGAAGGATTTCTCCTCAGAGTCCGGAACGATCCTGCGAATGCTGGGGCGGTTCTTCGCCTGGCGGGAGTCATGCGCGTATCGGAGGCTGGGGGGGATCCCGGGGATTCCCCGGTTCCATGGCCGTGTCGGGCGCCATGCGATACTGATCGAGCTGTTGGACGGGACGAACAGCGATGAACTGGGACCGGGCTGTGTGGGTGAGGTTTTTTTTGAGGAAACCAGACGGTGTCTCGATGCCATCCTTGACAGAGGCGTCATCCACTACGACATGGGTCATAATATTATTGTCCGGGATGACGGGTCTCCCGGCATCATTGATTTTGAACTCCATGGCTTTCTTCCGTCCTGGCCCCGTTGGCTCCATGACCGGCTGAGAAAGGGGGTCGTCGAGCAATACGACCGGGAGCTCCTCCGGATCAAATCGCGCCTCCGTCCTGATCTTCTCTCCGAAAGCGACAAATCAGCCTTCTCGAAGCCCCTCATGTTCGACAATATGATGCACAGGATGAGAAGGATCATGAAGATGACGACCATCGGCATCACGTCGAATCTGAAGTGGCAGAAATCATCGGGCGATCAGAATTCGTCCACCGACCGCTAGTCAACCGCGGGGTCCAGTCCCGAAAGCAGATCGATCATGTCAAGCGACCGTGTCCGTACATACTCTTCGAAGTACGGTCCGAACAGAGAAACCCGCGGTTCGTACGATTCTGTCTCATAGTATCGTTCCGGCACGATATACAGAAAATCGTCACGGTTGAAGCCGGTGAACACGATGCTTGTCTCATCATCGCCTCTCTGTGATTTTACCTCCCCGGACATGACGCTGCTGACTTCGAATGGCAGACCGATCATCAGCACCCTCCCAAGCCTGATTCCATGCATGATGGTCCCACCCCTCTCGTCCGCAAAGATCATTCTGGTGATCCCGGGTCGCAGGATCCTGCCCATGAATCTGTACTGATACTCCGGGAGCGGAAACCCGAGAAGAACCGAAGCTGTCTCGATGGAATCTCTGAACGGAACTGTTGCACGGGCCGGGTTGGCGAGAATTCCTTCAGCGATCGCCGTACCGTAACTGGATGCGACGGAGGTTCTCTCGTCCGAGGCCCGCCTTCCGCCGAGAACCGGTCCGTTCTGGGCGGTAACGGAAGCGGCGAACATTGCAAACTCGTAACCGCTCTCTGTGAGTGACCGCATCAAGGAGGATGGATAGTCGCCCGAACAGACCCGGGATTCCGAGTTGATGGTTGTGGCGTGGGCGCCGAACAGGATCAGAGTGCCTCGCTCGCCGGTTTTCTTGACGAACTCGAGCTGGGTCAGGTCACTGTCCACCGGGCCTTGATGGTCGATCCTGTTCCGGACCATCCGGGGAAACGAAACGGTCAACTCCCGGTACCCCGAGCGGGAGAGATCGGCGAGTGCATCGCGGACAACCCGGACCGACTGGTTCACAAGCAGATCGATCTGCTTCTCGTCGATTCCGCCCATGATCAACCTGTCAATGTATCCCTTTGCATACCCGCCGGGACCGCTGTGCGTGTGCGTGGCCAGAAAGTAGACATCCCTGGTTCCGATCATCGATGCGACACGATCCAGCACCCGGTCCGACACCGGGCGAACCCATGTACAGATCTCGGCGGAAAGGAACACGACAGGCGGTCCTTCGCCGGCAGCGACCGCGACCGCATAGACGAAGACACTGTCCGCAATCGAAGTGATGCCGCGTCCGAGTCGGGCCCGGTACCCGTATGTGGGTGTACCGATCGCAGGCGTGATGGAACGGCGTGCCCACCCGACGGAGAGAACTCCCGTTTGCAATCCCCTGGTGCGCAACTGCTCTGCTTCGTTCGTAAAGAGATCGATCGCTGTCGAATCAATGCGACTGCCAAGAACCGGTGAAGAGTCGGGGGGCTCAGTGACGACGAGCCAGAAGAGGAGGGCAGACACGCAGAGGCCAAGGAACGCATTTCTGAGTGCGGCTGACGTCCGATGAAAGGGGTTCTTCAAGCAGGGGTCCCCTGCGATCCGAGGAATGCGTTGATCACTCCAAGGTCATAACGATCCGCAGGCTTGTGTCTGCGTTCCTTCGAACGTTTTACATGGCTTATTGATGCAATCGGTATTCCCTTGCATGAAAAGGGTGCAGCCGTGAACCCCCCGCCAAACATCGCAGGATTGGCGGAGATGACCGGCCCGACCGGAGGATCCTGCCAGTCGGTGCAAACGGTCAAATCAAGCCACGAGAGGTACCTGTTCTCCAATGATTGGCTGAGGAGATACAGCTTGGCTTCTGCGACAGGGAAAAGACCGCCCGGCTGCCCCACGGTTAGCCGGTGCACCATCCCGAAGGGTGGAATCGGAATACGCCATCGTTCGATGTTCATCCGGTATCCATACCGGCCTGCCTGTCGTGCAAGTGCCTGAAGGCTCGCCTGGTCGACCAGAAGGTCGATGTCGTGATGGTAACGATAGAGCAGACCAATGTGCAGCGCAATCGAAACGCCGCCGGTGATCGCCCACCCCTTCACCCCGCCGAACATCTCGACGAGACGGTCCAGCGCATCGGACAGGAGGGCATCCTCCTCCGGCTTTCTCTTCAGGGTTCGGAGATGATATCGTCGTGCTATGATCATATCGATGAGATCTCAGGAACTCCGGAGTCTTGCATAGACATCACCGGCCCTGAATTCAGATGGGGCGCGATGGAGCAGCTGTTTCATCGCGGTTCCATCGACCCAATGATCAAGATCAAAAATCATGTGCTCCCCGAATGACCAGTTGAATTCGTAGGGACCCAGCTCCTCCAGCCTCCCGATGCACCTGCCCGCGAGATCAAGTCTCGGAAGAACGTACTCAAAGGAGAGTGCCCTCAGCGGGGTCGACAGTCCGTGCAGTGCCTGCAGTTCATATCCCTCGATGTCGATCTTGCAGAATACCGGGATACCATGCTTTCTGATAAGATCATCCAGCGTGACCACCGGGACCTTCACGGTGCGGTTCCACCTGACCTTGCGGAACTGGTGCGAATCCCTGATCGTCCCGATCCACTCACGGGAGAGCGTGGAAATACGCGGGCTTCTGGTGCTGATCCGGAACTCCGCCTCTCCGGTTCGTTCTCCGATCGCTGCTTCTTCAAGGACGACGGAAGGATGGGATTCATAGATCCTTCGAAGGATGACCGCACATGCCGGTTGAGGCTCGACAGCGACAACCCGCGCCCGGAGAGAGAGCCAGGTCCGGACCCTGCTTCCAACATGAGATCCCAGATCAAAACAGAGATCGTCCGGCCTGATAAACTCCTCATAGAACTTCGCCATCGTGCGGTGATGAAACGGATGACAATAGCAAAGCCGGAGTGATTGAAACAAGCCGAAGAACTCTCCCAGAGGAACCCCGTGCTTACCCAGCGTGATCGACATGAGATGGTTGGCGAGAGAGGTGGATATCAAGAACCGACCGTGCATATCGGTCGGCGGATCCGCTGAGTCCTTCCACGACGGAGCGGCCCCGGTCTCCAAGTGCTCCGGCGAAAGAGGGATCGATCAGCACGCGCGTGAGTGCCTTCTCAAGCCCTTCAGGACCGCGGGCGAGAATAATTGCTTCATACTGGGCGAACGCTTTCATGATTGCATCAAAATGCTGATGATGCGGTCCGGCGATAACCGGAACGCCGAACCGTGCCGGTTCGATCGGATTGTGTCCGCCGTGCGGGACGAATGTTCCGCCGACAATGGCAACAGCTCCGAAGCGGTAGATGTCATCCAGCGATCCGATCTCATCGACCAGCATGACCTCCCATCGTTGTCCCAACGTTTCTTTCAGGGACCACCGGGCCACTGTCATGTTGTATCTCCTGAGCATGCGATGGATTCTCCGTGCGCGCACGATGCGACGGGGTGCGAGGACCAGCCGGATGCCGGGGACCTGCGCCCGAAGACGGATGAAAATCCGCACGATTATCTCCTCTTCATTCCCGTGGGTGCTTCCGGCGATGATGAGAGGCCCGTCATCCGGACGTAGCGACTGAAGCCGCCGGTCAGCGGTGCCATCCGGGGGAGGGGTGTCGAACTTCAGATTCCCTCCGACATAGATTGATTCCCGCCGTGCCCCGATCGATACAAACTTGTTCCCCTCATCCTGATTCTGTACGCCGACGGAGCTTATGATCGGGAGGACCGCACGGAAGAGTCTCGAAGCAAGTCTGTACCCCCACAAATCGCTGTCGTCAATCCGTCCGTTGACAATATGAACCGGAATGTTCAGATCACGACAGGAGAGGATCAGGTTTGGCCAGATATCCGACTCAAGCGTGACAACGGCGAGGGGTGAAACTGAACGGAGCCACTGACGAACCACTCTCCTCCTGTCCCATGGAAGGTAGCATGTCCGGATTCGGGGCCCGCCGGTCTTTGCAACCCGGGAAGCTCGTATCCTTCCATCCCGATTACCAGTGGTAATAAGGAATTCCAGATCGGGTGCCAGTGAGTGCAACGCGCGGAGGAGGG
>Ga0224505_10001572_pt1 | contig 14166 bp, 17 predicted proteins | sample SF_Jan12_sed_USG_FD_169102 | JGI IMG/M metagenome (GOLD analysis project Ga0224505, IMG submission 169102) | Sediment microbial communities from San Francisco Bay, California, United States - SF_Jan12_sed_USGS_4_1 | ecosystem: Environmental > Aquatic > Marine > Sediment | place: USA: California... | reverse complement strand
TCGTTGAACTGGGTCTCGGTGAGATCCAGTTCGGCCGCCACCTCTTCGTCGGTGGGGGTACGGCTCAGGCGGGCTTCGAGCTTCGCGTAGGCCTTCTCGACCGATCGGGCCTTGGCCCGCACCGACCGGGGGACCCAGTCGATGGAGCGCAGTTCATCGAGGATGGCGCCCTTGATGCGGGCGATGGCGTAGGTCTCGAACTTGTAGCCCCGCTCCAGGTCGAACTTGTCGATGGCGTCGATCAACCCGAAGATGCCGTAGCTCACCAGGTCGCTGTGCTCGACGTTCTGGGGCAGCCCGACGGCGACACGGCCGGCGACGAACTTCACCAGCGGTGAGTAGTGCAAGATGAGCTGGTCGCGCGCCTGGCGCGCTTCCTGGTCCTTGTATGCGGCCCATAGCTGCTCGACATCGTCGGCCGATTCGTTCTCCACAGTGGCCCCTACGCTCGTGGATGGGTTTCCTGGTGCACACGCTGCAGGCGCTCGCGGCTCACGTGGGTGTAGATCTGAGTGGTGCTCAGATCGGCATGGCCGAGAAGTTCCTGCACAGCACGAAGATCGGCACCGCCATCCAAAAGATGAGTGGCGAAGGTGTGCCGGAGCGCGTGGGGGTGGGTGGGGGCACTGGACCAGCGGTCGAGCAGGCGGCGGACGTCGCGCGGGGTGAGCCGCCGTCCGGTGAGGTTGAGGAAGACGGCGTCGGGCGGGCTTCCCGACTGGACCAGCGCCGATCGGCCCTGGTCGAGCCATCGCCCGAGCGCCTCGGTGGCGGGAGGCGAGAGCGGCACGATGCGTTCCTTGTTGCCCTTGCCCGTCACCCGCACGGTGCCACCGTGGAGGTCGATGGCCGAACGGTCGATGCCGCACAGCTCGCTGACCCGCAGACCCGAGCCGTACAGCAATTCGAGCACGGCCCGGTCGCGTTGGCGGCGGGCCTCGTCGTCGTCGGCCACCCGCACCGGGGTGTCGTCGAGCATGGCCGACAACTCGTCGTCGCGCAGCACGCGCGGCAACCGCGCCTGGCCCTTGGGCGCCGAGAGGGTGATGGTGGGATCGGCGGCGATCCGACCCATCCGACGAGCCCAGCCGAAGTAGCGGCGCAGGACCGACGCCTTGCGGGCCACCGTGCGCCGGGCGTACCGGCGCTGATCGAGATCGGCCAGGTAGCGCCGGAGCACCCGCCGATCGACCCGGTCGGGCCCGCCCACCTCCTGGCCGTCGGCCCAATCGATGAAGGCGGCCAGATCGCGTCGGTACACCTTCACCGTGGCGTCGCTGACCGACGTCAACGATCGGGCGAAGTCCTCGAGGGCCCATTCCATCGCTCGCCACGGTATCGGCGCCGGTCATCGGTGGGCGGGGACCCGTTCCAGCCAACCACCGGTGCGGACCAGCCAGCCCGCCTCGATCAGCCGCTCCACCGCCAAGGCCACCGCGCCCACATCGAAGGCGGTGCGGAGCACCACCTGGTCGAGGGTGGACGGCTGCCAACCCACCGCATCGAGCACGGTGGCCCCCATCTCGTCGGGCGCCAACCGGTCGTCGGCCACCGGTCGGCGGGGCCCAGGGGTACAACCCAACACGGCCAGGACGTCGTCCACGCCCGTGACCGGGCCGGCACCCTGGGCCAACAGCGCGTTGGTGCCGGCCGAAGCGTCGCTGCGCACCGAGCCGGGCACGGCCAGCACCGGCCGGTCGCGACGCAACGCTTCGTCGACGGTGGACATCGACCCGCCGCGGACGTGACTCTCGACCACCACCACGACATCGGCCAGCGCGGCGATGAGCCGGTTGCGGGCCGGGAACCGCCAGCCCTCGGGCGCGGCCCCCAGCGGTGCTTCACTGAGCAACAAGCCGCGCTCGGCCACCTGTTGCCACAACACGTCGTTGGCTCGGGGGTACACCACGTCGAGGCCGCTGCCCACGACGGCGATGGGAGGCGCGGTCGGGGTCCCGGCCAAGGCCCCCCGGTGGGCCTCCGCGTCGATGCCCAAGGCCAGCCCCGACACCACACCGACTCCGGCCTCGGCCAGCTGCGCGCCGAGATCGAAGGCCACATCGCGTCCGTAACGGGTGCACTTGCGGGTACCGACGATGGCCACCCGGGCCCCGTCGAGATGGTCGAACCCGCCGCGATGGAACAGCACCGTGGGTGGGGCGGGATCCTCCCGCAGCGCGGCGGGGTGGGCACGAGGCTCGGTCACCCCGATGCCGAGCTGGAGATGGCGTTGCCACAGCCGGGGCACGTCGAGGGCTCGGGCCTGTTCGGCCCACCCCTGGACCAGCTCGGGACCGCGGCCCCGGAGCGCCCGCAGCAACGGCACCGATCGCGCCAGCGCTCCGTCGAGCAGCGCCTCCCAAGCCGCCTCCGGGCTGCGTCGAGCCAGCACCAGGCGGGCCCGACGGGGCCACATGCCGTCGAGGGACATCAGAGCGGCCAGGTGCGCCGCCGGCGGCAGGGCGGTCATGGCCGGACCCCGATACCCAGCGGATCGACGCGATGGGCCAGGGCCGCGGCCAGGTGCTCGTCGGAGACGGCCTGGGCCCCGTCCAGGTCGGCCATGGTCCTGGCCACTGTTCGCACCCGGTGCAGGCCCCGCCCGCTGAGCCGACCATCGGTGACCGCCCGCTCGAGCAGGAACCGGGAGCCCGGCGTGAGCGGCGCCACCCGGTTCAGCTCTTCAGGCCGCAGGTCGACGTTGAGGCCGCCGCTGCGGGCGCGGGCCCGGCTACGGGCGCCGGCCACCCGCTGGGCCACCGCCGCCGACCCCTCGCCGACGGGTGCCGACAACAGATCGGCCGCCCCGGGCCGCTCGACCACGACCCGAAGGTCGAACCGGTCGAGCAAGGGGGCCGACAGCCGGCGGTGGTACCGGGCCCGGGCCGAATCCGAGCAGCGACAGCCGCCCGGAGCCCCCGATTCGCCACAGGGACACGGGTTCATGGCCGCCACCAGCACGAACCGCGCCGGGTAGGTCTGGGATCCGTGCACTCGACTGACCCGCACCGTTCCCTCCTCGAGGGGCTGGCGCAGGGCCTCGAGGGCCGCCGGCGGGAACTCACCCAGCTCGTCGAGGAACAGCACGCCACCATTGGCCAGCGAAACCTCACCCGGACACATGGCGGCCGACCCCCCTCCGATCATGGCCACCGACGAGATCTGGTGGTGCGGGGCACGAAACGGTGGGACCCGGATCAGTCCGCCGGCGAGGGCGAGACCGGCGGCCGACCACACTCGTGTGACGGTGAGGGCGTCACCCGGATCGAGCGGCGGCAACAGCCCGGGCAATCGCTTGGCCAGCATGGTCTTGCCTGCGCCCGGCGGCCCGACCATGAGGAGGTGGTGACCCCCGGCCGCCGCCACCTCGAGCGCCTGGCGGGCGACCGGTTGGCCCCGCACGTCAGCCAGATCGGGAACCGGCGGCGGCGTGGCGACCGGCCGTGGGGGCGGCACCGGGGGCCACGCCGCCTCACCCCGAAGGACCTCGGCCAGCTGTCGCAGCGAGCTCACGGGACGGCTCTGTACCCGCTCGACCAGCTGGGCCTCGGCGTGGTTGCCGGGCGCCACCACCACCTCGGGCCGATCCATGGCCGCCACCATGGGTAGGGCCCCGCGAACCGGCCGCAGCGCGCCGTCCAGCCCCAGCTCGGCGAGGAAGCCGAGGTTGGTGACGGAGTCCCGAGGAACCCGGTCGAGGGCCACCATGAGCGCCACGGCGATGGCCAGGTCGAGACCGGAGCCGACCTTGGGCAGACCCGACGGGGCCAGGTTGACGGTGACCTTCTCCTCGGGCCATCCGAGCTCGCTGGACAGCAGCGCGGCCCGTACGCGGTCGCGCGCCTCGCGACACGAGGTGTCGGGCAGCCCCACCACCGTGAAGGCGGGCAGGCCGCCGGCCACGTGCACTTCGACCGACACCGGCCGGCCGTCGACACCGGCGATGGTGGCCGACGCCGTGATGGCCAACATGTGTGTCCTCCTCTGTCTCACAGAGGAGGACCGTGCGCCGGCCCTCGAGCGTGCCGTCACCCTACGGTGGTGCTCGGACACCGAGGAGCCAACATGTTCGATCGCCCCACGCTCGCCGTCGAGAACGAGTTCGGCCTTCCCATCCACCGCACATCGCGCTGGATCTTCAACTGCTACGTGGTGGAGGGGGGCGACGGCCACGTGCTGGTCGACGCCGGCCTGCCCGCCACCGCGGCGGCCGCCCTGGCGTTGATCTCGGGCCGCGATGGATCGGCCGACCACGCCGTGGCCACCCACGGCCACTGCGACCACCTCGGGGGCATGCCGCTGCTGCACAATCAGGCCGGCACCCTGGCCCACCTCCCCGCCCGCTGCGCGGACTACCTCGATGGCGAAACACCCCGAGTGTTCGGCGCCAAGGCGGCACTGGGGTTCGTGCCGATGTATCGCGAACAGCCCTTCTCGCTCAAGGCCGCGGCCCAGTTCGGCCGGGCCAGCACCCGCATCGGCTACAGCCGCGGCGAAACCATGGTGTTCCGTCCGCCCGTCGCCAGCTTCTTGACCGACGGCGACCCCGTGCCGGGGTTGGAGGGATGGCACGTGGTGGCCGCGGCGGGCCACACCGACGACAGCATCTGCTACTACCACCCGGACTCGGCCACCCTGCTCTCGGGCGATGCCGTCATCACCCTGGGCGGGCGAGCGTGGTTCAACCCCGAGTGGGTCGACGCCGAGGCATCGCGGGCCACCGAGGACCGGCTTCGATCTCTGGAGGTCCGTTATCTGCTCCCGGGTCACGGGCTGCCCATCGCGGGTGATGTCTGGGCCCGGGCGCTCGCATTCGGCGAGCGCCCGCCGGGGCGTGGGCTGCTGCCGCGGTGCTCGCGCCGTTTCGGACAGTGGCCCTCCGGAGGCCACGATCGCCGTTCGGATCCGACCTAGGTCCCTGCCCACGACCGGCGGCGATCGTCAGGCTGAGGGTGATCAACCGGACCATCCAGGAGGAACCACCCCGTGAGCAAGAAACACGTAGCCAAGCCCACCTCCGAGCAAGCCGAGACCTCCCCCGAGCGCCGAGCGTCACCGTGGCCCGAGTGGATGGGGCGTGATCTTCCCGACTTCTTCGACTTCCGCTGGCCGAGGGCGTGGCCGCCGAGGTGGCCCGAGGTGTTCGAGGGCGGCGCCGGCACCACGACGATGCGGATCGAGGAGTCCGAGGAAGACGGCCAGCTCGTGATCCGGGGCGAGATCCCCGATGTCGATCCGGCCAAGGACATCGACATCCGGGTCGCCGACGGCCGCCTGACCATCCGGGCCGAACGCCGGGAGAAGAAGGAGTCCGACCAGGAGGGCCGCCACCGATCGGAGTTCCGCTACGGCTCGTACGAGCGCAGCATCATGCTTCCCGCCGGCGTCACCGAGGACGACGTGGAGGCCAGCTACACCGACGGCATCCTCGAGGTCCACGTGCCCATCCCCGAACACCCAGAGGGCGGCCGCAAGGTCCCTGTCACTCGCTGAGTCGGGCCTGCAGGAACCGCCGATCGGCGGCGTTGCCCGTGAGGGTCAGCGCCCGCCGGTAGGCGGTTCGCGACGCCACCGGATCGCCCAGACGGGCCAGGAGTTCGCCGCGCGCCGCGTGGTAGTAGCGGTACTCGGCCAATGGTGCGGCCACCTCCGGCGCATCGAGCAGGCGGAGGCCGGCGGCTGGCCCCTCGGACTCGGCCACGGCGACGGCGTGGTTGAGTGCCACGACCGGTGTGGGCCGGAGCCCGACCAGCGTGCGGTAGAGCGCCGCGATCTGGCGCCAGTCGGTGTCGGCTGCGCTCGGGGCCCGCGCGTGGACCGCGTTGATGGCGGCCTCGATCTGGAAGGGTCCAGGCCGGTGGCGCCGCAGCGCCTGATCCAGGATGTCGACCGCCTCGGTGATCTGTTCGTGGATCCACCGCCCTCGATCCTGGTCGGCCAACAGCACCGTCTGCCCCGCCGCATCGATCCGTGCCGGGCGCCGAGCATCGGTGAACAACATCAGCGCCAGCAGTCCCTGCGTCTCGGCGTCGTCGATCACCAGGCCGCCCAGCAGGCGGGTGAGGCGAATGGCTTCGGCGGCCAGGTCGACCCGAAGGGCCACGGACCCCGTGGAGGCGTAGGCCCCCTCGTTGAACACCAGGTACAGCACGTGGTGCACCACACCGATCCGGTCGAGCAGCTCCGGGTCATCGGGGATGCGGAAGGGAATGGCCGCCGTGGCGATCTTGCGCTTGGCCCGCACGATGCGCTGGGCCATGGTGGCCTCGGGCACCAGGAAGCCGGCGGCGATCTCCGCGGTGGTGAGGCCACCGAGGCTGCGCAGGGTGAGAGCGATCTGGGCCTCGACCCGCAGCGCCGGGTGACAACAGCCGAAGAAGAGGCGCAGCTGGTCGTCGTTGCTGGCCGACCGGGCGCCGTCACGGAGCGGCTCCTCGAGACGGGCCAGCTGTTCGGCCTTGTCGCGCCCGGTCCGGGCGCGACGGATCTGATCGACGGCCCTGCGCCGTGCGACCGTGGTGATCCAGGCACCGGGCCGGTCGGGAATCCCGTCGTCGAGCCAGCGGGTCAGCGCCAGGGCAGCCGCTTCCTGCGCGGCATCCTCGGCCGCGCCCAGATCACCGAGGTCGCGATAGAGCACCGCCATCAGCTGCGGCCACTCGTCTCGGACGACCTCGGCGACCCGGGCACCGACCGGATCCACTAGCCGAAGTCGGGAACGGGCCGGATCTCGATGGTGCCGGAGCTCGCGTGGGGGATCTTGGCCGCCCACTTCATGGCCTCGTCCAGGCTCTCGCAGTCGAGGACGTAGAAACCTCCGAGGTGCTCCTTGGTCTCGGCGAAGGGGCCGTCGGTGGTGATCACCTCGCCGTTGCGGACCTGCAACGACGTGGCGGTGCTGGTGGGCTCGAGCGGCTCACCGGCCACGATGACACCGGCACCACCGGCTTCCTCGCCGAACGCCATGTACCCGGCCATGATCGGACCGAACGCTGGGCTGGTCGGATCGGGGTTGGCCACGGCGTCGTTCTCGTCGCTGTAGATCAAGCAGGCGTACTTCATGGGACTCGGTTCTCCTGTTCGTGGTTTCTCGAGGTCCCGTCGAACGGCATCGACGATTCTCGACATGCGGGCCCAAGAAATCGCCGACTTCCTCGACTGGTCGCCGACCGGCCGTCGACGCTCAGCCCGGCCGAGCGCGGAAGCGCCGCTCGCTCTCGGCGTTGTCGGCGGCCTCGATGCGCTCGGTCACGTCGGTGAGCTGCGCGCGCGCCTCGCGGCTGTAGCGGGGGTTGGGCTTCACCTCGTCATCCTCGAGCGGCGGCAGCCGGAAGCCGGTGTACACGACCTTGCGCGGTCGCTCGATGGGCGGATGAGCCCGGTGCAGCGTGTCGCTGCAGTGCACGGTGACATCGCCGGTTCTGGTCTCCAACAGCCGGGGCGCCAGGTCGAGACGGCGGTCCCGCATGGTGGCGATGGTGTTGGCTCGATGCGACCCCGGGATCACCCCCAGGGCGCCCGACCGCCGGTCGGCGCCGGTGACCGAGATGCCGGTGGTCATGCTGTTGCACACATAGGAGTGCATGCCCTGGCCGCAGTCCTTGTGCCAGGGCAGATCGGAAAGGCCCTTCACGATGTCGAGCGGCTTCACCAGCCCCTCGCCGCCACCGCCGAAGGCATGGCCCTCACCGGTCAGGTCGGCCAATCGCTGGAACCGCTCGTCGGCCAGCAGCCGGCGCAGCGCCTCGGACTTCTCGTAGAAGAACAGCACCCGCACCGCCTGGCTGGTGCCCTGGGAATCCTCGGCCCACCACGACTCGCCGTCGTCGGGTGTGGCTCGACCGATCCACTCGTCGATGTCGTCTCCGATGCCGGCCATCTCGGCCTCGTCGAAGACGTGTTCCACGTGCAAGAAGCCGGCTTCGCTCAGGAAGTGCGCCATCTCGGCCCGGTCGTCGTCGATGGAGAACGAGCGATCGAGGTCCAGCTCACCCCCTTCGGCGTCGGAGAAGGTCACATCGCCGGTCTCGTGGACCCGGCGGCCGTCGAGGAGCGCCCGCAGCACCGGCTCCCAGCCGATCCAGTCATCGAGGGTGCCGACCGAGATCTTCACCCTGGCGGTCATGGCCAGACCCATGGTGGACTGCCAGTCCTGCACCAGGTCCGACAGGGCATCGGCCGCCAGCTCGGCCACGACACCGGCCCGGGCGACTCCCGTGACCAGGACGAGGCTGTCGCCGTGTTCGCTCAGCGTCACGCCCCGACCGTCGACCAGGAGTCCCAACGCCGGGAGTTCCTTGTAGCGCAGCCCGCGAGCAGCCACATCACCGAAGCGGGTGATGGCCGCGGGCAGGAGCGAGTCGAGCACCTGGTCCCGTTGGAGATCCTGTCGGTCCTTGTGGAGCCGGGTCCGCTGATCGATCGACATCTGCTCCCCCTCCCCCCCAACTACAGCACCTCACGGGTGTAGCGCGCCACCGCCTCGATCTCCTGGGGGGTCAAACGGTTCCCGAAGGCCGGCATCTGGTTGCGGCCCTCGCCGATCACCCGGGTCTGGTCGGCGATGTCGGGGTACTTGGTGGTGACGGCCTCGCTCTGGATGTTGGGGCCACGGTTGCCACCCCCACTGGTGCCGTGACAGCTGGAACACCGTGAGCCGAAGATGTCGCGGCCCTGGGCCAGCACCGGGTCGGGCTGCCCATCGGGCCCCACCGGCACCTCGGGCGGCGACGAGCAGGCACCGCCCAGCGCCACCACGACGAGCACAGCGGCGAGCGTACGGTGGGACATCAATCCCAGACTGGCAGCACCCGATCGGCAACGCCCACTCGGTACCGTGCCCCTGTGGGATTCGATCCGAACCGCACCCATCGGCGCCGCAACAGCGACTACGTGTTCGTGGCGGCGGCCATCCTGGTTGCGGTGGCGCTGGTCCTGTGGGCCTTTCTCGGCTGATGGACAACCCCGAGATCCTCGGCGAGCTCGATGTTCGCTTCGTGCAGCCCTACGAGGCCCACAAGGCCTACGTCTGCCCCGGCTGCAACCGCGACATCCCACCCCGGACCCACCACGTGGTGGTGGTGCCGGTCGACGCGCCCGATCTGCGCCGACACTGGCACAAGGGCTGCTGGGAGCGCCGACGGCCGTCATCGTGATCTAGAGTCCGCCCGGCAAGGAGCAGGGAGGCGCCATGGCCAGCGACGAGATGCAGATGATGCTCGAGCTGGTGAGCGCCATGCCCTCACTCGGCGGCGAGGGGTTGGCAGCGGCCCGAGCCGCCCTCCAGAGCGGCGGTGCGTTGGCCCTCGATGACGACGTCACCGCCGAGCCCACCAGCATCGCCGGCCGACCAGCCGAATGGGTGAGGGCCGGGAGCATCGCCGACGACGCCCCGGTGCTGTTGTATTTCCACGGCGGGGGGTACTGCCTGGGGTCGCTCGACAGCCATCGGCGCCACGTGGGCAATCTCAGCAGGGCGGCCGACGTCCGCTGCCTGCATCTCGACTACCGCCTGGCGCCCGAGCACCCCTTCCCCGCCGCCGTCACCGATGCCGTGGGTGCCTACGACGCGTTGTTGGCGTCCGGCCAGGACCCCAGCCGCCTGGCCCTCGGCGGGGACTCGGCCGGTGGTGGACTCGCCATGGCCGCGCTGGTGTCGATCCGCGACGCCGGCTCACCGCTGCCCGCCGCAGCCGTCCTGATGTCGCCCTGGGTGGACCTGGCGCTCACCGGTGGGTCTCACAAGAGCCGCGCCGAAGACGACCCACTCATCGACGCCGACGCCATGGACGCGCTGTCGGGCTGGTACCTGGGCGACACCCGGGCCGACCACCCCCTGGCCTCACCCGTGTACGCCGACCTCTCCGGCCTGCCCCCGATCCTGGTGGACTGTGGGGACGCCGAGGTCCTGCGCGACGACTCGGTGATGCTGGCCGAACGGTTGGAGGCCGCCGGTGTCCAGGTGGATCACCGGGTGTGGCCCGAGATGATCCACGTGTTCCAGGTGTTCGCCGGCATGGCTCCAGAAGCGCAGGAAGGCGTGGACCGGATCGCCGCGTTCTTGACCACCCATCTGGCTCGCTAGAACGCCGCTTCGATCACCGACACGTGACCCCGCAGTACCGACGCCACATCGAAACGCACCACGCCAGCCCGCACCGGGTGCTCGTCGAGCCAGTGCCGGGCCAGGCGGCGGATGCGCCGTTGCTTGTCGGCGTCGACCGCGGCTGCGGGCACCCCGAAACGGGTGGACGAGCGGGTCTTGACCTCGCAGAACACCACCATCGTGCCCCGCCGCAGCACCAGGTCGATCTCACCGTGGCCACCCCACCGCCAGTTGCGGTCGATTACCCGGTAGCCGCGTCGCCGATACCAACGTGCCGCCGCGGTCTCACCCGCCGCGCCCAGTCGATTGTTGTGCTGGCCCATGAGGGCCGACCCTACGGACCCGGTCGGACAGCCTCGGGTGAACGGGTCAGTCGCGCAGTTCCTTGATCTTGGCCTTCTTGCCGACCCGATCACGCAGGTAGTACAGCTTGGCCCGCCGGACATCGCCCCGCGTGACCCGCTCGATCGTGACCACCGTCGGGGTGTGCACCGGGAAGGTCCGTTCGACCCCCACCCCGAAGCTGACCTTGCGCACGGTGTAGGTCTCGCGTAGGCCCGAGCCCTGGCGGCGGATGACCACACCCTCGAAGACCTGGACCCGCTCGCGGCTGCCCTCGACGACCCGCACGTGCACCTTGACGGTGTCGCCGGGACCGAAATCGGGGATGTCGTCCCGCAGACTGTCGTTGTCGATGAGATCGGTGGGATTCATGGCGCGAAGCTCCTGGCGCAGGGGGGCCGTCTGGCCGACAGGTCAGGATATCGGCCGCGACCAGCGACTCAACTGCCACCGTCCAGGTCGAACTCGGCCAGCAGCCGACGGGCGTCGTCATCGAGGCCACCGCGGGCCTCGATCAGATCCGGGCGACGGTCGAGCGTTCGCCGCAGCGACTGGGCGCGCCGCCATCGATCGATTCGCGCGTGATCGCCCGACGTCAGCACCGCGGGAACGGCCCAACCTCGGTAGTCGGCCGGTCGGGTGTAGTGCGGGTACTCGAGGAGTCCGTCGGCGAAGGATTCGTCGGTGGCCGACGCGGCATTGCCCATGACGCCGGGCACCAGACGGGTGACGGCCTCGATCACCACCAGGGCGGCCGCCTCACCCCCCGCGAGCACGTAGTCTCCCACCGACAACTCCTCGTCGATCAGGTGATCGGCCACCCGCTGATCGATCCCCTCGTACCGGCCACACAGCAGGGAGAACCCCGACCCACCGGCCAGCTCCTCGGCTCGGTGCTGGTCGAAGGGCTTCCCGGCCGGACCCAGCAGGATCAGGGGACGGGGCGGGTCGACCGACTCGACGGTGGCGAAGATGGGGTCGGGTGTCATCACCATGCCCGCGCCCCCTCCGAAGGGAGCGTCGTCCACCGCTCGGTGCACCCCGGCTCCCGCGTCCCGCAGGTCGTGCACCCGCAGATCCAGCAGGCCCCTTTCGCGCGCCTTGCCCAGCAGGCTGTGCCCGCAGTAGTCGTCGATCACTCCTGGGAAGACGGTGAAGGTGTCGATCCTCACCCCGACCCCTCGGCGTCGTCGAACAATCCGTCCGGCGCATCGACGTCCACCCGAACGCCGGGTTCGACGGCCGTCACGAAGCGTGCCGGCACGAGAGCGCCCGTATCCAGTACCAGCAGATCGCTGGCTGGATTGTCGAGCACCGCCTCGACCACGCCTCGACGGGTTCCATCGGCCTCGAACAGCGCGGCTCCGATGAGGTCGTGGATCCACAGCTCGTCGGGATCGTCCAAGGGCTCGGCGTAGAGCTCGTTGCCCCGCAGCTCCTCGGCCTGGGCCCGGCCCCGCACGCCGGCGAAGGCGACGATGAAGCGCTCCTGGTGCGGACGGGATCGTTCGACCACCAGCGGATCGTCCTGGCCGGTGAACAACACCGCACCGACAGCGACGCGTTCGAGCCGGTTCGTGGACAGCGAGACCTGGACCTCGCCGTTGATGCCGTGGGCCTTGCCGATCCGGCCCACGAGGAGACGCTCAGTCGAGGAACTCGACGTCGACCTCGGCATCGTCCTGCACGGCGGCGGCCCGCACCACGGTGCGGATGGCGTTGGCCACGCGACCACGCTTGCCGATGACCCGGCCCATGTCGCCGTCGGCCACGCTGACCTCGAGTTGGCGACGCTCACCCGAGTCGTCGACCTTGACCTTCACCTCGTCGGGATGCTCGACGATGGACTGCACCAGGTACTTGCACACCCGGTACGCGGCCAGCTCACCTGGATCGACGCTCACTGGGCACCTTCTGTGTTCTCGCCGCCTTCGGCGGACCCCTCTACAGCTGCGGCAACGGATTCGGAGTCCTCGCCGCCTTCGGCGGACCCCTCCACAGCTGCGGCAACGGATTCGGGAGGTGTCTCGGCCGGCGTCGGCTGGGAGTCAGCGGCCACGGTCACCTTGGGGGGCGGGGGGGTGGCGTCGAAGGACTCACCGGTGAACGACTCCCACGCTCCGCTGATCTTGAGCAGCTTGGCCACCCGCTCGGTGGGCTGGGCGCCGTGGCGAAGCCAATGGACCGCCCGGTCGTTGTCGATGGTGATCGACGAGGGATCGTGGCGGGGCTGATAGGTGCCGATGATCTCGATGAACCGGCCGTCGCGGGGAGACCGCGAGTCAGCGGCGACGACCCTGTAGGTCGGCTGCTTCTTCTTGCCCATCCGCATCAGGCGGAGTTTCACGGCCACGGCTGCATCACCTTGCTTCGTTCGTCGAACGAGTCGTTCACATACAGAAAGGGCCAGCGCACCAGGCGCTGGCGACAGACCAGTCTGCGGGCAGATCGGTCCACTTGCAACCACCTCACGGCAGCGAGAGCCCACCGGCCGGAGGACCGTCGGGCTCGTCGAGGCCGAGCCCTTCCAGTCCGGCCAGCTCGAGGGGATTGGTCGGCATGCGTTTGTTCCCGCCCTTGGGGGTGGTGCGACCACCGCCCCGTCCCTTCTTGGACTTCTTGCCCTTGCGCTTCATGCGCTTGGTACCCATGCCACCCATCTGCTTCATCATCTTGCGCATCTGCTTGAACTGGTCGAGCAGTTGGGCCACCTCGGATGGTTGGGTACCGGAACCCTCGGCGATGCGATTGCGACGGGACCCGTCGATGATCTCGGGCCTCACTCGCTCATCGGCGGTCATGGAGCGGATGATCGCCTCGATCCGACCCACTTCCTTGTCGCCGATCTCGACGTCCTTCACTTCTTTGGGGATGCCAGGCATCATGCTCAACAGATTTCCCAGCGGACCCATCTTCTTGAGCTGCTGCATCTGCTCGAGGAAGTCCTCCAGCGTGAACTGGCCCTCCATGAGGCGCTGGGCGACCTCTTCGGCCTCGGCCTCGTCGAAGGCCTCCTCGGCCTTCTCGATGAGCGACAACATGTCACCCATGCCCAGGATGCGGCCGGCCAGGCGGTCGGGGTGGAACTGGTCGAAGTCCTCGAGCTTCTCACCCGTGGAAGCGAAAGCGATGGGCCGACCGACCACCTCCTTGACCGACAGGGCGGCGCCACCTCGGGCGTCGCCGTCGAGCTTGGTGAGGATCACCCCGTCGAGGGCCAGGGTGTCATGGAAGGCCCGGGCCGTGTTGACCGCATCCTGGCCGGTCATGGCGTCGATGACCAGGAACGTGTAATGCGGATCGATGGTCTGGCTGATCTGGCGGACCTGCTCCATCAGCTCCCGGTCGATGGCCAGGCGGCCGGCGGTGTCACAGATGACCACGTCCCGACCCGTGCGCTTGGCCTCGTCCATGGCCGATCGGGCCACGGTGACCGGGTCGGTGGGCTCGCTGAAGACCGGTACGCCGATCTGGTCACCGAGCGTGCGGAGCTGCTCGACCGCGGCCGGGCGTTGCAGATCGGCACCGACGAGGAGCGGGTTGCGCCCCTGCCGCTTGAACCACTGGGCCAGCTTGGCCGAGTTGGTGGTCTTGCCCGCACCCTGGAGACCGGCCATCAACACCACGGTGGGCGGCTTCGACGCGAAGGTGATGGCCATCGTCTCGCCGCCGAGGCTCTCGGTGAGCTCCTCCTGCACGATCTTGATGACCTGCTGGGC
>Ga0224505_10001571_pt1 | contig 14170 bp, 13 predicted proteins | sample SF_Jan12_sed_USG_FD_169102 | JGI IMG/M metagenome (GOLD analysis project Ga0224505, IMG submission 169102) | Sediment microbial communities from San Francisco Bay, California, United States - SF_Jan12_sed_USGS_4_1 | ecosystem: Environmental > Aquatic > Marine > Sediment | place: USA: California... | reverse complement strand
CACGACGGGCAGGTCCTCGGCGGGGTTCTCGTACGAGCCGGCCGGCCCCGAGACTGCCTCGGATTTTGTCGACTTAGCCACAGATCTCTAAACCTCTCTGGGGATTCCCCGACAGATCGCCACTTCTGATCGGCTGACTCTAGGCGCCCGGACGGTCCGCGGGCAAGGCCGGCCCCTTCGGCCAGCTCAGGCCAGCGCGCGCGGGTGGGCCGCGGCGTAGACCTCGCGGAGACGGTCCACGGTCACCAGCGTGTACACCTGGGTGGTGGCCACCGAGGCGTGGCCGAGCAGCTCCTGCACCACGCGCACGTCGGCCCCACCGTCGAGCAGGTGGGTGGCGAAGCTGTGCCGCAGCGTGTGCGGCGACACCGGCGTGCGGAGGTCGGCTCGCGCGGCGGCCGCGCCCAGCACCGCCCAGGCACTCTGCCGGGAAAGCCGGCCCCCGCGGGCGTTCAGGAACGCCGCCGGGGAGGCAGCCGCGCCGACCAGGGCCGGTCGGCCGCGGGTCAGGTAGGCCGACACTGCGGCCTGGGCGTAGCGACCCACGGGGACCACCCGCTGCTTGCCCCCCTTGCCGCGCAGCAGCAGTGTCCCGGCCGACAGGTCAGACAGCTCGTCGACGTCCAGGCCGACCGCCTCGGAGATCCGCGCGCCCGTGGCGTACAGCAGCTCCAGGAGCGCACGGTCGCGCAGGCCGCGCGGTGTCTCGTCGTCGGCCACCGCCGCCAGGACGGCCGCCACGTCCCCGACGGGCAGCGCCTTCGGCAGCCGCCGCGGGGGGGTCGGAGGATGGACCGCGTCCGACGGGTCGTCGGACACCAGCTCCTCGGCCAGGGCGAACCGGTGGAAGCCCCGCACCGCCACCAGCGTCCGGGCCGCCGAGGACGGGGCCAGGGGCAGCTGTCCCGGGGCGCCCTCCCGCAGGTCGGCCAGGAAGTCGCCGACCACGGCTGGGGTCACCTCCGGCAGGCAGGTGATCCCCCGCGCGGCCAGGAACTCCTGGTACCGGCGCAGGTCACGGCGGTACGCCGCCAACGTGTGCGGCGACAGTCCGCGCTCGACGGCGAGGTGTTCCAGGTAGGTCCGGGCTGCTCGGTCGACCTGGGCGGCGTCGCCCGACCGCACCGGCTCACCTGACATAACGTGGGACATTCGCCCACCGTAACGGCGTCCCACGGCCACCGCGCGCATCCGGCCACCGGGCCGGACCACGTGTCAGGAGGAGATCGCCTCGTCGACGGTGATCCAGGGCAGGTCGAACGCCTGCGCGACCGCCTCGTAGGTGATGTGGCCCCCGTGGGTGTTCAGCCCCGGCCGGAGCGCCGGGATGCTGGACAGCGCACCGCGCCACCCCTGGTTGGCCAGCGCGACCGCGTACGGCAGGGTCACGTTGGTCAGGGCGTAGGTGGAGGTGTGCGGGACGGCGCCCGGCATGTTGGCCACGCAGTAGAAGACGGTGTCGTGGACCTTGAACGTGGGGTCGGCGTGGGTGGTCGGGCGGGAGCCCTCGAAGCAGCCTCCCTGGTCGATCGCAATGTCCACCAGGACGGCGCCGGGGCGCATCCGTGCCACGAGGTCGTTGGTCACCAGCTTGGGTGCCTTCGCCCCGGGCACGAGCACGGCGCCGATGACGAGGTCGGCCCGCAGCACCTCCTGCTCGATGGCGTAGGAGCTGGACATCAGCGTCTGGAGCCGACCTTGGTAGAGGCGGTCGATCTCGGCCAGCCGTTTGGCGTTGATGTCGAGGATGCTCACGTTGGCACCCATCCCCACCGCGATCTGCGCCGCGTTCAGTCCTGACACCCCGCCGCCGAGCACGACGACCTTGGCTGCCTGGACGCCCGGCACGCCCCCCATGAGCACGCCCCGGCCACCGTTGGCCCGCTGGAGTGTGGCCGCCCCGACCTGTGGTCCCATGCGACCGGCGACCTCCGACATAGGAGCCAGGAGTGGCAGCGACCGGTCCGGCAGCTCGACGGTCTCGTACGCGATGGCGGTGGTGCCGGAGCCCACGAGCGCGTCGGTGCACTCCCGCGACGCCGCGAGGTGCAGGTAGGTGAACAGCACCTGCCCCTTGCGCATGCGGTGGTACTCCTCAGCGATCGGCTCCTTCACCTTGAGGATGAGCTCGCCGGTGGCCCAGACGTCGTCTGCGGTCTCGAGGATCTGGGCCCCGGCCGCGACGAACTCCTCGTTGCCGATGGACGACCCGACCCCGGCGTCGGTCTCGATGAAGACCTCGTGGTCGTTGCGGACCAGCTCGTGGACGCCGGCCGGGGTGATGGCGACGCGGTACTCGTGGTTCTTGACTTCGCGGGGGATGCCGACCTTCACGGCTATCAACGTCCTTCTCGACGGGGTGCACGGTGCCGGGGTGGACCGCGCGACTGGCCATGCGCCCTGCCGGGACAGGGCGGCACCGGAGTCTAGCCGCCGCCGCACCGGGTGCGGGGCCCGAGGGTGGAGCAGCCCGGGGCGCGGTCAGCCGGGCCGGTCGTGGGGGTCCGGTCGCTCCGGCCACGGCGCCCGGCCCGGCCGCAGCACCGCCCAGGAGCCTTCTCGGGCGCGCAGTGCTGCGAGCAGTCCCACGACGGCCATCGCATTGTGGATCCTCCCTGCCAGGACGGCCTCGACGGCACGCTCCAGCGGGACCCACCGCAGCGGCATCTGCCACTCCTCGTGGACGGCTTCGTGCCGCTCCGCCTCCGGAACCGGTTCGAGGTCGCGGGCGACGTACAGCCGGTAGGCCTCCCCGCTCATCCCCGGTGAGCTGAACACGTCCACGAGCACGTCCCACCGACCGGCGCGCAGGTGAGCCTCCTCGAACAGCTCGCGTCGCGCGCACTCGAGTGCATCCTCGCCCGGGACGTCGAGCAGGCCCGCCGGCAGCTCCCACAGCTCACCGGACACCGGGTGCCGGTACTGGCGGAGCAGGAGCACCTGCCCCGCCTCGTCCAGGGCGACGACCCCGACCGCCCCGGGGTGGACCACGACGTCGCGCTGCACGACGGTCTCGGCGTCGAGCTGCACCGTGTCCGTCACGACATCCCACTTCATCCCCCGGTACCGCGTCTCGCGGCCCAGTACTGAACGGGCCCCGGGCAGGTCGGCCAGCGGTTCGCCGTCGGCCGGCGAGGTCACGCGCGCAGGGCGGCCGGCGAGGTCGGCGCGGCTGCCGCCTCGGCCGCTCCGTCGCCGACGTCCTGCGGAAGCTCGACCTGCTCCGGCTTGCGTGCGAGTGCCGCCGCGACGAGCCCCACGAACAGCGGATGTGCCCGGGTGGGCCGGGACCGGAACTCCGGGTGAGCCTGCGTCGACACGTAGTAGGGGTGGACGTCCCGAGGGAGCTCGACGTACTCGACCAGACGACCGTCCGGAGAGGTGCCGCTTACGACGAGCCCTGCCTCCTCGAGCCGGGCGCGGTACTCGTTGCTCACCTCGTAGCGGTGGCGGTGCCGCTCCTCGACGTACGGCTGGCCGTAGGCCTCCCGCACCACCGACCCGTCGAGCAGCTTCGCCGGGTAGAGCCCGAGGCGCATGGTGCCGCCCATGTCCCGCTCCCCCGCGACGACGTCCCGCTGGTCTGCCATCGTGGCGATCACCGGGTGCGGCGTCGTGTCGTCGAACTCCATCGAGTTGGCACCCTCCAGACCTGCCACGGCACGCGCGAACTCGATCACCATGCACTGCAGGCCCAGGCACAGCCCGAGCGTCGGGATGCGGTGCTCGCGTGCGTAGCGCAGCGCCCCCAGCTTGCCCTCGATCCCGCGCACGCCGAAGCCTCCGGGCACGCACACCGCGTCGGCCCCGGCCAGCTGCCGGGCAGCCCCGTCCGGAGTCGCACAGTCGTCGGAGGTGACCCAGTCGAGCGTGACGCGTGCGTCGTTGGCGAAGCCGCCTGCCCGCAGTGCCTCGGTGACCGACAGGTACGCATCGGGGAGGTCCACGTACTTTCCGACGAGGGCGACGGTGACCTCGTGGGCGGGGCGGTGGACGCGCCGCAGGAGGTCGTCCCACTCCGTCCAGTCCACGTCCCGGAACGGCAGCCCAAGCCGCCGCACCACGTAGGCGTCCAGACCTTCGGCGTGCAGCACCTTGGGGATGTCGTAGATGCTCGGCGCGTCGACGGCAGCCACGACGGCCTCGTCGTCGACGTCACACATCAGACCGACCTTGCGCTTGATGCTGGGTGGAACGGCACGGTCGGCCCGCAGCACGATCGCATCGGGCTGGATACCGATGTTGCGCAACGCGGCGACCGAGTGCTGGGTGGGCTTGGTCTTCAGCTCCCCCGACGGTCCGATGTAGGGCAGCAGGGACACGTGCACGACGAAGGTGTTGTCGCGTCCGACCTCGTGACGCACCTGTCGCACGGTCTCCAGGAAGGGCAGGGACTCGATGTCGCCGACCGTGCCCCCCACCTCGGTGATGACGACGTCGACGTCCGGCCCGGCCATCCGCCGGATCCTGGCGTTGATCTCGTTGGTGATGTGCGGGATCACCTGGACGGTGTCCCCCAGGTACTCACCGCGGCGCTCCTTCGCGATGACCGCGGAGTAGACCTGCCCGGTGGTGACGTTGGCCGAGCCCGCGAGCTCACGGTCGAGGAAGCGCTCGTAGTGGCCGATGTCGAGGTCGGTCTCGGCCCCGTCGTCGGTCACGAAGACCTCACCGTGCTGGAACGGGTTCATGGTTCCGGGGTCGACGTTCAGGTAGGGGTCCAGCTTCTGCATCGTGACCCGCAGACCGCGCGCCTTCAGGAGGTTGCCGAGGGAGGAGGCGGTCAGTCCCTTGCCGAGGGACGAGGCGACGCCGCCGGTGACGAAGATGTGCTTGGTGACCTGCTCACCGGCCAAGAGGTTCTCCCGTGGTCGTTTCTCGAAGGAGCGGCGCCCCACGAGGGGCGGTGAGCCGCTGAACGAGGAAGACCCCGTCACCGATCCACGGGCCACCAGGCTATCAGTCTCGGTCGCCGACCCCGGTCGCCACGCCCGCAACCCGGCCCGGTCGCAGTCGGCCGAGGACGGCCCGCGCGCTCTCGCGATCGATGGCAGCGGCGACACCCAGGAAGACCACCACGACCAGCCCACCGACCAGGGCACTCACCAGGGCGGCCTCCGCCACCCCGACGGCCGACCACCGGTCGGCGAGGGCGCGACCCACGACGACGCTCACGCCTCCGGCGACGACCGCCGCGGTCGCGCTTCTCGTGAACCCCCGCAGGGCCGCGCGGCCCGACGTCCGCGCGACCGCCACGACCAGTGCGGCTCCCATGAGGAGCAGCGCGATGCTGAAGGCGACCGCGATCCCGGCGATGACGACGTCGCTGTCCCCCCGCCCGGCCGCCGCCCGCGCCAGCCAGGCCGCCAGTCCGGCGCCGACGGCCCATCCGGTGACCGAGACGGCCGCCGCGAGCTGGCTGGCATGCCGCGCGGCCAGCACCCGGGACAGGTGGCCGTGCACCCCGAAGCCGAGGACGCCCGGCGCGAAGGCCGTGAGCGTGGCGGCCAGGGCGGCCACACTCGCCTTCCCCGGCACGCCGGACACCATCAGCTCGGCAACCGGCGGCGCGACCGCGGCCAGGCCGGCCGCACCCAGTGCGGCGGCCAGGACGACGACCCGCAGGCTGCCTGCGGTCGTCGCGGCGAACCCCTCGTGGTCCCCACGCCCGAACTGGCCGGACAGCTGCGGGAAGACACTCGTCGAGATGGGGATGACCAGGACCGCCCACGGCAGCAGGAACACCGTCCACGCCAGCGTCAGGATGATCACTGCGCCGTTCGGTCCGTTGACGTTCGCGAGTCGGATGGCAAGGGCGAAGGCCACCCACTGGGCGCCCACGATGGCGACGCCGCTGAAGGCGAGCAGCCGGGCCTTGGCGGCCATGCCGTCCGGGAACCGGAGGGTCGGTCGGACGATGAGGCCCTGTCGGACCAGGGACGGGACCTGGACCGCGAGCAGGACGAACACGCCGAGCGTCGTCCCCACCGTCAGCGCCAGGAAGCCGGGGCGGGACAGCAGGACGAGCGATCCGCGTGACTCACCGGCGAGCTGCGCATAGGCCAGGTAGCCACCGATGACCACCAGGCTGGAGACCAACGGCGCCAGCGCCGGGGCGACGAAGCGGCGGTGCGCCTGCAACGCTCCTTGGGCCACGACCGTCACGCCGTACACCGGGATCTGCAGCAGGAAGACCGCGAGCATCTCCCGGGAGGTCTGGTACATCAGCGGGTCCGGGCACTCGTTGCTGCTCCCGATGAGCAGCCGGACGAGAAGCCCCGACAACAGGTACATCAGCGCAGTCGTCGGGACGAGCAGCAGCAGCACCCAGCCGTGCAGGGCGCTGACGGTTGCGCGCACCCGCACGGCGTCGTGGCCGGCCACGCCGGCTGCGACCAGCGGCACCACCGCGGCGGCCAGGGCCCCACCGATGACCACCTCGTACACGATGTTCGGGATCGCGTTCGCGGTGGCGTAGGCGTCACCCAGGCACGTCGTGCCCACCGTGCGTGCGAGCACCACGAGCCGCACGAAGCCCACCACACGGGCCACGACGGTGACCGCCGCGATGAGGGCTGCCGCACCCACCAGGCCTTGTCCTGCGCGGCGCATCAGCCGACCGGCCGTCGTCCGAGCCGGTCGAGGGCACGCAGGACCGTGGTGCGTTCGATCACCTCGGTGAAGCTCACCCGCTCGCTGACCAGCGTCAGTCCGACCACCGCCGCCGCGACCGCCGCCAGGGACCGGCGGCCGAGGGTGGCTGCCGCCGCGGTGCCCAGCAGCGCCCCCAGGGCGTTCGCGCCGGCGTCGCCCAGCATGGCCCGCTCCCCGAGGTCGTCGGGCAGGGCAGCGACTGTGGCGCCGACCGGGCCGGCCATCACGTCGCCGGCGAGCCCAGGCCCCGCCACCAGGGGAAGTCCGGCCGCCAGCACAACTTTGCCCGCCCGGCCCGGTCGCAGGTCCAGGAGGTTGACGAGGTTCGCGGTGCCGGCGACGACCGCGCCGGCGACCGCTGCGTCGGCGGCGGTCGCTGCCGTCCGTCGCCCGGGGGGTCGGGCGAGGGCGCCGGCGGCCAGGCCCGCAGCCCCGATCCCGATCACCTTCCAGCCACCTGTGGTGACCGAACCTCGGGCGAGGGCGCCGAGGTGACCCCGCAGCCCCTTGGCCTCGGCCGAGCCGGTGAGGTCGTCCACACCGCCGAGCCACCCGGCGGCACCGCCGGCCAGCAGACAGGCCGCCCGCACGCGGCCCGGGAGCGGCGACACCGCCACCGAGGCGAGCGCGCCGGCGACGACCGCCGGACCGGCCAGCAGGGTGACCGGCTCCCCGCGGTGGTTGGTGCGCTCCCACCTGCCCGCTGCGTCGGTGGACCTCGCCCAGCCGTAGCTCACCCGCTCGACCGCCAGACCGACGACCGCCGCAGCCACCCGGCGCAGCGTGGAACGCCGACGGCAACGGGGCCGGTCGGTCATGGTCACCCGCCGGGCGGGGCGAGCTCCGGTCCCACGGCGTCGGCTCCCTCACCGGTGCCGTAGTGACCCACCCCTCGGTTCTTCTGCTCGTCGAGCGCCAGTGCCACCACCGTCAGGCCGGCGGTGGTCTCGATGGAGTCCACCGTGGACACCGTCTCCCCGAGGTCGGACCCCCGCACCGCGGTCAGGACACCGTCGGTCCCGGCGCTGGCCTGCGGCCCCACCACCACCGAGGCCCGGCCACGCTCCGACAAGGCGCCGGGCAGCGGCAGCAGGGTGGCCACCTGGTCGGCCAGGTCGGCTCCGTCCATGTCAGCGGGGTCGCCGGCCACCACGACCGAGGTGGCGGCCCACGTCACGGACTCCAGGTCGGCCGCCTGCAGGAAGCCCGCCTCCTCGTACGCCGCCAGGGTGCTGATGCCCGCCGGCGACAGCTGGCCGACGGCGCGCGCCTGCTGGGTCACCAGGGCGCGCGCGATCAGGTCGGCGGCCGAGCCGTAGGGATCGGTGTCCGGGCTGGAACGGTCCAGCCCCTCGTTGACGCGCGCCATGATGACGGCCTGGTCCGGGTCGGTCCAGTCCTGGGTGATCTGCACCTCCTCGGTCACCACGGCGCCGGCCTGCTCCAAGGTGGCCTCCACCGCCTTCCGGTCGTCACTGGTGGCCCCGGGCAGCAGGACCATCGCCACGCTGGTCCCGAACAGCACGTCGTCGATCACCGAGGACTTGACCAGCCGCGCGTAGCTCTCGGCGTCGGCGAGGTCGGACTCCAGACCTGTGACCTGCTGCTGCAGCGCCAGCTTCTCGGCCGCCAGCGCCTTGGTCCGGTCCTCCAGGAAGCCGCTGATGTTGTCCTTCAGCGGACCCGACCCCAGGACGATCCCGACCGCCAGGGCGAGGAAGATCGCCACGATCGAGACGATGTGGTACCGGAAGTCGATCATGTCAGCACGTCCTCTGGCAGTCGCGGGACCCACGTTCCCTCACGGCCGGCCTCACACCAGCCCGCGCAGCCAGAACAGCGCGTCGTTCCACCAGGAGCCCAGCAGCTCGAGCATGCTCCGCCCGGCGGTGGTCGAACCCAGCGCGGCGAACAGCGCGAACAGGCCGGCCGACACGAGAAGGACCACCTGCAGGGTGGAGACCCGGTTCCGGTAGAGGCGGCTCACACCCTTGGCGTCGACCAGCTTCCCGCCGACCCGGAGCCGGGTCAGGAACGTGCTGGCCATGCCGGACCGGCCCTTGTCGAGGAACTCCACCAGGGTCGCGTGCGTCCCCACCGCGACAATGAGGTCCGCCCCCTTGTCGTCGGCCAGGAGCATGGCGATGTCCTCGCTGGTGCCGGTCGCCGGGAACACCACCGGAGTGACACCCAGGGCCTCCACCCTCGCCAGGCCCGGGGCCCGGCCGTCACGGTAGGCATGCACGACGATCTCGGCTCCGGACGTCAGCGCGGTGTCGGAGACCGAGTCCATGTCGCCGACGATGAGGTCGGGTCGGTAGCCGACCTCCATCAGCGCGTCGGCACCACCGTCCACCCCGATGAGCAGTGGCCGGTACTCCCGGATGTACGGGCGCAGCGTCTGGATGTCCTGCTTGTAGTGGTAGCCGCGCACCACGATGAGAACGTGCCGCCCCTCGACCGGGGTCCGGATGTCCGGGACCCCGATGCCGTCGATGAGCAGGTCTCGCTCACGTTTGAGGTACTCCATGGTGTTGCTCGCGAAGGCCTCGAGCTGGAGCGACAGCCCTTCCCGAGCCTCAGCCATCGCCGCGGTGACGCTGTCGGCGTCCAGCAGGTGTCCGGCCGCGATCACCGTGCCGTCGGGTCGCTGGAGCTCGTCCCCCTCGAGGACCGCCAGGTCACCCTCCCGCAGGTCGACCAGGACGTCGGAGCCGACGTCGTCGAGGAGCGGGATCCCGGCGGAGACCAGGATCTCCGGCCCCAGGTTGGGGTACCGGCCGCTGCTGCTGCGGGCGGCGTTGACGACCGCGCACGGCCGGCAGGCCACGAGTGCCTCCGCACTCACCCGGTCGATGTCGAGGTGGTCGATCACCGCGACCTCGCCCGGGCGCAGCCGCTTGGTCAGGTCCTTGGTCCGCCGGTCCAGCCGCACGACTCCGCCGGTCCCGGCCACCCGACCCCGGGACCGGGAGCGCAGCACCGGCATTCGCACTTGTTCATCTTGCCAGAGGCGGGCACCTCACGGTTCCTCGACCGGCCAGGCCGACTTGGCGGCCGTGGCCACCTCCAGCAGCTCCTCGGCGTGCGCCCGGCCGAGGTCGGAGTCGGCCAGTCCCGCCAGCATGCGGCCCAGCTCCTGGGCCCGCCCGGCATCGTCGAGTGCGGTGACCCCGCTGCGCGTCACCCGCCCGTCGCTGGTCTTGGCCACGACGAGATGGCGGTCGGCGAAGGCCGCGACCTGGGGCAGGTGGGTCACCACGAGCACCTGCGCGCCGGCAGCCAGCCGGGCCAGCCGACGACCGACCTCGACGGCCGCCGTGCCCCCGACCCCCGCGTCGACCTCGTCGAAGACGAACGTGGGGACCGGGTCGACCCCGGCCAGCGCCACCTCCAGCGCCAGCATCACGCGGGACAGCTCCCCGCCGGACGCCCCCTTCGCGAGTGCCCGCGGCTCGGAGTCGGTGTGGGGACGCAGCAGGAGGTCGACGTCGTCGACGCCGTGGGCTGCGACGCTCACCCGCCGACCGTCGGGCAGCACGAGCCCCTCGTCGTCGGTGCGCTGGCTCACCACACCGGTCACGACCGCGTGCGGCATCGCCAGTGCGGCCAGCTCGCCCGTGACGGCCGCCCCCAGGCGCGCGGCGGCCTCGGACCGGCACGCGGTCAGCTCCGGTGCCAGGACAGACAGCTCCTTCTGGAGGCCGCTCACCGCGTCGGTCAGCTCCCCGAGCCGGTCGTCGCTACCGGCGAGCCGTGCCAGCCGTTGCTCGGCCTGCGCCGCCCACTCCAGCACGTCGGAGACGGCCGGACCGTGCTTGCGGGTGAGGACCGCCAGGGCGGCGCGGCGCTCACCGACGGCCGCCAGCCGTCGCGGGTCGGTGTCCACCGACGCCGCGTAGGCCGCCAGGTCGGAGGCCAGCTCGGCGGCCAGCACGCCGATCTCGTCGGCGCGGTCGGCGAGCGACGCCAGCGCGGGGTCGTGGTCCCGGACCTGGGCCAGGGCCCGGCGCGCGGATGCCACAGCGGTGGCGGCATCCGGGCCGTCGTCGGCCTGCAGGGAGTCCCGGGCCGACAAAGCGGCCCGCAGCAGGTCGTCACCGTGCGCCAGCAGCACCTCCTCGGCGACCAGGGCCGCGTCCTCCCCCGGCTGCGGGCCGACGGAGGCGATCTCGGCCAGGTCGAACCGCAGGAGGTCGGCCTCCTGCCGGCGCGCGTCCTCCGACTCGCGCAGGGCTGCGCACTCACGCCGGGCCTGCTGCCAGTCCCGGTAGGTCCGCGTCCAGCGCTCGAACAGCTCCGGGCGCGCCGCGAAACGGTCCACCAGCTCACGGACCCGCGCCGGCCGCAGCAGGCGCTGCTGGTCGGACTGCCCGTGGACCGCGACCAGCGCCTCCGCCAGCTCGGCGAGCAACCCGACCGGAGCCCCGGTGCCCCCCACGTGGGCGCGGGACCGGCCCTCCGCCGACACCGTGCGCGCCAGCACCAGCGCATCGGCGTCCAGCTGGCCACCTGCCTCGACCGCCCGCCGGGCAACCGGTCCGTCCGGGTCGACCCGGACCCGGCCCTCGACGACGGCCCGGTCGGCCCCCCGCCGGACCTGCCCGCTGTCGGCGCGGTGGCCGAGGAGCAGGCCCAGACCGTTGACCACCATGGTCTTGCCGGCCCCCGTCTCGCCGGTGACGACGGTCAGCCCCGGGTGCAGCTCGAGCGTGACGTCGTCGATGACGCCCAGGTCGCGGATCCGCAGCTCCTCGATCACCGGGCTACTCCTCGTCCGCGGGGCCACGCCAGCCGTGGACCGGCAGGGCGAACTTCGCGACGAGGCGTTCGGTGAATGGGGTCATCCGCAGCCGGGCGAGCCGCACCGGACGGTCGCTGCGCCGGACGGTCACGCGGCACCCGGGAGGAAGGTCGACCGAGCGCCTCCCGTCGGCCCACAGCACACCGCGGGAGTTGGCCGGCAGCAGGTCGATGCCGATGACTGACGAGGGGGCGACCACGAGGGGTCGGGCGAACAGGGCGTGGGCCGACAGCGGCACGAGGAGCAGTGCCTCGACATCGGGCCAGACCACGGGCCCCCCCGCCGAGAAGGCGTAGGCGGTGGATCCGGTCGGGGTGGCGCAGACGACGCCGTCGCAGCCCCAGCGCGACAGCCGGCGACCGTCGACCTCGACCCCCACCTCGAGCATCCGGGCGCGCTCGGTCTTCTCCACCGACACCTCGTTGAGCGCCCAGCCGGTGTGGACCACCTGGCCGTCGGACTCGACGACGACCTCGACCGCGAGCCGTTCCTCGACCTGGTAGTCGCGCGACTCGACATGGTCGGCGACCTGCGCCAGGTCCTGCTCCTCCGCCTCCGCCAGGAACCCGACCCGACCCAGGTTCACCCCCAGGAGCGGGATTCCGGCGTCGCGCGCGATCTCGGCGCCGCGCAGGATCGTCCCGTCGCCGCCGAGGACCACGACCAGCTCGGCGGCGGCGGCGGCCAGGCCCGGGTCGGCGTGCCCGACGATGCGCGCCCCGGCCGCGGCGAGCTCGTCGGCCTCGTCCTTGGGGGCGTGGACCTCGATGCCCGCCCGGTGCAGCCGGGCCACGAGGTGCACCGCGCTGAGGGAGGCCGCCGGACGCCCGGTGTGGGTCACCAGCACCACCGTGCGCTGCGCGTCGGTCATTCCGGTCCCTCCGAGACGGCACGGGCGATGGCCTCCGGGTCGGGTGCCGGGGCACCCGCCTGCAGCCACACGAAGTACTCCACGTTCCCGGCCGGCCCCGGGAGCGGGCTGGCGGTCACGCCGCGGACGCCCAGGCCCAGCTCGGCCGCCCGCTCAGCGATCCTACGGACCGACTCCGCCCGAAGCGACGGGTCCTTGACCACACCGCCGGGCCCGAGGCGCTCCCGCCCCACCTCGAACTGCGGTTTGACCATGAGGACGAAGTCGGCGTCGGGCACGGCCACCGACGCAAGGGCCGGCATCACCAGCCGCAGCGAGATGAACGACAGGTCGGCGACCACCAGCTCCGCCGGCTCACCCACCTGCTCGGGCCGGAGCGTGCGCACGTTGGTGCGGTCCAGTGCGGTCACCCGCGGGTCGCTGCGCAGGGACCACGCCAGCTGGCCGTAGCCGACGTCGACCGCCAGCACGCTGGCCGCCCCCTCCGCCAGCAGCACCTGGGTGAAGCCACCGGTGCTGGCGCCGGCGTCCAGGCAGCGTCGTCCGGCGACCACCAGGCCGGCGGGCCGGAAGACGGCCATCGCGCCGACAAGCTTGTGGGCTCCCCGGGAGACGAACGCGCTGACGTCCGCGGTGTCGACGACGATGGCGACCGCCGGGTCGACCTGCGTCGCCGGCTTGGCCGCGGGCAGCCCGGACACCCGGACCCGACCGGAGGCCACCAGCTCCTGCGCCTGGTGGCGCGAGCGCGCGAGCCCACGACGGACCAGCTCGGCATCGAGGCGACGGCGCGCCACGGATCAGCCGCCGGGCGTACCGGGCTCGGCGACCAGTGCGGACTGCAGGCCCTCGTGCACCTTCTCGTAGACAGCGGGGTGCTCGTCGACCGGGCGGCCGCCGAGCTCCTCGAGGCCGGCCAGCGCCTGGTCCACTCGCTCGTCCCCGGTCAGCACGACGCCCAGGTCGAGCTCCGGCTGGCGCGGGTCCGGAGCCACGGCCTGGTCGTCGTCGGGTTCTTCGGGGTTCATGACGACTCCCCGGTCGGTGCCTTCTTCGTGGACTTCCGAGCCGGCTTCTTGGCCGGCTTCTTGGCCGGCTTCTTCGCCGGCTTTGTCGCCGGCGGGCTCGCCGTCGCCGCCCCCGAGGGTGGCGGCTCGCCGCCGGACTCCAGCAGCCGCAGCCGCTCGGTCAGCCGGTCGACCGCCCGGTGCAGGCCCGCGAGGTCGTCCTGGGTCGCCAGCCCGAGGCCGCCGACCGCACGGTCCACCTCGGCGCGGACCAGGCCCACCAGCAGCTCACGGTTCGCCTTCGACGACGCCACGATCTCGTCGGCGAGCGCGGTCACCTGGCCCAGCGCGCCCGGGACCACCTGGTCGACCCCGGAGCTGGCCAGCAGCCCGCTGGCGGCAGCCATCGCGCGCTGCCGGGTGACGTCGGTCAGCCCGCTGGCGAGCTGGACGTAGTTGCGCATCGCGTCGAGAACCACAGCACGTCCTTCGGGGGTCGCTGCACCGAACCGGATGGCCACACGCTACTCGTCGGCCCGGCCGGCATCCCACACCGACCGGCAGCGTCGCACCAGGTCCTGCAGCTCTCCGGGTGCCGCAGACGGGGCCGCCGGGTCCGTCGGTGCCGACGCGGCGAGCCATCGTCCCGCGACCAGGCCCGCCAGGTCGTCCGCCACGACGTCGGGCCGGACGTCTGGGGCGGCCGCCGCCAGGACGTCTCCGTCGGTGACACCGCTGAGCACCAGCGCGCTGGCCAGTCCGGCGGCTCGGGCCCCGGCGATGTCGGTGTCGAGTCGGTCGCCGACCACCAGGACCCGGCCACCGGCCAGCTCG
>Ga0224505_10001570_pt1 | contig 14179 bp, 14 predicted proteins | sample SF_Jan12_sed_USG_FD_169102 | JGI IMG/M metagenome (GOLD analysis project Ga0224505, IMG submission 169102) | Sediment microbial communities from San Francisco Bay, California, United States - SF_Jan12_sed_USGS_4_1 | ecosystem: Environmental > Aquatic > Marine > Sediment | place: USA: California... | reverse complement strand
CGAGCCTCGGCATGCCCGGCGGAGTCTTCGCGGCTACCCTGGCCCGTCGTGACGAATCCTCAGCAAGGCCATGGGGAATTGACGATATCGAATTCCAGATCAGCGCAAATCCCGGCCAGAAACCCCAACCCCTGGCAAAAATCGCATCCGGCGGCGAACTTTCGCGCATGAGCCTGGCGATTCAGGTCATCGCCAGCGACGGCAGCAGCATCCCGACAATGGTATTTGACGAGGTCGACAGCGGCGTCGGCGGCGCTGTTGCCGAAATGGTTGGCCGGCGGCTGCAGGAAATTGGTGAACATCGACAGGTCTTGTGCGTGACTCACCTTCCCCAGGTCGCGAGTCTTGCCGACCAGCACTTTCGGATCAGCAAGGTGAGCGACGGCAGATCAACGCGGACCGGCCTTAAGGTGTTAGGCAAAGATGAGCGTATTCAGGAGTTGGCCCGAATGCTGGGCGGCGTAGAGATCACGCGCAAGACGCTGGAACATGCCGAGGAAATGCTGGCTGGCGCGCGTCAGAAACTCGCGGAATCCAACGCAGGCTGAGATACAGCGCGGCTGCTATTTCTTTCTAACGTACAGTACCAGGTTGTGGTCCAGCAGCTCGTAGCCGTGTTTTTCCGCGATTTCGTGCTGGATTCGCTCGATCTCCGCGCTGACAAACTCGACAACCTCACCGGAATCGACCACCACCATATGGTCGTGATGCTTGCCATCATCCAGTTCGAATACCGAGTGGCCGCCCTCAAAGTTGTGGCGCGATACGAGCCCCGCTGCCTCGAACTGGGTTAGCACCCTGTAAACTGTCGCCAGCCCTATGTCCTCGCCTTCCTGAAGCAAATGCTTGTAGATATCCTCGGCGCTCATATGGCGAAGTCTGGAGTCCTCCAGAATCTCGAGAATTTTCAGCCGCGGCAGGGTGACCTTGAGGCCAGCCTCGCGAAGTTCGTTTCTTTGCTGCATGAAAGGACTCTCACAGGTATGATGCGCGCCTATTATGACAATGTGGCTGAACAATTTCAGCCCGAAATGTTCAAACGATTATGACTATGCGCAAGACATTACTGCTACTCCTGACTTTCATCTGCCTCGCGACGACGAGCGGCTGCGTGTACAGGGCCAATATTTCGCAGGGAAACCTGATCAAGCAGGAGGACCTGGACCAGACTGCAGTTGGCATGACCAAGAGCCAGGTCCGATACTTGCTGGGAACTCCAATGATCACGGACCCGTTCAAGCGAGATCGCTGGGACTACGTGTATTACGTCACTATCGGCCGGGACTCTGCAGTCCAGAAGCGCTGGGTCTCAATCTATTTTCAGGACGAAAAGGTTAGCGAAATTCGTACTGACCTCGAACTCGCTCCGGAACTCTAGTCGAGTCCAGAACTTCCCATCGTACGGCCGGAAAGCGCCAACTGCCGGCGCGCTTCGCGGGGATCGAGATTGAGTGGCCTGTAGATTTCGACGCGGTCACCTGCCGAGACCAGCGTGTCTCCTGCCACTTCCTTCCCCCAGATCCCAAATGAAAGCGCTTGCGGATTCTGCTCAGGAAAAGCCTCGATGATGCCGCTGCCGGCGACCACATCACTAACGGTCGCGCCCGTCGGTACAGTTACCGTGAGCAACAATTGTTTGCCCGGAGTTGCGAAGGCGACTTCCACGTCAAACTCAGACACCAGCCGAATCAACCGTATATGTCATGCGCACGGCGCGTGAACGAATCGACAAGTGAGTTGCAGGTCTCCTCGAAATAGTGCCCGAACAGAATGTCGGTCATGAAGCTTTCAAATTCAAACTCAAGCGCCAGTGATACTTTGCTGCCATCCTTGCCAAGCTGATCGAATCGCCAACCGCCCTGCAGGTGCCGGAAGGGTCCGCCGACCAGCGCAATGCCCATCGCCACGCCCGGGTGCAGAGAATTCCGGGTTCGAAATGATTTCGTGACACCGCTCTTCTGAAGCTCCAATGACGCTTCGATTGTGTTGGCGTCTTTTGAGTGCAGCGTTGTCGCTGTGCACCAGGGAAGAAAGGTCGGATACGCGACCACATCTTCAACCAAGGCATACATCTGCTCGGCTGAATACGGAACCAGGGCGCTGCGATTGACTCTACGCACGAGACTCCCGTCAGGTGACGGCGTTTACCAGTACGAACAGGATGCCGATCGGCGCCACAAATCTTGCCAGGACGTGCCACGCTTTATACAAGGTTCCCGAACCGCGCAATTCGTCCGACGTCGAGTTTCGGCACATCACCCAGCCAGCAAATATCGTTATCAGCAGTCCACTGAGCGGCAACATGACGTTGCTCGTCAGATAATCGACATTGTCGAATAGCGTACCGGCGAGGAACTTGGTGTCGCTCAACACGTTGAACGACAACACTGACCCCATGCCGATAAACCAGATAACTGCGCCGACAATTACCGTGGCTTGCGCGCGGGTGCGGTTGTTATGTTCCACGATATAGGCGACCGCCGGCTCCATGAGTCCGATAGCAGAAGTCCAGGCCGCAAATGCCAGCAAGACGAAAAATATCGTTGAAAAGAATACGCCACCCGACATCTGCCCGAAGGCCAATGGCAAGGTCTGGAACACGAGTCCCGGCCCTTCTGCCGGGTCGAGTCCATTGGCAAAAACCAGCGGAAAAATGGCCAGGCCTGCGACAATCGCGATAAAAGTATCCGCAGCGACCACAGCGGCGGACGACCCGGCTATTGAAGTTTCCTCAGGAAGGTAAGCACCGTAGGCCATGATGGCGCCCATGCCGATGCTCAAGGTGAAAAATGCCTGCCCCAGTGCTGCGAGTACGCCGTCCCAACCCAGCCTGTCGAAATCGGGCGTGAACAGGAACGCGACGCCTTGCGCAAAATAGCCAGTAGAAATCGAATAACCAAGCAACACGAACATAAGGACGAGAAGAGCTGGAACCATAAATCTCACGGCTTGCTCCAGACCACGCTCAACACCGCGCGCAACGACAATTACGCAGAGCGTCATAAATAGGGTGTGCCAGAACGTCACTGATTTCCAGTTGCCTACAAAATCGCCGAATTCACTGCTGACGGCCTGCGGCGAGGCACCAGCGAAAACGCCGCTGGCACTTTTGACGACATAGGACAGTGTCCATCCTGCGATCACACTGTAGTAGGACAGTATCAGTATCCCGGCCAGCACTCCGATTCCGCCGACCAAACGCCAGTTGCGGGAACTGCCTTCCTCTTCACCCAGGAGCTGCATCGTTGCAACCGGGTTCCGCCGCCCCCTGCGACCGATGAGGATTTCAGACATCATCACCGGCATGCCGATGACGATAACGCAGATCAGGTACACGAGTACAAAAGCGCCGCCACCATTTTGCCCGGCCACGTACGGAAATTTCCAGACGTTGCCCAGACCGACAGCCGATCCTGTGACTGCGAGTATGAAGGCCATCCGCGACGACCAGTGCCCGTGCAGGGATGTGCGCTTCTCGTTGCTCGCCTGATTACTCAACATTGTTTTCGTCTCTGGTCGGCATGAAGTGCAGGATTCTTATACAAATCCGGGTGCCTGACAACGCTAAGGCCGTATAATCCGCTCGCGCAAGGTTTTGTGCCCAACAACACATATGAGCAAGCAGAATACAAAAAAGCCGTCCGGAAACGTGATTGCGGTCAATCGCAAGGCACGCCACGACTATTTTATTGAAGCCACCCATGAGGCTGGCATGGTCCTTGAGGGTTGGGAGGTCAAGAGCATTCGCGCAGGCCGTGCGCAGATTGCAGAGGCCTACGTAACGCTAACAAAAGGCGAGGCTTGGCTGATCGGCGCGCATTTTTCGCCGCTAACGAGCACCTCGACACACATCAAGGCAATCCCGACTCGCTCACGAAAACTGCTTTTCAGTCGTCACGAACTGGACCGCCTGACCGGCGCCGTGGAACGCAAGGGTTATGCCCTCATCCCGCTCAACATGCACTGGCACAAAGGCAAGGCGAAGCTGGATGTCGGGCTCGGTAAAGGCAAGAAGCAGCACGACAAACGTGCGGACAAGAAAGATCAGGACTGGCAGCGGCAAAAAGAGCGCATATTGAAGAAGTAGGGAAAGTTGCGGCCAACTCGCCCAAATCGTGATCGAGAGGCTTGTAATTGAGCATTCGGCCACTACACTAGTCGAACAAGGGGGTGACCTGGCTTCGACGTGGGTCGCGAAACTCCGAGTGCATGCCGAGGGACAGGTGACCTCGTAAATCCAGCTGTAAAACTTATAGTTGCCAACGACGACAACTACGCTTTAGCTGCTTAAAAACCAGTTTGAAGCCTTCTGCCCGGTACGTGCCTATGCGTCCGGATCCCAGGAGTCACCTACATAGGACCGCGGTGCGGGCGTGTTCAGGGTCCAATCCGTTAAATCCTTACTGAGCTGGCTGTGAGTCTTCCCTGTCCGTCGGGTAGCTCACGGTGAAATTAAAGACGGAATAAGCATGTAGAGCTCGTAGCGTAGGTCTTGCGGACGTGGGTTCGATTCCCACCACCTCCACCAATTACAGAAAAACCGCCTCAAGGCGGTTTTTTTGTATGGCTGGCCAGTTCCCCCAAAGGGGTCAGAGCCCTTTTGGAGGCTTTGCGGTTAATCGGTGCTCAGGAGCTCTTTTACCTCTGCTTCAAGGCTCGTCATTCCGCCCGCTTTGCCATACTCGAGCGCGGTTGCATCGTCAGCACCCTCAAGGCTCTTGCGCAGCGCCAGCAATGCGCCAACGCGATTGGCGCTGCCGCAATGGACGAGCACAGGGCCGTCGGCATCCTCAATCAACTTGTCCAATGCTTTCGCACTCTCAAAATTGATGGAGTCGCGGCCAATCGGCAGCAGGACATAACTCATGCCCAGCCCCTTTACTGCGGACGCCTCGTCCAAGCCGCGGTCCTCGCCTTCCGTCCTAAGATCGATAACCGTGGTGTAGCCCTGCTCCGCGAATACCTTCAGGGCCGCTTCGTCGGGCTGACCTGCCGACGTAATGCCATCAACAGGATGAACCACTCCGGTACTGACAACAGTATCGAGATCGACCTTCAACGGGGCGTCATGCGCGACTTCATCTGCCGAGCTGGCGCTGAAAACCAATGCCAGCAGGATCGCCGTTATCATTCGTGTCTGCATTTTCTAATCACTCAATGTCATGTTTGCACCAATCTCGACGCCCCTTTCGGTAAATCGAACATCGAGGAACATCCTGTCATACAGGCTACCGGACAGGGTCATTAGCTCAGCCATCGCGGCGCGAATGGCCGGTGGTATTTCCTCCTCTCCTTCGGCGGTTGGCTGCTTGGCCATCGTCTCACCAACCATCGCATAATATCGAGCCGAATCCATACTCATACTCATAAACGGCGCCGGATCAGGAGCGGACGCGAGCAGCATATCAGCCGACTTCTTCTCCGCACTCGCCCCCAACGATACTGACAACGCGTTCGTCGACAATGCTGCGTACGCCATGCCAGCAAACTCAGCAAGTTGCGCGAGTTCGAGCTTTCTGGCTTTGCCGTCCGGCAACAAGTTCAGCGCCGCAATTTGCGGATCCATCATCGCCGCCATCATTATCAACGCTTCCGCATTTTCAACAGCGATCAAGATCGACGCATCGATCGACTCGGGCGTAATGTTGCTCGCAAAATCCATGCTTTGAATATCCGTGATGTTTGCGACCATGCCGCGAAAACTATAGACGACCGGCGGCACTGGCTGATTCAGCGCTTCACGGCCTTTTGCGACTCCGGCCTGCAAGTCTGCAAAACTCTCGCACTCGTAGGGGTCCGCCTCCATCGCGTCAAGTTGTGCCTCATAGAATGACCGCAAGGCCAACGGATTCAATCCAAATCCGATCGACATGAGTCCACCTGGGTCGGTGCCCAGTCCCGGGACGGGCGCAGGAATGGTCGCCAGACTTTTCGCGATATCTTTGCGCAACTCGACAATGAAAGAACTTTTCAATCCCCTGGTGTTGATGTCCGAATAGCCGAACACCATACGCGGTGCGATTCCGACCATTTCCATAATCTCGGCCGAACAGGTTTCCGAGAGCTCTGGCGGTTGTTCCGAAAAGGCCGCAAGCAGCTGCTTATCCTTTTCAGTCGCTTTGCCGGTAAAAATCTCCGCAATCCTCTGATTGTTTATGAAACCGGTCATGTAGTCGGAAAAGCCGTATTCCTTCGCCATCGATTTCAGGGCTTTGCTGGACTTCAGACTTGCACGCGGCTTCTTGAGCCCCAGGGCTTCTGCAATCTGAGGCTCGCTGAATTGCACCGGTACCGCCGTAATAATCGCCTGATCATCCACCGTCGCGATTATCAGTCGAACTTGTTCCGTGTCGGTGTATTTGTAGGACTCACCGTTTGCGACTCCTATCAACAGGTCTTCGCCAGCTTTCTTTTCGATGCGTTCGATAGCGGCGTCAAACAGGTCATCGTCAGACAACTCAAAACGAAGCACGGGCAGCAAACTATTACCGTACAGAGCAAAAGCCGATGCGCGCTCTATGCCGGCACCGCGAATGCCTTCAAGACTTACGAGCCCCAACACTTCCTCCATCACGCCGCGAAATTGCTCGGCCTCCTCTGCGCTATTCTCCTCGCCGGCCATCTTGACGAGTTGTTCCGCCATGAGGTGCCGCAGAATGCGCTGATAGACCTGCAGAATCTCGTCAATTGTTGGTTCAAGCTTGTCGGCCACCTTTGACGGTAAAGGTTCCGTCGACACAAAAACGTAGGGAGTGTCCGCCGGTATGTAGCTCAGTAAATCCACCGAGTTGCCAGATGCGGCATACGCATTGGTCGCGCAGAGCATCACTGAAGCAAGAAATAAACCTGCACGTTTTACTAGTCTGATCATGATTACCTGTCCGAAAAAATTTCACGAAATTCTACGTATGTGTCGGATGTAGTCTGTGCTTCCGCTCACATACGAACGACCCCACAACCGGTGGCTGCAGGCATCAATCCGTGTCGAAGACGAGTAAAGTAGCGATTGCTGACAGTCTGTTGGATAGCGGAGACTTCAAATCGAGCCGCTTGCTGTCTTGGCATTAATTTACCCATATCAATACACTGTGTCCATGATTATCTCGCCAATACAGAATCGCGACTTCGACGAAGTGCTGGCTCTGAACACGGCATCAGTTCCGCACGTCAACCTGATTCCTCTTGAGCAACTGCAATGGTTCGTTGCACATGCTTCGTTTGTGCGGGTCGCAAGAATTGACGAACGTCTGGCCGGTTTTCTGATAGGCCTGCGCCCCGGAACCGGCTATGCAAGCCCGAATTACCGTTGGTTTTGCGCACATTACGACGATTTCGCCTATATTGACCGGGTCGCTGTTGCAGAATGGGCGCGACGCCAGGGCATCGCGGAAGCGCTGTACGCGGCTTTTGCGGACTCCCAACCCGGCGTGCCGGTACTGACCTGTGAGGTCAATATTCGTCCGTCCAATGAAGGGTCGATGGTATTTCATCAGCGACTGGGCTTTCGCCAGGTCGGCTCCCAGGAAACCGATGGTGGCAAGAAGGAAGTGGCATTGATGGAGAAAGCGCTTTGACAAACGAACAACACACGAGACGCGAATTCGACGTCATCATCCAGGGCGCCACAGGATTTACGGGGACACTGTGCGCCGAGTACTTGCTGCGGCAGTACGGTGCGAACGGTGATCTTCGCTGGGCCCTGGCCGGGCGCAGCGAACAAAAGCTGCGCGAGGTTCGAAGCGCCCTTGGCCCGGAGGCAAGCGGACTCGAGTTAATTGTTGCGGACAGCTTTGACAGCGACGCACTTCTGGCGCTGGCGCAACGAACACGTGTCGTACTTACGACGGTTGGTCCGTATGCATTGTACGGCTCGGATCTCGTCGCAGCCTGCGTTGCTGCAGGCACCCACTATTGTGATCTCGCGGGCGAAGTGCAGTGGATTCGAAAGATGATCGATACACACCAGCAACAGGCCGAGCAAACCGGCGCAAAGATTGTGAACTGTTGTGGCTTCGATTCAGTGCCTATGGACATCGGCGTATGGGCTTTGCAGGAAGCCGTCCGGGAAAAATACGGGACGTATTGCCGTTCGATCAGCATGATGGTCAAAGCGACCAAGGGAACTGCCAGTGGCGGCACCCTGGCCAGCATGATGAACCTGATCAGGGAAAGCCGGGAGGACCGCGACGTTGCAAGGATCCTGATACACCCCTACAGCCTCAATCCGGAGGGCGAACGTGAAGGCCCGGATCAGCGCGACCAGCAGAAAGTCGTGTACCGCGAAGACGCCAAATCATGGACCGCCCCTTTTGTCATGGCCGGCGTGAATACCAAGGTCGTACGCCGCAGCCACGCGCTTGCACGTTACCCCTATGGAAAAGAGTTTCGTTACGACGAATCCGTTATGACAGGTCGTGGTTTCGGAGGCTGGCTGAAAGGCACGCTAATGATATTGAGTCTTGGCGCACTCGTGCTATTTGCTTCTTACACACCGACGCGAAACTTTCTGCAGCGTTTTGTACTGGCCAAGCCCGGAGAAGGGCCTGATCGCGAACTGCAGAAATCGGGCTTCTTTAATCTGCTGCAAATCGGCGTTCTTGCCGACGGCACTTTGGTGCAAGGCAAGATCACGGGCGATCAGGATCCAGGCTACGGTTCGACCAGCAAGATGCTGAGTGAATGCGCCGTCTGCCTCGCGAAGGATGCTCTTGATACAGGTGGCGGAGTCTGGACTCCAGCGGCGGTGATGGCGCGGCCTTTGATACGTCGCCTGCGGGAAAATGCAGGCCTTACATTCGAATTGAAGGACTAGTGCTCCGGCGCGTAGTGAAGAGACGAATCGTATTTTTCGCCGGCTTCGATTCTGATCGGCAATCGATTTCGCGGCGACGCTACCGGACACGTTGAAAAATCATTAAATGCACAAGGCGGGCTATACGCCTTGTTAAAATCCATTACCGTCAACCCGTCTTCCGCAGGGACCGCTGCATACAGAAATCTTCCGGCACCGTAGGTGTCATTACGATTCGTCAGGTCACCGAATACAAAGTACAGCTGCCCGCTTACAGAATACGCTTCCAGTTCGTATGAAACTCCGCCAATCTCGAACTCCACGACACCAGGCGACTCGGGGTTGTAATCCAGGCCTTCGATAACTGTCCCAACATTGGCGATTCTTGGTTCTTCGTAACGTCGCAATGTCGCCAGCACGCGCAACGACGGGTCGATATCGAAATACGGTAGTGGTCCGAATGACTCGACGAAAGGATGCTCGAAGTCACGCAAGCGCACTGCAAAGCGCCCCTCCCTTTCGATAACGGTCCAGGCCAGCGATCCGTGACTGATCATCACGTCCTCACCGCTGGTATCGGCAGGAATCATCATATCGGTGACCGCAATCCCGTCACTCTGCACATCAATACCGTCGTGAACGATCATCCTGACGCCGGAATCGGTCACCTCGAAGATCCCGATTTCCGGCGCTGCCCGCGCCCCGAACAAAAGGTCGTTGCCCGACGCAGAACCAAAACGATAGCTGCCGGGTTTCAGCCAGAACAAACCGGTCTGATTCAGGAAGCCGGCAGGCTTCTTGAGTTGTTCCAGACGCCAGGCCCGCCACTCCAGAACCTCGTTCTCGTGTGCAGAAGCGTCGAAACCATCGCCAAAAGCGCCGGAAAAGCTCAGAAATACTGCTGTCATAAGGGCTGCAAGCCAGGCTGTTAGTGGAATTTTCACGGATCGTAGTGTGCCATATCAATTCTCGATCCGGGTCACTATAATCCGCCGCCTGCCAAGAGAGCCACACTTCAATGTCCCAAGTTACCCATCTACGAAATATCGCGATTATCGCGCATGTCGATCACGGCAAAACCACGCTGGTCGATCAGTTGCTGCAGCAGTCCGGCACGCTCGGGCCACGGGCGGCCGTGCCGGATCGCGTCATGGATTCCAATGACCTCGAACGTGAGCGAGGCATAACCATTCTTGCCAAGAACACGTCGGTTAAGTGGAACGACTACCGAATTAACATCGTCGACACGCCGGGCCACGCCGACTTTGGTGGCGAAGTGGAACGTGTCCTCTCGATGGTGGACAGCGTACTGTTATTGGTCGATGCGGTTGACGGGCCAATGCCCCAGACGCGTTTCGTAACGCAAAAGGCGTTTGCACAAGGCCTCGTTCCGATTGTCGTTATCAACAAAATTGATCGCGACGGTGCGAGACCCGATTGGGTCGTCAACCAGACCTTCGATCTGTTTGACCGGCTTGGTGCGACCGACAAGCAACTCGATTTCCCGATCATCTATGCCTCTGCACTTGAAGGCTATGCCGGAGAGACCTCGGACGTACGCAGCGGCGACATGACGCCGCTATTCGAAACGATCATCAAACACGTGCCGCCGCCCGATGTCGACGCAGAGGGCCCCTTGCAACTGCAGGTCTCCAGCCTGGCCTACGATACTTATGTAGGCGTGCTCGGCATCGGTAGAATCCGTCGCGGTACGTTAACGACGAATGCGGCGGTCAGTGTAGTTGCACCCGATTCATCCTCGCGGCGCGCACGCGTGCTTGAGGTGTTCGGTTTCGACGGTCTGAAACGTACCCGCGTGGATTCAGCCAGCGCCGGCGACATCGTCGTATTCAGTGGTATCGAAAATCTCCGCATTTCGGACACCTTGTGCGATCGCGAGCATGAGGAAGCATTACCACCGTTGAGTGTCGATGAACCCACCGTCAACATGTCGTTCCAGGTAAACAAATCGCCTTTCGCCGGCCAGGACGGTAAGTTTCTCACCAGCCGTCAAATTCGCGAGCGACTGGAACAGGAACTCAAACACAACGTCGCGCTACGCGTTGAAAACACCAGCGATCCCGACAAGTTTCGCGTTTCAGGACGGGGCGAACTCCATCTGTCGGTACTTGTGGAGACGATGCGTCGCGAAGGCTATGAATTGGCCGTTTCCAGGCCGGAAGTCATCATGCGCAAGATCGACGGCGTCGATCATGAGCCATGGGAACAACTCACGGTCGACTTCGAAGAGATCTACCAGGGCGCCGTAATGACGCGCCTTGCAGATCGTCGAGGCGAACTGCAGAACATGCTGCCCGATGGCAAGGGACGTATGCGTCTCGATTACAGAATTCCGACGAGGGGCCTGATAGGATTTCGCACCGAGTACTTGACCGCCACCTCCGGCACCGGCCTGATTTACCATGTTCTTGACGGTTACGCGCCCCGTGTTCCGGGTGCCATTGCACAAAGAATCAACGGGACCCTGGTGTCCATGGTTCAGGGTAAGGCACTGGCCTACGCGCTCTTCAATCTCCAGGAGCGCGGCAAGCTGTTCATCGGGCACGGTGCGCCAGTCTATGAAGGGATGATCATCGGGATACACAAACGTCAGAACGACCTGGTTGTGAATCCTACAAAGGCGAAACAACTGACCAATATTCGCGCCGCAGGCACCGACGAGAATCTTATCCTGACGCCGCCTATCCGCTACTCGCTGGAACAGGCGCTCGAATTTCTCGACGACGACGAACTGCTCGAGGTAACGCCGCACAATTTGAGATTGCGAAAGAAGAATTTGACTGAAGTCGAACGCAAACGAGAATCCCGCCTGAAGGCCTCGTGACCAGGGACGCAGCGACACTGGCATTTGCCGACCTGCGACCCGAAGATATCGTTGCGACCCTTGAAGGCCTCGGATTCGAATGCGACGGCCGGTTTTTGGCACTCAATAGCTACGAAAACCGCGTTTACCAGATCGGCATAGAAGGTGATCGACCCGTAGTAGCAAAGTTCTATCGCCCGGGACGCTGGTCGAATGATTGCATTCGGGAAGAGCATGCTTTTTCCATCGATCTCGCCGCGCAGGAAATTCCCGTCGTTCGTCCTCTTGATATCGATGGCGACACGCTCAAGCATGCCGGACCCTATCGTCTCGCGGTATTCCCGTGTCGCGGCGGCCGTGCACCGGACCTCGACAATTACGAGTTGCTGACTCAGCTCGGACGGCTGATTGGTAGAATTCACCTCGAAGGCGAGACATCGGCATTCAAATATCGACCCCGCATCGACATAGAGAGTTACGGTAATCAGTCCATCGATTTCCTGCTGGAAAACGAGTTTATTCCTGACGCAAACTGTGACGCCTATGAAAGCACCGCCGAGTTGGTGCTCGCCGGTGTCGAAGCCTGTTTTACCCGCGCTGGCCGTACCCGGGAGATTCGCCTTCACGGAGATTTTCACCCGGGCAATGTGCTCGTCAATCAAGACCAGCTGCATATTGTTGATCTGGATGATTGCCGCACCGGGCCCGCAATTCAGGATATCTGGATGTTCCTTTCCGGCAACCGCGAGGAGCAAACGCCCCAGCTCGACGCCCTGCTGGAGGGCTATCAGTCGTTTCGTCGGTTCGACGCTCGCGAGTTACACCTGGTCGAAGCCCTGAGAAGTCTGCGCATCATGCACTACGCTGCGTGGCTCGCGCGCCGCTGGGAGGATCCGGCGTTTAAAGTAGCGTTCCCATGGTTTGACAGTGCCCGCTACTGGGATGATCACATCCTCGCTCTGCGAGAGCAGGTGGCTTTGATGCAGGAAGCACCGCTCGAACTAACGAGACGGTAGTTGTCGACGACGCGGACCGATCTCGAAGCGATCTATCCAGCGCGAAAACGTCTCCCGACTCTGCGCCTCAAGCGCATCGATAGACTCGCCGCACTGCCGTCGGATGCCCGCTGGATCAACGCGTCCCACCTCATCCTTAAGTGTTGCCTGGTTCGCCGGCACCGTTAGCCAGCGGTCAATCAGGGACGCATTGGCTTCCAGGTGAAACTGGAACCCGTATGCATGATCGCCTTGCCGAAAAGCCTGCACTGCACTTGCGTCCGACGAAGCGAGATGTACGGCACCGGGCGGCAATACGATGCCGTCTTCATGCCATTGGAATACCTGCTGGCGCTCCGCGAAAGTCGAAAGCACCGGGTCGTTCGCGCCAGCCTCCGTCAAATCGACGTCATGCCAGCCAATTTCCCGTGTCTTGTTTCTCACAACCGCCCCACCAAGAGCCTTCGCCAGCAACTGCGCACCGAGGCAAATTCCCAGCACGGATTTTCGCAGATCGACTGCCTCGCGAATGATCTCAACCTCCCGGATCAGGTTCGGGTAGGTTTCGATCTGGTCGCTGTTCATTGGTCCCCCGAGGATGATCAACGCCTCGTAGCCGCTGAGACGCGGGCGGGACTCGGGTTCCCTGCCAAAATTGACATAGCGAATGCGAAAACCAGCCTCCTTCAGCAGAGGATCCAGGGTGCCCAGCGGTTCATAGGGAACGTGTTGAAAAACGAGTATCTTCGGCCTGGCCATCGATGGAATCCGGTACTTCGGTCGGACGTGGGTGAATGCGACTTTATACCCGTAGTCGCCACTCTCTTACACCCAATTTTGATTTGCACTGGACAAGAGGCCCATCTAAAGTGGCATCGACCGCCGTCCGGTGCATTTCCGTGGAACTAAGGGCAGCGGACGTGCTCAGATATAGCATCGCTCTCCGTTCATTAATGTAGATTTCAACCACTTGATCGCAAGCAAACAACTCGGTAGCAGCATGATACTGCTTTCTATACTCGCAGCGGGCTGCGCGTCGAACGTTGCGGTTGAAACTCCGACAATTCCCACCCCGAACGTGGAAAAACTGCCAATGGACGTCGCCGTTCGCATCCCGGCAGAGTTCGAGCACTTCGTACACGAAGAAAAAGTGTTGGGGCGGGAAACCTGGACGATCGATCTGGGTTCAGCCAATGCTTCTTTCTTTGAGCAACTTTTCGGATTCATGTTCGACAACGTAATAATGCTTGGACCCGACGATAACGCTCTGGATTTCACTTTTGATGCCCTGATTGAACCGCAGATCGAAGGCTTTGAGTTCTCGGTACCGAACCAGACCAAGACCGACGCCTTCGCTGTGTGGATCAGGTATCGCCTGCAGATTTTTGATAGTGTTGGAAACAGTGCGTCGACCTGGACAGTCAGTGCTTATGGCAAGAGCCAGAAAGAAGGCCTGGGTGGATCTAAATCGCTGCAGCGCGCTGCCGTACTCGCCATGCGAGATGCCGCCGCGCTGATACTTTTGCAGATGGACAAAGCGACGAAGATTGGCGCGCTCGCGGACGGGCC
>Ga0224505_10001568_pt1 | contig 14186 bp, 11 predicted proteins | sample SF_Jan12_sed_USG_FD_169102 | JGI IMG/M metagenome (GOLD analysis project Ga0224505, IMG submission 169102) | Sediment microbial communities from San Francisco Bay, California, United States - SF_Jan12_sed_USGS_4_1 | ecosystem: Environmental > Aquatic > Marine > Sediment | place: USA: California... | reverse complement strand
ATAGAGAGCCGGCGATGACCAAGTCCAACAGGCCCTTTTGAGTAAACTCCGCCATCGTCCGGGCCCCGGTGTACGAGGACTGAATTCATCCTTTCAACAAGGGAAGGTTCGACGACTTTATCACGCGAGAAAAAAAGTTTACCGACTATGCCGCACATGATCTCGCTTCCTCTTGAATGAATACAAACTCATTACATCCATATCCCTTACAGGTGGTGAGTTTCTTCAAAACGAAACCATGTTTTTGATAGAAGTCAACTATCTCCTCGGGTGTCGCTACTTCGAACGGGTAACCCCCAACCCAGTCGACTACATCCCGCCATGGCGACATACCCCGTGAAGTCTTCGCGTAGCATCTCCATGTTTCTCCCGGCTTGCCCCGCAACATGTCCTTGAGAAAAGGGGGGGCCCATATGCGCGCGAAGGCCGGCCAGAGAACAAGGAATTTCAGGGAATCCGGTAATCTGTTGTAGGCCCGTTTTACTTCCAGCCAGCGCCTGCTGCTTCTCCCCTGGTCATTATATATGGCTATGAACAGTTTCCCCTGTGGGGCAACCAGCGGGACAACGTTCTCAAGGGCCTGCCACATGGAACCGGTATGATGGAGAACCCCCCAGGAATAGACGAAGTCAAAACAGCCGAGAGATTGCAGATAATCCCGGTCGAGGGCGGAACCCTGTTGTATCTCCCACTGCGTGTCTCCCGGAAAATATCGATTCTTAAGCTCCGCGGTACATGCCACCGACTCCGGGTCGTAATCGAAGGAGTATACCCTTGCCCCGAGCCGTTTTGCCGCAAGGGAAAAAAGGCCACTGCCCGATCCGACATCAATAAAGGTTCTGCCATTGAGATCCGTTATTTCCAGCATCTGTTTGAGCGACTGCTCGGCATTTGCGATACGCTTGTCATCAAGACAAGAAAGAAATCGTTGCCAGTTTATCCCGAAAGAGAAGCGTTGTTCGTCTGTTTTTTTTTGAGCGTATAAAGTCATTCCTAAATCAACCTTCTTTGTTTGCCGCCCATGTTCCTGATAGTAACTTTGCATAAAACAACAAATGCTCTTTCGCGATAGCCGTGAGATTGTAACGTGATGCAGCAAAGGTCCGTGCTTCACGGCCAAGGCGGCCGGAAAGGGCTGAGTCAGTCATGATGGTAATGAGTGCCTTTGCCAATACAGCTTCATTTCTAGGAGAAACCAGTAAACCATTCACTCCATCACTGATGATTCCTTCATTACTTCCGTTTCGCACAGCTACGCACGGCAGGCCTGTGGCCATAGCCTCAAGCAGGGCATTTGACATCCCTTCCGCCAGTGAGGGGAGTACAAAAAGATCAGCAGCCTGTAAGTAAACGTTTGACGGCGACACTACCCCAAGAAAGCGTACATCCTTTGCGATGCCCAATTCTGTTGCCATCTTTTCCAGCGAAGCGCGCCGGTGTCCTTCGCCGATCATCAATAACATCGCATCGGGTACAGTTGCCTGAACCTCAGGCCATGCCTTCAGCAGATACTCAGCGCCCTTCTGCAGTTCGAGCCTGCCCATGAAAACAACTGTTCGCCGGTTAGGATCAAGACCAAGGCGTTCTCGCTGTCGCCTTCGATCATTACAAGGGACATAGAGCGCTGTGTCCACTCCGTTGGGAATGGAAACAATCCTGTCTTTTTCAATCCCGGCATCCAGTAGTTCATGATGAATCTGATCGCTGATCGCAATGAAACCGTCACTATTCAGAGCTGTAGAGAGAATCCGTTTGCCGAAAATCATCCCTCGCAAGCGCCTTAGATCGCTATACTCTCCTCCACAGGCTAGCCTCGCCACTACCGGGATGCCGGTAATTCGTCTTGCCAGGACGGCAGACACGGTATCCTGCGCCAGCAGTGGAGTTAGTATGAGATCGAAATTGCGCCGGTACCTCAGAAGAAACGCCAGGAGGCTAAAAATGTAAGTGATGGTGAAAAGGCCTGGTCTCTCAACTGCCTGAATTCCCCTGAATACAATGACACCATCGATGGCATCGCGACTAGGAAGCCCTCTAATGGTTCGGGTAATTACCGTCACCTTGTGTCCCTGTCTCACAAATTCACGCCCCAAACGCAGCGCCTGGTACTCTGCCCCGCCGGCATGAGGATAGAAGTGAGGTAGTGCCATCAAGATATTCATGTCTGTTTCAGCACCGTGTAGAGAAGAGAGTCAGGCAACACTGTGCCGTGGATACATAAGGAGATGCATAGAGAGATGCACAGGGTTCGTGCCGGGGTTCTTCCGTGCATAGGCGAAAGGTCTTCCGGCAAGCTATTCATCTGCCGGGAGCCCCCCCTATTATTTAATTGCCTGAAAATATAGATTCTCTCCTGAACCATGGACTCCAAGCGTGTACAGGGCATATTTTATCCCCGAGAGGAATTTCCCTTTCCAGTTAAGCGTATTCCAGCTTACAAACAATTGTTCGTTTACCCGTATAGAGGCGAACGATTCCGACAATAAGTTGTTCAATCGGCCAGCATCAAAGGATTGAAGATGACCCCAGCGATGAAACGTACTGCCGCAATCAGGACAAACCACTGTCAGCTCACGCAGATCTTCGTGCGCTGGAACCGTTCCGATAAACCTCCCTCCGTTTTTCAGGACACGCCAAGCCTCGCGAATGCTTGTATCCAGTGTTTTATCGTCAAGGTGTTCAAGAACTTCAGACATGACTACCACATCGAAATAAATCTCCGGCCACGGAATGGACTGAGAGTAACCGGGTTTCATTTTGTCGGTTCGAGCAAGCTCCTGTGAAATTCTGAGAATAGCTTCACTGTCCGGATCCAGCGTATGTATGTCTATACCGGACTCTAGACATAATTTTTCAAAAATACCGGAGCCTAGGCCGATATTCAACACTCGTTCTCCTGGCTTGACCATTTTTGACAAATATCGCATACGGCCTTCCGATCCGGAAAAGGATTCGACCCCTTCTCCCTGAAAATACTTCCAAATCCTGTCCTGGCTCATTTTTTTATCACCATTGCCTGACCTGTCGGGACAAGAATTATCTTTTCCACCTTGTCAGAAAAGAAGTCATCCATTGCTTTTTTAGCGCCGGGGCAACTGTTAAATCCATAATCGTCGCAAATTATAACGCCGCCGGGACTCAGCCTCGGATAAAAAAATCTGAGCGAGGCCAGCGTGGGTTCAAACAGATCAACATCGATATGCACAAAGCTGAAAGTCAGATGTTCAATTTCGCTAAACTTTTCAGGAATCCACCCTTCATAAAAATGAGCAAACCGGAAATCAACCAGGTTTTTCCTGGCCTCCTGGCTACCGGTGCTAAGATCTCCGCTTGACCAGTATGCACCGTCGGCCAGCCCAGGCTCAGGTAAACCGGAGAAAGAGTCAAAAAGGTGATGATTTTTCCCCGTTTCTTTAATAGCCTGGCAAATCAGCCACGAACTTGCCCCTTTGAAAACACCGCACTCTGCTGTATCACCAGGAATGTCCAGAGTGATCTTGATTGCTTCTTTCAGAAAATATTTTCTGTCGAAGGAACGGCTATCGCTATTTTCGAAAGAAAAATAATAGTCCCTGAATTCCTGCTCATCAAAGATAATCCGACCATATTCGCTGGATATTGATTTGGGATATATCAAGAGAGAGAGACGATGCGCAATGTAGAATCTTGAATAATCGTCGTTCTTTATAAACGCCCTGTATGCATATTTCAATGCCGTTATTATATTCACATCAACCCTTTGCCACCAGCGTACGCCTAAGGGAATAGAATATCATGGCGCAGGAAAGCAGATATGCTATAGATGTTGACAATGCAATACCGGCAACTCCCATAATCTTCATGAGCAGCCAGTTACCCATGACATTTGCAATAAGCGACACTAGTGCTATTTTAAGAAGAACCTGATTACTCTGCATCGCATTAAGCATACGCGCCCCAAGTATGCCTAGCAGATAAAACGGTATCTGCACAAAGTATGCGGATTGGACCAACGCAACCATCCGTGTATCCTGCGCATTAAATAAACCATGTTCAAACAGAATTCGAATAATCCACTCAGAAAAGATAATGCAAAAAACGGTTGTCGGGATGGTTATGTACAACAACAGGCGCGTATAGCGGCCCAAAGTATGTCGGGCTCCGGCCCAATCACCCTGTGCCACCTGTTTAGAAAAGAATGGGAGAACGGCCGTCCCAAGAGCTCCAGCCCCAAGTCCTGATACCAATGCAAAGACTTTGTTCCCGTAATTAAGCGCAGACACACTTCCGGGCTCCAGAGTGGCAGCCATAGCCTGATTGATGATAGTAGCACCACTCACCATAAATGTTCCAGCTATCATAGGGGTATATTGACGGATCGCCAGTTGAGTGGAGGGCAGCATCCCATGCCATCGAGGCAGAACGGGCCAGCCAGAACGATGTAGAACCAGAATTATAAACATCAGTTCAATGACGCAACCGGCGAGCATTCCCCAAGCCACACCGTATATATTGGTTACAAACTGCAGCAAGACAAGAATGATTGCAAATGGTGTTATTGCCGGTAGTACTGACGGAAGCCAGAATTTATTCTGAGAATTAAGTACCGCACCGTAAAAGACCGCCATGCCGTTCACTATAATTACAGGCAGTAGCAGCATGTACAATTGGCCTGATAAAGCGTATTTTTGAACTGAAAAGCCTGATGAAAGCAGCGGCAATAGGAGAGGCATAGCCAAAGCCAGAAATATTGCACTGCCTGAGAGCAAAAGAAATACCAGTAACAGGCATTCACGCATGAGTCGGCGTGTCGCAATCAAGCCGTCCTTCTCGGTACTGATTATCAATGATGGCACTATGGTCGCGGCAAAAGAGCCTGCTATTACGTTTACCAAAAACTGCGGCAACAGGAAAGCAATCAAAAATGCATCAAGATCATCACCGGTTCCGAACCTGTCGGCAATGAGCATTTCTTTGACTATTGATGCAAATTTGACAAGCAGAGTTGCTCCAGCGATAGTCAGAGTGCTGGAAAGTATTTTCCGATTAACGGATGATTGTTTCCAAACCTCTACTTGGGTATGCCAGGAACGAAAGAGTCTCAACGTAGCCCTGTTCTGCCTTCGTCAAGATAAACTTGATAGGCGGCGCCGTGACGATTTAAAATTGTTAGCGTTACGACATCACTCTCTTTACTTCCAGTACGCCGTCCAGCTGGTCGATTCTCTTCATAAGTCGCCCGAGGTGTTCACGGTTGTCTATTTCAACGGAGAAATTGCACACTGCTTTCTTGCCCTCCAGGGCGCTTACCTGGGCCTGGTTGATATTAGCCTCACTCTCCGTAATGGCGGAAGTAATCTTCGCCAGGATCCCCGGCTTGTCGACGGTAAAGACGGTGATCCTGGCGGTATATGCCTTTATCTTTGCCTGTTCGGCCTGTTCCCAGTCGACCTTTACCATCCGCTCCCTGTCGAAGGCGACACCGGTGACGTTCGGACAGTCAGCTGCGTGAATTGTAATCCCTCTTCCACGGGTGATAAAGCCGATAATCTCATCACCGGGAATAGGGCTGCAGCATTTCGAGTAATGGATCATGACGTTGTCGATGCCGCTGATCTTTACTCCCTTTTCGGGAGTTTTTGCCGTCTTCTTGATCAGTTTGCTGAAGAAGCTCTTTTCGCTCTTCTCCTCGGCCTTTACCGTCTCAGGGGCAAGGGCTCGGACGACAGCAAGGGAAGACACCTTTCCTGAACCTATTTCAGCGAACAGCTGCTCGTCCGACGGGCAGTTGAACTCGGGGAGTATGCGCCCGAGCTCTTCCGGTTTCGTCAGTTTGCTGGTGGGTAGATTATGGCGCCGCAGCTCTTTTTCCAGCAATTCCTGGCCCAGCTCAACGCTCTGGCGGTGCTCTTCAATCTTGAGCCAGTGCTTGATCCGTGTCTTTGCCTTGGCGGTCTTGACGTGTTTGAGCCAGTCCCTGCTTGGATTGTGCCCCGTCTGGGTCTGGATCTCCACTACGTCGCCGGTTTCAAGTTCCTGTCGCAGGGGTACGATTTTTCCGTTTACCCTGGCGCCGACACACTGGTCGCCGATGTCGGAGTGAATCGAGTAGGCGAAATCGATGGGGGTAGACCCCCGGGGAAACTCCCGCACATCGCCTCTCGGGGTAAAGACATAGACGACGTCGGAAAAGAGGTCGAGCCTCAGCGTATCGAGGAATTCCCTGTCATCCTTGATGTCCTGCTGCGATTCCATAAGCTGGCGCAACCAGGCAAAACGCTGGTCATCCTTCTCACCAATGGAGGACTTTTCCTTGTATTTCCAGTGGGCGGCGATACCTTCCTCGGCAACCTTGTCCATCTCTTCGGTACGGATCTGAAATTCGACCCGTTCCCCCTTGGGGCCAAGTACCGTCGTGTGGAGCGACTGATAAAGGTTTGACTTGGGGACGCTGATATAGTCCTTGAACCTGCCTGCGACGGGCGGCCAGAGAGAATGGATAAGTCCCAGCACCCCGTAACATGCCGTCTTGTCGTTGTCGGGAAGGATGATGCGCAGCGCAAGCAGGTCATAGACCTCATCGAAGGTAACCTTCTGCCTGTCCATCTTGAGATAGATACTGTAGAAGTGCTTCGGCCTTCCTTTTACGTCGGCGGTATACCCCTGCTCCTTCAAGCTCCTCTCTACAATTTTCTTCAGGTCGCGGATATACTCTTCCAGCTCTTCCCGCCGCTTTGCCACCTGCTGCTCAATCTCACGATACTTGTCCGGCTTGAGATACTTGAAGCAGAGGTCTTCCAGTTCGCTCTTCATCCAGCCGATCCCCAGCCGGTTGGCCAGCGGCGCATAGATGTCCTGAGTCTCCTGGGAGATCGCCTCCTGTTTCGCCGGACGCAGGTGCTCGAGGGTGCGCATGTTGTGCAGACGGTCGGCCAGCTTTATGACGATGACCCGGATATCCCTTCCCATGGCAATGATCATCTTGCGGAAGTTCTCGGCCTGTTGAGCCTCCTTGGTCTTGAACTGGATCTTGCTTATCTTGGTAAGCGCCTGCACCAGATAGGTCAGGTCGGGGCCGAAGAATTCGTTAAGCTCTTCCGGAGTGGTCGGGGTATCTTCGAGGGTATCGTGAAGAAGTCCCGCGGCAATGGTAACGACGTCCATGCGCATGTGCGCCAGGATCATGGCCACCTCAATCGGGTGGCTCAGGTAGGGTTCCCCGGATTGCCTCTTCTGGCCAAGGTGCACCTTGGCCGAAAAGATGTAGGCCTTTCGGACGTAGTCCACATCAGCATCGGAATTATACGAGAGGATTTCATCAACTATTTCTTCAAGACGTATCATCGTAAACCGTTAATTGGCAAACAGCGCGTCACCGGGGTCGAATATCGACCGATCTCGCTATATTCCACTCTCCGTCCCTGGCAGCCGGATATCCCTGATGTGTACCTGGAGGCTTCTCCGTCCGTTCCAGCTGTTTTCCTGCAGGGTGAAGGCAGCGGCAATTTCTCTCCCTTCTCTGCCCGACAAAGGTTTTGCCAGCTCACCCATCTTGAAACCGATGGCCTCAAAAGAGTTTTTGTCTCTCTGCAGCATTAGTTTGAGGTGGTTCTTGCCGACAATCCGGGGATTGACCGCCCTGACCTCATGAAGACAGAACACCGGCTCAGGGTTCGCGGCACCGAAGGGGCCAAGAAGCTGAAGTTCAGCGAGCAGCTCGAAGGTAAGCTCCTCTGCCTCCATGGCGGTATCGATCTTTATCGTCGGGATAAAATCTTCCGGTTTCAATCTTTGCAGGGCAACGGTATTGAGGTTTTGCCTGAATTCCTCAATGCGGTCTTCCCGTATCCTGAGACCGGCGGCATACTTGTGCCCTCCCATCTCCTCGAGAGAGGAACGGCATTCATGCAGGCCGTCGAAAAGATGAAATGCGGGGATGCTGCGTGCCGAACCCTTGCCCATCCCGTTATTGATCGATATGAGCACCGTCGGGCGGTAAAACTCCTCCACGAGCCGCGAGGCCACTATGCCGATGACCCCCTGATGCCATCGCGATGAAGCAAGCACGTAGGCCCCCCATGAATCTCCACGATATTTTGAGAGGACCTCGCTCCGGGCCTCTTTAAGGATCCCCTCTTCGATCTCCTGACGTCGACGGTTCTGCTGGTCGAGATAGGCAGCAATCTTCATCGCCTCATCATGGCTTTCGGTGGTGAGCAGCCTGACACAGATATCGCCTTTTCCAAGCCTCCCCGCCGCATTGACCCGGGGAGCAAGCTGAAATCCTATGGTGCCTGCCCCTACGGTCTTCCCTTCGTAGTCGGCTACCCGTTTCAGCGCCGTAATTCCAGGCCTTGCACCGCCATTCATCAGTTCCAGGCCGAGTTTTGCGAATATCCGGTTCACGCCTTTGAGCGGCATAACGTCGGCAATGGTGCCAAGGGCCACCAGATCATAGAGTGCGGGAAGTTGAGCACCCAGCCGCTGGGCAAGCGCCATCGCCAGGTTCATGGCAACCCCTACCCCTGCCAGTTCGCGGAATGGGTAACCATGGCCTGGCAGAGCCGGGTTGATCACGGCCAGGGCATCGGGGAGCGAGTCGCCCGGTTCATGATGGTCGGTAATAACAAGGTCGATGCCGTTTGATGTGAGGATTGCAGCGCCATCGATGGAGGTAATTCCGCAGTCGACGGTAATGACCAGCGCCGGCTTGAGTTCCGCTATCCTGCTTGCCGTATGGCTGTTCAGCCCATAGCCATCCTGCGTCCTCTCGGGTATCAGGTAGGAAACCCGGGCGTTGAATGACCTCAGGGCAAGAAGGAGCAGCGACGTCGACGATATCCCGTCAACATCGTAATCGCCGAGGATGAGTATCTCTTCGCCGCGCGACAAGGCCAGTTCAACGCGCTGTACGGCTGCCTCCATGCCGGGAGAAGAAACGGCGACGGAAGATACCCTTCGGATGGGCGAAGGAAACGGTCTGCCTCGTCCTTCGAGGTAATGCCGCGATTCACCAGTATTCGCGACACGACCGGATGCAGACCGGTCGCCTGCCGGAGCGCGGCAACCGTTTCGTCTTCTCTGTCAACGACAAGCCATCGACGTCGTTTCAAATAACCTCCGGGGATCGGGGGAACTCCCGTCATGGAGAACCGTGATTGCGCAAGAAATAAAGCTAGTCTACGTCTTTGGACGAAAAAAGTAAATCGTGGAAAGATGCTTGTGATGAGCTTGGTGAAAACAAAAAAGGCGGTCCGAAGACCGCCTTGATGAGACTTGATGAAACGTTGTCAGCCCAGCTTCCCCTTCTTTTTCTTGCGCCAGAGGAAGACGATAGGACTTGCGACGAATATGGATGAATAGGTACCTACAAGGATACCAAGGGTCATGGCGACCGCAAAATCATGAATGACTTCTCCGCCGATAACGGCCAGGGAGACGCAGGCCAGAAGCGTCGTCAATGAAACGACTACCGTCCTGCTCAACACCTCGTTGATGCTCCGGTTGATAACATCGCCGGTCCCGAGTTTTCTGTGGGCCCTGATATTCTCCCTGATCCGGTCAAAGACGACTACGGTGTCGGTAAGTGAATATCCCCCGAGAGTCAACAAAGCCGTTACAAAAAGGAGGTTGATCTCCTTGTTCATCATGTAGAAGATGCCCAGTACCGCCATGACGTCGTGAAATACCGCGATGGTTGCCGCAACGCCGAACTTGAACTCAAAACGGAAGGCAATATAGATGATGATGCAGAGAATGGCGATGGTGATGGCAATCAGGGTGTCATGACGCAGGGTCTTGCCGACGGTGGGACCTATTTCCGTACTGCTGTCCACTACCGACTTGTTGTCGGCAAAGGTCTTGCTGAAGATATCGACAATCTGGTCCGCTACCTTCCCCTGGCTGACGTCGTTACGCACCCTGACGAGAAGCTTGTTGTCAGAAGCAAATTCCTGGAGCTCGGCATCATGCACCCCATTGGCGTCCAGCGCTTTACGGGCCTCATCCAGGGGGATCGGCTTCTCGAATTTCAACTGAACGGTGGTCCCGCCGGCAAAGTCGATGCCCATATTCGCCGCTCCTCTGGAAATCTGAAAGAGGGCAATCAGGCCCAGCAGAATAAAGACCCCGGAGATGGCAAAGGCATAGCTTCTCTTGCCGATGAAGTCGATATTGGGTTTCTTGAAAAATTCCATCATGGGTAAAAAAGCCTCCCAACTATATGCTGAGTGTTTTCAGGGATCTTCTGCTGGTCATCAGGTCAAAGACAACCTTTGTCCCCACCAGGGCTGTAAAGAGGTTGATGATAACGCCCAGGCTCAGGGATACGGCAAACCCTTTTATCGGGCCGGTACCGAACTGGAAGAGCACGGCCGCCGTAATAAGCGTGGTAACGTGGGCGTCGATGATGGTGACAAAGGCCTTGTCGTATCCGGCATCGATGGCGGAGCGTATTGTCTTGCCCGCCCGTATCTCCTCGCGGATACGCTCAAAAATAAGCACGTTGGAGTCCACCGCCATACCTATGGTGAGGATTATGCCGGCAATGCCCGGCAGGGTAAGGGTGGCGTTGAGCAGCCCAAGGGCACCCAGCAGCATGACGACGTTGAGAATCATCGCTACGTCAGCAATAACGCCGGAGAGCCTGTAGTAGATCGCCATGAACAGGATGACCAGTATAGTGCCCAGAATGGCGGCGCGGATACCGGCATCGATAGAATCCTGTCCCAGCGAAGGGCCGACCGTAACGTTCTGGATAATCGTTACCGGAGCAGGCAGCGCACCGGCCCTTAAGACAATGGCCAGGTCCTTTGCCTCTTCCTGGCTGAACTTGCCGGTGATCTGGGCGCGGCCGCCGGAGATCTTTTCCTGGATGACCGGCGCCGAATAGACCGTGCCGTCGAGGACAATGGCCATCCGCTTCTTTGTGTTCTCCTCGGTGATCTTCTCGAAGAGGGTTGAGCCGATGCTGTCGAAGGTAATGGCTACATACGGCTCGTTAAAGCGGGCGTCGATGGCAACACGGGCTTCGGTAATTACATCACCCGTCATCAAGGCATTTTGCTTGACCACCATGGGTATCTTGGTTTCCTGCTTGGTCTGGCGGTCTACGTTCTTCTCGTAGAGGAGTTCAGAGTCGACGGGTACATCACCTGCAATGGCTTTCTGGACATCCGCATTGTCGTCGACGAGCTTGAATTCGAGGACGGCGGTCTTGCCGATAAGGTCTATGGCGCGGCGTGGGTCCTTGACGCCGGGCAGCTGGACCAGTATCTCGTCGGTTCCATGACGGACGATGACCGGTTCGGCCACACCGAACTGGTCTATCCTGTTCCGGATGGTTTCAAGGGCCTGTGAGATGGCCGCATCTTTTATCCGCTTCTGTTCTTCATCAGTCAGGTAATAAGAGATTGCCGTCGGATCTTCCCTCTTGACGGCAAAATCTTGATAGCGCTCGCTGACAAGCTTCCTGGCAGCCTCTTTCGAGGTGGCATCCTGCGCAGTTACGCTGAAGCCTGTGTCCTCTTTTACAACCTCAAGCCTGGCGTCCTTTTGTGCCGACAAGTCGTCGGAGATATTCTTGACCATTCGGTCCACTGACGTAGCCACCGCCTTCTCCGCTTCGACTTTCAGGATGAGATGCATGCCGCCCTGAAGGTCGAGGCCCAGGTTGATCCCCTGATTCGGCATGATTGTCTTCCACCAGCCGGGCATGGATGAAAAGAGCGGGGTAGAGGGCAGAAAACAGACGAAAGAGACAAGCACCGAAATGCCTATCAGAAGAAACCGCCATTGCAGACTTTTTTTCATCAAAAATGCCTCCGAAACGACCGGGATGCTTTACCAGTAACGCTTTTGCGCACGGCCGTGCACATGGTGCCCGCCGCCTTTCCACTTTGGAAAGGCAGGAGTCTACCTAAGAAACAGAACAATTTCAAGAAGATTTCACCGGATCGGCAGCTACTCTTCCTCGGTTTTGACCACGTCCGCGATGGCGCTTCGCACTATCTTCACCTTGACGCCGTCGGCAATCTGAAGGGTGATATTCTTCTCGGACAGCTTGACGATGGAGCCATAGATCCCCGAGTTTGAGATCACGCGGTCTCCCACCTTCAGATTGGTCAGCAGTTCTTTGTGCTCTTTCTGCTTCTTCTGCTGGGGACGGATAAGCAGGAAGTAGAAGATGGCAAAGATAATCGCCAGCGGGAGAAAGCTCATAATAGCCCCACCGGCGGGGGCGGCAGGTGCGGCTTCACCCGCGGCATAGGCAACACTGGCAAACAGACTCATGTTTCATTCCTCCTTTGGTTAGGTTGCAGGGGTATCAAGTACACGACCCCGTTTGTAGTAAAATTCGTTTCGGAACCGGTCAAACCGTCCTTCTTCGATGGCCTGCCTGATCGAGGCCATGAGTACCATGTAGTAATGCAGGTTGTGTATCGTGTTGAGCCTCAGGGCCAGCAACTCTCCCGCCCGGAAGAGGTGCTTCAGATATGCCCTGCTGTAATGCCTGCAGGTGTAGCATTCGCACCCTTCTTCAATCGGCCTTTCGTCGTCCTGGAACCGCGCGTTCTTTATGATGAGGCGCCCTTCCGACGTGAAGAGCGTCCCATGCCGCGCAGTGCGGGTCGGCATCACGCAGTCGAACATGTCCATTCCGGCTGCAACCGACTCGACAATGTCCTCCGGCGTGCCCACGCCCATGAGGTAGCGAGCCCGGTCGTCCGGCATCAGCGGTGCACAGTGGGAGACGATGGCCTCCATCTCCTCCTTGGGCTCGCCTACGCTGACGCCGCCCAGAGCGTATCCGTGAAAACCGATTTTGACCAGCCCTTCGAGACTCCGTTCCCGCAGGTCCTTGTACATCCCGCCCTGGACTATGCCGAACAGCGCCTGACCTTCCCGACGATGCGCCTCGCGGCACCGCGCAGCCCAGCGCTCCGTCAGCTCCATGGAGGCCGTGGCGTACTCCCTGGTGGCGGGATAAGGAGTGCACTCGTCAAAGGCCATGATGATGTCGGCCCCCAGCGCCTCCTGTATCTCGATCGCCTTTTCCGGACTGATGAAATGGTACGAGCCGTCGATATGACTCTGAAACCGTACCCCTTCCTCGGTAATCTTCCGCAGATGCCCGAGGCTGAAGACCTGAAACCCACCGCTGTCGGTAAGGACCGGCCCTTTCCATCGCATAAACCCGTGCAGTCCGCCCGTGGCGGCAATCTGCTCGTGCCCCGGCCGCAGGTAGAGATGATAGGTATTCCCCAGGATTATCCTGGCCCCCAGCTCTTCCAGCTCGTGCGGGGTCATGGTCTTTACCGCGCCGAGAGTCGCTACCGGCATGAAGACCGGCGTCTCCACCGTGCCGTGGAGGGTGCTTATCCGCCCCCGGCGGGCCTTGCCGTCGGCCTTGAGGAGCTCAAAACCAAATCCCATCACATCCTGTCGGGCGCGGAGACACCCAACAGCCTGAGCCCGTTCCCCAGCACCTGTTTCACCGCTTTTACCAGTACCAGCCGCGCTGAGGCAAGGGCCGCATCATCACCAATAATACGGTTGTCGAAATAGTAGCGATGGAGGTCTCCCGCCAGCTCCTGCAGGTAGAAGGTGATCCGGTGCGGCTCCAGGGTCAGCGCCGCCCCCTCCACCAGGTCGGGGAAGTGGTTGAGAGACTTCATCAGCTCTACCTCGGCGGGGAGTTTCAGGAGACCCGCGTTGACATCAGCGACTCCGGGAACAGTAATTCCCCGCTCCTCTGCCTGTCGCATTACCCCGGCAATCCGCGCATGGGCGTACTGTACATAGAACACCGGATTCTCTGACGTCTGCTGCTTCGCCAGTTCAAGGTCGAAATCAAGATGGCTGTCGGAGCGCCGCATCAGGAAGAAAAAGCGCGCGGCATCACTCCCTACTTCGTCCATGACTTCGCGAAGAGTCACAAACTCCCCTGCCCTCTTTGACATGATAACCGGCTGTCCGCCTCGAAGCAGGGCCACCATCTGCACCAGCAGCACCTTCAGCCGGTCTTTGGGATGCCCGAAGGCCTGGATCGCCGCCTGCATCCTGGGGATGTAACCGTGATGGTCAGCCCCCCAGAGGTTGATAAGACTGTCATAACCGCGCTCGAGCTTGTCGAGATGGTAGGCGATATCCGGCGCCAGATAGGTATACTCCCCGTCGCTCTTTCTGAGGACCCGGTCCTTGTCGTC
>Ga0224505_10001567_pt1 | contig 14188 bp, 11 predicted proteins | sample SF_Jan12_sed_USG_FD_169102 | JGI IMG/M metagenome (GOLD analysis project Ga0224505, IMG submission 169102) | Sediment microbial communities from San Francisco Bay, California, United States - SF_Jan12_sed_USGS_4_1 | ecosystem: Environmental > Aquatic > Marine > Sediment | place: USA: California... | reverse complement strand
CCAACGGCGCGGCGGCGGTTGTCGCCGAGGCGCCGTTGGCCGGTTTCGTGGATGCGCTCCCGGTGCCTGTGGTGGAGCTGCCCGAACTGCGTTTCGATCTCGGTTCGCTGGCGGCGCGATTCTACGGCCACCCTAGTCGCGACCTCCACATGGTGGGTGTAACCGGCACCAATGGTAAAACCACGACCAGCCGGCTGGTGGCGCAGCTGGGTCGCGCCCTCGGACATCCCTGCGGTGTTATCGGCACCCTCGGCGCCACCCTGGATGACGGTGTCTCCGCCTCTGCCAATACTACGCCTGACCCGGTGTCGCTCCAGCAGCAGCTGGCGCAATGGCGCGACCAGGGGGTGTATGCGGTGAGCATGGAGGTCTCCTCCCACGCCCTGGTCCAGGGGCGGGTGAACGGCGTCGAATTCGAGACGGCTATTTATACCAATCTCTCCCACGATCACCTGGACTACCACGGCAGCATGGATGCCTATGGCCGGGCCAAGTTGAAACTCTTTGCCTGCCCCGGCCTGCGGCATGCCGTGGTGAACCTCGATGATAATTTCGCCCCCGAGGTGATCGCGGCAGCGACCGGGGGCGCCCGGGTACTGACCTACTCCAGCTGCGGCGCCGCCGCGGACGTTTGCGTGAGGAACCCTCGCTTTCATGCGCTGGGTGTGGATGCGGAGCTGCACACCCCCTGGGGCAGCGGCGATTTTTCAAGCCCGTTGCCGGGTGAGTTCAACCTCGCCAACCTGGCGGCGGCGGTGACCGCCGTGGTGCTGGCCGGGGAAGATTTGCCGGCGGTGTTGCAGGCGATCGCAAAGCTGCGGCCGGTGCCGGGCCGCATGCAGGTCATTCCAAACGGACTGGGGCTCCAGGTCATCGTGGACTATGCCCATACACCGGATGCGCTGGAGAAAGTGCTGGCGGCGCTGAAGGCCCATGTGAGCGGCGACCTTATCACGGTATTTGGCTGCGGCGGCGACCGGGACCGGACCAAGCGCCAGGTCATGGGGCGGGTGGCCTGCCAGTTTTCCGACCGGGTCATCCTGACCAGCGACAACCCCCGCGGTGAGGATCCCGCTGCGATCCTGGCGGATATCGCTGCCGGTTGCAGTGGCGATTACGCGCTGCTGCCCGACCGGGCGGAAGCCATTGCCGAGGCAATCGGGGCGGCGCAACCCGGGGATTGTGTGGTCATCGCCGGCAAGGGTCACGAGGACTACCAGATTATCGAGGGCGAGCGCCGTTACTTCAGCGACGAAGAGCAGGCGCGCAACGCCCTGGCGCAGAGGGTTGCCTGATGATGCGGCCGCTGACACTGTCCGAACTGGTCGCACCGTTGCAGGCGCAACTGGTCGGGCGCGACTGCGAGTTCCTGGGCGTTAGCACCGACAGCCGCGAGTTGCGCCACGGCGACCTTTTCGTGGCTCTGCGGGGGGAGAACTTTGACGGCCACGATTTCCTCGGGCAGGTGGCCGCTGCCGGCGCGGTGGCTGCCCTCGTCAGCGAGGTGGCCGAGCTGCCGCTGCCGCAGTTGCGGGTCGCGGACACGCAGCGGGCGCTGGGTCGAATCGGGGCCTACAACCGCGGGTTTTACACCGGTCCGCTGGTGGCTATCACCGGCAGCAGCGGCAAGACCACCGTCAAGAATATGGTGCGCGCGGTGTTGGCGCAGCGGGGCCGCACCCTGGCCACCGAGGGCAACCTGAACAACGAGATCGGCGTGCCGCTGACACTGCTGCGGCTGGAGCCCGGAGTCGAATTTGCGGTGGTGGAGATGGGTGCGGCCAAGTCGGGCGACATCGCCTGGCTGTGTGAACTCGGCCGCCCCACCGTCGCATTGCTGCTCAATGCCATGCCCGCCCATCTGCAGGGATTCGGCAGCGTGGAGGATGTGGCCGCCGCCAAGGGCGAGATTTTCGACGGCCTGGGCAGCGGCGATTGCGCGGTCATCAACGCCGACCAGCCCTGGGCGCGAGCCTGGCGGGACCGGGCTGGTGACGCGACAGTGCTCGATTATGGCCTGGCTGGCCCGGCGGCAATCACTGCGACCGCGATCCGGCCCGACGGTGTCAGGGGTACACGATTCACCGCGGTAACACCGCGCGGTGAACTGCCCGTCAACCTGGGACTGCCGGGCGCGCACAACGTGGCCAATGCGCTGGCGGCTATCGCGGTGGGCCTGGCCTGCGGCCTGGAACTGGAAGAAATAGGGGCGGGCCTGGAGACGGTGCGACCGACCCCCGGACGCTCGGCCGCGACATTGTCCCCGGGCGGGGCCACGGTTATCGACGACTGCTATAACGCCAACCCCGGTTCAGTGCGCGCCGCGATTGACCTGCTGGCGGGCTGTGAAGGGCGCCGCACCCTGGTGCTGGGAGCCATGCGGGAGCTGGGCCCGGACAGCGAGCTGATGCACCGCCAGATAGGCGGCTATGCCCGCGGCGCGGGTATCGACCGGTTCTGGGGAGTCGGCCCCGAGTTGCAGGTCGCGGTGGACGAATTCGGTAGTGGCGGACGCTGGTTCGCCGATTGCGAGACCGCGGTTGGAGCAATCGGCGGTGAATTTGGTGCCGGCGATACGGTGCTGGTAAAGGGCTCTCGCAGCACCCGTATGGAGCGGGTGCTGCAGGCAATACTGGCGGCTGTGCCGGCCGGGGAAGGTGGAACATGCTGTTAATCCTGGCGGAGTACCTGGGTCAGTACCATAAGGTGTTCCTGGTGTTCCAGTACCTGACACTGCGCGGGATCCTCGCCGCGGGCACAGCCCTGGCGATATCACTGCTGGTAGGGCCTGCGATGATCCGCCGCCTGAACTATTACCAGGTGGGCCAGGCGGTGCGCGACGACGGCCCCAAGAGCCATCTCAGCAAGTCCGGCACCCCGACCATGGGGGGGGCGCTTATCCTGGTGGCCATTGCGATCGCCAGCCTGCTCTGGGGTGACCTGCGCAACTCCTACCTGTGGATCGCCATACTGGTAACGGCGGTGTTCGGCGCGGTCGGCTGGGTGGATGATTACCGCAAGGTGGTGGAGCGGGATTCCCGCGGCCTGCCCGCACGCTGGAAATACCTGTGGCAGTCAGTGGCCGGACTGGGCGCCGCACTCTATTTATACCTCGCGTTCGACACCCCGGTTACCACCGAACTGTATATACCGTTTTTCAAGGATTTCGCCTGGGCTATGGGGCCGCTGTTCGTGTTGCTCGCCTACTTTGTGATTGTCGGCGCCAGCAATGCCGTCAACCTGACCGACGGCCTGGACGGTCTCGCGATCCTGCCCACGGTGATGGTGGCCACGGCCCTCGGTATCATCGCCTACCTCACGGGTCATGCGGATTTTTCCAAGTACCTGCACATACCCTACGTCGCCGGAAGCGGCGAGCTGGCGGTTTTCTGCGGTGCCATTGCCGGCGCGGGACTCGGTTTCCTGTGGTTCAACACTTATCCCGCCCAGGTATTCATGGGGGACGTGGGCGCCCTGGCGCTGGGCGCCGCGCTGGGTACCGTGGCCGTGATCACCCGCCACGAAATCGTATTTTTCATCATGGGGGGCATCTTCGTGCTGGAGACCGTGTCGGTCATCCTGCAGGTGGCCTCGTTCAAGCTCACCGGTCGCCGTATTTTCCGCATGGCCCCGATCCATCACCACTTCGAGTTGAAAGGGTGGCCGGAGCCGCGGGTCATCGTGCGGTTCTGGATTATTACTGTGATGCTGGTCCTGTTCGGGCTGGCGACATTGAAGTTGCGCTAGCGCGGGTGGTGGCGAACGTGGCACAGGGTGTGATTGCAAGCAGCGTGAACCGGGTAGTGGTTGGGCTCGGTGTCACCGGCTGGTCCTGCGCCCGCTATTTTCGCCGGCGGGGAGTGGCATTCAGCGTGGTGGATACCCGCCCGGATGCCCCGGGCCTCGAAGCGTTCAGGAAAGAGATGCCGGATGTTCCCGTGTACGCAGGGGAGTATCCGCCGGAGCTGGTTACCGGCGCCGATGAACTGGTGGTCAGCCCGGGAGTGGCCATGGACGCGCCGCTGGTGGAGCGGGCCCGGGCGGCCGGCGTCAGCATCGTCGGCGACATCGACCTGTTCGTGCGCGAGGCCGCGGCGCCGGTGGTAGGCATCACCGGCTCCAACGCCAAGTCCACCGTGACTGAACTGCTCGGCCAGATGGCGCGGGATGCCGGGCTCGACGTCGGTGTCGGCGGCAACCTGGGCACTCCCGCCCTCGACCTGCTCGATGCCGGGAATTCCCTCTATGTGCTGGAGCTGTCCAGTTTCCAGCTGGAGCGGGCGGGGGACCTCAGGCTGGCCGTGGCCACCGTGCTGAACATCAGCCCGGACCACCTGGACCGGCACGGCTCCATGCCCCGTTACCACCAGGCGAAACACCGGATCTTCCGCGGTTGCCGCAAGGCTGTGGTGAACCGCGACGACCCGCTGACCATTCCGCTGCTGGCCCCGGATGTCGAAGTCATCAGCTGGCGCATGGGCAAGCCCGAGCTGGGGGGGTTCGGCCTGGGCGAGGTCGAGGGCGAAGAGACGCTGTACCATGGTTTCGAGCCGCTGCTGGCGAGCCGCGAACTGGGCCTGGTGGGACGCCACAACGTGGCCAACGCGCTGGCCGCGCTGGCCCTTGGCCATGCCGCCGGACTGCCGCTGGCGGGCATGGTGGCGACCCTGCGCCGGTTCCGCGGACTGCCCCATCGCTGCCAGAAGGTGGGCGAGGTCGCGGGCGTCAGTTATATCAACGACTCCAAGGGTACCAATATCGGCGCCACCATCGCGGCGCTGCAGGGCATGGGAGCGGGGCGCAATATCCTGTTGATCGCCGGTGGCCAGGGCAAGGGCGCCGATTTCACCCAGCTGCAAGCGGCAGTTGCCGACCACTGCAAGGCCCTGCTGCTGCTGGGGGAGGACGCGCCGCTGTTGCAGGCAGCCCTCGAGCATTGTGCACCGGTGACCCGGGTCGGCTCCATGGAGGAGGCGGTGACTGCCGCCGCGGCGCAGGCGGCAGCGGGTGACGTCGTGTTGCTGTCGCCGGCCTGCGCCAGCTTCGATATGTTCACCGGCTATGCCAACCGGGGCGATGTCTTCAGCCACGCGGTGGCGCGGCTGCAGGAGGCGGTGGCATGAGCGCTTACCGCCCCGCCGCAACGGTCTCCATCGCGCCGGATACCATCCTGGCGCTGCTGGGCCTCGCGCTGCTGCTGGTGGGCCTGGTGGCTATCAGTTCCGCCTCTATCGAATACGCCGACTGGCACTACCAGAACCCCTGGTTTCACACCGAGCGGCACCTGGTTTACCTGGTGCTGGCGCTGGTGTCGGGAGTGCTGATGTACCGGGTGACCCCGACGTTCTGGCTGGAGACCGGCTGGATGTGGCTGTTTGCCGCCCTTGCGCTGCTGATCCTGGTCCTGATTCCCGGCATCGGCCGCGAGGTCAACGGCAGCCAGCGCTGGTTGCCGCTGGGGCCCTTCACCCTGCAGCCATCGGAGTTCGCCAAGATGGCGATGGTGGTGTACCTGGCCGGCTACACGGTGCGCCGGGAGCACGAGGTCCGCAATCACTGGCAGGGTTTTCTCAAGCCGATGGCGGTGCTGTTCGCCGCCACCCTGCTGCTGATGATCGAACCCGACTTCGGCGCCACGGTTATCGTCGCCGGCAGCGCTTTCGGGATGCTGTTCCTGGCCGGGGTCAAGCTGGGGCATTTCCTGCTGGTCTCGGGAGGTGCGCTGGCCGCGGGACTGGTGCTGGTGGTGAGTGCGCCCTACCGGCTCAAGCGCCTGACCGCCTATACCGACCCCTGGGCAGATCCTTTCGATACCGGCTTCCAGTTGACCCAGTCCCTGATCGCCTTCGGCCGCGGGGAGTGGCTCGGGGTGGGTCTGGGCAACAGTGTGCAGAAGCTGTTTTACCTGCCCGAGGCCCATACGGACTTTGTGTTTTCGATCTGGGCCGAGGAAACCGGTTTTGTCGGGGCAATGGCGGTTATCGCGCTCTATGTCGCGTTGATCGGGCGGATATTCTGGGTCGGGCGCAAGGCGCTGGCGGCGGGGAACCCCTTTGGCGCCTATACCTGTTACGGCGTCGCCCTGGTGTTTTCCGGCCAGGCCTTTGTGAATATGGGTGTCAGCTCCGGCCTGCTGCCCACCAAGGGGCTGACCCTGCCGTTCGTCAGCTATGGCGGGACCAGCCTGATCGTGTGCTGCTGCATGCTCGCCCTGGTGCTGCGTATCGAGCGCGATACCCGCGCCCAGGTGAAGCCGAAGTGAGCGCGGCCCTGCAACCCCTGGTACTGATGACCGCCGGCGGTACCGGCGGTCACGTCTATCCCGCCCTCGCAGTTGCCACCGAACTGGCGGCCCGCGGCCTGCGGGTGGAGTGGGTGGGTACCGCCAGGGGCCTGGAGCACAGGGTGGTGCCCGCGCAGGGGATTACCCTGCACTGCCTGCCGGTGCGGGGAGTGCGCGGCAAGTCCGTTGTACACAAGGCGCTGGGCCTGTGGTACCTGCTGGTGTCCTCGGTGCAGGCCCTGTGGCTTCTTTACCGGCTGGCACCGCGCTGCGTGGTGGGTATGGGCGGCTATGTGGCCGGCCCCGCCGGCGTGGCGGCGTGGCTGTTGCGCAAACCCCTGCTTATCCATGAGCAGAATGCCGTCGCCGGCACGACCAACCGGATGCTGGCACCACTGGCTTCCCGGGTGATCGCCGCGTTTCCGGGGGCTTTCGCCCAGAACATACAACACACCGTGCTGGGCAATCCCGTGCGGCGCGCGCTGGTCGAGGCGGGAGCCTCCCGGCACTACGATTATGCCGGCCAGCGGCCCCTGCGCCTGCTGGTGCTCGGTGGCAGTCTCGGCGCCCAGCCTATCAACGAGGTTATGCCCGGCATGCTGCGGGCAGTTCGCGGCGGCGACCGGCAACTCGAGATATGGCACCAGACGGGGGAGGCCCATGTGGCACTGGTGCGGGCCAGCTACGGCGAGCTGTTGGATGAGACTGTAAAGGTTGTGCCATTCATAGAGGACATGGCGGCGGCCTACAGCTGGGCCGACCTGGTGTTGTGCCGGGCGGGGGCCCTGACGGTGTCCGAGCTGGCGGTCATGGGCTGTCCCTCCATCCTGGTGCCACTGCCCTACGCGATCGACGATCACCAGAGCGCCAATGCGCGGTCCCTCAGCGGGCACGGCGCGGCCATGCTGCTGCGCCAGGCCGACATGAGTGTCGAGACGCTGGCGGCTTCCCTGCGGGGCTATATGGCCCATCCGGGGATACTGCAGAAGATGGCCCGGGCCGCCGCCGCCGCGGCGACGCCGGATGCCGCGGCCCGGGTGAGCGACTGCTGCGAGGAGCTCATCCATGGGCATTGAGCGCAATATCTATGCGGTGCCGGAGATGCGCCGCATCCGCCGCATCCACATGATCGGTATCGGCGGGGCGGGCATGAGCGGCATCGCCGAGGTGCTGGCCAACCTCGGCTACGAGGTATCCGGTTCCGATATCCGGCCGGGCCCGGTCACCAGCCGGCTCGAGTCCCGCGGTATCAGGGTGCATATCGGCCACGCCGCCGCCAATGTCGGCAGCGCAGACGTCGTGGTGACTTCCAGTGCCGTGAAAGAGGGTAACCCCGAGGTAGTGGCCGCCCGGACCGCGCGTGTCCCGGTAGTGCCCCGGGCTGAAATGCTGGCAGAGCTGATGCGCTATCGCCACGGTATAGCGGTTGCGGGCACCCACGGCAAGACCACCACCACCAGCCTGATCGCCAATATTTTCGGCGAGGCCGGGCTCGATCCCACCTTCGTTATCGGCGGCCTGGTCAACAGCGTCGGCAGCAACGCCCAGCTGGGCGCCGGCCGGTTCCTGATCGCCGAGGCGGATGAAAGCGACGCCTCCTTTCTCCACCTGCAGCCCATGGTGACGGTGGTCACCAACATCGAAGCAGATCATATGGAGACCTACGGCGGTGATTTCGCCAAGCTGCGCCGCACTTACCTGGAATTCCTGCACAACCTGCCGTTTTACGGTGTCGCGGTAATGTGCGTGGACGATCCGGTGATCCGGGATTTGCTCGGGGAGGTCACCCGGCAGGTCATCACCTACGGTTTTGCCGATGACGCGGACTACCGGATCGGCGAGCTTGAGAAAGCCGGCCCTGCCTCCCGTTTTGTCATTCATCGCCCGGGCGGGCAGGCGCCGCTGGCGGTGCACCTGAACATGCCCGGCAGCCATAACGTGCTCAATGCCACCGCCGCCGCCGCGGTGGCCTGTGACGAGGGCCTCGACGACGCCTCGATCCAGCGCGGGTTGTCCGGTTTCACCGGGGTTGGTCGCCGCTTCACCCGGATGGGAGAGCTGGTCATGCCCGGCGGCACCGCCGAGCTGGTCGACGATTACGGGCACCACCCGACAGAGGTGAGGGCGACGCTCGAGTCATCGCGCCAGGTGTGGCCCGAGCGGCGGGTCGTGATGATCTACCAGCCCCACCGCTACACCCGTACCCGGGATCTCTACGAGGACTTCGTGGCCGTGTTGTCGCGTTGTGATGTGCTGCTGCTGCTCGATGTCTATCCCGCGGGTGAGGAGCCGATACCCGGGGCCGACAGCCGCAGCCTGGCCCGCAGCATTCGCCAGCGCGGCCAGTTGGAGCCGATTTTTGTCGAGTGCCTTGATGACGTGCCGGCGGTACTGCGCGGCATCGTCGAAGCGGGCGATGTGGTGATCACCCAGGGCGCGGGCAATATCGGCCGCCTGGCCCAGGATCTGGTGACAATGGATTTCGCGAAGGAGTCGGGAGCATGAGTCTGGACGCGTTGCGGGCCGCACCGGTGGCGGTTTTGCTCGGGGGTAAGTCCGCTGAGCGCGAGGTGTCGCTGCAAAGCGGGCAAACCGTGATCGAGGCCTTGCGGTCGCAGGATTTCCAGGTGCGGCCGGTCGATCCCGCAGACGCCGACTGGATAGCGCGGTTGCGGGGAGTGTCCTGTGCGTTTATAGCGCTGCACGGTCCCGGGGGCGAGGACGGCAGTATGCAGGGTGCCCTGCAGGCCCTGCAGGTTCCCTACACCGGGTCCGGGGTGCTGGGTTCAGCGCTGGCGATGGATAAATTGCGCAGCAAGCAGCTGTGGCAGGGCATAGGGTTGTCCACCGGGAGCTTTGTCCGGCTCAACCCGGAGACCGACTGGCAACAGGTGATCGATCGCCTGGGCAAGGTATTCGTAAAACCGACCTGCGAGGGCTCCAGCATAGGTATGACGTCCGCCAGCAGCGCCGCGGCACTGGAGCGGGCCTTCCACACCGCCAGTGAGTATGGCGGCGGGGTGTTGGCGGAGCAGTTTATCGACGGCCCGGAATACACGGTGGCCATCCTCGGTGACCAGGTGCTGCCATCCATCCGGCTGGAGACCGACAACGAGTTCTACGACTACGAGGCGAAGTACATCTCGAACGATACCCGCTACCACTGCCCGAGTGGCCTGAGCGCCGCGGACGAGGCCGAAATGGGCGCACTCGCCCTGCAGGCTTTCCGCTCCCTGGGCTGCGCTGTCTGGGGGCGGGTCGACATCATGCGGGACCGGGGAGGCAAGTTCTATGTACTGGAGGTCAACACCATTCCCGGCATGACGTCCCACAGCCTGGTACCCATGGCGGCACGGGCCGCGGGCCTGGATATCCAGTCGCTGGTGGGCCGCATCCTGGAGTTGAGCAGCGGAGGGTGGCGCTGATGCGGGCGACCAAACAGGACAGGGCGACACCGGTCGCCCGTCGCAAAAAGGCCCCGGCGGGAAGAGCCCGTAAACCGGTCCAGGGTGCAACCCGCACCGCCGCGGTGGCCAGGGTGCAGCGCAGGCCGTCAGCCTGGCTCAACCGGGTCATCATCCTGGCCGGGGCCGGCGTGGTCCTGGTGGCAGCCCTGCAGGCTTACGTCACCCTGCAGTCGATACCGGTCGAGCACATTATCGTGACCGGCGAGCTGGAGCACACCCAGACGGGGCTGATCCAGGACATGATCCAGCCCGCCCTGGTGGGCGGCTTCCTGCATGCGGACCTGCAGCGCATCCGGGCGCAGCTGGAGGAGCTGCCCTGGATCTACCGGGCCACGGTGCAGCGCCGCTGGCCGAATGCCCTGGAAATTCACGTGGTCGAGCAACTGCCTATTGCCCGCTGGGGTGACAGCGGCTTCCTGAACCACGAGGGCGAGGTATTCCAGTCGGAGTCCAGCCGTGACTGGCAGGCGCTGCCCAGGCTGCAGGGCCCCGAGGGCAGCGCCGAGACCCTGGTGGCGGGCTACCAGCGCCTGGTTGAAATCCTGGCGCCCCTGCACCTCTCGGTTGCGCAGTTAACGGTCGACGAGCGCGGGCAGGTCCAGGTGGTGCTGGCCGGCGGCATGCAGTTACTGCTGGGCAGTGGGGATTTCCTGGAGCGCATGCATCGCTTTGTGACGCTGTATCGCACTGAGCTCGCAGCCAGGGCAGGGGAAGTAGAGACGGTTGATTTGCGCTACGAGACTGGAGTTGCCGTGGCCTTTGCCGGGCCGTCGCACGTGGCGGGAATATAAGCAAATAACAAGCAGCACAGGAGAGACACTGCCATGGGCAGCGTACAGGACAAGAAAATGATTGTCGGACTGGATATCGGCACGTCCAAGGTGGTGGCGATCGTTGGCGAAATCGGCCCTGAAGGCGATATCGAAATCGTCGGTATCGGGTCTCATCCTTCCAAGGGAATGAAGAAAGGTGTGGTGGTCAATATCGAATCCACGGTGCAATCCATCCAGCGGGCGGTGGAAGAGGCTGAACTGATGGCGGGCTGCCAGATTCACTCGGTCTACGTCGGCATAGCCGGCAGCCATATCCGCAGCCTCAACTCCCACGGCATTGTCGCGATCAAGGACCGGGAGGTGTACGCCCACGACCTGGAGCGGGTGATCGATGCGGCCCAGGCAGTGGCCATCCCGGCTGACCAGAAAATCCTCCATATCCTCCCGCAGGAATATGTCATCGACAACCAGGAGGGCATCAAGGAGCCCATGGGTATGTCCGGCGTCCGGCTGGAAGCGAAGGTGCACCTGGTCACCTGCGCGGTGAACGCGGCCCAGAATATCGAGAAGTGCATCCGCCGCTGCGGTCTCGAGGTGGAGGAAATCATCCTGGAACAGCTGGCCTCAAGCTACGCCGTGCTGACCGAGGACGAACGCGAGCTGGGGGTGTGCCTGGTCGACATCGGTGGTGGTACCACGGACATCGCTATCTTCACCGACGGCTCTATCCGCCACACCGGCGTGATCCCCATCGCCGGCGACCAGGTCACCAACGACATCGCCATGGCCCTGCGCACACCTACCCAGCACGCGGAGGAAATCAAGATCCGTTATGCCTGTGCGCTCACCCAGCTTGCCGGGGCGGACGAAACCATCAAGGTTCCCAGTGTCGGCGACCGGCCGCCCAGGGACCTGTCCCGCCAGGCGCTGGCGGAGGTGGTCGAGCCGCGTTACGACGAGCTCTTCACGCTGGTGCAGGCCGAATTGCGGCGCAGCGGTTACGAAGACCTGGTGCCCGCGGGGATAGTCCTCAGCGGCGGCACCTCGAAGATGGAAGGGGTCGTTGAGCTGGCCGAGGAAATATTCCATATGCCGGTGCGGGTAGGGTACCCGCAATCGGTGCAGGGACTGAACGATATCGTGCGCAACCCGATCTACGCCACCAGCGTGGGACTGTTGCTGTACGGCGCGGAGCATTACCAGGAGGCGGGCGCTGGCGTGTCCAGCAAATCAGGTAGTACGGGAGAGGGGCTGTTCAGCCGGGCGAAAGCCTGGTTGCAGAGTAATTTCTAGTTGTTGTTTTTGTAGCAAAAGCGCCGTGTGCGAGCGCGGCATATCAATACCAAGGGGAGCAAGGCCATGTTTGAACTGATAGAAAATGTACCTTCAAATGCTGTAATCAAGGTCATCGGCGTGGGCGGTGGTGGTGGCAACGCGGTCAAGCATATGATCGCGAACAACATCGAGGGCGTGGATTTCATCTGCGCCAATACCGACGCCCAGGCGCTGTCTGACATACGTTCGAAAACCGTGCTGCAACTTGGTGGCGATATCACCAAGGGGCTGGGGGCGGGTGCCAACCCCCAGATCGGCCGGGCGGCGGCGATGGAGGACCGGGAACGGATCGCGGATGCATTGCGCGGTGCCGACATGGTTTTCATCACTGCGGGTATGGGTGGTGGTACCGGCACCGGAGGGGCGCCGGTGGTGGCCGAAATCGCCCGTGAGATGGGTATCCTGACGGTTGCAGTCGTGACCAGGCCGTTCCCTTTCGAGGGCAAGAAACGCCTGCAGGTGGCGGCCGAAGGCCTGGCTGAACTGCAGCAGCATGTGGATTCGCTGATCACCATTCCCAACGAGAAATTGCTCGAGGTTTTGGGGAAAAATACCAGTCTGCTGGATGCCTTTAAAGAAGCCAATGATGTACTGTTGGGAGCGGTTCAGGGTATTGCCGACCTGATTATCCGACCCGGCATGATCAACGTGGACTTCGCCGACGTGCGTACCGTGATGTCTGAAATGGGCATGGCGATGATGGGCACCGGCAGCGCCAGGGGTGAGAATCGGGCGCGTGAAGCAGCCGAGAGGGCAATCAACAGCCCCCTGCTGGACGATATCAACCTGGAAGGCGCCCGCGGGATCCTGGTGAATATCACCGCTGGTCTTGATCTGTCGCTGGGCGAATTCTCCGAGGTTGGTGACACTATCGAAGAGTTTGCCTCAGAAGAAGCCACCGTTGTGGTTGGCACGGTAATCGACCCCGACATGGGGGACGAACTCCGTGTAACCGTGGTCGCCACAGGTCTTGGCAGTGAGGCCACCAGGGTTCCGCTGCAGGTTGTCGAAGCCGCGCCCAAGGCCTCGTCCGTCGATATCGACCTGGAACCTGATTACGCACAGTTTGAGCGACCCACGGCCATGCGCAAGTCGCTCCGGGCCGGTTCGGGGCAGGCTCTGGCTATTGAAGCCGGTGGCGAGGAGTATTTCGATATTCCGGCCTTCTTGCGTAGGCAGGCAGACTAGCAGGTAGCATGCTGTCGTCGGAATAGTACCCACAGCGGTCTCGCAGCCGCTGTTAAAACCATAATAATCAAGCGGTTTGGAGAAGTTCGGATGCGACAGCGCACATTGCGGACCTCGGTCAAGGCGACGGGTGTCAGCCTGCACACCGGTGAGAAGGTCTATATGACGCTCAAGCCGGCGCCGGTTGATACCGGGATCGTGTTCCGCAGAACCGACCTCGATCCGGTGCTGGAGTTGCCGGCCCGGGCCGAGAATGTCGGCGACACGACCCTGTCCACCACGCTGGTGGTGGGCTCGGAGCGGGTTTCCACTGTCGAGCACCTGCTCGCGGCGCTGGCGGGCCTCGGGATAGACAATGCCTATATAGACCTGAGTGCGCCGGAAGTGCCGATCATGGATGGCAGTGCCGGGCCTTTCGTGTTCCTGATCCAGTCGGCGGGGGTCCTGGAGCAGCAGGCCGCCAAGAAATTCATCCGCATCAAGCGAAAGATTACCGTGGAGGACGGCGACAAGGTTGCCAGCCTGCTGCCTTTTGACGGCTTCCGGGTGTCCTTCACCATCGATTTCGACCACCCGGTATTTCGCGATCGCACGGCTCACGCGGAGCTGGATTTTTCCAGCGCATCGTTCGTAAGGGAAGTCAGCCGCGCCAGGACGTTCGGCTTCATCCACGAGATCGAGTACCTGCGTTCCAGGGGGCTGGCCCGCGGTGGAAGTGTCGATAATGCCATCGTGGTCGATGAATACCGGATCCTCAACCAGGAGGGTCTGCGCTTTGAGGACGAATTCGTCCGGCACAAGGTACTGGACGCTGTGGGGGACCTGTACCTGCTCGGCTACAGCCTGCTGGGGGAATTTCGCGCCTACAAGTCGGGGCATGCGCTCAACAATGCCGCCCTGCGGGCCCTGCTGGCCCAACCCGATGCCTGGGAAATGGTGACATTCGGCGACCGTTCGCCGGCCCCTATCTCCTACGCCGTGGCGCCGGTCCCGGCGGGTTAGCGGTTTACCTGCCACCCGGGGTTTCCGGACTTTCAGTTCGTGGATTTTTAACGGTAATTGTGGCATAGTCGCCAGCCGAACTGCTGCTCGCCACTATAAAATGAAAGTCATTCTCATTAGCGGTAAGCACGGGGGCTCCC
>Ga0224505_10001566_pt1 | contig 14196 bp, 11 predicted proteins | sample SF_Jan12_sed_USG_FD_169102 | JGI IMG/M metagenome (GOLD analysis project Ga0224505, IMG submission 169102) | Sediment microbial communities from San Francisco Bay, California, United States - SF_Jan12_sed_USGS_4_1 | ecosystem: Environmental > Aquatic > Marine > Sediment | place: USA: California... | reverse complement strand
CCGCGATGGCGCCCACGGAGTACACCGCCTGGTCGGTGAACAGCGCGGTGAACGTCACGCCGCCGTTGGTTGTCTTGAACACCCCGCCGTCCGCGCCGGCGAAATAGAAGGTGTCGCGCACGCCCGCAAGGCCCTCGATGGCGCTGACGCGTCCGCCCATGTTGGCGGGGCCAATGGGGCGCCACGCGAGTGCCGAGAGCGCAGCCGTGCCTGATGGTGCCGTGCTCGTTTGGGCAGACAGCGTCGTCGTGCCGAGCGCGAGGGCAAGGGTGATCGAGAGCAAACAGATCTGGCGCATGGTGGGCTCCGGCGGAGGTCGAACGAACACGCCTGACGGCGTGCGTACTGGCGAGATAGGCTACGCTGCCGGCCGGAGGGCCGCCAGTAGGTGGGCGCGGTGGCGCGGAGGGATTGGGGGTGTCCCGCTCTGAAGAGCGGGCTCGGCCGAGGGACCCGACCTTGAACGGCGTTCTTGCCGCGCGGGGCGTCCTCTCAGGACGCGGTTGCTTGGCCGAGCGCGGGCTTCAGCCCGCGACTCCCCCGATCACAGCAATCCCGACTTGGCCGCGGCCCAGAGCTTGTACAACCGGTCGAACCCGTCCTGCAGAAGATCGACCTGCTGTGGGGTCGGCTGGGCGCGGAGTGCGACGATCAACTCCTCGCACAGCTTCGGCATCTCCGTGCGTCCCTGGCCCGCCGACCCGTCACGAATCTGCACGAGGAGATCACCGAGACGCTGGCGCGTCGACGCATCATCCGGCACCTGCCAGAGAAACGAGGCCGCGTCCTTCCCGGCCACGATTGCCGTTCCGAGCTCGTCGAGCAGGGGTTCGGTGCGACGTCGCGGTGGCTGTGGGTCCATGGTGCTGGGTCCGGTCGCTGGGGTAGTCGAGAGATGGCGCAACGTGCGGCACTTGTGAACGGTAGGAGCGCGGCCCCACAGGCGCCAGTCAGTCGGTCGAAACGTCACCGCACCACGATGAGACCTACGGTGCCACCGAACTCGTCGGTCTGCGGTGTGGCGCCGCGCGGTACCACCCATGGGCCGCCGTCCAGGCGAACGTTCAGCCGATGGACCCCGGGGGGGAGGGCCACAGCGAACACCCACGCACCACCGCGGCGCTCGAGCGAGACGGGCTGCCAGTCGGAGAAGTCGCCGGCGATCTCGACGGTCCCCGCGCCGGGTGCGATGATCGTGAGCGCGCGGGTGCCGAGTCGGGTCTCCACGACCCGCAGCTCCGGCGCACCGGGCGGCAGTGGCAGCGGCAGACGGAGTTGCGAACGCAGGCGCTCGTCTGGCGCGCGGACGGCGGATCGGCCACCCGCCAACGTGATGCGGATGCCGGCGTTGAGGTAACGGCCCGCCAGGGATCCCCGGAGCGGATCGGCGAGGTAGCGACCGGCCGTCACCTGGGCGGCGACAACACGTGTGAGTGCCAGCCGGGCCGTGAGTTCCGCGAAGGCTCCCTCGCTGCCGATGCTGCTTGCGGGCCTCACCCCTGCGATGCCATCGATCTCGGCGACCCGGTGAAGCCAGCGGGCGCTGACGCTCAGGTCGGTGTAGGCGGAATCCCGCACGCGACTGTGCGTGGCGGTGACAGAGAGCGCGAGGTCGGGAAACGCGATCCACGCGCCGAGGGCCAGCTCGGATGTTCCCGCTCCGTCCGCCCCGGCGAACGCCTGTCCGACGCCTGCGCTCGCCCACGTCCCCATCCGCCGCTGCATGAGATGGACTCGGCCGCGTGCCAGCCCATAGCCGGCTGCGGGCGCCTGTGCATAGCTGCCCAGCCCGCCGAACGCCGAGGCTTCACCGCGCAGGGGTCCGAGTGCCGGGCTGAGCCATGCCGCGGCGCCCGCGGCCTGCACCAGGCCGCGGCCACTTTCGTAGAGGAGGTAGCTGCCCTGCGCCGCGACGGAGAAGGTCCGGGCGTCATAGCGGATTCCGGGAGCAACCGAGGCGGCTCCGGATCCCAGGAACCCTTCGTAGCCGACGGCGCCCAACATGATGTCCGTCGTGGCGGTGACCTGCGCGCCGAGCGGCGCGGCGCCCCCGAACACCGCAACCAGTCCTGCGGCCGCGAGCCTGCGCCGGACGCCGACCACCCGTCGCTGGACTAGGGCTTGCGGGCGCGCGTGGGCGTCCGGGTTCCAAGATCGGTGGTGCCTTCGGCCGCGAGTCCGACCGTGAGGGCCGCGAGCGGCGTCGCGCCGAGGGCAACATCCCGCTCGACGTTGCGCCGAAACGCGAGGTACCCGGCATCGTCGGCCAAGTCTGCCATCGCCAGTACGGCCGCAGTGGCCGTGTCGGGTGGAACGCCCAAGGCCACCAGGTCGGTCAGGACGGCCGCGGCGACGGTCACGGACCGTCCGGGTCGTCGCTCACGGAGTGCCGTGAGGTCGGCGGCGCGTGCACCGGCCCGCAGCGCGCTTGCGGCGGCGGCGATCTCGTCATCCGAGGCGCCCAATCCGAGCGCAGCGCTGGCGTTGCCGAGGTCGGCGGCCAGCCGGCGTACGGCGCCGACGATGAGGTTGTCTGCCGCACCCTTGGCGGCACCCTCGAGGGCACGATCCACCAGCGGCTCGATCGGGAGTCCAGTCTGCCGCGCGGAGTCGAGCACCGCTTCCACGGCGCTGCGCGCCGCGGGCGACAGGCGACCCGTGAACCGGGGCTCCTGCGCGGCGGCGGTCCGCGCCGACATCGCGCTGGCCCCCACGAGGGCAGCGAACAGCAAGGCGGCACGCATCAACTGCCTCCGATCGTCAGTACGGAGTTCGGGCGCCCGAAATCGTCATCGATCGTCCGGGGCGCATTGGGGTCGGGAACCCACGTCGCGCCGTCAACGAGAAACGCGTACCGATATCGGCCAGGTGGAAGCGGCACGGTCACGACCCATAGCCCCTCGGCTACGTCGCCCTCCATGGGCGTTGCCGCGGCGATCCAATCGTTGAAGTCACCCACCAGCGAGACAGCCGTCGCTGTTGGCGCGACCAGAATGAACCGCACGGGCGCCGGCCCTGCCCGGGCGGCCGCGGTCACGGTGGGCGCTGCTGGGGGCTCGGCTCGGTCACGCAGACCAACGGCGGCCACCGCCAGCGCCGCCGCCGCCGCGAGTACCACGACGGGGCGCACGCGGATTGGCCGCGGATGGATCAGCCAGGTCCCGGCCTGGTGCAACCGACTCGGCCGCGCTGGCAGCGGGAGCCGTGCGACGGCGTCCATGACGCGCGTGTTCACCCCGCCGTCGATGACCACGGGTTCCCGCAGCAAGGCGATGCCGCGCTCGAGTAGGTCGTCGTGTTCACGCATCGGTAACGTCGCCCAGCAGACGTTGCATCTCTGTGCGCGCGCGGAGTACCCGCATCTTGAGCGCCGAGACGCTTGCCCCAGTCACGTCTGCCATCTCCTCGTAGCTCAATTCCTCCACGAACCTGAGCAGGAACGCCTCCCGCAGCAGTGGTGCCAGTTGCCCGAGGGCCGCTGTGATGGCCGCGCGCAGGGCCTGGCGTCCGACCGGGTCATCATGCGACGCGGCGCGCAGGAGTGCCGCGTCGTCCGCTACCTGAAGCCGCTCGCGTCTGGCGCGTTGGGCCCCGAGCGTCCGGCACCGGTTCACCAGAATCCCGAACACCCAGGCCCCGAACCGGTCCGCGTCGGTACAGCGTCCCAACGACCGGTAGGCGCGCACGAACGTCTCCTGCAGCGCGTCCTCGGCGTCCGCCTGGTTGCCGAGCATTCGGACCGCGTAGCGACCCAGGCGGTCCCGGTACCGCGTGACGAGTCCCGCAAAAGCCGCGGGGTCGCCGCTCAGCACCCGGCGCACCAACTCGGCGTCGCCGACCCCGCTCATGTCAACCATACCCGCTCATGTCGCCTGAAGTCACATCACGCCCCCAACCATCCCGCCATGTGACGGATAGCGAGTCCCCCGGGTATCCGACGTGCCAGCCCGCGCATACCGCTACGCGTCCGGCCGGCCAAGTCTATCGGGCCTTCGGGGCAGCGTCCACCGACCTGCGATCCGGACCCTCCGCTGGAAGGAGACAGAGCTATGCAGGCGATCGGTCGTTTGGCGGTCTCGATAGGGCTCGTCCTGTGTGGGGTAACTCCCGCGGCTGGTCAACTCATCAATCTCCGGACGGTGCCGGTGGCGGCCGGCGATCAGTTCCTGATCTTCCCCTCCGACAACCTGGGACTCGGCGGAGTCAGCATCGCCCTCGACGATCCGTGGCTCGACCCGTTCGTCAACCCGGCCAAGGGCGCTCGGGTCTCGACCCCCCAAGTCTTCGCCACGCCCACCTTCTATTCGGTCGGGCAGAATGCAGGCAACGCCGCGACGCTGTCAGCCGGTGCCCTGTTCGGCGGCCGCATCTTCGGGGGCGCGTTGCTGGCCCTGCAGCAACTGAAGAGCGGTCAGCAGTTCTTCGGCCCACAGCCGCTCTGGGACCTCGCCATCCTGCCGGCGGACGCGCTCTCCGAGCGATCCTCTACCAACAAGTTCGCGCATTTCTCGCTCGGGACCACCCTGCCCGGACGCGCGGCCATCGGTGCGAGCGCGACGTTCGCGGACCTCAACGGGATCGATGGTGTGGAGCACCTCTACGCGATGGCGTCCAGTATCGACCAGTCTGGTAGCATGGCCGACGTCCGACTCGGGGTCACGAAGGAGCTGGGGATCGGTGGCCTGGCCGAGGGGCTCCTGCTGTTCAATCGGTTCGCTGCCACCCACGACGTGTACTACGTCGACTGGGTCGTCGTCGACTCGACGACGTGGACGTGGGAGCCGCAGGAGCGTCTGGAGTCGAACCTCGATCGAACCGAAACCTGGGGCCTGCACCTCGGCTTCCGGCGGCCGTTGGGCGAGCAGGGGTGGAAGGTGGGCGGAATCCTGACCGGCAACTATAAGTCCCACCCCAAGATCCCGAACTACGAACTCGTCAACATCCCGCGTGACCCGGGGCATTCGACGGCGCTCGACATTGGCGTCGGCGTAGCCAAGCAGGCGGGTGCGCTCACGATCGGCCTGGACCTCGTGTATGAACCCGCATGGAGCAGCACGTGGGCAGAGGCAGGCCGGGCCACGCCAACGTCCGCGGGCGACACGATTCCGGCCGGAGGCAAGACGATCGAGAACGAGTTCCGGTTCTCGAACGCCCACGTGAACCTCGGGGCAGGCTACGCGGTTGGTCCGGCAATGTTCCAGCTCGGGCTCCAGGTACGGGCGTACGACTACCACCTCGATCAGTGGGACAACGTCGCACAGTCGAACCGTCGGCAGAATGAAGAGTGGATGGAGTGGACCCCCAGTTGGGGCATACGTCTTCAGTTGAAGGGGGTGGAATTGCGGTACATGGGTCGGGTCACGACCGGTACCGGACTTCCCGGGGTGGCGTGGAACGGTGCGGTCGCTACGCGTGCCGAAGCAGCGGGGTTCGCCAACGACATCGTGGTCCCGCCGGGCGGACCGCTGACGTTGGCGGAAGCCGATGTTTGGACTCACCAGGTGTCCGTGGCGGTCCCCATCCGGTAGGCTGCCTTTGGTGGACACGCCAGACGTGAGGGGCGGCCTGCCGTGGCGCCCCTCGGTCGTGCCCGCGCCCCGCGCCCCTGGGCCCAGAGACCGGCCAGCACCGCGTAGGTGTATTCCCGACAGGTCCTTGGCGCTTGAGCGACTGGCCTCCGCTGTCCGCGTACGCTATCCTGGACCCGACCAACGTCGGGAGAGACGGCCGACATGCTATCACGGTTCCGTCGCGCGCACCTCTTCCCCGTGTGCGCGGGGAGGACGTCTGCGCGCTCCCGGAGCTTCCTGAGGGCTGATCTCGTGGATGCTGATCGTCAGGCACGGTGTCGGGAAACGGCAGCGCCGAGCGCCGACCATGGCGAGGCACTCTTGAGGCGGCGACTCCTAAGGGAAGCACAGTGACCACCGGCCACCGGCCGTCGGATCCGCGCGCGACGCGTCGGTCGCTCATTCAGCCAGGGGTTGGGCCGGCGCAGGCCGGCCCCGAGGCGCCCGAGGACGTCTCTGACGATCTGGCGCGCCACGCGATCGCCGAGCGAGGCCCGAGCGAGGTCGCGCATGTCGTACTCGCCCTCCTGATCGCCAGCCTCTTCTGGGAAACCCCCCTCCGTGGGGACGTGCTCTGGTGGTTGGGCCTCGTCCTCTTCGCCGTGGCGGGTCACGCGCTCGTCCGCGGCCACGTGCGCCGCCGTGGTGTCCGGGAGGGGCTCCGGGCACTCCGACTGGGAGTCGGCATGGTCACGGTGGCGTGGGGGTTGGGCCCGGCGCTCGTGCTCGACGGCGCGTCGTTCTCCGAGTTCTCCCTCATCATGGTGGTCTTCGCGGGAATCGTCGCCGGGGGAACCGGTGCCCTGGCGGCCGACCGGGTCTCGTTCTACACGCTGCTCGCGGGGCTCACCGGCGGTCTGTTGGCCGGATTGCTGGTGCACGAGATGCGCAGAGAGTTCCTGGTGTCGATCGGTCTGGTCGTGCTGTTTGCCGCCGTCGTGGGGGCGGTGTTCGAACGCAGCCACCAGACGCTCGCGGCGCAGCTGCGCGGGGAACGGAAGCTCCGGACGCGTGAGGAGGAGACGGCCCGCGAGCGGGAGTACCTCGCGGCGTTGCTCGCCTCGGCACCGACGGCCATCGCGACGGTGGATGGTCACGGCGTGGTCCAGGACGTCAACCCGGCGTTCGAGCGCCTGTTCGGCTACACCCTCTCGGACGCGCAGGGTACCGTGATCGACGATCTCCTGGTCGCGCCCGAGGGGAAGGCCGATGCGGAGGCACTCGAGAGCCGGGCGTTGAGTGGGGAAGCGGTGGTGGCGGAGGTCGAACGCCGACGGAAGGACGGCCGCCTCGTACCGGTTCGCCTCTCCGCCGCTCGGGTGCGTGGCATTGTGGACGTGGCGATCTTCGTTCTCTACGACGACATCAGCGGCATGCGCCGGGCGCAAGAGGCGCTTCGCGAGGCCGAGCGCCAGTACCGCGAGCTCGTGGAGTCGGCGTCGGACCTGGTGTGGAAGGCGGACACACAGGGACGCTGGGAGTTCCTGAACGAGGCGACCCGCGACATTTACGGCCTGGGTCCGGAAGACCTGCTTGGGAAACCGGTGTTCGACGTGGTGGATCCGGCGCATCAGGATCGGGACCGTGCGGCGTTCAGGCGGGTCCTGGGTGGCGAAGAGCTCACGGACCACGAGACGGTGCACCGCGACGTCCATGACGTGCCGCGGCACCTGAGCTTTGCGGCGCGGCCGGTACACGACGCGTCAGGCCAAGTGATCGGGGCGCACGGTACCGCCCGGGACGTGACCGAACGGGCCCAGGCGCGTGCGGCTCTCGTGGAAGCGCGGGAGGCTGCGGAACGGGCGGCGGCCCTGCGCAGCGCGTTCGTCGCGAACATGAGTCACGAGATCCGCACACCGCTCAACGGCATTCTCGGGCTGGTGGACTTGATGCTGGACGGTGAGCTGACCGCGGAGCATCGCCGCTTTGCGGAACTCATCCGCACCTCCGGAGAGGCGTTGCTGTCGGTGATCAACGACGTGCTCGACTTCTCCAAGATCGAGGCCGGTCGGATGGAGCTGGAGGAGGTTGGCTTCGATCTGCCGGGCCTCGTGGAGTCGACGGCCCGACTCCTGGCGGTGCGGGCGGCGGGGCGCGGGCTCGACGTGCTGGTGGACGTGGCACCCGACGTGCCGCACGCCGTGGTGGGCGATCCGGGCCGGCTGCGCCAGGTGCTCACCAACCTCGTCGGGAACGCCATCAAGTTCACGACGGAAGGCGAGATCGTCGTGTCGGTAAGCCGGGAACCGAACGCGGGCGACGCGCCACGACTGCGATTCGCGGTTCGCGACACCGGCATCGGCATCCCGGCCGATCGGATGGAGGCGATCTTCGAGGAGTTCACGCAGGCCGACACCTCCACCAGTCGGCAGTACGGCGGTACGGGCCTCGGCCTCGCGCTGTGCCGGCGACTGGTGGCAAGGATGCACGGTGCGCTCGAGGCGACCAGCACGGTGGGGACGGGAAGCGAGTTCTCGTTCATCATTCCCCTCCCAACGCGCGCCGTCGAGGAACCGTCCACCGTAGCGGGGGTCGCGCCCCACATACCGCCGGGTGCGCGCGCGCTGATCGTGGACGACAGTACTGCCAACCGGCGCATCGTGCGCGAGATGCTCCGCCTGGTCGGGATGCAGGTGGACGAGGCGGCGGACGCGGATGCCGGCATGGCAAGGCTCCGGGCCGCCACCGCCACCGGGGACCCGTATGCGGTGGTGATCCTCGACGGTCACATGCCGGGACGCGACGGGTTCGCGTTTGCGGCCGACGTGAGGGCCGATCCTCAACTCTCGGCCGCTCCCCTGCTCATGCTCACCTCGGCCTCGAGCCGCGGCGACGGGCAACGTTGCCGCGACATGGGTATCGATGGCTACCTCACCAAGCCGGTCGTGCGCGTGGAGTTCCTGGAAGCGATCACCGCCGTGATCGGAGGCGACAAGGCACGGCGGCCGGACCCGCTCGTGACGCGGCACTCGATGTTGGAGAACCGCGAGCACCTCCGCGTGCTGCTGGCCGAGGACAACCGGGTCAACCAGCAGGTGGCGATGGCGCTGCTTCAGCGGCGGGGTCACGACGTGGACGTGGTGGAGAACGGGGCGTTGGCGGTCGACGCGGTGCGGGCCACCCCGTACGACGTGGTGCTGATGGACTTGGAGATGCCGGTGATGGACGGGCTCACCGCCACGCGGACGATCAGAGGGATTCCGGGGTGCGAGACGCTACCGATCGTGGCGCTCACGGCCCACGCCATGTCGGAGAGCCGGGATCGGTGTCTCGCGGCTGGCATGAACGCGTGTGTGGTCAAGCCGTTCCGGCCGCACGAGCTGTTCGCCGCGACAGAGGGATGGGGCCTGGCGTCGCCGCCGCCGCTGGTCCCCGATGCGGGGCAGGTGGTGAACCTCGGGGGCCTGCGCCGCGCGCTGCAGGAGGCCGGCGCGGAAGACGTCATGGACGATGTACTGCAAGTCTTCCAGACGGACGCACCGGGGCGGCTCGCCGCCATTGACGCTGCGGTCGAGTTGGACGATATGGGGGCGGTGGGGCGGGCCGCGCACGCGTACAAATCGGCGGCGAGTACGATCCAAGCAGGCGCGTTGGCCGAGGTGCTCCAGCAGCTCGAGCGCGCGGGCAAGGAGGCAGACGGTGGGACGGTGACCCAACTGGTGCCACAGGTGCGGCGCGCGCACGAGGCGGTGATGCACGAGTTGGCGATACGGGAGGCGGACGTGCATGGGTGAATCCCACCGGCCGGGCGAGCAGCGGAGGCCCCGGCCGCCTACCCCACCCACGGCACTGCGGACTCGCGACCACTGCGCCTCGGCGCCTTGGCGTCTCCTCTGTGCGTCTGGTGACTCTCCGTCTTGTTCGTCCCGCGGCCTAGTACCGCCAGCTGACCGTATCCACCCCGGCCGGATGGTTCTTCCGAATCTGATCCATGATGCGCGGAATGAACATCTGGTGGTAGCGCAGGCGTGAGTACGCGTTCGACCGCGTGTGATCGCCGTTCCAGCAGTGCTCGGCCCGGTCGCCGTAGTCCACCTCGCCCCCGTAGTGCGGGGCCGACGTGCTCTCCAGAAATTCCTCGGCAAGATAGACCGCATTGTTGAGGTAGTAGTTGTCCATGTCGCCGACGTAGATGAACAGCTTGCCAGCGACCTTGGGACCCAGGGTTTTCCAATCGCGTCGCAGGATGTGGACGAGGTCGTAGTGCTCCCGCCAGTAGTCGGCGACCTCCCGGTCGATCTCGCCGGTGAGCTTGTCCCAGATCCGCCGAGGGTAGCCGTCCGGTCCGACGGGGGAGTACACCGCTTCCCAGATATCCCACTGGTCACCCGAGCGGCTCTTCGTCCCGAGCGCCAGCTCGCGATGATTGGTCTCCTCGAGCGTGGCGCTCACGTGCCCACGCCAGTCGCGCTGGCCCGGTCGCGGCGTGCGCTTCCATTGACTGTCGAGAAAGTACGCGTTGCGATCCTCGTAGATGTTCACGACGGTGTACGCGCGGAAGTCGATCGGGTCGGGGCACGCCACCCACGCGCCGTTATACTCGTCGGGGTAGAGCACCTGCACGGCCATGGCTTCCCAGCCGCCGGTCGAGCCACCGTACGTGAATCGCGCCCAACCCTCGCCAAGGCCGCGGAAGCGCCGCTCGATCTCCGGAAGCAACTCGTACTGGATGGCGTCACCGTACGGGCCGTTGTTCTCCGAGTTCACGGCGTAGGAATCGTCGTAGTACGGCGTGGGATGCTGGATCTCGATCAACAGGACGCGCGGGAAGTCCGGCCCGGTCCAATCCTGGTAGAACGCGTGGGCCAGCGAGTCCTGAATCCGGTTGTAGCAGTCGAGCCGGAACCGGGCGCTGTAAGTACACGGAACAGTGGGGTCGGGTGGCTCGGGCCGGAAGCCCGAGAAGTCGTACGGGAAGTGGCCGTGGTTCACCACGAGGGGGTAACGGGCCTCGGGGTGCGCGTCGTAGCCCTCGGGCAGCAGCACGTGAGCGCCCAGGTACATCGGTCGTCCCCAGAACTTGGAGAGGCGCTCGCTCTGGATGCGCACGTGCTTCACGTACTTGGTCTCCGCCGGCTCGGCGATGGGCGGGATTTCCTGATCGAGCACGAGACGGGCGCGCTCGGCCCCTGCGTCGAGCCGGACCCAGCGTGGCGCGCTGTAGAGGTTCCCCGGCTTGCGGCTCCACTGCTGTCCTTCGCCGCGGTCGGGCGGCAGCTTCACGACGTGCCCGTCCGCTCGGTTGAACGTCTCGTAGCGGTTGAGGACTACCTGCGTCCAGTAGCGGCCGGGCGGCAGCGACGCGAGGCTCCGCACGGGGTAGCCGAACGCCGAGCCGTCGACCACGGTCGCCTCCTCCGGCCGCCAACCCTCGACGTCCACGCCGAAGACCAGTTGCGTGCCGGGGCCATCACCAATCTGGAAGCGGGGCTCCGCGCTCGAGTCCGTGGAGACGAGCAGCAAGAGCCGGCCATCGAGCGGTCCGCGGCTGCGGGTCTCGGGGAATGTGACGGTAACGCCGAGCCGTTGTTGGCCGGACAGGGGGCTGCCCAGTGGGACCAGCAAGCGGGCAGCGAGCGGCAGCAAGACGGCACAGCGAAGTTGGGCGCGGCTCGGCATCAACAGCTCCGGAACGGGGAACGAGTGAGGTTGACGGATACTGCAGCGCGGGCCCTCGCCTCGCCACCGGGCATGTAAGTGACCGAGGGTCAGCAATTGTATCGCGACAGCGTGGTCCGACCGGCAATTTATCAGACTGATGGTCAGTTAAGCTTCTTCATCGACCCCAACGTCGTCCATGGCACCATCCGCTATCACGAACTGCGACAGCATGTTAGAATGCCGCCGTGTATCGCATCCACAGCGTCGCCCGCTGCGCCATGCTGACACTCGGACTCGTGGTGTTTCCTCCAGCTCAGGCGACGGCGCAAGTCGATTGGCACCTTTGGCCATCCGTGGGTGGTGCCGCGCTCGGCGCCGCCTCGGGTGCCGTTGTTGGATCGCTGGGGTCGATTCTCCCGTGCAATGACACCTACGCCGGCCCGCATTGCGTGCGGTGGGTAGCGGTTGGGGCCGCGGTGGTCGGCGCCGCGGCTGGTCTGGCGGTGGGAGGCGTGGAGCCGGACCGAATGGGGGCGATGGCGGTAGGAGGGGGCGTTGGGCTTGCCGCGGGTACCGTGGTGGGCCTCGCCCTCACACCGTTCATCGAGCGTTGGGCGCCGGAGGATGCCCTGGCCGTCGGGATCGTGGGCGGCGCCATCGGTACCGCCCCGATCGGAGCCGCGATCGGTTTCGGTGCCGGGGCGGTGGTTGGGCTCGCCGTCTGGCAGACCGTGCCCGGTTTTGGCTCACCGGGGGCCGCCACCGTGGCGTTGGGAGGCCTCGCAGCTGGTGTGCTCGTCGAGTGGGTGATCCGCGCCGCGTCGGCCGAGCAGAGTGAACCGGTCTCCGTGGGGTTCCGCGTTGCCTTCTAGGTGGTCGCCGACGTTGGCCCTGGTCACCGCCGCGCTCTCGGTCGGTGGATGCATCGCTTCCTACCGCACGACGGCGGATCTCGCGGACCGAGCTTGTCCTCCGGCGCACGCGGCGCCGGCGATGGGGTGGTACGCGCCTGCCGCCGTGCGCGACCGCGGAGCGCTCGACGCCTGGTGCGCGGGAGTGGGCCCGTCCGTGCTCGACACGCTGCCCGCCACTCGCGCGACGACCCTCGGGGGCGTTGAGGCGCTGCGCGTGCTCGTGTGGAACGTGAGCGCTGGCGGCGGTGACCTGCTCGGGTTCCTGGAGTCGGAAGCGGGCCTGCGTTGCGGGCCCACCAGGGCGTCGGCGCCGCCCTTTGTGCTGCTCGCCCAGGAGGCGTATCGCCGGAGCGGCGAGGTCCCGCCTGCCCGCTCGCGCACGAGGGTATCGGCGCCGGCGGCTGAGCGGGAACGCGCCGGGCCACGCGCGGACGTGACAACCATCGCGGCGCGGTGTGGGCTTGCCCTGGTCTACGTACCGGCCGTACGCAACGGCGGCGCCGAGTTCCCGGACGGTCGGGAGGATCGGGGGAACGCACTGCTGGCCAACGTCCCGTTGCATGACCCCATCGTGATCGAGTTACCCGCTGAAGACTCACGGCGGCTGGTCATTGCGGCGACGATCCGGGGCGGGACCGGTGATTCCCTTCGCGTCATGTCGCTGCACTTCACGCTGCTCCCCAAACTCTGGCGCAACCTCACCACCGGCAACGCGGCCAGGGTCCGACACGCGCTCGGAATGATCGACGCGCTCGAGCGTCTCGAGGCCGACCGGTCGGACGGCGCCGTGGGGCAATCGGCCACGATCGCCGCGGGAGACGCCAATACGTGGTCGGACGATGACGCCGCGCTCCAGCGGCTGCGGTTGGCGTTTCCCGACTCGCCGGCACCGCTCGGCGAGGGCACGCGTGGGCCGTTCCCGGCGGACCATGTCTTCTTTCGGCGGGGCAATACCGGCCTGCGGGGGGGCGGACTCCTGGAGGGGACGTACCGGCGGCTGCCCTCCGATTACAACTCCGACCACCACCCGCTGGTCATCACCTACCGGTTCGGGCGGTGACGCCGGTCAGGAGTCCGACGTACCTGGCCGCTCGAGGTCCTCGTCCTGGAACGACACGGGATCCTCGATCGGCTCGAGGTGCGTGAACACGGTACTGCCGGGAACGGCACTCCGGACGTCCTCCTCGATGCGCTCGAGGAGATCGTGGCCCCGCTGCACCGTCCAGTCCCCCGGCACGAGCACGTGAAACGAGATGAACCGCCACCGCCCCGCCTGTCGGGTTCGCAGGGCGTGGTAGCGCGCGCCGTCCCCGGTGTACCGCTCGATCGTGGACACGATTTCTGCGCGGACGTTCTCCGGCAATCCGGTGTCCAGGAGCCCCAGCGCGGATCCGCGCAATAGCCCCATGCCCGTGCGGAGGATGTGCACCGCCACCGCGAGCGCCACGAGTGGGTCGAGTATGCGCCAGCCGGTCAGGCTGCTGAGTGCGACTCCCGCGATCACCCCCACCGACGTCCAGACGTCGGTCATGAGGTGCTGCGCGTCGGCCTCGAGCACGATGGAACGGTGCCGCTGGCCGGCGCGGAACAGGACCCGCGCCGTGACCAGGTTGATCGCGGCTGCGATGGCCGCGATGACGAGGCCGAGGCCGGCTTGCTCGAGGGGCTGCGGCGCCAGGAGACGGCGAATCGCCGCGTAGCCGATCCCGCCCGCGGCGACGAGGATGAGCGCGCCCTCGAAGCCGCTGGAGAAATACTCGACCTTGTTGTGCCCGTATGCGTGATCCTCGTCCGCCGGTCGCGCGGCGATCGTCAGTGCCAGGAAGGCGCCGCCCGCCGCCAGCAGATTCACCACGCTTTCGAGGGCGTCCGACAGCAGCCCGACCGAGCCCGTCAGGGCATACGCGGCCCCCTTGAGGCCGATCGTGGCGGCGGCCGCGATCAGGGAGGCGACGGCGTAGCGGCGGAGCGTCGGTGGTGCCACGGGGGCTCACGGCTGACGGAGGGTGGGAATCTGCGCCGCCTTCGGGGGCCGCGCCACCAACGGGCCGGTCCATCATCCCGGTGCGCGGCCGTCGGGCCGTCGCTCAGCGACCGCGGTAGAGCCAGTC
>Ga0224505_10001565_pt1 | contig 14208 bp, 12 predicted proteins | sample SF_Jan12_sed_USG_FD_169102 | JGI IMG/M metagenome (GOLD analysis project Ga0224505, IMG submission 169102) | Sediment microbial communities from San Francisco Bay, California, United States - SF_Jan12_sed_USGS_4_1 | ecosystem: Environmental > Aquatic > Marine > Sediment | place: USA: California... | reverse complement strand
GTTCTTCAGCTTTGCCCGACATGGCGTACCTGTCACCAAGATTGACGAATTCCATCGGCACTGGGCCCTCCTTGGCTAGTATCTGGGCAACTCGGCTGCCAAGACCACCTTGAGCTAGGTGCTCTTCGGCAACGACAACTGCGCCCGTCTCTGAAGCTGCCTCAACTATGGATGTTTGATCCAAAGGTTTGATTGTATGCATGTTGAGTACCCGGCAATCTATATTTTGTCTGGCCAGGATATCCGCCGCCTCTAAAGCCTTGGCTACCATGATGCCCGTGGCCACAATAGTTGCGTCCTTGCCTTGTCTCATAGTCACGGCCTTACCTAATGTAAAGTGATAGCCTTCGGGGTAGACAATCGGTGTCTTAGGGCGACCTAGCCTGATGTAGAAGGGTCCATAAACGCTTGCTGCTGTTCTTACTGCTGCAGCAGTCTCTACAGCGTCTGCCGGAACGACCACGGTGAAACCAGGAAGGGAACAACACAGGGCCACGTCTTCAATTGCCTGATGAGAAATGCCATCCTCACCTACGCTGATACCGCCGTGTGTAGCTACGATTTTAACATTTAGATTCGGTTGGGAAATACATAGCCTCAACTGGTCGAAACAACGACAAACGACAAACACAGCAAAGGTGCTGGCGAAGACAGTCTTGCCCGAAGCAGCCAAACCAGCAGCTATACTGATCATATTCTGTTCTTGCAGGCCGCAGTTGAAGAAGCGGTCGGGAAACTCACGGGCAAAGAAGCTCGTCATCGTTGAGGGCGACACATCGGCATCCAGGACGACAATGTCTTTGTTTTGTCTGCCTAGCTCTACCAGAGTCTTGCCATAGATTTCCCGGGTAGACGCTTCAGCCATACTCACTCCTGTGCCCCATGAAACACCCGCCTGGCTCTATTCAGGGGGAACCCCGGGATGTCAATCGGTGAATGCCGGGCCCCCCCCAGAAAAAGGGGGTATTTCAGGGGTAGTTACTCCAACTCCTTCAGTGCCTTTTCGGCCTCTTCCTGGGTAGGTGCTTTACCATGAAACCCCACGTTGTTTTCCATGAAGCTAACCCCCTTGCCCTTAATGGTTCGGGCGGTGATCACAGTAGGCTTGCCTTTCATTTTTTCAGCTTCGGGGAAAGCAGCTAGGATTTGGTCGAAGTCGTGTCCGTCAACGTTGATAACATGCCAGCCAAATGCTTGCCATTTCCGGACGAGGGGTTCGAGGTTCATGATTTGGCGAACCCACCCGCTAAGCTGCATGTCATTGCAGTCAACTATAGCTGTCAGGTTATCCAGGTTGAAGTGGGCTGCCGCAAGTGCTGCCTCCCAAGTCTGTCCCTCTTCGCATTCCCCATCGCTCAGCAGAGCGTACGTCCGGTATGTTTTGGAATCCAGCCTGGCAGCCAAAGCGACGCCAATAGCATAGGACAAACCTATCCCCAAAGAACCGGCCGACATTTCCACACCAGGGGTGAGGTTCCTATCAGTGTGCCCTTGCAGACGGCTGTCCATCTTTCTCAGTGTTTCCAGCTCTGCTACGGGAAAGTAGCCGGCTTCAGCTAGGGCAGCGTACAAGATTGGAGCCGCATGTCCTTTGCTTAGAATAAATCGGTCACGCTCTGACCATTGTGGATTGTCCGGATCATGGCGCAGGATTTTGAAATAAAGTGCCGTGATAATGTCGGCTGCTGATAGAGAGCCACCAGGATGTCCACTGCCGGCCGCAGCTATCATGCTGATGACATGACGGCGCAGCTTCTTGGCCATTTCTTTTAGCTCTGCCGTGGACAAATTAAATCCGTTGCTTGGAGGGGTGTTTCGAACGGATGCTCGCTTTGGCATGGGCCGAGTAATACATTTTAGCTCAAAATGGCGCGCCCTGTCTAGGGTCACCGTGCCATCTTTGAACCAGGAGAGAGCATATTTATGCTGAGGGCACGAGAAACTGTTTCAGTTGGGTCAAATCGCTAAGAGATTCCTGATGGTTTTCCCCCGACCTGTCAATATAGAAAGCATTTAGGCCAGCCTGGCGGGCATTGAGGAAATCGAACTGCCAGCTATCACCCACATGGATCACCTGACCAGGCTTGACGCTCATCTCCTCACATATCCTGAGGTAAAAATCAGGGGTTTTGACTTGCTTGTAATGGGATACCGAAGAAAAAATTCGAACAAAGTAAGGTTTGATATCTCGCAGTAGGCAATGCAATAGCTCCAGCGGCGTACCTGAGGCGACGATTAGCTTATACTCAGTGGCTAAGGAAGAAACGACATCGGTTATCTCAGGATAGTAGGATATCCTGCTCAGGCAACTTCGTATTACTGGCTCAGAAGAACCCAGATCAAGACGGCTAAACCAATACTCAATATCATACCATTCCAGCCTATTGACACCGACCTTGTTGTACTCCTCAGTAATGCACTTCTTAGCTTGAGCAAGGTCAAGTCCTTTTTTCTGAGCGTAGAGCGCAGGGATAGCCTCGTGCCATATCATCTCGCTGAAATCAGGCGTTACCAGCGTCCCCTCTGCATCAAAAGAGATCAATTCAATTCGCGTCATTTTGAGATACCGATGTTATCATGGCAGAGAGCCGAAAGTCTATTTGCCTATTCCCCTTCACCGGGATAGAATACGCAAGATGCTAAGTTACTCAGTGACGGAGAAGCTGAGCCATACCTTCGAGCTTGGTCCTATCAGACCTCCCAGCGAAGCCTATTCCCTCTTGATAAGGGCGACGAGGAATTGTCCCTGGAATAGATGCCGGTTCTGCCCGGTGTACAAAGGCAGCAAGTTTGAACTAAGGGCAGTGGGACAGATCTTAAAAGATGTCGAGGCGGTTGAGGCTATCAGTGAGGGTATTAAGGAAGTGGCGTGGGCGGCGGGCTATGGGGACAGGGTAAGAGAGGTAGCAGGGATGTTCTGTAACCAGCACCAATATGGTCCGTGTGTATGCCATGTTGCCCAATGGCTCACGAGAGGAGGCAAGACCGCATTTCTCCAGGATTCCAATACCCTTGTCATGCGCACTAGCGAGCTAATCCATGTGATTAGTTTCCTGAGAAGAACCTTTCCCGGCCTAAATAGAGTGACTACATATGGTCGGTCCCACACGGCAGCTAGAAGGTCGACAGTGGAGTTGAAGGAACTCAAGGATGCTGGGCTAGACAGGATTCACATTGGACTAGAGACTGGCTATGACCCTCTGTTGGCCTATATGGAGAAAGGCTGCACCGCTGAAAACCATATTGAAGGTGGAAAGAAGGTGAAAGAGGCAGGCATTTCCCTGTGCGAATATGTTATGCCCGGCCTTGGGGGCAAGGTGATGTCTCAAGAGCACGCTCGGGAAACAGCCAGGGTGCTAAACGAGATTGACCCCGATTATATCAGACTGCGCAGCCTCCACGTCTCTCCGGCTATGCCGCTGTGGGCCAAATTACAGGAACGAGATTTCGAGCTGCAGACAGAGGATGATGTAGTCAAGGAATTAGCTGTCTTCATCGAAAAGTTGCAGGTTACCAGCTATCTCAGAAGCGACCACATACTCAATTTACTGATGGAGGTCGAAGGCAAAATGCCGGAGGATAAGGGAAAATGCCTCAATATCATAAACCAGTATTTGTCTCTGCCAAATGAAGAAAGGCTCAACTTCAAAGTCGGCAGGCGCGCTGGTTTATACAATAGACTAGGTGACCTCAGTGATAGCGACAGACATGATAAAGTGGAACAGGCCATAAAGCATCTTAAAGCGCAGGACAGCCATGTTGAGGATGAGATACTGAGGCTGAAAAACAGCTTTATCTAGTGGGAGAATCGTGGCAAGAGGATTTGTCAACCTAAATCGTTTCAAGCACGGGCGAGCCATAAAGCGGAACAGTAAACAACACACTGAGCTACAGAATAGGAAGAAAACCAGAGGTAAAGAGGCTAAATTTCGCGGCTAAGATAAATGAACTGACACTACAGAAAAGGAAGGCTGCTGACCTGATTTATATAACTTGCTGAGGCACAAATTTATGTCAGCCTCATTCCTCTGTAATGCTATTAGCCGTGTTCCTGGTGTTGTCTTTCACATGGATAAATAGGTAGACTAGTTCCCTATTCACAAGCAAGAATAACCAGGCCAAGAAGGAGCCGATTATTCCCAATACAATTGCGGCGACACCCATACCTACACCTTGCAGTTCAGCTCTCCAAACCGTCAGTCCACCGTTCATGATCTCTAGCCCCAGGAGAATGGAAGCAAGAACGCCAATTATCAGTATGGCCCAGCCCAAAACTCTTAAGACGCTGGTCACGTACGGCAGGAAATGATACTGGAGCGGTTTGCTTCCTCCTCTCCAAGGTTTCTGTAGAGCATTGTCTATCCTCCTGCAGGGCGGTAGCAGCCTGAACTTTCCAATGAGCCTCTCTAGCAGAGAAACAACGTTGTGGAAGAAGGAAACAACCTTGCGAAACAGGGACCTAACTACCTCCTTCATTTCACCTAACCACCAAGGCACATGAATCTAGTCTTGGCTCGGTTTTTCTGCGATGGTGATGCGCTCAGCCGTGTTTCTGGTGTTCTCTTCAACTTGTATGAGCAAGTAGAAAAGCTCCCTGGTTGCTAGCAAAAATAGCCAGCTCAGAAAGGAGCCAATTATCCCCACAACAGCGATAAAGGCACCGGTAATTCCACCGTACACGATTCCCATAACGATCGAGCCAATGACACCCACTATGAGCACTATCCACCCCACTACCCTCAGAACAGCAGTCGCAAATCTTAGGAAAGGATACCTCTGCATTTTGCCTCCTTTCTGTCCTCGAAGCTCCTTAAATCCGATTTACATAGTCTACTGGAGGTTGGGCCTTACGTAAATTCGCCTTTGCCCAAGCTCACGAATATAATGGCGAGTAGCCCAAAGAGAAACCAGGGGCCGATAAGTGCAAAGATGGAGCCAACAAGCGCCAGTCCCCAGACTTTTCTCGCCAAGGCACAGATACCCCCTACTATCGCTAGTATCCCGAATACGATTAACGGGGCGAAAATAGCACTCAGCCATCCAATGCCGAAAATTCCCCCGAAAAAGGCGGTCCCTGTAGCACCGAGCGTGCCCAAGATCAGTTCAACAGCCCCTGCAATGATGGCCAATATACCTGCAGTCGTTGGCTTCCAAGTTTTTTCCATACCTTTGGCCCTCCTTTTCTTCTGCATAAAGATATAATCAGGAATTCCCCTTGTCAATACCCCATGAGTTTAGCCACTTGGGAAACGCCCTTTCTTGTGTCATGTACGGCCTAATAGGGCTCCGCAACCCTTCTCGGGCTAGCAACAGGAAATGGCAGCTACAATCCAGGCAACCATCGAAAGCAAGAGTCCCACGGTATGCATGCCACGCCGAACAAGAATAGAATGGATAGGATCCCCCCGACTATCACGAATATGCCCAAGCCAATAAGAAACATCCGCCACCACAATCCCCAAGCTAATTTCCATGTTGGTCTTACCTCATTATCCATCTGCTCTCCTTTACCTGTTGTTTCCAAGATTAGAAGCCCGTCAATTGACTGGATAACTTGTGCGATGACTTCAACTCATTATAAGTATAGCTATTACCCGATGTCAATATGTTCAGTCGGAAGGCGGTTAGTAGTGTCGTTTTGAGGAGTGCCCACAAATCTGGGCAACGAGCAATGTCGCACATTCTTCTCCTTGTTGAGCAAGGCGACCGATATTGCCAAACAAGCTGTGAGTAGCTTAGCCAAGCTGTTTGACCATATAGGTGCCTTCCAGATGATAACCAAGCGATCGATAATACTCCCGGGCACCAATACCACTCAGGACCGATAGTCCCTGAGCTCTGAAGTCGTCCCTGGCTATTCTCTCTGCTTCTCGGAGCAACCTTTCCCCCAGACCCTGATGTTGAGCGCCTTGTTCCAGCCTTGCCCCCAAAGGAACTTCCGGGCCAAAAATGTGTAGCTCCCTGACTATTGCGTTTTCGTCACTTACTCTCAACCTCAGCAAGCCAAACAACGTTCGATTCTCGTCCTCGTAGGAAAGGAAGATCTCCTTACCCCCCAAGGTTTCATAGTCCAACCTGACTAGACAAGGCTCGCCAATTGCCCAACCATCCCTGCGGCGATGCCCATATTCGCGACAACGAATGCAGCTACAGCAAATACCCGCCTGCTCCATCTTTTTTCTAATAGTCCCTCTCAACGCTAGATCCCGGCTGCCGGCGATGATGAATTTGCTGGGGATGTCCCTCATCAATCTGGAAATCCTTACATACTTTGGAATCAGAATCTTTATAGCTGTAAGTAAATCAATCATCACCTCATCACGATAAGGCCGATAGCAACTATCTCGATACCAACTCTCCAACTCACTACCCCGAACCACCAGAGTGGGGTAAAGCTTGAGCCCGTCAGGCCGAAACTGTCCGTCTTCAAACAATTGCCGCGATAGCTCCAGGTCGTGCTCGGGTGTAGACCCGGGCAGACCAGGCATCCAATGATAGTAGACCTTGAAACCGTAATCTCGTAGTAGCCTGGTTGCAGAGACGACCTCAGCTACTCCGTGGCCCCTCTTTGTCAGATGGTGAATCTCATCATCTAGAGTCTGCACACCCAGCTCGACTCTGGTGGTGCCAAAATCGAGCATTCTCCCTATCTCATTCTCTCCACAGAAGTCCGGCCTGGTCTCGATGCACAATCCCACACAGCGATGCTCGGCGTTTTCATTAAATCTCTTGGCTTCCTCTAAACCGCCGGACGTGACGCCGTTCAAAGCGTCATAGCAATCTTTGACAAACTGGTACTGATAGTCACAAGGATAAGCCAGAAATGTACCACCCATGATGATGAGCTCTATCTTATCCCGAGCATGTCCCATCTCAGCTAGCGTCTTGAGCCTGATTTCCACCTGTTTTTTGGCATCAAAGCCACAATCCCGAGCCCGAAGCACCGCTGGAGACTCTATGGTATAGCTCTTGGGTGCCTCAGTAGAAGTGGGGCAATAAACGCATTTGCCCGGGCAGGGAAAAGGCTTGGCCATGACTGCAACCGGGGTTACTCCGGAAATCGTTCGCGATGCTTTCTTCATGGCATAATATGTTAGAGTTTAGCAGAGTGTATATGTGACTACAAATAGACAGGTTTTCGACCAAATAGCTGAAAGCTGGTATCGGGTAAGGCACTGGCCTTTATTAAGAGACGAGCTTGATGCTTTAGCAGCAAGATGGCAAAGCGGCAACCTGCTAAATGTCGGCTGCGCTCACGGCCCAGATTTCTTGCCGTTCGCGCAAACGTTTGAACTCAACGGACTGGATGTGTCCGTTGCTATGCTCAGGCAAGCTATGACGTACTCGGCCAAGTTCAGGTTTTATGTCAACTTGATAAGTGGTGATGCGTTGTTTCTGCCTTTCGCCAATAATACCTTCGATTGGGCGATATCGGTGGCCACCTACCACCATATTAAGGGCGGACAAGAAAGAGAGAAGGCATTCGAAGAATTGAGGCGAGTATTAAAGCCGAAGGGAGAGGCTTTTGTAACGGTTTGGAACCGAGGACAGCCAAGGTTCTGGTTCAGATCGAAGGAGCAACGGGTCCCGTGGCGACTGAAGGAAAGGACAGTCTATCGTTACTATCACCTGTTCTCCTATCGCGAGTTACGAAAGGCGTTGATCAGAAGTGGCTGGGCAATTGTTGCGATGTCGCCGGAGAAGTCCTACCATTTCCCGATAAGAGAGTTTTCACACAACATATGCGTTCTGGTGAAAAAATGCTAGATTTTGAGTCCTGCCAGAGATCAAGGCGGAAGTCTCATCCCGGTGTAAGATTACCAGTTGATTAGGCTGACATTGGTCGCCTGTGTCTCTATTTTTCCGCTCTCACCAGCCAGTTTTGGCCAGCGTAGCAAGATTTTATGCTGATATTCGTGAAGCCGGCTTCTTTTAGAATTCTCCGTAAGTCTTCTTCGGTCAAAAAGTGATATCGTCCCGCCTTCCCCTTGCCAAGAATGATTCTGTTGATTGCAATAACAACCAAATTCACAGGAATGAGCAAAAGAGATACAAGAATATGATAGGCCCTCCTGTAAAGGGGAGTCAGTCTGTTAATTGTCGATATGTGTTCTCTAATGAGTGCGTCTTGCGCGGCGTTTGGCTTGGGATTGGCCATAATCAGTGCGCCGGCTGGCTTCAGGACTCTGTGAAATTCGGAAATGGCTGTATGAGGCTCTCCCAGGGCGTACAGTGTGTTGGAGCAAATCACTTTATCAAAGGAGTTGTCTGGAAACTCAAGGCTTTTGTTCAAATCGGCAACTCGTAGTTCTACATTCGATAGGTTTCTGCATTTCCTATGGGCGTAGGCTATCATCCTTCTGTTAATGTCTACGCCTGTGATACTTGTTCCTTTTCCTTTGTTTTCTTCGATGACCTTTTCTATTACCAGTCCGGGCCCACAACCCGCATCGAGAATACGCTCTCTTTCTTTGAGGTCTAACGTGTCGTTTAGGTCTTCCAAAAGCCGGCTATAGGGGAACAGGTTTCTCAAAGATAGACTATAGAAATACGAATATATGTCCCAAAACGGCATTCTAGATCACAAATTGAATCAAAGCCTAAAAATCAAAGTGATACACAAAAATCCAAGGTGCCCGCATGGTGTTCGCAAATTCTTGGACACACTCGACACATCCATCCCGGAATTCCGGTTTGTCATTCTGGTTCTCGTTTTCGAAGTGTTTGATGTCTCTTCGGTCTCTGGTTGTATTATGAGCCTATTTGCTCGCCGGATGTGTCTTGTCCTATTTTCACCCTATCGGGAAGCCCGGCCTCAACAATGTCGATGAACACCTCCACCAATTTGGGGTCAAACTGAAGCCCGGCGCCCTGCCTCAGCTCAGTCACTACCTCCTCGATGGACAGGGCAGGACGATAAGGGCGGGCAGAAGTCATGGCCTCGAAGCTATCAGCTATGGCAAGGATGCGGGCTTCCAGCGGAATCTCTTCGCCTTTCAGTCCCTCAGGATAGCCAGTACCATCCCACCGCTCGTGATGATATAGGATGCTATTGGTGGAAGGAGCCAGTCTGGGTATGTTGCTGATGATATTTGCCCCTAACCTGGGATGTGCCTTGATTGCTTCCCAATCTTCTCTATTAAGCTTTCCCTTTTTGTTAAGCACTCTGTCGGAAATGCCGACTTTGCCGATGTCGTGGAGCAAAGCAGCAGCGCTCAACGCAGATACCTCGTCAGGGGATAATCCAATCCTTTCCGCCAAAGCCATGGCATAAATGTTGACTTTCTTAGAATGACCATAAGTATACGGGTCCTTGGCCTCCACGGCCGAGGCTATGTCATAGACCTCATTCAAACTACCGGGTGCGGTGCCAATACCAGGAAGGCCCCCGTCATTCGGTGGTTTGGGCAGAATCTTGGACGACAGGAAGATTCGATTGCCTCCTGTCCGCTTAGCGTTGTAAAGGGCGGTGTCCGCGACATCAACGAGTTCACCGGACAACATTCCATCTGCAGGATAGGTAGCCAAACCAATGCTGCAGGTCACAGCAACTGCTTTCTTCTCCATCTCCTCAGCAACCTGGCTCCGAACCCGCTCCGCTACCACATAAGCAGCATCCCTAGCCGTTTGGGGCAGTATTACAACGAATTCATCGCCACCATAGCGAAAAGCAAGGTCAACATTCCTGACAGAGTTCTTTATGATTCTCCCTATCTGGCTCAGAAGAACATCTCCGGCCGGATGCCCATACACATCGTTATAGGCCTTGAAGTTATCCAGATCAATCATGGATATGGAGAATTGGTCACCGTAACGAGAATGCCGGGAGAGTTCTTCTTTGAGTCGCTCTTCAAAATGATGTCGGTTGAATAGCCCGGTAAGTGCATCAATACGAGACTTCTGTTCCAGCCGAGCATAGAGTTGAGCATTCTCGATCGGCGCAGCGATCTGCGAAGCTACTCTTTGCAGAAGTTGTATTTGACCGCGACTGTAGGCGTTGGATTGGCGACTGGCCAAGACTAGGCTCCCGATAGTATGGTCTGCCACACTGAGGGGTAGGTGAACGACAGAACGAATTCCCTGCTGCAAATAAGTTTCCGAGGTCCAGAATCTGTGTTGCCGTTTAAGGTCGGATTCATACACGGCGCGCCTATCACGGCATGCCAACTCTGTGGCCGTCCCTTCGAGTGGTATTCTCTCCCCCGGCTGCCAGGCAGAACCTATGGTGCTGGACAGGACCATAAAGCAAAGGTCGTTTCCATCAATCAAGGCAATTGTTGCCCAGTCAATATCTGCTACCTTCTTCAATTCCTGGGCAAAACCTTCAAATATCATTTGGATGCTCACGTTGGAGGTCATGATTGAAGTCAGGCGGTTAAGCAGGGTTGTTTCCTGGTCTCGTTCTCTCAGACGCTCGCGGGAATATTCCTTCTCCATGCTTGCCGCTACCTGGCCGGTGATAGACTCCAGCAAATCAATGTCCTCGACGCTGTAAAGCCTCGCGTCTCGCCTCTCGCTTACTGCTACTATGCCCACGATTTTCCCTTCGTTCACCAAGGGAACGAACATCTGCACTCCAGCCAACTTGATTTCTTCCCTCTCTTCTTCCCACATAGACTGGAATTCAGGAATGATAGTGAGGCTCCTCTCTGGCAATATGGTGGTTCTGCGTTCCAGCCAGGTCACAACAGGACTATCCTGCCTCAACTTCAACTCTGCCATAGGATTATCCTCTACAGGAGGGTAGACAAACCGGGCTTCAAGACTTCCTTCTCCAACCTGGGGCAGAAGCAGGCAAGCTCTCCGACAGTCAACAGACTGAGCGAGCAGTGAAGTAAATCCATTGCCTAGCTGCTCAAGGGATGGAACATTATGCATGCCGGTGATAAATTGAGACAGCTGCCTGCGGTAGAAGGATTTTGTGCCCATGAAGGCATCCTCCACTTTGCTCTGCCAAATGTCATGTACCTTGTGCACAAGCAGCAAGATCGCGGGAATTCCCAGACCCATGGTTACCGCTAGAGAGGCAAGGTTGAGTCCAAAGCCGATGACTCGATGAGCCAGCGTGAAAGCCAGTAGCACCACGCCAACACTGCCACCATAAAGGACTACATATATAACGGCTTGACGGAATACGACATTGATATCCACCAGACGGTGGGTCACTACAGCGTAGGTCAGGATACAGGCAATGACAATGTTGCCAATATGGCTGATAGGGAATTCGCCTCCGCGAGGAGTGTAGGAGCTTAGTAGAAAGACTGCTAAGACGCCGATGGCACCAAGCAGGTAGGTTATCTGATTGCGCTCTGAGGGGTTGGGCGAGAGCTTGTACTTTTGTATCAGAGAACGTACATCCGTGACACCTACCGTGAAAAGAAAAACTAGACCTATCACAATAATCCATGGACCGTAGTCAACAGCGATGGCTCCGCCATCAGCAATTCTAATCTCCTTCGGTATGAGGCCGACTGTTGTCAGGATGACCGTGGCTGCCAAGAAACCATAGGCCCACGGAGTCCTTATGCGTCCGGACTGGTAAAAGGAGGAGACGAAGTAGTGGAGTTGAACTAGCATCCAAACAGCAGTACATATGCCGAATTTAACCGCGAATGTTTTGCCCTCGGCAAAGAGACCGCTGTAGCCGAGGAAACCGATAGAACTCCATAGGATTGCCGGAATTAGGAACAGAAAGAAGAATAATTGCTTCCTATCCCACGGCCGATTGGACAACAAAATAACAAATAAGGGGATATAGGCAATCGTGGCAATCAAGGGAATCAGAATCTGTGCATCCATAACATCACCGCTACGCTCAAACAAATGAATTTTAACACAGTTTTGCCTATGCTTCTGACCTATTCCTCGCTGTCACTGCGAGCCACAAATCTCTCTGATACGAAGTATTATCAATGTTAATTTGAGAGCTGTCAAGAGAACTAAGGTAATACCCAGAACGTACCACCAGTCTCAATTGCAGCTGGCTGGTACACAATAGACCTGAAATTTCACCTGTTGCGTCTGCAGCTACCGGTTAGGAATTTCTGGAGGCATTGCTTCAGTGACAAAAAGGGGTGAGGTCTCAAACTCGCCCTTTTTGTCTTGATACGGCGTATTGATTCCGTCTAGACCGGATTGCCCTCAGCGGGCAGGGGCACGTTCGGCTTCGCCTACGGGTGCAGCCTCCACCACGACCATAGGAGATCTCAGTAGAGAGAGCACTTCTTCCGAGGGATTAACGTGCGGCGGTTTTACGCTCTCCAAACCAACTGCTTGGGAATCTCGCCGGGCCACATAGTTGGAAAATGCACCCTGGGGAAGCAGAGTGACTTCTACAGGCTTCAGGGCCAGCGCCGTTTCCATATCTCCGATGAAGCTGTAGAGATTGCAGCGATGCCTTTTATCCAGTCTCTTAAACTGCTCACGTATTACTGTTGACAGGCTTTTCTCACTGGCAATCTGGCCCTCTTCAAGTTCAAGATAAACGTGCAGTACGGGCTTATCGTCGATCACTTCCTTGCGTGCTACCCAGTCAACATAAGGAACGCCGCTCTTTTCCATCGCCTGGCGAATCACTCTCTCTGTCAGCCGACCCAGAGAGGCAACGTCAACGAAGTCGTCAGCGCGGCCATGGAATGCCATCTGGGGAATATCGATGTTGAGTTTTTCATTTCGCAGCGAGGTTATCCTTATTATGTCGCCAATGCGGTACCTCGTCATAATACCGCCGTGAAAATTGGTGATCACTATCTCGTAGAGGTCGCCCGCTTTCGCCTCGTCCAGCAAGATGGTCTGCGGCTGATAGGAATGGTCCAACTGCCACCTAAACATTTCCCTTTCAGGAATCAACTCGAAGAAGTTAAGGTTGGGAACGAAAGTCATGCCTTCGTGGTCCCAGGTCTGGGTAGCATAGATACCGCCCTCAGTGCCGACATATATCTGCAGGACCTCCCTCCCCCACAGTTCCTCTACCGTTTCTGCGAAGATTGCCGTGTCTGCGCCGCCGCCAATAATCGCTTTGAGTGTCCAGATGTCCCTGGGAAGCATGGCGCGCCCAGCGAGCTTGCTCTTGGCCAATCCCTTCATCAGCCGGGCGCATGCCTTGGGATGAGAGAATAGAAAACGAGCATCAACATCGTTCATCCTCTGTCTAAACAACTCACCAACATAGGCTAGCACAGAGGGCACGCCGCCAAGAGCATCAAGGCCCGTCGATAGGGCCTCCTGGAAGCCGATGTCCATCTTCTCTTGAAAGGTCATTTCTGCTCCGTCAGAGGGGAAGATGTCGCAGCCGAGTGCCTGTCTAGTCAGATATGCCACGATGCCGGACCCGTAATCACGCGACCCCATGGTAGCCAGGAGCTTCAGGTGGTCCTTGACCAAGTAGTGGCCTTCACGGCTGCAACTGCTCAAAAGGCCAACTCCACCAGCCACGCGCTCGAACTCCTGCAAAAACACCTCAGATAAAGGCACCCATTTGAAAGTATACTCACCAATCCTGGCCACAGTATGCACCCATGCCTCAGGCCTTGCCGGCAGTACATCTTCTTTCTTTTCCACAAGTTCAGGTAGGTAATTTGCGTACGTAGTCAACGGTACCTGATTGCGAAATTCCTCCACTGTATCGGGCATGGCACCCCCCATCACCCTCCTGCCCAGTTCGCTGTCTTTCAATAGCTCAATCTGCTCCAAGAGCAGCCTCTTCTGAATAGCCATAAACTGCTCGAGATTCAGGCTAAGAAATCCGCAGCACATCTGCCACAACTCTTCTTTTCTGCCCCCACGCAGTAACTCGATGGGTCTTGTCATGACTCTCCCTCCAGCTTTCTCCCTTGTCATTCAGCATGACAAAGAGGAAATAGCTGTCTTGAGGACAGTATGACAATAGTAAAATAGGTTGGGAAGAGACTGTATTCTAGAAGATAGTTCTATTTGAAGCTGTGGAGGATAGTCAGAGAGGAAGACGCAAAGATAGAGGAGAAGCGGCCAGGGGCTTCTTGCCGTAGCAATAATTGTAGTACCTATTCAGTCAATTGCACGAGCTAAGTCTCTATCCCACCCTATAGAGGCAAAGCTATAATCGGCAAAGCTATTACAGAATACTTCTACGATCTCGGCATCGGACCTACTACAGGTTTCGCCTACGTTCTATTTAGCTCTGAGCCCGGCGGCTCACCAGACAGGCTCTTGCCCACTCTTGCTGCCTCA
>Ga0224505_10001564_pt1 | contig 14216 bp, 16 predicted proteins | sample SF_Jan12_sed_USG_FD_169102 | JGI IMG/M metagenome (GOLD analysis project Ga0224505, IMG submission 169102) | Sediment microbial communities from San Francisco Bay, California, United States - SF_Jan12_sed_USGS_4_1 | ecosystem: Environmental > Aquatic > Marine > Sediment | place: USA: California... | reverse complement strand
ACGCAAGAATATCCAAAACATAACCATGATGTTTTTGGGGGCTTTGACAGTTCCTCACGATCTGTCCAGCAATTGCGGGCGTGACGATGAGTCTCGACGCGCCAGCCTTAACTCGAAGAAAATTCTGCAGCGCGGTGAATCGAGGGAAATTCCGTACGGACTCAACTGCGGCTGCGGCGGCGCACAACAACTCCGCACGGCGACTTCTTGTCGCGTTGCTGGATTCCGGATCGCGGCGCCGCCCTGCGCGGGCGCGATGATCACATCGCCAGCACGCGCGCCAGCTCGATCAGTCGCACGTCGGCGGGCCGCGTGCGCCCGGCGATCTCGGCGAGCGGCGTGCGCACGATCGCGCCGCGCACCTCGCCCACCAGCACGCCGGACGCGCCGTCCTCGAGGCACGCCACCGCCGCCGCGCCCAGGCGCGAGGCGAGCACGCGATCCGCGGAGCTCGGCACGCCGCCGCGCACCACGTGCCCCAGGCGCGTGATGCGCAGGCCGAAGCCCGTTTCCTGCTGCCGGCCCTCGAAGTACTGCACCATGGCGTGCACGCCCTGCTTCGCGCCCTCGGCCACCACCACCATGGCGTGCGTCTTGCCGCGCTCGTAGGCTGCGCGCAGGCGCTCGGCGACCTCGGCGACCGGCACCTCGTTCTCGGGGATGGCGATTACTTCGGCGCCGCCGCCGATGCCCGCCATGAGCGCGATGTAGCCGCAGTCGCGCCCCATGGTCTCGACGATGAACACGCGGCGATGCGACGACGCGGTGGTGCGCAGCCGGTCGATCGCTTCCAGCGTGATGTTGATCGCCGTGTCCGCGCCGATGGACACGTCCGTGCCGTGCAGATCGTTGTCGATGGTGGAGGCGACGCCCACCACCGGGAAGCCCTCCGCGGCGAGCACCGCCGATCCGGTCTGCGAGCCATTGCCGCCGATCACGACCAGCGCCTCGACGCCCCTCGCCGCGAGCTGCGCGCGCACGCGGTCGCGGGCCGCCTTGTCGTGGAATTCGGGGGAGCGGGCGCTGCCGAGCAACGTGCCGCCGCGCTGAATGATGCCACCGACGTCGCGCGCGGTGAGCGGCTCGAGCGCGTCGGCAAGCAGCCCGGCGTAGCCGTTGCTCACGCCGAGGACCTGCCAGTTGCGGGAAAGCGCAGCGCGCGCCACTGCGCGGATGGCGGCGTTCATGCCGGGGGCGTCGCCCCCGCTGGTGAGGACCGCGATGCGCTTCATTTCTGCACCTTGCCGGCGCGAAATACCTGCGGCGCAGCGCTGCGCGCGAGCGCCGTGAAGCGGCGCGCCTCGTCCAGCCAGCGCAGCCGGTCAAGGAGCGAGCGCGCGAGGTGCTCGCGGATCTGCTCGTCCGTCACCTCGTACCAGTAGTCGGTGATCGGGTACGGGCTGGCTTCAGGTTGCATAGGGCGCCGGTTCCATGCGCAGCAATTGACGCAACGCCTTGATGTCCGCCTCATCCTTCTGCCGGCCCGTACCGGTCTTGAGACGGATGATGTCTTCTATCGCGGCGATGGGGATGGCGATGCCCTCGACCGAGCGCTGAACCCGGCGCGCCCAAGCATCGTCAAACGGCACGACCGGCTTGACGAGGACGTCCACCGTAGGCGTCGCGGGGTCCGAGGATCTTAGGGCCAACGCCAGCATGCCCTTGTTCTCGATCCATTCACCGACTTTCGCGGCATCCGCGAAATCCTCGAGCTTGACCGGCACCACGGGCTTGAGCGGAAAGCGGCGCGCTACGGAGACAAATCGCTCCAGGTTCTGCGCGTCGAGCGCCAGCATGAGGTCCACATCCACCGTCAAGCGCCCGATGCCGTGAAGGTTGACCGCCACGCCGCCGACCACGAGATAGCGGACCTTGTCCTCCTGCAGCGCGCGAAAAAGTTCAAGGTAGAACATCGCTCAGGGCTTGCGCCCCTCCTCCAGCCGCACCACCTCGGCGGCGGGCGCGTCGTCCACCTCCGCAGCCTCGATTCTCTGGAACTGCTGTGAGATCTTGCCGCCCGTGGTCTGGATGCGATCGACGTCCTCGGCCGCCTGGCGAATGTGGCGCGCGAGCTCCTTCATGCGCTCGTCAAAGCGGCCGAACTCGACCGCCAGGCGCGAGAGCGCCTCCTTGATGACGTGGATCTGCTTGCGCGTCTCGACGTCCTTCAGTACCGCGCGCGCCGTATTCAGCACCGCCATCAGCGTGGTTGGCGACACGATCCACACCCGCTTGCCGATGGCGTAGTCCACCACCTCGGCGTGATAGGCATGAATCTCGGCGAACACGGCTTCCGCCGGCACGAACATCACCGCGCCGTCCGAGGTTTCGCCGTCGATGATGTACTTGGAGGCGATCGCGTCGACGTGCCTCCTGACGTCCGCACGGAACAGCTTCTGCGCGCCCGCGCGCTCGAGCTCGTTCGCCTTCGGATCGAGCATCAGCTTGTAGTTCTCCAGAGGAAACTTGGAGTCCACGCACACCAGGCCGGTGGGCGCGGGCAGCCGCAGCGCGCAATCCACGCGCGTGCCGTTGGACAGCGTGTGCTGCATCGCGAAGGCCTGCGTCGGCAGGACGTTCCTCACCAGCGCCTCGAGCTGCACTTCGCCGAACGCGCCGCGCGAGCGCTTGTCGCCCAGGAGCTCCTGCAGGCTCACCACGCTGCCGGTCAGGGTCTCGATCTTCTTTTGCGCCTCGTCGATGGTGGCCAGGCGCTGCATGACGTTGACGAAGGTCTCGTTGGTCTTCCTGAAGCCTTCGTCGAGGCGCTCGTTGACGCGCAGCGAAATCTGGTCGAGGCGCGCATCGAGCTTGGCCGCCACGGCCTCGCGCAGCTCGCCGAGCTGCGCGCCGAGCCGGTCGCCCTGCTTCGTCAGCCCGTCGTGCAGATCGGTCAGCATTTCGCGGTGCTTCTTCTCCGCCCCGCCCTGCAGGCGCAGCGCGAGCCAGACCACGACGCCCAGGGCGGCCAGCGCGACGAGCAGCGCGGCGATTTCTGCCATGCCCGATTCTAGACCGAGTCCCTGAGCGTCAGCGCCGGCGAGGCGCTCAGCACCTTGCGCGCCGAGAGCCACGCGTTCAGCGACAGCAGCAGCACGCCGGCGAGCGGCCCGGCGAGCCACAACCCGGCGCTCGGCGGCAGGTCGAGCTCGAACACGCGGCGCGCGAGGAGCTGGCCGATCACGGCCGCGCCGATCGTCGCCAGCACGCCCGCCACCAGGCCCATGGCGAGGAATTCGACGCGCTGGCTGCCCGTGACGTGGCGGCGCGACGCGCCGTACACGCGCATCACCGCCGCCTCGCGGCGGCGCTCGTCCTCGGTGGCGACGAGCGCCGAGTACAGCACCAGCAGCCCCGCGCCGAGCGCGAACAGGAACACGAACTGCACGGCGTTGATCACCTGGTCGACGACGTTCTGCGCCTGGCGCAGCGCGGCGCTGACGTCGACCAGGGTCAGGTTGGGAAAGCGCCGCGCCAGCTCGTCGAGCCCCTTTTCCTGGCCGGGCGCGACGCGAAATGCCGAGACGAAGCTCGCCGGATAGCCTTCGAGCAGCGCCGGCGGCACGATGACGAAGAAGTTGATCTTCATCGAGTCCCAGCGCAATTTCCTGAGCGAGCCGATGCGCGCGCTGAAGCGCTCGGCGCCGACCGTGAACGTGAGCTCGTCGCCGAGCTTCCAGCCCAGCGTTTTCGCGATGCCCTCCTCCACCGAGAGCTCGCGCGCGCCGCTCGTGTACCAGCGCCCGGCGGCGATCTGGTTGTGCGCCGGCAGCTCGTCCGCGTAGGACAGGTTGAACTCGCGCTCGACCAGGCGCTTGGCGCGCTCCTCGCCATAGTCCGCCTCGGCCACCGGCTTGCCGTTCACGGCAACCAGCCGACCGCGCACCATGGGCAGCAGATCCGCCTCGGCGATGCCGGCGCCGGCGAGGAAGCGGCGCACCTCCGCGATCTGCTCGGGCTGCACGCCGATGAGAAAGCGATTCGGCGCGTCCGGCGGCGCGCTGCGGCGCCACGCGTCGACGAGGTCGTTGCGCGTGAAAGTCAGGAGCAGTACGGCGGTCAGCCCGAGCGCGAGGCTCGCCACCTGTACCGCGTTGCCGCGCGCGTGCCGCCGCAGGTTGGCCAGGCCGTAGCGCAGCGCCGTGCTGCGCGCGCCCAGCCGCCGCGCCACCGCCGACGCGGACACCGCACGCAGCGCACCGAACGCCACCGCGGCGAACACCAGAACCGCGACACCGAAGCCGCCGATCACATACAGCCCGAGACGCAGGTCGCCCGCCTGCCACACCAGCAGTCCGGAGAGCGCCCCGAGACCGGCCGCATACATCGCCAGCGTGCCGCCGCGCGGCGCGCCAGCTTCGCGCCGAATGACGCGCACCGCCGGCACGTTCTTCAGCTGCACGAGCGGCGGCAGCGCGAACCCCAGGAGCAGCACCAGCCCGACGAGAAAGCCCTGCAGGGCGGGCGCAACCGAGGGCGCGGGCAGCGAAGCGCGCAGCAGATCGCCGAGCGCTGCGGCGAGCGCACCCTGCGCGAAGTAGCCGAGCGCGCAGCCCAACGCGCTGGCCGTGGCGCCGAGGATCAGGAACTCCGCGCCGTAGAGCCCGAGCAGCCGCCCCTGCGTCGCGCCCAGGCAGCGCATCACGGCGCAACTGTCGAGATGCCGCTCGACGAAGCGGCGCGTGGCGAGCGCGATCGCCACGCCGGCGAGGATCGCCGCCAGCAGCGCCGTGAGCCCGAGAAAGCTTTGCGCCCGCTCGATCGCGGCGCGCACCTCGGGCCGGCCGCTTTCCAGATTGTCGACGCGCTCGCCGCGCTCGAGGCGCGCGCGTGCCCAGGTCTCGAACGCCGCCACCGCGGCCGGCTCGCCGGCCGCGTAGAGGTAGTACCAGACGCGGCTGCCGGTGCGCACCAGCTCGGTGGCCGGGACGTCGGCTGCGTGCATCATGAGCCGCGGCGCAATGTTGAAGAAATTGGCGCCGCGCTCCGGCTCGAGCGTGAGCACGGCAGCGACCGTGAACTCGGCGCTGCCGAGCTTGAGCCGCGAGCCCACCGGCGCGCCGAGTGCGCTCACCAGGCGCTCGTCGAGCCACACGCTGCCGCGCGCCGGGCCGTCGGCGGCGGGTGCGTCGGGCGCGTTGGGGGCGCTCGCAATGCGCAGCCGGCCGCGCAGCGGATAGTTGTCGGTGACCGCCTTCACGCCCGCGAGCTGGCTGCCGGCTTCGCCGCGCGCCATGCTGATGAAGTTCACCGCCTCGGCGCGCTGCAGGCCGCGCCGCGTGATTTCGTCGCCGATCTCGGCCTTCCACGCGTGATCGGATACCAGCACCAGGTCGGCGCCGAGCAGCTGGTGCGCGTCGCGCACGAGGGCGCGGCTCACGCGATCGGCGAAGAAGGCGACGCTCGTGATGCTCGCCACCGCCACCACCAGCGCCGCGGCGAGCACGCGCAGCTCGCCCGCGCGCCAGTCCCGGCCCAGCATGCGCAGCGCGAGCGGCATCAGGCCACGATCCGGCCCGCTGCGAGGCGCACGATGCGCGTGCAGCGCTGCGCGAGGCGCTCGTCGTGCGTCACCATGACGAGCGTCGTCCCCGACTCGCGGTTGAGCTGGAACAGGAGCTCGATCACGGCGTCGCCGGACTCGGCGTCGAGGCTGCCGGTGGGCTCATCGGCCAGCAGGACCTGCGGGCGCACGACGAAGGCGCGCGCCAGCGCCACGCGCTGCTGCTCGCCGCCGGAGAGGTGCTTGGGATAGTGGTGCAGGCGCTCGGCGAGCCCGACGCGCGCCAGGATCTCGCGCGCCGCGTCCTCGGCGTCCTCGCGCCCGGCGAGCTCGAGCGGCAGCATGACGTTCTCCAGCGCGTTGAGCGAGGGCAGCAGCTGGAACGACTGGAACACGAAGCCCACGGCGCGCCCGCGCAATTCGGCGCGCGCGTCTTCATCGAGCGCGAACAGGTCCGCGCCCGCCAGCTGCACGGAGCCTGCGGTGGGCGTGTCGAGGCCGGCGAGGATCGCGAGCAGGGTCGATTTCCCGGAGCCCGACGCGCCGACCACCGCCACCACTTCGCCCGGCGTGACGTCGAGGTCGATTTCCCTGAGAATGACCAGGTCCGCCTCACCGCTCTTCACCGTCTTGCCGATGCCCCGCGCCGCCAGAACGCTCGTTACCTGCCTGTTCATGTGCCTCTCATTTGGGGCCTGGGGGAAGACGATCCTTGTATACGGCGACAGCCTGTCGGCCGCCTATGGCATCGCCGCAAAGCGCGGCTGGGTGGCGCTGCTCGGCGAGCGGCTGCAGCGCGAGCGGCTCGATTATATCGTCGTCAATGCCAGCATCTCCGGCGAGACCACCGCGGGTGGCGTGTCGAGGTTGCCGCGCGCGCTCGCGCAGCACAAGCCGGCGCTGGTAATCCTCGAGCTCGGCGGCAACGACGGCCTGCGCGGCCTGCCAGTGCCGGCGATGGAGAAGAACCTCGCCGCGATGATCGGCATGTCGAAGAAAGCCGGCGCGAAGGTGCTGCTCGCCGGCATGCGTGTCCCGCCCAATTACGGCCCGGAGTACGCGGACGATTTCGCCGCCGCGTTCCGCGCGCTCGCGCAGCGCCACCGCACGGCGTTCGTGCCGTTCATCCTGGAAGGCGTCGCCGAGGACCTGCGCCTGTTTCAGCCCGACCGCATCCATCCCACCGAGGCGGCGCAGCCCATCCTGCTCGAGAACGTGTGGAAGGAACTGCGGCCGCTTCTCAGGTGACTGTCAGCCGCGGCTTGCCGGCGACGAGCCGCCCGATGGCGCGCGCTTCGGCGAAGCCGCGCTCGGCGAACGTTTTCAGCACGGCCGCTTGCGCCTGCGGCTCGCAGGCGACCAGCAGCCCGCCGCTGGTCTGCGGATCGGAGAGCAGCTTGCGCATCCAGTCGGGAGCGCCCGCGGGCATCTGCACGTCGGCGCCGTAGCCCTTCCAGTTGCGGTCGGATGCGCCGGTGGCGACGCCCTGCTTCGCCCACTCGAGCGCCTCCGCGATCATCGGCACGGCATCGAACTTCACTTCGGCCGCCACCTTCGAGCCGCGGCACACTTCGAGCAGGTGCCCCGCCAGGCCGAAGCCCGTGATGTCGGTCACCGCGTGCACCGCCGGCATGTCGGCGAGCGGCTCGCCCGGCGTGTTGAGGCGCGTCGTGTAGTCGATCAGCTGCCGGTAGCCCGCCTCGGAAATCTTCCCCTTCTTCAGCACGGCCGACAGGATGCCGACGCCCAGGGGCTTGCCCAGCACGAGCACGTCGCCGGCGCGCGCGCCGCTGTTCTTCTTCACCTTGTCGGGGTGCACGAGCCCCAGTGCGACCAGGCCGTAGATCGGCTCGAGCGTATCGATCGAATGCCCGCCCGCGATCGGGATGCCCACGGCCGCGCACACCGACTCGCCGCCCTCGAGGATCTTCTGGATCACCGACACAGGGAGCTTCTCGAGCGGCATGCCGACGATGGCGAGCGCCATGATCGGCCGCCCGCCCATGGCGTAGATGTCGGAGATCGCGTTGGTCGCGGCGATGCGGCCGAAATCGTAGGGATCGTCGACGATGGGCGTGAAGAAATCGGTGGTCGCCACCAGCGCCTGCGTGTCGTTCAAGCGGTAGACCGCGGCATCGTCGGCGGTCTCGGTGCCGACGAGCAGCTCTTTCGGCAAGCCGCGGATCGGCGTCGAGGCGAGGATCTCGGTAAGCACGGCCGGCGCGATCTTGCAGCCGCAGCCGCCGCCGTGGCTGAACTCGGTGAGGCGGATCTTTTCGGGGGCGTTCATGAGTGCATTCTACCGTGCGCTGCGGCGCAGGCGCTCGGCGTCGAGCTCGTCGTCAGTCTTGTAGTGCGGCACCTTGAACAGGTAGCGCTTCCAGTTCTGCAGGCGGTGCGGCATGTCCCGGGTCTCCTTTTCCCAGTAGTCGTCGCCCAGGCGCACGTTCGCGTCCGCGTCCACCAGCCAGTTCGCGCGGCTGCGCTCGCTGCCAAAGAGGTAAAGACGCCCTTTGTATAGGGTGTGCACGCGCGCGCCGATGTTGGCCTTCAGCGCGTACGGCGCGCCGCTCGCGCAGAATCCCGTGTACGCGGGGGCGTATTTCGCCGGGTCGGCGTCGAACATCTTCTTGTGCGCCGCGGACGCGAACCGGTAAGTGTCGCCCTGGAATTCCGACTTGATCGCGGGATTGCCGGGCACCGGCTTGCCCTCAGTGAAGTACGCCACGGCGTCGTTGCCGCGCAGGATGAGTCGCTCGTCGGCGCCGTCGCGCACGGTGTTGTGCACCGTGCCGCAACCGGCGAGCGCCAGGCTGGTCAGCAATACCCCTAGTCTCATGTGAGCCTCCTCGCGCGTGCGCGCGCCATGTAGTTGGTACCGAACAGCACCGGCTGCACTTCCATTCCCTCGACATAGGCTTCGAGCGGCGCCCACGGACGCGTCAGTCCGCGAAAGGTCGTGAGATACGGCCGTGCCTTCCACAGCCGCAGCAGCCGCAGTGGAAAAAGCCACGCCGGCGGGTGCTTGACGCCGGCGGCGACGATGCGTGCGCCCGGCTTTACGTGGGCGAAGACGTTCGCCAGCGCGCGCGGCGACTGCAGGACGTCGTGCGTGTAGTTGAACAGCACCGCGTCGAACAATCCTTCGAGGGTCGCCTCCTCCATCGAGGCCTCGACGAGCCTCGCCTGCGGCCAGCGCGCGCGCGCCTGGCGCATCATTTCGGGACTCAGCTCGACGCCGACCACCTGCCCGGCGGCGCCGACACGCTCGGCAAGCAGCGGCAGCGACAGGCCGGTGCCGCAGGCGACGTCCAGCACGCGCTCGCCCGGCGCGAGCTCGAGCCAGTCGATCGCGCGCCGGCGCAAGTTCATGGTGCGGCGCGCGCTCGCGTCGTAGCCGCTCGCGTGTCGCCGGTACTGCTCGACGGCGCGGCGGGGATCCGGGTCGCTCATGGGGGGGGCGTAAAATTCTAGCCGATGAGGGCGCCATCGCATTCCGTCGCCATGCAGCCGTCGATCCTTACGGCCTTCGACGCGATCATCGACGCGCGCTCGCCCGCCGAGTTCGCGCTGGACCACGTGCCCGGCGCCCTGTCGCTGCCGGTGCTGGACGACGCCGAGCGCGCGCAGATCGGCACCGTCTACAAACAGACTTCGCCGTTCGAAGCAAGGCGCCTGGGCGCGGCGCTGGTCGCGCGCAATATCGCGCGCCACCTGGAGTCGGCGCTTGCCGGCAAGCCCCGGCAATGGCGGCCGCTCGTGTATTGCTGGCGCGGCGGCAGGCGCAGCGCCGCCTTCGCGCACGTGCTGCGCGAGGTCGGCTGGGCGGCGCAAACGCTGGAAGGCGGCTACCGCGCTTACCGGCGCTGTGTCGTCGAGGAGCTCGCGGCGTTGCCCGCGGCCTTCTCGTTTCGCGTCGTGCACGGCGCCACCGGCAGCGGCAAGAGCCGGCTGCTGCGCGCGCTGGCGCGCGCCGGCGCGCAGGTTCTCGACCTGGAGGAACTCGCCGCGCACCGCGGTTCCGTGCTCGGCGAGATTCCCGGGCAGCCGCAGCCGTCGCAGAAGCTCTTCGAGAGCCGGCTGCGCGCCGCGCTGGCGGCCCTGGATCGCGCACGCACGGTGTACGTGGAAGGCGAGAGCCGAAAGATCGGCCAGCTTCAGGTGCCCGAGGCGCTGATCACGGCGATGCGCGCCGCGGCGTGCGTGCGGCTCGATGCGGACCTTGCGGCGCGCGTCGCGCTGCTCATGCAGGAATACCGGCATTTTTTCGCCGCCCCGGCGGCGCTCGGCGCGCAGCTCGATTGCCTCGTGCCGCTGCACGGCCGCGAGCGCGTGGAGGGCTGGAAGGCGCTTGCAGCGCGGGGCGCCTGGGAGGAACTGGTGGCGCGGCTGCTGGCGGAGCACTATGACCCCGCGTATCACCGTTCCGCGCTGCGCAACTTCGCGCGCCTGCCGCAGGCGACGGTGCTGCGCGTGGCGACCGCCGACGACGACGCCTTCGCCGGCATGGCGCGCGAGCTGGCGGAAGCCCCGTAGGACCCTTACGGTTTCTTGCATTCGGCACGCTCTTTGCTAGCTCGAAAGCAGATGGCACAAACCGTTTGCTATAGTGCTTCGGGCCATGGACATCAAGGATCTGCGCTACTTCGTCGCCGTGTATGAGGAGCGAGGGTTTGCGCGCGCCGGTGTCCTTCTGGATACGGTGCAATCGAACGTCTCCGCGCGCATCCGCCGGCTCGAGCTGTTCCTCGGCGTGCAGCTGTTCGAGCGCCATCGCCGCGGCGTGGCGGTGACGGACAAGGGCGAAAAGCTCTACCGCCACGCCAAGCGCGTCATTGCGCTCCTCGAGGAAACGCCGGCGGCGGTCAAAGGCAAGGAAGCCGCCTAGTCCTGCGCAGCCGCGCAGGTGCGAAAGCCGCAGAACACGTCGGCGCGCTCGGGCGTATAGAAATTGCGGAACGCGGGGCGCGCCAGGCGCGCCGGGGTGGAAAAGCTCGCCCCGCGCAGCACGCGGTGGGTGCCGAACCAGGGCCGCGAGTAGTCCTCGTAAGGGTCGGGGGAGAAACCCGGATACGGCAGGAAGGCGCTCGAGGTCCATTCCCACACCCTGCCCGGCGCCAGCCGGCCGCTGCGCGCCGCGAATTCCCACTCGGCTTCGCTCGGCAGGCGGCGCCCGGCCCAGCGGCAGTAGCCCTCGGCTTCGAGGGCGCTCACGTGCAGGACGGGGTCGGCGGGCGCGAGCGGCAGCCACCGGTCGAAGCGCCGCTGCAGCCAAACGCCGTCCTCCTTGCGCCAATAGCGCGGGGCCGCGCCGGCGCCCTCCTCCACGTAAACCCGGTACTCGCCATTGGTGACCGGCGCGCGCGCCATGCGAAAAGGCGCCACCTCGACCTCGTGCGCCCATTTCTCGTTGTCGAAAACGAAATCCGGCCCGGGGCGCGCGCCGCGCTCGAAGCGCCCGCCGGCGAATTCCTCGTCGCCGGCGGCAGCGACGCACTCCGGCGCGCCGGCGTCCGGATCCGCATAGCCGAGCGTCTGGCGCGTGTAGTGGAAGGCCTCGGCGTGCATGTCCTCGTGGTACAGGGACAGCTGCGCGTAGTAATTGAGCGCCGCATTCCCGGGCTCGCGCGCGAGCCGCGCCCGCACGCGCTCGAGCGCTTCAGCCATGTAGGCGCGCGTCGCCTCCAGCCCCGGCAGCGGCAAGTCCCAGCGCGTGTCGTGCGCCACCGCCGAGGAGTCGTAGAGCGCGTCCGCGCCCTCGAGGATCGAAGGCCCCAGGGGCGCGCCGCTTTGCGCCATGCGCAGGCACCAGCGCTCCTGGAACCAGGCGACGTGCCCGATTTCCCACAGGGGCGGGTTGACGATGCCGAGTTTCGGCCCGAGCAGGCGCGCGCCGTCCAGATCGCGCGTCATCAGCTCGGTGCGCGCGCGGGATTCGAGCAGCAGGCGTTCAAGCATGGCGTGCTAGTCTAGCCGCTCCCATGGCGCGCATCGCCCTCGTCACGCCCGCCGGCGCCGGGACGCGCAACGGCAATCGCCACACGGCCCTGCGCTGGGCCACGTTCCTGCGGCGCGCTGGCCACCGCGTATCCGTGGCGATTGAGTGGGACGGCGCGCCCTGCGATCTGCTGCTCGCGCTGCACGCGCGCCGCAGCCACGACTCGATCGCCCGGTACCGCGCCGCACACCCGGCCGGGCCCCTCGCGGTCGTGCTTACCGGCACCGACCTGTATCGCGACCTGCCCGCCTCGGCCGAGGCGCGCCGCTCGCTCGAGCTCGCCGATCGCCTGATCGTCCTGCAGGAAGAAGGGCCGCGACGCCTGGCGCCGCACTTGCGCCGCAAGACGCGCATCGTCTACCAGTCCGCTGCGCCGCGCACGCCGCGCAAGCCCCCGCGCGGCGTGTTCCGCATCGCCGTCATCGGCCACCTGCGCGAAGAGAAGGATCCCTTTCGCGCGGCGGCGGCGCTCGAGCGCTTGCCGCGGGAGGACAAGCTCGAAGTAGTGCACGTCGGCGCGGCGCTGGCGCCGGAGATGGCGCGCGAGGCGCGGCGCCGCATGCGCGAAGAGCCGCGCTACCGCTGGCTCGGCGGACTGCCGCACGGGCGCACGCTGGCCTGGCTCGCGCGCAGCCACCTGCTGGTGGTGAGCTCGCGCATGGAGGGCGGGGCCAATGTCATCGCGGAGGCGGCGCGCATCGGCACGCCGGTGCTGGCGTCCGGCGTTCCCGGCAACATCGGCATGCTCGGGCGCGGCTACCCGGGCTATTTTCCGCTCGGTGACGAGCGCTCGCTCGCGCGCCTGATGGCGCGCGCGGCGCGCGAACCGGAGTTCTACCGCCGGCTGCGGCGCGCGCTCGCGGCGCGGCGCCACCTGTTTGCGCCGGCAGCAGAACGCGCGGCGCTGGCCCGCGCCTTGCGCGGACTCACGCGCCCGAGCGGCCGAGGAAGCGGCGCAGCCAGGCGCTGAGCAGGTCGACGAGGCTCACCATGGCGATCATGGCGAGGAGCAGCGTCGCCGCCTCGTGCGTCTTGAACACAGAAAGCGAGACGTACAGCATTTGCCCGAGGCCGCCGGCGCCGACGAAGCCCAGCACCGCGGCCATGCGGATGTTGTACTCCCAGCGGTACAGCACGTAGGACGTGAACTGTGGCAGCACCACGGGCAGGGTGCCGTAGAGGAAGGCGAGCGTCGCGCTGGATCCCGCGCCGCGCAGTGCCCCGGCCGGCTCGGGCGGCGCATTCTCCAGCGTCTCGGCGAACAACCGACCGAGCACGCCCGCGGTGTGCACCGCGAGCGCGAGACAGCCGGCGAATGGCCCGAGGCCCGCGGCGAGCACCATGAATACCGCCCAAACCAGCTCCGGGATCGAGCGCAGCACATTCAGTACGAGCCGCGCCGGGGGCCGCAGCCAGCGCCCCCAGCGCCCTGCGGCCGGCAGCGCCAGGAGCATCCCGCCGAGCGCGGCGAGCAGCGTTCCCACCGCGGAGATGGCGAGCGTCTCTGCGGCGCCGACGAGGGTGCGCCCGAGGAACTCGGGCGAGGCGTCCGGCGGCGCGAAGCCCCGCGCGAACTCCGCCATCTGGCGCACGCTGTCGCGCCCGAACAGCGTGGCGAAGTCGACGCCGAGGAACGCAACGCTGGCGAGCGCAGCGAGCGCGAGCGCGCCGAGCACCGCCCAGGGCCGCCAGACAAACGCGCCCGCCGTCACGTCAGCACCTTTCGCAGCAGCGCGCTGATGCCATCGGCGAGCATCACCAGCACGAAGAACGCCAGCAGCATGGTCGCGACCTCGCCCCCTTCCAGCATGCGCATCGACAATTCCATCTGCTGGCCGAGGCCGCCCGCGCCGACGAAGCCCATGACCACGGAGGCGCGTATCGCGCACTCCCACCGGTACACGGTATAGGACACGAGTTCGGGCAACGAAACCGGCAGGATGCCGTAGAAGAAGGCGTGCAGCCGGCCGCCGCCGGCTTCCAGTACGGCGCGCGCCGGGCGCGTGTCGCCCGCCTCGTAGATTTCGAAATACACCTTGCCCAGCATGCCCGCATAGTTGATGGCGATCGCCAGGATGCCGGCTGCCGGCCCCAGCCCCACCGCGCGCACGAAGAGCAGCGCCCAGACGATTTCCGGGATCGAGCGCATGACGACCAGCAGCAGCCGCAGCGGCGCGCGCAGCAGGCGGCGCAGCCACGCGCCGCGCGACGGCCCGATGCGCGACACCGAGAGGCTCTCCGCCACCGCGAGAGAGAGCGGCACGGCGAGCGCGATCGCGAGCGCCATCCCGGCAGTCGCAAGGGCGAGCGTTTCCAGCGCGGAGCGCAGCACCAGCCCGAGGAAGTCCGCGCCCAGCGCCGGCGGAAAGAAGGTGCCGAGGAAGCGCCCCATGACCTGCAGGTTGCCGGTCTCGAAGAGCTTGCGCGGGTCGAACCCGGTCAGCTCGAGCGCGGGCCAGAGCAGCACCAGCAGCACGGCGGCAAGCGCAATTCGCGCCGGCAGCGCCGGATCGCGCGGCGCCAGCGCGGTGGCGCCTACCGGCACAAGGGCTGGGCGCCGCGCCGCGCCGAGCGCGACAGCGGTTCAGGATGCGCGAGCGGCGCGCTGCCCTGGACCGGGAGGGTCTGCGATTCCGTGGCGTAGAGATCGTGCAGCATGGCGTCGGTGATGCGCACCGGCGGGCTGTCGAAGACCACGGCGCCTTCGCGCAGCCC
>Ga0224505_10001563_pt1 | contig 14216 bp, 12 predicted proteins | sample SF_Jan12_sed_USG_FD_169102 | JGI IMG/M metagenome (GOLD analysis project Ga0224505, IMG submission 169102) | Sediment microbial communities from San Francisco Bay, California, United States - SF_Jan12_sed_USGS_4_1 | ecosystem: Environmental > Aquatic > Marine > Sediment | place: USA: California... | reverse complement strand
GGAGACATTGTGTACCGACGAGGTGGTCGCGTTCGAGGAGGCGCTGGCGGACTGGATCGCCGGCGGACTCCTGGGTGAGCCCCCGGCCGAACCGGAGTTCGCTGAGGGCTTCTCACCGGTGGCGATACAGCGTCCCGAACTCTCGAGTGGCGCCGTGGTATCGCTCGGGCGTGCCGACGCTTTGTACATCGAGCTATGGACGCCTGATCACGCCGAGGAGCAGCTGGGCGTAGGTCCGTGTACCGACACCGACGACTCAGGCGAGCTGTACGCCACCGGGACCACGAGTTGGCGATTCCAGGCGAGCGACCTGGCGGAGACGGGGACCCGGAGTTCGGTGTACAAGATCTTCATCGACGCCGACATGGCAACCGTCGACGGTGACACCTTCGAGTACATCAACCGGTTCCACGTCAACACCAGATGCCACGTCGACGACAATGGACCGGCCTGCCTGTTCGACAGGTACTTCATCCGTTGAGCGGGTGGTGAGCCGAGGGGAGGATCGTTGTTGGGGCGATCCTCCTCCCTGCTCCTAGAGTTGGCTCCGTCCGATTTAGGAGTCAGCGGTGAAAGCGTTCGTGGTCGAGAAAACCGACGGGGGTTGGGAACGGGGGGTGAGAGCCCTCGAGGTGGCGGACCTTCCCGATGGTGACGTGCTGATCGAGGTCGATTGTTCCGGCATCAATTACAAAGACGGGCTTGCTTCGGTCGAAAAGGGTCGGGTCGCCCGGATCTCCCCACTGATCCCCGGGGTCGATCTGGCCGGGACCGTTGTCGAGTCGTCGTCGGATTCCGTGACGGTCGGATCCGAGGTGATCGTGCACGGCTACGACCTCGGCGTCGCCCACCATGGCGGGTTTGCCGAGATGGCCCGGGTACCTGCAGGGTGGGTCGTGCCGCTGCCCGCCGGGCTCACCACGCGGCAGGCGATGGTGGTCGGAACCGCCGGGTACACGGCGGCGCTGTCGGTGATGGCGCTGGAGGCGGCAGGTCTGAAACCAGGCGACGGGCAGGTCCTGGTCACCGGCGCCACCGGTGGGGTCGGTTCGACCGCTGTGGGGCTGCTTGCGAATCGGGGCTACGAGGTGGTTGCCTCCACCGGCAAGCCGGACCAGTCGGAATGGTTGAAGGGCTTGGGGGCGGCCGATGTCGTCGACCGTTCGGAGACATCTGCCGACTCGGGTCGTCCGCTCGAGTCGGAACGGTGGGCGGGCGCAGTCGATTGCGTCGGTGGGGCGACCCTGGCCTACGTGATCCGAACGTTGCGGTACGGGGCCAGTGTGGCGGCCAGTGGCTTGACCGGAGGTGGCGATCTGCCGACGACCGTCTACCCGTTCATCCTCCGAGGGGTCAACCTTCTCGGAATCGACAGCGTCATGAACGCGCTCCCCGAGAGGATCGAGGTGTGGCACCGGATCTCGACCGACCTACGTCCGTTGCATCTCGAACCGAGCGACGTGGTGGGCCTCGACGGCCTGACCACCGCCCTCGACCGGATCCTGGCCGGCGGAATGGTCGGCCGTACCCTGGTCGACCCCCGTGCCTGACCCGAAATTGCGTAGCTCAGTGCCGTATCCGGCACTGGCGTACGCAATTTCGGTGAGACGGGGGGTGCGATGACCGATCTCGAGTTGGCGATGTTGCTGGCGGACGCCGCCGACGCCATCACACTGCCCGCCTTCGACTCCTCCACGCTCGAGGTCTCCACCAAGGGTGACGGCACGGTGGTCACCACAGCCGACCTCGCAGCCGAGACTGCGATGCGCGATCTCCTCTCGAGACATGCCCCCGACGACGGTGTCGTGGGAGAAGAACACGGCGTCACGGGCGCCGACTTTCGGCGTTGGTATCTCGACCCGATCGATGGGACGTCCAGCTTCGCGGCCGGGAGATCGGAGTGGGCGACGATGATCGCGGTCGAGGACTTCGACACGCTCACGGCCGCGGTCGTGTCGAGCCCGGCCCTGGGGAGGCGATGGTTTGCGAGCCGGGGAGAGGGCGCCTGGGCCAGGTCACTGCTGGGTGGAGAGGAGATCCCTCTCCGGGTCTCCCATGTCGACTCGGTTTCGATGGCGCGAGTGTCCGCGTGGCCTCCCGCTCACCGGATCGGTCCCACCGCGGCCCGGTCGGTGGACGCGTTCTTGGAGATGGCCGGTGTGGCGGCCGGCGCCGTCAGAGGGCGGGATGTGAAACCAACCCGTGACACGGGATTCCCCAACGCAGGAATCCTGATCGCCGCCGGGGCCCTCGACGGGTTCCTCCTGTGCGGAGGCGGGCCTTGGGACGTGGCTCCTCTGGCGTTGGTCGTCGAAGAGGCCGGAGGTCGCTTCAGCGACCTCGACGGCGGCCGGCGAGTCGACACCGGGGGAGCGCTGTTCACGAACGGACCGATCCACGACACACTGCTGGCCTGGGCTCGGGAGGACTGAGCTCCCGAGCAGCCGCGACGCCGATGTAGCGCACCTCGCAGTAACATCCCTGAGGCGGGTCGTTCCGACCCTGGCTGGAGCATCATGACGGGTTCTCTCGTAGCCCTCCTTCTTGGGATTGTTCTGCTGGCGTGGGCGTCCGACCAGTTTGTGATCGGCGCGGCCCGAATAGCGGTGATCCGGCGCGTACCTCCACTGGTCATCGGGGTCGTGATCATCGGATTCGGGACGAGCAGCCCCGAGCTGCTCGTCTCGTCGCTCGCCGCGCTGGCAGACCAGCCCGAGGTGGCGGTCGGCAACATCGTCGGATCCAACCTCGCCAACCTCAGCCTCATACTCGGGATCGGCGCACTCATCCTCCCGCTCGCCGTCGACTCCAGCACCGTTCGAAGGGAGGCCCCGATAACGGTGGCGGCGATGGCACTCTTCGCGGTCCTCGTCCAGGGAGGCCTGAGCGTCTTCGAGGGCGTGGTCCTGGTGCTGGCGATGGCGCTCGCACTGGCTCTCGTGATGCGGCGTCAGAATTCAGATCCGCTCGGATCCGAAGCCTGGAGCTGGCGGGTGAGGGGCACCGCCTGGGCCCCGAGGCGGTTCGGACGGTCGTCGGGCTGGCGGGAACGATCGGTGGCGCCCAACTCCTGTTGACGGGGGCGGTAGATCTGGCAGACCGCGCCGGCATCTCGGCGGGATTCGTGGGCGTCACACTGGTCGCCGTCGGGACGTCCCTTCCGGAACTGGTCACGGTCATCCAGTCCGCTCGCCGCAAGGAGTCCGACCTGATCATCGGGAATCTGCTCGGGTCGAACCTCTTCAACGCACTCGTCGTCGGCGGCGCCACCGGGATCCTGGGACCGGGAACCCTCGACGCTCCTCGGCTGACAGGGGTGGCCTCGATCGGGGCCGTCGTGCTGGGGTCGACGGTGACGGTGATGATGATCTCCGGACGTCGGATCAGTCGGGCCGAAGGAGCGGCGTTGGTTGTGGCTTATGCGGCAGTGGTGCCGCTGCTCGCCTGAGTACTTACGCGCGAGAACGCGGCTCAGACGATTTTGTGATTTCGATGCGCCTCTGCCACATCGCGACCGGCCTACGATCTGTGGCCCATGTCCGCACCCCTGTCTGCGCTCGTCGACGCCTGGAAGGCACGCCACTTCCCGCCGCTCCCCGGTCGGTGGGTGGTGGCGTCCGGCGCCCGGGCGTTTGCCATCGCCGGCCTCTCCCGACTGACACAGGCGCCAACGCTCGTGGTCGTGCCGGGTGAACGCGACGCCGAGGACCTCACCGACGACCTCGAGCTCTTCACCCACAAGGCTGTCTTCATGCCGGCATGGGAGACGCTGCCATTCGAACACCTCTCCCCGAACGCGGCCACGATGGCGCGGCGGGCCCGGGCCCGTCACTTGTTGGGCACCGGCGGATCGGGCACCATCGTGGTGGCGAGTGTGCGGGCGGCCGTTCAGCGGTTGAGTCCGTCCAACCCGGCCCCGATCGTGTTCGAGCGAAACGGCGAACACGAGATCACCGAGTTGACCCGAACGCTGGCGGGCCTCGGCTACCAGCGCACCGATCGAGTGGAGGCTCGGGGCGAGTTCGCGGTGCGAGGTGGCATTCTCGATGTGTTTCCTGCCCAGGACGACGACGCCGTGCGCATCGACTTCTGGGGCGACACCGTCGAAGATCTCCGGATCTTCGCCGTCGGAGATCAGCGCTCGGCCGATCCCGTCGACACGGTCAACGTCTATCCGGCGCGCGAGTTCCGCCCCGATTCCGAGGAAGTCGTCGAGAAGGCCCGCAGGTTGGTGTCGACCGATCCCTGGAATGCGTCCGTGTGGGACAGACTCGTGGACGGAAACCACTTCGCAGGCATGGAGTCGTGGATGCCGTGGCTCGCCCCCGAGCGGGGGCTCCTCGACGAACTGGCTCCGGGGGTCTCGGTCGTGGTTGTGGACCCGGTCAAAGCATCGGAGAGGAGCCGGGACCTGCAGAAGGAAGAGGGGGACCTGGCAGAAGCGCTCGCCTCCAGCTGGGGGCAGGGAGCGCCTGAGGCGGGCGAGCATCCGGCCCTGTTCTTGGACCTCGAAGGCTCGGTCTCGCGCCGCCCGACGATCGACCTTCCGTCCATCGCCGCGTCGCCTGCCGACGAGGTGTTGACGGTGCGAGGCTTCGATGCCACGGCCGGAGACGCGGAGTCGATCGCGGCGGCGCTCCGGCGGCTCGAGAAGTCATCGATCACGGCCGTCGTGGCGATGGATGGCACGACTGCTGCCGATCGAGTCGCCCGAGTTCTCGCCGAAAACGACCACCCGATTCCCCGGCTCGACACTCTCGATCGAGTTCGTCCCGCCGTGATCGGGACAGGTATCCATCAAGGTTTCGTTCTCCCCGAACTCGGCGTCGCCGTGGTGGGGGAGCGGGAGGTGGCCGGTCGGCGACGGGCCCACCGCAAGACCGGTTCGCGGCGTCGGGCCGGTGTGGGCACCGAGTACCGAGATCTGAGTCCTGGAGATTTCGTCGTCCACTACAAACACGGCATCGGGCGGTTCGAAGGGCTGGTGTCGCGGGTGATGGCCGGAGTGGAGCGCGACTACCTGGTGATCGCCTACGCCGGCGCCGACAGGTTGTACGTCCCGACCGACCAGCTTGCGGCGGTGACCAAGTACACCGGTGGTGAGACCCCCCGGGTCTCTCGCATGGGTGGGAAGGACTGGGCCGAGACCAAGTCGAAGGTTCGCAAGGCGGTGGCGGCCGTGGCCGAGGAAGTGGTGAGGTTGCACCGCCTCCGTGCTCAGGCCAGTGGGCATGCCTTCGATATCGACAGCCCCTGGCAGAGAGAGCTCGAAGCCTCGTTCCCCTTCGAGGAGACTCCCGATCAGCTGTCGGCTATCGCCGACGTGAAAGTCGACATGGAATCGGATGCCCCGATGGACCGGCTCGTGTTCGGAGACGTCGGGTTCGGCAAGACGGAGGTCGCGCTGCGTGCCGCCTTCAAGGCCGCCACCGCCGGGAAACAAGTGGCGGTGTTGTGTCCCACGACCCTCCTCGCTCAACAGCACTTCGCGACGTTCTCGGAGCGGTTCGCCCCCTACCCCGTCCGCGTGGAGATGCTGAGTCGGTTCTTGACCGCGAAGGAGGCCAAGACCGTGGTCGCCGGATTGGCGACCGGTGAGGTGGACGTGGTCATCGGGACCCACCGGCTGCTGTCCGACGACATCAAGCTCAAGGCGCTCGGTCTGCTCGTGATCGACGAGGAGCAGCGATTCGGCGTTTCTGCGAAAGACCAGATCAAGAAGCTGAAGATCGGGGTGGACGTCCTCACGCTCACCGCGACTCCCATCCCTCGCACCTTGGAGATGGCGCTCACCGGGATCCGCGAGGTGAGTCACATCCGCACCGCTCCCGTCGACAGGCACCCCATACTCACCTACGCCGGGCCGTTCGACGAACAGACCGTGGCGGCCGCCATCCGGCGTGAGATGCTGCGGGAAGGGCAGATCTTCTATGTCCACAATCGCGTCCAGTCGATAGAACGGGCCGTGGCCCGGCTCCGCGACCTGGTGCCCGACGCCCGGTATGTGGTGGCGCATGGTCAGATGTCGGAAGGCCAGCTCGAACAGGTGATGCTCGACTTCTGGAACCGCGAATACGACGTGATGGTTGCGACCACCATCATCGAATCCGGTCTCGATCTACCTCAGGTCAACACACTCATCGTCGAACGCGCCGACCTGCTCGGTTTGGCGCAGCTGTATCAGCTGCGGGGCCGGGTGGGGCGGTCGAATCAGCGGGCATACGCCTATCTGTTCCATCCGCCGGACCAGTCCCTCACGGAGGAGGCCCACCGTCGGCTCGAAGCAATCGGCGAGGCCACGGACCTGGGGTCGGGTTTCCAACTCGCCATGCGCGACCTGGAGATCCGGGGCGCCGGTTCGGTCCTGGGTGAGGTGCAGTCGGGACATGTGAGCGCCGTCGGCTTCGACCTCTATGCGGAGCTGGTGGCCGAGGCGGTGAACAAGCTGGAAGGTCGGACGTTGATCGATGAGGCTCCGGCCGAGGTGAGGATCGAGTTGCCAATCGACGCCCACCTGCCCGACGACTATGTCCCGGATCAGCAGCTCCGATTGGAGGCCTACCGGCGCCTCGCCCTGGCGACGACCCACGAAGAGGTCTCGGATGTGGCGGCCGAATGGGAGGACCGGTACGGTCCGGTCCCGCCACCGGCCCGTTCGCTGACCGACATCGCCCATCTTCGCGTCGAGGCGCTCCGGATTGGGCTGAACGAAATCGTCAAGCTCCACCACGAGGTGAGGTTGGGACCGGTCGACCTCAGCCAGTCACAGGAGATCCGGCTGCAGCGTCTCGCCCGGGGTGCGGTCCTCCGAGCCGGGGAAGGAGTGATCTTTCTCCCGGCTCCCGACGACCTGGTGGAGGGCCTTCTCGGGTTCATGGCGAACATGTGGCCGCCACCTGACGGGAAGAGCCCATCGCCGGGGCCGTAAAGGGTTTTTCACGCACTACCATCCTGACCTCTCCCCAGTTTGAGGTCCCCGTTGAAGACTGCCTTGCGCCTGTTGCTGCCCTTGTCCGTGCTCGTTGCCGCCTGCGGCGGCGGCGGAACCCAGGTTGCCGCCACCGTCAATGGTGTGGAGATCACGGTCGACGACGTCACCGCCCTCATCCAGACGGCCGATGCGTCGATCGAGACCACGGTATTCCGAACCCAGCTGAACAACGAGATCGTGTGGCGTGCCGTCCAGGGCGCCGCCGAAGAACAGTTCGGGATCTCCGCCACCGAGGAGGAGGTCTCCGAGCAGTACGAGTTGTTCAAGACTCAGCTCGAGGCGAACGCAGCCACATACGAGGAGGCGCTCGAGGCGAACGCGATCACGGATCTGCGGGTGCGGCAGGCCGCCGAGCAGGAACTCGTGATCACAGATCTTCGTGAGGCGCTATCGGAGTCGGCCCCAGAGGTGTCCGATGAAGAGATCGAGGTCGAGTTCACTACGAACGACAACCAATACCGCAACGCTTGCATCAAGCACATCCTCGTGGAAACCGAGGAGGAGGCGCAGACGGTGAAACTCAGACTCGACGACGGTGAGGACTTCGCCACCGTCGCCGGGGAGGTTTCCATCGAGCCGCAGGCGGCCCAGACGGGTGGCGACCTCGGATGCTCCAATCTCGCACGGTACGTGCCCGAATTCAGCGATGGCGCCGAGGCAGTGGGAGTGGGCGTCGTCAGCGACCCTGTGGAGTCCGACTTCGGCTGGCACGTGATCCTGGTGGATTCGATGGATGACGACGAGACCGTGAAGTCGACGATTCGGGAGCAACTGGCTGTGACCGTCGAGCAGAACTACTTCCAGGAGTGGATCACCGGCGTGCTCACCGATGCAGAGGTGACGGTCGACGAGCAGTACGGCTCGTGGGCCACCGATCCTCAGCCCGGCATCGTGCCGCCCACCACCGAAGCCCCCGCCACGCCCTCGACCGAGGCGCCGGCGAGCACGGAGGGTTCCGGCGGGTGATTCACGTCGTCGGACTCGGTCCCGGTGATTGGGACGGAACCGACGAGACCGCACGCCGGCTTCTGAGTGACGGCGACCGGGTGGTGGTGGTGCGGACCCGCAGCCATCCGGCCTCCGAGACGCTGGCATCTCGGCGATCGGTGACCTTCTGCGACGACCTCTACGAGCGCAGCGAGGCGTTCGAAGACGTCTATTCGGCGATCGCCGAGCGGGTTGTCGACACGGCCCGTGATAGCGAAGTCGTGTATGCGGTCCCGGGGAGCCCCACGGTGGGCGAGTTCGCCGTGGGCTTGATTCGCGAGCGGGCACGGGCCGCCGGGATTCCCGTGGAGGTTCATCCGGCGACTTCGTTCCTCGACGCATGTTGTGACGCCCTCGGCATCGATCCGTTGCGCGATGGGCTCAGACTGCTGAACGGCCATGAGCTGACCGAGCCGTTTGTCTTCGACGTCCCAACGGTCATCGGACACATCGACCTGCCCGAGGTCCTGGCGGATGTTGCAGCCCGCATCGACCGGGTTCTGCCCGAGGACGCGGAGATCTGTGTGCTTTCGGGGCTCGGCTCGGCAGATGCGACCATCGTATGGGGACGCCCGGTCGAACTCGACCCTTCTCTCGCCGGTGTCCGCACCTCCCTGTTCGTGCCGGTCGTGGACGGGGGAGTGCTGGGAGCGATCCGGGCCATGGATCGACTTCGGGCCGAGTGCCCGTGGGACCGGGTCCAGACCCACCACTCGCTCGTGCGGTACCTCATGGAGGAGAGCCATGAGCTCGCCGACGCACTCTCGGCGCTCGGAGACGGCCCCGATCTCGGCGCCTATGCGGACGTCGAGGAAGAACTCGGTGACCTCCTCCTGCAGGTCCTGTTTCATTCCGTCATCGCACGCGAGGCAGGGGCTTTCGACATCGGTGACGTGGCCGAACAGCTCAGACGCAAACTCGTGAGACGGCATCCGCACGTGTTCGGTGACACGGAGGCGGCCGACGCAGAAGCCGTGAAGCAGAACTGGGATGCCATCAAGGCGTCCGAGAAGCAGGTGACAAGGGAATCGCTCATGGACGGAATCCCGACCTCGCTGCCCGCGCTGCAACGGGCGGCCGAGGTTCAGCGCCGCGCCAAGCGGATCGGGTTCGACTGGGACGCCGTGGATGCGGTCATGGCCAAACTCGGTGAAGAGGTTTCGGAGCTGGCTGCAGTGCTCGGCGACCCGACCTCTGCGACACACGAAATGGGGGACGTCCTGTTCTCCATCGTGAACGTGGCCCGGCATCTGGATGTCGATCCGGAAATCGCGGCACGATCGGCGGTTCAGCGGTTCGAGGAGCGGTTTCGAGCGATGGAGTCGATGGCTGATCTCGACGGGTTGTCGCTCGGCGAGCTGGACGCGCTGTGGGAGCGTGCCAAGGACTCATGACGGCCGGCCCTGATCCGAATGCGCGGGACAGCGCGGGGAGTGGTCTAGGCTCAAGCCACACTTGAACAAGGAGGGCTCGCCTGTCCACGCAGATCGCTGACATCCGGGCCCGTGAGATCCTCGACAGCCGCGGTAATCCGACCGTCGAAGCCGAAGTGCTCCTTGCTGGCGGAGGCTTCGGGAGGGCGGCGGTTCCTTCCGGGGCTTCAACGGGGGCACACGAAGCCCACGAGCTTCGTGACGGCGGAGACCGCTACGGCGGTAGAGGGGTATTGCGGGCCGTCGACAACGTCCACACCGCCATCGCTCCTGCCCTGATCGGCATCGACGCCACCAACCAGGAGCGGATCGATCAGGTCATGCTCGACCTCGATGGCACCGCCACCAAGTCCAAGCTGGGGGCGAACGCCATTCTCGCCGTGTCGCTGGCGGTCGCCCGCGCAGCGTCGGCGCAAGTCGGCATGCCGCTCTTCAAATACCTGGGCGGTCCGAGCGCCCGGGTTCTGCCCGTGCCGTGCCTGAACGTCCTCAACGGTGGCGCCCACGCCGCCAACTCGGTCGACATCCAGGAGTTCATGCTGGTGCCGGGCGGGTTCGCCTCATTCCGGGAGGCCCTCCAGGCCGGGGTCGAGATTTACCACGTCTTGAAGAAGGTTCTGGCCGGCCGGGGTTTGACCACCAACGTGGGCGACGAGGGCGGGTTCGCTCCCAACCTGCCCACCAACCGCGCCGCACTGGAGTTGTTGTCGGAGGCCATCGAGGCCGCCGGGTACAAGCTCGGCAAAGAGGTCTGCCTGGCGCTCGATGTGGCTTCGACCGAGTTCTTCCGCGAAGGCGAGTACAAACTCGATGGAGAGGGCCGCACCCTCTCCTCCGCCGAGATGGTCGATTTCCTGGCCGAACTCGTGGAGCAGTTCCCTCTGGTCTCCATCGAAGACGGGATGGCCGAGGACGACTGGGACGGTTGGAAACTGCTTACCAAACGGCTGGGAGGGAGAGTCCAGCTGGTCGGCGACGACCTCTTCGTCACCAACCAGGCAATCCTGGAACGAGGCATTGCCGAAGGCGCCGCCAACGCCATCCTCATCAAGGTCAACCAGATCGGATCGCTTTCGGAGACCCTTCATGCGATGGAGACGGCCGAGCGCGCTCGGTACGGACGCATGGTGAGCCACCGGTCGGGTGAGACCGAGGATTCGTTCATCTCGCACTTGGCAGTCGCCACCAACGCCGGTCAGATCAAGACCGGGGCCCCGGCTCGGGGCGAGCGAACCGCCAAATACAACCAATTGCTCAGGATCGAGGAGCTCCTGGGTGATCAGGCCCGGTTCGCCGGCTGGCAGCCTTTCGGAGGCGGGGCGTGACCCTCGTACGCAGACCTCTGGTGATACTCGCCCCGGCGGCTCTGCTCCTGGTGGCGCTGGCCCTCACGACCAACGTGTTGCCGTTGCGTCAGATCCTCGCGCAACGCCAGGAGATCGCCGCCACTCAGGCGGACCTCGACGCCCTGGTGTCGAACAACGAGGTGCTCGCCGCCAAGGTGGAGGCGCTGCAGACACCGGCCGAGGTGGAGCGGCTGGCTCGGGAGGAACTCGGATATGTTCGTCCCGGAGAGAAGGCGTTCGTGGCGATGGACCCGACGCCCGGCCGGATGGACACATCCGAAGGGGCCGCACCAGTTGCGGTCGAAGAGCCGGTGGCGGAGTCGCGGAGCTTCTTCGCGCGAATGTGGGATTTCGTGACCGGTCGCGACCTCGTCACGAGCGGGTGAGCCGCCAGATCATCGAAGCTCAGATCGGGCGACCGATCCGGGCCGAGAGCGAACCGGTGGCGTCCTGTCCGCTCGGATTGCCGGTGGTTGTGGCGGTACCCCCGGTCCTCGACGATGGGACCCCGTTCCCCACACGCTTCTGGCTGACCTGCCCCCTCGCTGTGATCCGGGTGGGCCGGATCGAATCGGTCGGTGGCGTTCGCCGTATGGAGGCGTGGCTCGATGCAGAGCCGGAACGGCGCCAGAGGATGGATGAGGCACACATCCGGTACGCCCGGCAACGGGATGAAGTCACCCCCGCCCCCCAGGGCAGGCGGCCCGCAGGCGGAGTCGCCGGATCCCGTGCGGGGGTCAAGTGCCTGCACGCCCATTACGCGGACCACGCCGCGGGCAACGACAATCTCGTCGGTGCGGCCGTGGCTCCGTTTGTCGAACCGCTGGACTGCACGCTTCCCTGTGTGGAGGGCGATGCGAGGAACCCGCGTTGGGTTGAACCGCGATGAGAGGGACCGGGATGAAGGCAGCGGTGGACATAGGGACGAATTCGATGCGGCTGCTGATCGTCGCCGACGACGGGTCGGAGGCGGGTCGGTGGGTCCGCGTGACAGGGCTCGGCAGGGGACTCGATTCGTCCGGCGCACTTTCCGAGGACGCGATCGCCCGGACGGTGGAGGCCCTCTCCGAGTTCGGCCGCGAGATGGCCGACAAAGGCGTCGCCGTTGCCCGCGCCGTGGCAACCTCGGCCAGTCGGGACGCTTCCAACCGGGACGAGTTTCTCGATCGGGCGGAGCAGGCCCTCGGAATCCGGCCCGAGGTGATACCCGGAACCGAGGAGGCCGAACTCTCGTACCGCGGCGCCACACTCGGCCGGTCGGGGTCGTTCGTCGTGGTGGACATCGGCGGTGGCTCCACCGAGTTCGTGTGGACTGGAGACTCCGGCGTGGAGGGCGTTTCGGTCGATATCGGGTCGGTGAGGCTGACCGATCGGATGTTGGGGATGCGGCCTGTTCCTTTCGAGATCCTCGAGATCGCCAGCCGTCATGTGGCCCAGTTGTTCGAGGGTCTGGCCGTTCCGGAAGCGGCGGTGATCGGGGTGGCCGGCACGTGGACGAGTCTTGCCGCCATGGCCGCAAACCTGCCCGAATACGACCGGAACCGCGTGCACGGTTCGACCCTCGCACGCCCGGCCATCGATCACGCCGTCGGATGGCTTGCCGCCCACACGATCGAAGAGACCGAGGCGATACCCTCACTCGATCCAGCCCGGGCACCTGTGATCCTGGGCGGGGCCGTGGTGGCGAGGGAGGTGATGCGGCATCTCGGGTGCACAGGGGTGACCGTCTCCGAACACGACTTGTTGGACGGAGTCGTCGCAGCGCTCTGATCTACACTCGCTGTCCCAGCCCGGGTGGCGAAATCGGTAGCCGCGGGGGTCTTAAAAACCTCCGTCCGCAAGGACGTGTGGGTTCGAATCCCACCCCGGGCACGCATTTCGATCTGCCGGCACGCCGGCGGAGGGCCCGCTCCCCCGCAGCGGACCCTCCAGGCTTTTCCGGCGGCGCTGGTCCGCCGGGCCACCGGGAGAAACAAGGCCCTTATGCCGGTCACCGTATCCTCCCTACTTTTCGGTGCGGTGAACGCCGGTCAGTCCGAACGCAAACACTTGGAATCGGGACAACCGGTCACGACACCGGGTCGAGGATCCGGGGATCGGCGATCTGTTCGGTGAACTCCGGGTACGCAGACGTGCCATGTTCGATGCGATCGAGGCCTGCCAACTCCTCCTCAGCCGACACGCGCAATCCAAAGGTACGGTGAATCAGGCGGAACACGACGCTCGAGGTCAATCCGACCCAGGCCACGATGGCCAGGCCCCCGACGATCTGGACGCCCAGCAGCCGGAGCCCACCCCCATAGAGCAGCCCTTCTCCATTGACCGACTCGAACAGGCCGACAGCTATCAGCCCCCACAGTCCGCACACTCCGTGAACCGAAATCGCCCCGACTGGATCATCGATCTGGCGGCGGTCGATCGCCACGATCGAGAAGACGACGATCACACCCGCGACAGCCCCGATCGCCACCGATCCGAAGTTCGAAACATTGGCTGTTCCGGCCGTGATGCCCACCAGGCCTGCGAGAGCACCGTTGAGGGTCATACCTGGATCGGGTCGACCGAACACGGGGAACACCCACGCCGCGACCATCGCCGCCAAGGACCCGGCGGCCGCCGCCAGGGTCGTGGTGACCATCACGCTCGAGAAATCGGCGCCGACGGCTGCGAGGGTCGAGCCACCGTTGAAGCCGTACCACCCGAACCACAAGACGAACACGCCGAGTGCCCCCAACATCAGACTGTGTCCGGGAATCGGGAGTGGTTGGCCCTCGTCGTCATACTTCCCGATTCGGGGGCCGATGACCGCGACGCCGGCGAGTGCCGCCACTCCACCCACGAGGTGGACCAGACCGGAGCCGGCGAAGTCGATGAATCCGATGTCGGTCAGCCAGCCCGCCCCACTCCACGCCCAATGGGTCACGACCGGATAGATGAGGCCGGTGATGAACGGTGTGTAGATCAGGTAAGCGCTGAACTTCGTTCGCTCGGCCATCGCCCCCGACACGATGGTGGCAGCGGTGCCGGCAAAGACGACCTGGAAGAACCAGGTGCTGGACTGAGCCCTGTCGGACAGGAAGAAGGAGTCTCCGAGACCGCCGTACGCGAGGAAACCGCCCACACTCGTGCCGCCATAGGCGAGAGCGAAGCCGACCGCCCAGTAGACGAGAGAGCCGACCGAGAAGTCCATGAAGTTCTTCATGACGATGTTGGCCGTGTTCTTTGCTCTGGTGAATCCGGCTTCGACAAGCGCAAATCCGGCTTGCATGAGGAACACGAGAATCCCTGCGATCACGATCCACAGGGTGTCGACCGACACGGCCACCGATTCGACCGTCAGCTCCTGGGCGAACGCGGTGCCCGACAGCGGGCCGATCAATGCCACGGGGACGAAAGTCCCGATGGTCGCCATCCTTCGTCTCATGCGGTCTCTCCATGTGTCGAGTAGACCAGGAAGGT
>Ga0224505_10001562_pt1 | contig 14219 bp, 27 predicted proteins | sample SF_Jan12_sed_USG_FD_169102 | JGI IMG/M metagenome (GOLD analysis project Ga0224505, IMG submission 169102) | Sediment microbial communities from San Francisco Bay, California, United States - SF_Jan12_sed_USGS_4_1 | ecosystem: Environmental > Aquatic > Marine > Sediment | place: USA: California... | reverse complement strand
GGGAAATGCCTCCACCAAGAACCGTAAGCTGGTCAGGGGTGGCGGCAGGAAGCCCTGGAAGCAGAAGGGAACGGGCCGTGCTCGGTCCGGCAGCAGCAGGTCTCCTGTCTGGGTAGGTGGTGGCACCACCTTTGGTCCCACCCCTCGCAGCTATTCGTATGAGCTGCCGAAGAAGATCGCTCGCGGCGCGCTGGCGTCCGCCATTTCAGCCAAAGTAGCCAACGGTAGCCTGAAGGTTGTGGAAACCATTGAGGTTGCCGAACCCAAAACCAAGGCATTCAGGGCAATCCTGGATGGCATAGGGGTTACCGGTAATGCTCTGGTAATCGTGGCGGAGAAGAATCAGAATCTGGTCCTCGCGTCCAGAAACCTGGCCGGTGTCAAGCTGATCAGCGTCAACAACATCAACGTCTACGACCTGGTTCGCTTCGAAACAGTCATAGCTACCAAAGAGGCGGTTATGAAGCTTGAGGAGGGAGTGCGCTAATGAACAGGACATACAGCGTAATTCTGAAGCCCTATATAACGGAAAAGAGCGCCCTCCTGAAGGAAGGCCTTAATCAGTACGCGTTCAAGGTTGCCAAGGATGCGAACAAGGTTGAAATCCGTAACGCGGTACAGGAGTTGTTCAACGTGAAGGTTGCGGATGTCCGCACGATAAATTATGACGGGAAGAGTGTCCGTTTTGGGCTGAAAAAAGGGCGGCGCGCCGACTGGAAGAAGGCGATCGTCACGCTCAAGGCCGGAGAGAAGATAGCTCTTCTCGAAGTGGCATAAGAGGTAGGAGACGACATGGCTGTCAAGACGTATAAACCCACATCGGCAGGTGTTCGCTTCAGGACGGGCAATGATTTCAAGGAAATCACACGCTCTGAGCCTGAAAAGAGCCTGCTGGAATCGAAGACCAAGAGCAGCGGCAGGAACTGTTACGGCCGCGTGACCAGCCGACGCAGGGGCGGCGGCCACAAGAGGGCGTATCGTATTATCGATTTCCGCCGCAACAAGGTTGAAATCCCGGCCAAAGTGGCGTCAATTGAATACGACCCCAACAGGTCGGCCAGGATTGCTTTGTTGTTCTACGCCGATGGTGAGAAGCGCTATATTATCGCACCTGTCGGGCTTAATGTCGGCGATACCGTCATTGCCAGCGCCGATGCGGACATCAAGCCGGGTAACGCGCTGCCGCTGAACAACATACCTGTCGGTACGATCATTCACAATGTCGAGCTTGTCGAGGGTCGCGGCGGGCAGCTGGCGCGGAGCGCCGGTAGCTTTGCCCAGCTGATGGCCAAGGTTGGTGAGTACGGGCAGGTAAGGCTGAAGTCGGGTGCGGTGCGCATGGTGCGGCTTGCCTGCAAGGCTACGGTCGGTCAGGTCGGCAATCTCGACCACGAGAATGTGTCCATCGGCAAGGCGGGCAGGAACCGCTGGATGGGCAAGCGTCCGAAGGTTCGCGGCGTTGCCATGAACCCCGTCGACCATCCGCTGGGTGGCGGCGAAGGCAAGAGTTCAGGTGGCCGTCCTCCGTGCTCTCCATGGGGCAAGCCCGAGGGGATCAAGACGAGGCGCAACAAGGCCACTGACAAGTATATCGTAAAACGTCGCAAGTAGTATTATAGGAGGTTAACCGTGCCGCGGTCATTAAAGAAGGGCCCTTTCATAGACGCAAGTCTCGCCAAGAAGGTTGAGGCGATGAACAAGACCGGCGAGAAGAAGCTGTTCAAGACCTGGTCAAGGCGTTCAACGATCATCCCCGAGCTGATCGGACATACGCTGGCAGTTCATAACGGCAAGAAGTTCATACCGGTCTATGTCACCGACAACATGGTCGGCCACAAGCTGGGTGAGTTTGCGCCTACCCGCACCTTCAAGGGGCATGCGGGGTCCGAAAAGACTTCATCCGCGAAGAAGTAGGGAGAGAGAGATGGAAGCCAAAGCAATTGGAAGAAACATGAGGATCGCGCCCAGAAAGGCGAGGCTGGTCATCGACCTTATTCGCGGCAAAAAAGTGGCCACGGCCCTCGGCATACTGCAGCACCTGCCGCATCACAGCACGCGGGTAGTGGAGAAGATTCTCCGCTCGGCGGTCGCCAATGCTGAGCAGAAACAGATGGGTGATGTGGACCGGCTGAAGGTAAGCGAAGCCTATGTCGACAACGCCACATTCATGAAGCGCTATATGCCGCGCGCCATGGGGCGGTCGGCGATGATTAAAAAGAGGACCAGTCATATTACCCTGGTTCTCTCCAACGAGCAGAAGAGTAAATAAAGGGGAGGTGACGTTTTGGGTCAGAAGGTTCATCCGGCAGGATTTCGATTAGGTGTCATCCGTACCTGGGATTCACGCTGGTATGCGAAGAAGGACTATGCCAAGCAGCTTCATGAAGATCTGATGATCAGGAAGGTGCTCAAAGAGAAGCTGTATCACGCAGGTGTGTCCAAGATCGATATCGAGCGGGTCGCGGGCCGTGCAAAGATATGCATTCACACGGCGCGTCCGGGTATTGTGATCGGCAAGAAAGGCGCCGAGATCGACAAGCTCAAGAAAGACCTCGAGGTCATTACGGGCAAGCAGATCTACGTCGACATCGTGGAAATCCGCAAGGCTGAACTGGATGCTCAATTGGTCGCCGAGAGCATTGCGTTGCAGATTGAAAGGCGTGTCGCCTTCCGTCGGGCGATGAAGAAGAGCGTGGTCTCCGCCCTGAGATTTGGCGCGGAAGGCATCAAGGTTAACTGCTCCGGACGTCTCGCGGGCGCAGAAATTGCGAGAACAGAGTGGTATCGTGAGGGTCGTGTGCCGCTTCAGACGCTGAGGGCGGATATCGATTACGGCTTCGCCGAGGCCAAGACGACCTATGGACAGATCGGCATCAAAGTCTGGATATACAAGGGAGAGGTGTTGCCCGTCGTTTCCGAGCAGAAGCGGGCTGGAGTATAGGAGTTTACTGTCATGTTGATGCCCAAGAAGATAAAATACAGAAAGAGAATGAAGGGGAGGATGACGGGGACGGCCTATCGTGGTTCCGAGGTCAGCTTCGGCGAGTTCGCCCTTAAGGCAACCGAGTGCGGCTGGATTACCAGCCGTCAGATCGAGGCCGCCCGTATCGCTATTACCCGTTATGTCAAGCGCGGCGGTAAGGTATGGATCAGGATTTTCCCCGACAAGCCTATTACCAAGAAGCCTGCCGAAACCCGTATGGGAAGCGGCAAGGGGTCTCCCGAATACTGGGTGGCCGTAATCAAGCCCGGCCGCGTGCTCTACGAAATGGAGGGCGTGTCGGAAGAAGTGGCACGGGAAGCCTTCAGGCTGGCGGCGCATAAACTTCCTGTCGCAACGAAATTCGTTTCGCGTGAAGGAGGTATAGGCGTATGAAGGCAGCTGAAGTCAGGGATTTGACCGTGGAAGAGCTGGTGGCTAAAGAGAGGGAGATCGAACTCGAACTCTTCAATCTCAGGTTCCAGCAGGCTATGGGGCAGCTGGAGAACCCGGCGAGGATCAGGCAGCTCAGGAAAGAGCTGGCCCGTCTCAAGACCATCGCCAGGGAAAAGAACACCATACACGCATAACAGACGAGGCGTAAATGTCCGAAGCAAAGAAGAAGAAACTCTATGTGGGCGAAGTGGTCAGCGACAAGATGGACAAGACCGTCGTCGTTGCGGTTACCAGGCTCGTTCAGCACCCTGTTTACAAGAAGATCGTAAAGAGGGTCAACCGTTTCAAGGCACACGACGAAAACAACAGCTGCAAGGTGGGAGACAAGGTCTCCATGGTCGAGTCCCGTCCGCTCAGCAGAGACAAACGCTGGCGCGTGGTCGAGATCGTCGAGAAGGCCCGCTGATATCAGAAGAGTGAGAGGAAGATTACAATGATACAGGTTCAGTCGATGCTCAGCGTGGCTGATAATTCAGGCGCCAAGAAGGTTCAGTGCATCAAGGTCCTTGGTGGAACCCGCCGCAGGTATGCGGGGCTTGGCGATGTGATTATCGTGGCGGTCAAGGAAGCGACTCCGGATGGGACGGTCAAGAAGGGCAAGGTTGCCCGGGCCGTGGTGGTCAGGACCACCAAGGAAGTGCGCCGGGTGGATGGCAGCTACATCAAGTTCGACGGCAACGCCGCGGTAATTATCAACAACGCGGGCGAGCCGGTAGGAACGCGTATATTTGGTCCTGTGGCGAGGGAGTTGAGGCGTAAGAACTTCATGAAGATCCTCTCTCTTGCCCCTGAGGTTGTCTAAAAGAGGTCACCATGATTGCTACGAAATTAAAGAAGAACGACAACGTCGAGGTAATCGCCGGCAAGGAAAAAGGGAAGCGCGGCCGCATTATCGCTGTACTTGCCAAGAAAGACCGGGTCCTCGTCGAGAGCCTGAATATTGTAAAGAAGCACATGAGGCCTTCCGCCCAGAGCAAGGAGGGCGGGATTCTCGAAAAGGAGGGGGCCCTTCACATCTCCAATGTGATGCTGGTATGCCCCAAATGTGACAAGGCCACCCGGCTCGGCGGCAGCAAACTGGAAGACGGCAGGAAAGTTCGCGTCTGCAGGAGCTGTGGCGAGTCCATCGATAAGTAGGAATAAGGAGATAGTATGCCGGCGCGGTTGAGGGAAAAGTACAAATCCGAAGTGGCTCCTGCCCTGATGAAGCAGTTCTCGTACAAGAGCTCCATGCAGGTGCCGAAACTCGAAAAGATCGTTATCAACGTAGGTCTGGGTGAGGCGATCCAGAACGCCAAACTGCTGGATTCGGTAGTGAGCGAGCTGCGTGACATTACCGGTCAGAGCGTTCTGGTGACCAGGGCCAAGAAGTCTGTAGCAACATTCAAGCTGCGTGTCGGCATGCCTATCGGCTGCATGGTTACCCTGAGACAGGACAAGATGTATGAGTTCTTCGACAGGCTGGTAAATGCCTCGCTGCCGCGAATCCGCGATTTCAAGGGTGTGTCGCCAAAGTCGTTTGACGGCAGAGGGAACTATTCTCTGGGCCTGAAGGAGCAGATCATCTTCCCGGAGATTGACTACGACAAGGTGGATGCGATACATGGGATGGATATCACCTTCGTGACGACGGCGAAGACCGATGAAGAGGGTAGAAGTCTTCTTAAGCTCATGGGAGTTCCTTTCAGGAGCTAATTTTCGAGGAGTAAGAGCAGTGGCCAAGACATCGTTGATTGTAAAGGCAAACAGGAAACCGAAGTTCGGAGTAAGGGCATACAACCGTTGTAAGGTTTGCGGACGGCCGCACGCCTATCTCCGCAAGTTCGAAATGTGTCGTATATGTTTCAGGAACAAGGCCCTGCGCGGTGAAATACCGGGCGTGACAAAGGCAAGCTGGTAGCGAATTAAAGAGGGAGAAGAGCACAACATGACCACCGATCCTATAGCCGATATGTTGACCCGCATTAGAAACGCGGGCTTGGGACGCATGGAGAAAGTAGACATACCGGCATCCAAACTCAAGCTGGAGATTGCCAGGATCCTCAAGGACGAGGGGTTTGTAAAGAACTTCCGAATCCTCAAGGACAGAAGGCAGAACATCATCCGCGTCTATCTTAATCTGGATGAGAAGGACCAGAGTGCCATCATGGGCCTCAAGAGAGTCAGCAGGCCCGGGCGCAGGGTGTATGTCGGCGCGGACGAAATCCCCCGCGTGATGGGTGGTCTTGGCGTCGTTATTCTTTCGACCCCCAAGGGGGTATTGACCGACAAACAGTCAAGAGCCGCCAGAGTCGGCGGCGAAATGCTCTGCTACGTTTGGTAGAGGCAAGAGGAGTTGCACTATGTCCAGGATCGGTAAAAAGGCTGTCGAAATCCCCTCGGGAGTCGAGGCCACAATTCAGGGAAGCACGATAAGCATCAAGGGGCCCAAGGGTACGATGCAGCGCTCGGTGAGCCCTCACATGAGCGTGACGAAGGAAGGGCAGCTAATAACGGTGACGCGGCCTTCCGATGCGAACCAGATGCGGGCTCTGCATGGCGTGACCCGTACGGTCATCGCCAACATGGTTACCGGCGTCACCAAGGGTTTTGAAAAAGGCCTTGAACTGGTGGGCGTAGGTTACAAAGCCCAGCTGCAGGGCAATGTTCTTGTCATGAGCCTTGGTTTCTCGCATCCTATTCATTTCCCGATTCCTGAGGGCGTATCCATCAAGCTGGATGGTCCTACGGCGATAAAGATTCATGGGATTGACAAGGCCCTTGTCGGCCAGGTTGCCGCTGATCTCCGCGATCTCAGGAAACCGGAGCCGTATAAAGGAAAAGGTGTCAAGTACGCCGGCGAGAAGGTCAGGCGTAAAGAAGGTAAAACCGGTAAATAGACTATCGTGGAGTAAGCGCACATGGCTGAGAAGAGAGCATTAGCGAGAGAGAGGCGACACCAGAGGGTGCGCAAGAAAGTGAGCGGCGGAAGTGAAAGGCCGCGCCTGAGTGTCTTCAGGAGCCTCAAATATATTTACGCACAGCTCATTGATGACAGCACCGGGCACACCCTGGTGAGCGCATCGAGTTTGGATGAGTCCCTCAAGGCGACCTTGAAGGGGGGCTGCAACATCGACGCGGCCAAGGCCGTTGGAAAGCTTCTCGGACAAAGAGCCCTTGACAAGAAGATCAACACCGCCGTGTTCGACCGGAGCGGTTATCTGTATCATGGAAAAATCAAGGCCCTCGCCGACGCGGCGCGTGAGGCTGGATTGCAGTTTTAAGACGGCGAGGAGGTTGAGTCTTGAAAAGAATTGAGTCCGAAGAGATGAATCTGAAAGACAAGGTTATCCATATCAACAGGGTGGCCAAGGTTGTGAAGGGCGGTAAACGCTTCAGCTTCAGTGCACTGGTTGTTGTCGGGGACGGCGAAGGCCATGTCGGTGTCGGCAAGGGTAAGGCGGCCGAGGTTCCCGAGGCGATCAAGAAGGCGGTGCAGAGCGCCAAGAAGAATATGGTTAAGGTCTCTCTCAAGGGGACGACCATACCGCACGAAATTCTGGGTCACTTCGGTGCGGGCAGGGTATTTCTCAGGCCTGCTACCGAGGGTACCGGCCTCATCGCGGGCGGTGCGGTCCGTGCTGTTCTCGAAGTGGTCGGCGTACAGAACATCCTGAGCAAGTGCATAGGGACCAACAATCCGCATAACGTCGTCAAGGCGACGCTCGATGGATTGACCCGCCTGCGTAGTGTTGAAGATATCAAGCGCCTGAGACACAAAGAGGCGGAAGAAACCGCCGTCGCGGCGTAGAACGGAAGGTGACAAATGGCAGCTAGTCTGAAAATTACCCTTGTAAAGAGTGTTATCGGTTGCTCCGATAGGCAGCAGCGCGTGGTGCGCGGCCTTGGCCTTGGAAAGACCAACAGCGCCGTCACCAGGACTGCGACACCGGAGATACTCGGAATGATCAACAAGATCAGTCACCTGGTGAAGGTCGAAGAGTCGAAATAGTATTCCCTGAGGCGTGTGAGGAAAGGTACCATGAAACTGGATGAATTAAGGCCCCCCAAGGGAGCGAAGAAAAAGAAGAAACGCGTAGGGTGCGGAGTCGGTTCCGGACACGGAAAGACCTCGTGTAAGGGGCACAAGGGCCAGAAAGCCCGGTCCGGTGGCGGCAAGCAACCGGGATTCGAGGGCGGCCAGATGCCTCTGGCGAGAAGGTTGCCGAAGCGGGGCTTTAACAACAAGATATTCAGCGTGCGCTATGCCGAGGTCAACCTCAGGGACATTGCGCGTTTGACCGATGTGACCGAGATCAATCCGGAAGTTCTCGTTGAGAAGGGTCTTGTCAAGAAGCTGTACTCCGGCATCAAGATTCTGGGGCACGGCGAGATCACCGGCAAGTTGAACATACAGGCGCACAAGTTCACCGCAGGCGCTCTGAAAAAGATTGAGGCCGCTGGCGGCAAGGCAGAGGTTATCAACTAGTGCAGTTCTTTGACAAGCTTCAGACTATTTTCAGTATTCCGGAGCTCAAGAACCGCATTCTCTACGCCTTGGCAATGCTCGCCGTCTATCGTGTGGGCAGCCATATCCCGACGCCCGGCATAAACGGAGAAGAGCTCAGCAAGTTCCTGCATGAGGCCGGCGGAGCCCTGATGGGCTTCTTCGATATGTTTTCCGGCGGTTCCCTCTCCCGGTTGACCATATTTGCGCTTGGTATCATGCCGTATATCAGCGCATCGATTATCCTGCAGCTGCTTACCGTTGTCGTGCCGCACCTGGCCCAGCTCAATAAAGAGGGTGAGCGCGGTCGAAAGAAGGTTACCCAGTATACCCGTTACTTGACGGTCGGCATAAGCCTGATCCAGTCGTTTGGTATAGCCATAGGCCTGGAAGGCATGAATGGCGGCGTGTTTGTACAGTCGCCGGGCTGGGCATTCCGGCTCATGACCATAATCACGCTGACTGCCGGAACTGCCTTTGTCATGTGGCTGGGCGAACAGATTACCGAGCGCGGCATAGGCAATGGTATTTCGCTCATCATTTTCGCCGGTATCGTAGCGGAACTGCCCAATGCCATTGTCAGCACAGCCCAGCTGGTTCAGGCAGGGGAACTCAATCTCTTCCTGCTTATACTCCTGACAATAGTGATGGTAGCCATTGTCGCAGCCATTATCTATATAGAGCGAGGACAACGAAGGATCCCGATACAGTATGCCAAAAAGGCGACCGGCCTGAAGACATACGGCGGCCAGAGCACGCATCTGCCGTTGAAGATGAACACGTCGGGCGTTATCCCGCCTATATTTGCGTCGTCGATTATCATGCTTCCGGCGACCATTGCCGGGTTTGCCACGACACCGTGGGTGCAGGATATTGCCATACATCTTGCACCGGGGACTTTACTTTATACCCTGCTTTATGTTTTAATGATTATCTTTTTCTGCTACTTCTACACGGCGGTTGTATTCAACCCGGTGGATGTGGCCGATAACCTGCGGAAATATGGCGGTTTTATACCCGGAGTTCGCCCCGGAAAGAAGACGTCAGACTATATTTATTTCGTGCTTTCGCGGATCACGTTCGGCGGTGCGCTCTATCTTGCGCTGGTCTGCGTGATCCCGGAGGTGCTCATCATGTGGCTGAATGTCCCCTTCTATTTCGGTGGGACATCGCTGCTGATTGTTGTTGGCGTAGGTCTCGATACGGTCAGCCAGATTGAATCGCATATGTTGAGCCGGCATTATGAAGGTTTCATGAAGAAGGGTCGGCTTAAAGGAAGGCGGGACTTCTAGAAATGAGACTGATATTCCTCGGCCCTCCTGGCGCGGGTAAGGGTACTCAATCGCAGATGCTTTCGGAGTCGCTGGGAATCCCGCAGGTTTCAACCGGTGATATGTTGAGGCAGGCGGTGGCACAGAGGACTCAGCTGGGAGAAGTCGCCCGCGGATACATGGAGAGCGGCGGACTGGTTCCTGATGACATCATCGTCGGGATCGTATCCGAAAGGCTGAAAAAAAACGACTGCGTCAAGGGGTATATTCTCGACGGTTTCCCGCGGACGGTAGTTCAGGCGGAAAAGCTGGACGAGGCGCTAAACGGCTCCGGTGAGCGGCTCGACTCGGTTATCAATATCGTCATCCGCGAGGATGAGCTGGTCCAGCGGTTAAGTGGCAGACGAGTTTGCGGGTCGTGCCAGAGGGCGTACCACATCACTACCAGCCCCCCGGCGAAGGAAGGAATTTGCGACGCCTGCGGTGGGCAGCTGGTGACAAGGGCCGACGATGAGGTCGGCACGGTCCGGAAGCGGCTGGAAGTGTATCGGAATCAGACGTCTCCGCTGATACAGTTCTATGCGGGAAAATCCCTGCTGCGGGATGTAGAGGGTGTCGGCGAGATCCGCGAGGTCTTCTCAAGGATCAACACAGCGATTGCAGGGAAGTGATAACCCTTAAGTCCCGGTACGAAGTCGAAAAAATCCGCTTCTCATGCGGAATCGTCGCAGAGGTGCTGAATCACCTGGGCGAAGTTGTTGCTCCGGGGGCTACGACGCTTGATCTGGAAAAGATCGCGGAAGAGCTGATCCGGAAGAAGAAAGTCAAGCCGGCATTTAAGGGCTATCATGGCTATCCCTGCTGCCTGTGTACATCGATCAATGAGGAAGTCGTCCACGGCATACCGAGCTCCAAGCGGGTGCTGAAGAGCGGCGATATCGTAGGGGTCGATGTGGGGGTCATCCACGACGGGTACTATGGCGATGCGGCAAAGACTTTCGCCGTAGGGGTCGTCAGCCCCGAAGTGCAAATGCTGCTTACGGTGACCGAAGAATCGCTCTATAAGGGCATTGAGCAGGCGGTCGACGGCAACAGGCTCTCGGATATTTCGCACGCGATTCAGCGGCACGCCGAGGCGGCCGGGTATTCGGCGGTTCGCGATTTTGTCGGACACGGTATCGGCAGAATGCTGCATGAAGAGCCACAGGTACCGAATTACGGACCGCCCGGTAAGGGTCCGAAACTCAAGTCGGGGATGGTGCTGGCGCTGGAGCCGATGATCAATCAGGGTCGCTACGAGGTAGAGGTCCTGGAAGACGGCTGGACGGCGGTAACGGCTGACAGAAAGCTGTCAGCCCACTTTGAACATACTATTGTGGTTACGGAAGACGGCCCGGTAATACTTTCCCGGCTGGACGACCGACAGGGACAAGGAACACTACAGAAGGATCTATGAGTAAAGAAGACAGTATAGAGGTGCAGGGAACCATCCTTGAGGCATTGCCCAATGCAATGTTCCGGGTAGAGTTGGAAAACGGGCATAAAATTCTTGCCCATATATCAGGCAAGATGAGGATGAACTTCATCAAGATACTGCCCAGCGACAAGGTTACGGTGGAGCTTTCGCCCTATGACCTTACCCGCGGCAGGATTACATACAGATTTAAATAGTCTGGCAGGTTCAAATAGTCTGGAAGGAGAAAGGCAATGAAAGTACGATCTTCAATAAAGGCACAATGTGCCAAGTGCAAGGTCATCAAACGCAAGGGGGTTTTAAGAGTCATTTGCGAAAACCCTCGTCACAAGCAAAAACAAGGGTAGCCGCGAAGGAGGAACCGCTTTGGCACGTATAGCCGGTGTAGACTTACCGAGAGAGAAAAGAGTAGAAATCGGACTGACCTATATCTTCGGAATAGGCAGGACATCCGCCAGCCAGATTTTGAGCAAGGCCGGCGTCGACCCGTCAACCAGGGTCAAGAACCTGGCTGATGCCGAGGTGAACCGCATCAGGGAGATCATTGACCAGTCGTATCAGGTGGAAGGCGACCAGCGGCGTGAAGTGACGCTCAGCATCAAGAGGTTGATGGATATCGGCTGCTACAGGGGATTGCGTCATCGTCGCGGACTCCCGGCCCGCGGCCAGAGGACGAAGACCAACGCAAGGACCCGCAAGGGGCCGCGCAGGATGGTCACCAAGAAGAAATAGCGCGATAGGGCAGATCAGGAGGCAGAATGGCATCCCCGAAGAAGAAGACGACAGTTAAAAGCAAAGAGAAGAAGAACATATCGACCGGCGTGGTGCACGTCCAGGCGACGTTCAACAACACCATCATTACCATATCGGATGTAAGCGGCAACGTTATATCCTGGTCAACCTCCGGCAGCCAGGGGTTCAAGGGCTCCAGAAAGGGTACACCGTTTGCGGCGCAGATGGCGGCGGAAGTTGCCGGCAAGAAAGCCATGGAGCACGGGTTGAAGCAGGTTGAGGTGTACGTAAAGGGACCGGGCTCCGGAAGAGAGTCGGCGATCCGTTCCCTGCAGGCGGTCGGATTGAATATCACCGCCATCAAGGATGTGACCCCGATCCCGCACAACGGCTGTAGGCCGCCCAAGCGGCGCAGGGTATAGCGCTCGGAAAAGATCTAAGGAAAACATATCACCGTAGGAGGATAAGTTGGCGAAGTATACAGGGCCAGTGTGCCGGCTATGCAGAAGAGAGAACATGAAGCTGTTCCTTAAGGGGGACCGGTGTTTCAAGGACAAGTGTTCCTTTGAAAGGCGCGGGAGCGGACCGGGACAACATGGTCAGGCGAGGACGAAACTTTCCGAATACGGTATCCAGCTCAGGGAAAAGCAGAAGATCCGCAGGATCTACGGCGTGCTCGAGCGGCAGTTCCGTGGTTATTTTGCCGACGCTACCCGCAGCAAGGGCATGACGGGCGAGAGGCTCTTGCAGTTCCTCGAGAGGCGGCTCGACAACACCATCTATCGGCTCGGCTTTTCGGGTTCGAGGGCGGAGGCCCGGCAGCTTGTCAACCACGGCCATGTAATGGTCAACAACCGCAAGGTCAACATCCCGTCCTATATCCTCAGGGCCGGCGATGTTATCCAGCTGCGGGAGGGGATCAGAAACAATGCGCGGGTTCAGGAGTGCGTTGCCGCCATCGACAGGAAGGGCGTACCGGCCTGGCTGGAGGTCGACAAGACCAACTACCAGGGTCGCCTTCAGTACATCCCGACCAGAGATGAGATAGGGCTTGAAGTAAGCGAAAATCTCGTGGTCGAGCTTTATTCGAAGTAACGGACGGATTAGTCCATTTCCATATATTCTCCAGCATCCGCGGAGGGACAGAATATGAAGATTAAAGGTTTCCAGATGCCCAAACGACTCGAGTGCGAGTCGGAAACCCTTTCAAACAGTTACGGAAAGTTTCATGCGGAGCCGTTTGAGCGTGGTTTCGGGACAACTCTGGGCAATGCGCTGCGTCGCGTTCTGCTTTCATCCCTTGAAGGGGCAAGTGCGACCGCCATCAGGATCGAAGGGGTTCTGCATGAGTTCTCGGCCATATCCGGCGTGGTGGAGGATGTTACCGACATCATCCTTAACGTCAAAGGCCTCAGGTTCAAGATGCATGCTGAAGGCTCCAAAACGCTGCGTATCAAGGCGCAGGGCGCCAAGACGATTACCGGCAAGGATATCCAGTGCCCGGCGGATGTCGAGGTGTTGAGCCCCGACCACCATATCGCCACCCTGGACAAGGAAGGTTCCCTCGATATGGAGATTACCATTCGCTCCGGCAGGGGGTATGTGCAGGCGGACAGGAATAAGGAGGCCGATCAGCCCATCGGCGTGATACCGATTGACTCCATATTCTCTCCGATCAAGCGCGTGAACTTCTGGGTAGAAAACGCCCGCGTAGGCCAGGATACCGATTATGACAAGCTGAATCTGGAGATCTGGACCGACGGGAGCATCAGTCCCGAAGCTGCGGTAAGCTATGCCGCCAAGGTACTGAAGGACCACCTGAGCATCTTTGGCGGTCAAGAAGAGCCGGCCGTGGCGGTTGAGTCTGCTCCGCGCGCCGATTATGAGGACAACATCAGCGAGTATCTCACCAAGTCGATCGACGAGCTGGAGCTGTCGGTCCGTTCGCACAACTGCCTCAAGAACATTGGCGTCAGGACCATCGGCGACCTGGTGCAGAAGAGTGAGGCGGAGATGCTCAAGACCAAGAATTTCGGTCGGAAGTCCCTCAACGAGATAAAGGAAGTCTTGCTTGAGGAGATGGGGCTGACTCTGGGGATGAAGATAGATTGGCCGCCCAAAGCCGGCGCGAATGTCGAAGAATAGTATATAAAGGAAGGTAGGAGACTATGCGGCACAGGAAAGGCGGAAGGATGTTCGGCCGGAATACGGGGCAGCGCAAGGCCCTGTTGAAGAACCTGGTAACATCTTTTCTTGAAGCGGAGAGAATAGAGACAACTGAGGCCAAGGCCAAGGAAGTGCGCAGCCTTGCCGAGAAAATGATCACCCTGGGCAAGAGGGGTGACCTCCATGCCCGGAGACAGGCGCTGGCATTCCTGACGAAGGAAAGCGTAGTGTCCAAGGTTTTCGGTGATCTGGCCCCCCGTTCGGCCAACAGGCCCGGAGGCTATACGCGCATCATCAAGACCCGGCAGCGGATAGGCGATGCGGCTCACATGGTGCTTCTGGAGCTGGTTGACGCTGCTGCGGCCCCGGCTGCCGCGACTCCCGCCGAGGAGGCAAAGCCGGAGAAGACGCCGAAGGCGACTAAGGCTGCCAAGGCGGCAAAGGAGCCGAAGGCGGTGAAAGAACCCAAGGCTGCAAAAGAGGCTAAGGCAGCCAAGGAGCCAAAGGCGGCAAAAGAGCCCAAGGCAACCAAGGCCAAAAAGGCCAAGGCCGATTCGGCTGAGAGCGCCGCGTAACGGCGAGCACATATACTGGAGGCAAGGGAGACAATCCCTTGCCTCTTTTGTTTTTTTGTCCGTTAACGGTAAAGATAAC
>Ga0224505_10001561_pt1 | contig 14228 bp, 10 predicted proteins | sample SF_Jan12_sed_USG_FD_169102 | JGI IMG/M metagenome (GOLD analysis project Ga0224505, IMG submission 169102) | Sediment microbial communities from San Francisco Bay, California, United States - SF_Jan12_sed_USGS_4_1 | ecosystem: Environmental > Aquatic > Marine > Sediment | place: USA: California... | reverse complement strand
TTTCGGCCAGACGCCCTTGAGGCGTTCCAGCAGCTCCGAATCATCCTTGAGCCGCGTCTCTTTGTCGCGTTTCTCCTTCTCGAGTCCCGCAAGGCTGGCCCTGGCCTCTTCCAGCTCACGAGCGCACTGGTTGTAGGGGCCCTTCACCATTTCCACCATGCCGGGAATCTTCGCCTTCTCTTTCTTTAGCTGGTGCACCCTGATGTCAATCTTCTGCAGACTGACCAGCAGCTTCAACTGTTCTTTCACTTACAGCACCTCCTCACTCGGTCGTCATCCCCGGAAACAAAAAATGCACCGCTGGTGGGTGCATTTTTTGTAGTTCAAGATTTAATGTATTCTCGACACATCATTTACCTTCTGCCTCAAGAGTGGTGGGCCCACCAGGATTCGAACCTGGGACCAACCGGTTATGAGCCGGTAGCTCTACCAACTGAGCTATGGGCCCCGAGAGGCTCGTTACATTGCGCGTGCGGTGTCGAAACATAACCTGATGGGTCGCTTTCTGTCAAGCTAAAAGGTCTCGACAAAGCTCTTCAGCCTCTTGCTCCGGCTGGGGTGCCGCAGCTTCCGGATGGCCTTCGCCTCGATCTGGCGGATACGCTCACGGGTGACGTCAAACTCCTGCCCAACCTCTTCGAGAGTGTGGTCGGAAGCCTCGCCGATACCGAAACGCATCCTCAGCACCTTCTCCTCCCTCGGCGTGAGGGTCGAAAGGACGCGCTTGATCTGCTCCTGCAGATCGGTTTTTATCGCCCGTTCGAGGGGCGAGAGCGCCTTCTTGTCCTCGATGAAGTCTCCAAGATGGCTGTCTTCCTCTTCACCAATGGGCGTCTCAAGGGAGATCGGCTCCTTGGCAATATTGAGCACCTTCCGCACCTTGTCCAGCGGCAGCCCCATGGCGTTGGCGATCTCCGCCGGCGTAGGTTCGCGCCCCAGATCCTGGAGAAGTACTCTCGAGGTCCTCACCAGCTTGTTGATGGTCTCGATCATATGCACCGGGATACGGATCGTCCTCGCCTGGTCGGCAATAGCACGAGTAATGGCCTGACGGATCCACCAGGTGGCGTAGGTAGAGAACTTGTAGCCACGGCGGTATTCGAACTTGTCCACCGCCTTCATCAGGCCGATGTTGCCTTCCTGGATAAGATCGAGAAACTGAAGTCCGCGGTTCGTATACTTCTTGGCGATGGAGACCACCAGGCGGAGATTTGCTTCCACCAGCTCGCTCTTCGCCAGCTTGGTCATCAGTTCACCGGCATTGAGGCCGGCAACCGCGCCCCGCAGGTCGACAGCGGAGACCGATGCCTCTGCCTCGACCCTCTTGATCTTCTTCTGAGCGTTACGGTACGGAAGCTCTATCTCTTCCACATCCTTCTTGGCGATCTTGGCCTTCTTCAGTTCCTTTGCCGTTACCTTGCCAGCATGAAAATTCTCAAAGAAGGCATCCAGGTTCTTCACTTCCATATTGAGGCGCACGGCGGTTTCATGAATCTCCTGATCCGCCCGGTCGACCATTTCGAGCAACCCGCGCAATTTCACGGCAATCCGCTCCACCTGCTTGGGGTTGAGCCGCAGGTCCTGGACCTTCTCGGCCAGCTCCTGCTTGATCTTTTCTACCCGCGTGACCGCCTTCTTCCTCGCTGTCGCGGACAACGGCTTGGGCGTCAAACCGGCCAGCCCTGCCAGCAGCGGCTCGATCTCGTTCATCATCTCCTCGATCTCGTCGATGATGCCTATGGCCTTCTCTTTGAGCGCAGCCTCGTTCACCCCGGAGCCTTCTTCCTCAAACTCCTCGTCAAAGGCTACCACTACCTCACGGATACTGATCTTTTCCTTCTTCAGACGCTCACCGAGAGACACGATCTCCCGGACGGTAAGCGGCATATAGGAGATAGCCTTGGCAACCTCCCGCTCTCCGTCCTCGATCCGCTTGGCGATCTCCACCTCTCCCTCACGGGAAAGCAGGGAGACCGTACCCATCTCCTTGAGATAGAGGCGGACAGGGTCGTCGGTCTTGCCCACGGCGCCCGGCGTAAGGTCGATCTCCTCCGCCTCTTCCGTGAACTTGAACTCCTCTTCCCGTTCCCCCTCCTCGGCCTCTTCTTCAAGCTCGGGGACGATCTCTTCAAAAGCGCGCTGGAGGCGGGCTTCCGGAGACACGTCCAGAATCTCGATTTCCTCCTCGCCGAAGGCCATCATGATGTCATCGATCTGGTCGGCTGATACGATATCGGCTGGCAGCAGATCGTTGAGCTCGTCGTAGGTGATAAACCCACGGTTCTTGCCCATTGAGATCAACCGCTTAACCTCATCCATCCTCTCATCATTCATCAAAATCAGCTCCTTGTTTCGTTGTGCCAAAAATAGAGTGCCGCTTTTCGGATTATACCTTAAACCGACAGGCAGCGCCAAACCTCTCTCTCCTATCTTTCTTCAGCCTTTCATACCTCTTTGAACCTCCTTCTGCAAGCGGGCCAATGAATTCCATGTCTCCAAATCCCCATCCGTCTCCGCCCTCCGCATGTCGTCGGCAATCTTCGCCAACTCGCGCTTCATGGCGTCATTTCTTATCCTTCGAAGCGAGTCCGCCACCGTCTGCTCCGTGTCCTCGATGCCGAAATCCCCCGCGGCCAGCTGGGTAAGGCGGCGGTTCACGTCCTCGCCGTTCTCCGGCCGGATGAGGGTAGCCACACTCTCCACCCCCGACTCGTCGGCCATCAGTGTCACGATCCTCGACAGCACCGGGTCGCTGAAATCGGCGCCGCCGACCTCGGAAAGCACCCTCCGCCGGACATTTCCATCCCCCAGCATGAGATGCACCAGCATCTCCTCCGCCCTTGGAGACGGTGCGGGGGCCGTTTTTATTCGTTCCCGGCGAATCTCGACGGGTTCACCGCTCCTTACCTTGCGGTGAAGCTCCTCTTTCAGAAGCGCTTCTTCAACGCCCGTTTCCGAGGCAATACGCTTCAAAAGCTCGGCCCGTTCAATGCCGCCCGGGACCTTGGCCACCAGCTGGAGGGCTTTTTCCACCGCTGCCAGACGGTCATCTTCCGAGCCCGTCATCCCCTCTTTCAGAATCTCGCCGAGGCGGTAATCAATGAGCCTCACCGACTTCTTCAGCAGCCCCGTCAGCCCCTGTGCCCCCTCCCTGCGGAGGAAGGTGTCGGGGTCGTCCCCCTGCGGCAGCACCACAATATTGGCCCGGATGCCACTGTCTATGAACAGCCCCAGCGACCGCGTCATGGCCGAAAGCCCTGCCTGGTCCGCATCGTAGATGAAGGCAACCTTCTTGCCAAAACGGCCAAGGAGCTTCAGTTGGGCCGGAGTCAGGGCCGTTCCCAACGTCGCCACGGCATTTTCGATACCGTGCTGGTGGCACATGATGGCGTCCATGTACCCTTCCACCAGCAGTGCATACCCTTGTTTCCTGACCGGCTCTTTCGCCAGGTTCAGTGCATAGAGGTTGTCGCCTTTTATGTAGACCGGCGTCTCCGGCGAGTTCAGATACTTGGGCTGCTCGTCGCCCTCCAGCACCCGTCCGCCGAAGGCGATCACCTTGCCCCCCACATTCCGTATGGGGAAGATCAGTCGCCCCCTGAACCGGTCGTAGTGCCCGTCCTTCTTCACTATCGCCAGCCCGGCCCGCTCAACCTGCCGGGGGGTGAACCCTTTTGAGCCCAGGTGTTTCAGCAGTCCGTCCCATGAGGGTAGCGAATAGCCCAGCATGAACCTCTCCACCACCGACTGGTCGACCTGGCGTTTCTTCAGGTACACCCGGGCTGTCTCGGCCCTGGGGTCTTCCCGGAGGAGCCGCTGGAAATACTCGGCCGCCTCGGCATTCACCCTGAAGAGCTGTTCCCTTTCCTCCCCTTCCTGGGCACTCTGCCGGGACCGCCGCTCGTCGGGGATCTCGATACCCGCCTTTGCCGCCAGTTCCCGCACCGCCTCGGGGAAGGTCACCCCTTCGTGGCGGACGATAAAGTTGAAGATATCGCCGCCGACGCCGCATCCGAAGCAATGGTATATCTGCCGCGCCGGGTTCACCGAAAAGGACGGTGACTTCTCGTCGTGAAAGGGGCAGAGCCCCTTGAAATTCTGGCCGGCCCGCTTGAGGGGCAGATAGCCTGAAATAAAGTCCACAATGTCGAAGGACTCGCGGACCCGGTCAATGATCTCATCGGGAATAAATCCGCTCGTCATCTGCTGCTCCAACCCCCGGACGCCACTATCGCAGGCTCACCACCGTCACCCCTGCCCCGCCCTCAGGCTGCTCTCCGGGTCGGAAATCGGCGACGTGCACATGCCCCTTGAGAAATGAGGCCACGGCATCTTTCAGAGCGCCGGTACCAATACCATGTACCACCGTTACGCTATGAAGGCCGTCAAGGGACGACTGGTCAAGAAACTTGTCCAGAAGGCTAAGGGCCTCGTCAACCCGGCGCCCCAGGAGGTCCAGCCTCGACGATGCCTCTTCCGTCAGGCGGGAGACCACAGGGCTGATCCGCGATTTATGCATGTCTTGTGCCGCGGATGGCTCCAGATCGGCCACCGGTACCCGTGCCTTGAGGGTCCCGATGAGCACTTCCGCCGTATCTCCCGTAACATACGCGACGCGCCCCACCTGTCCGAAGGGGATTACTTTAACCCAGTCCTCCGGAGATGGCCTGTAATTCGTTGTTCCCCTTGGCACAGGCTGTGCCTGTGGGCACAACTCCTCGATCTCCGACGCCTCATGCTTTAGGGTGCTTACAGCAGTAAGGGTCTCTGATTCACGCTCCGCTTCAGCGACCTTCTCTGCAGCCTTCTCAGCCTCCTTGAGGAGCTTTCGCGCCCGATCAAGCAGCGTCCTGGTCTCTTTTCCGGCTGACTCCCTGCTCCGTCGAGCCTCTTCCCGGGCCGCGGCCTTCAGCTCATCAGCCGTGCGAAGCGCCTCTTCTGCGGCATTTTTTGCCTCTTCGGCCCGGCGGTTTTTGTCTTCCAGCTCCGCCTTCCCGGCAGTCAGTTCCCCGATCAACTGGTCCAGACGCGCCACCCGGCCGTCTTTAAGCCCCTTTGCCCTTTCGATCAGATCCTGGGGCAGCCTCATCTCCTCGGCCACCTGCAGCGGATTACTCAGGCCGGTTTCGCCGATAACCAGCCGGTAGGCCGGTTTCTTTGTCCCGGCATCGAAGGCCATGGAGGCGTTGAGCATCCCCGGCGTCTTCGCGGCCGTTTCCTTGAGGAATCCCAGGTGCGTCGTCACAATGCTCAGGGCGCCGCTTTCCTGAAGGCGTTCCAGTATCGCCGCGGCAAGGGCTCCGCCCTCTTCAGGGTCGGTACCCGCACCCATCTCGTCGATAAGTACCAGCGTCCCCCGTCGGGCCTCGGCCAGAAACTGCCCCATGCGCTTAATGTGGGCAGAGTAGGTCGACAGCGCCGCCTCAATACTCTGTTCATCCCCAATGTCCGCGTAGATGCTGCTGAACAGGGGAACCCTGCTGTCAGGGCTCACCGGCACGGGTATGCCCGTGCGAAGCATGAGCACCACCAGCCCTACTGTCTTCAATGCCACCGTCTTGCCACCGGCATTGGGGCCGGTAATCAGGAGGACGGAAACCTCTTCGTCAAGCCTCAGATCAAGCGGGACGACGCTCCCCGACTCCCCCTTTCGGGCATGCAGCAAAAGTGGATGCCGCGCCGCCAGAAGCTCCAGGGAACCCGACTCGGCCAGCCGGGGCACCGATCCCCCGGTAGCAGCAGCAAACCTGCCGATGGCGGCAAGGGCGTCCACCTCCGCCACCATGCAAAAGAGGGTCTCGATATTATCGGCAATACCCCCTATTTCGTGAGTAAAACGCCCGAGAATGCGCTCGACTTCGGCCTTTTCGTCGGCCGAGAGGATAGCAAGGCGGTTGTTGTCGTGAACGACCTCCAGTGGCTCGACAAAGAAGGTAGCCCCCGATGCCGACCGGTCGTGCACAATCCCTTTCATATGGGGGTCGGCGCCCGACTTCAACGGGATTACGTAGCGCCCGGACCGTTGGGTCACCAGCTCTTCCTGGACCCCTGTCCGGTAAGTGGCGTCATGCACAAGGGACTCGAGCCGGCTGACAATCTGTCGCCGCGCCGCAGCCCCTTCCCGCCGTATCTCCGCCAGGCGGCTGCTGGCTTCATCGAGAAGGTTGCCGCCACCGTCAAAGGAACGGGATATCCGTTTCTCAAGGTCGATGAATGAAACCAGCGGTTCAACATCGGAAGCCAGATGCGGGGCCGATGCATTACGGTCGGCCAGGTAGTTCCTCACCAGCCGCCCTGTACGCAATACCTTCCCGATCTTCAGGATTTCGTGGCCGGCAAGGACTGAGCCCTGTTTTTCCGCCAGAGAGAGGAGAGGGAGCACGTCGGGGAGGCTCTCCAGCGGCGGCCCCCCGTCAGACTCAATCAGGGTGCGCATCTCCCCGGCCCTGTCCAGCCGGCCGACGACATCCGGCAACAATGCCAGGGGGCTCAGCTTCTCAATAACCTGCCTGCCGGGCTCGGAAACCGCACTCTCCCCGAGAATCTCCTTAAGCCGGGCATACCCGAGCACGGTCAGGGTATGCCTGTCGACACACATCTCCCGACCATCCCCTATCTTCCCGCCGCCTTCGGCACAAATGTTCAATGGAGGGTCGCTTCCTGCTGGCCGAGAGACGGCAAAAGGGGCTCACATCGCCCATGGCGGCGCAAGCCCCTTTCACGCTCTATTTCCCTTACCAACCCGCTAACCGAGAACTTTTTTGACAATATCGCTGACCAGTTTTCCGTCGGCCCGTCCCGCAATCCTGGGTTTTATCGCCTTCATGACGGCGCCCATGTCCTTTGGACCCGACGCACCGACTTCGCTTATGGTCTCCCGCACCTTTGCTTCGATCTCCTCGGGAGAAAGGGGCTCGGGGAGAAAGGACTGGAGAACACCCAGCTCCTGGGTTTCCTGATCGGCCAGGTCCTGCCTCCCGCCCTTTTCGAACTGGGCTATCGACTCCTTCCGCTGCTTGCACAGCGTCATAAGGAGATCAATAACCTCGCCGTCTTCCAGGGGATGGCCGCGATCTATTTCCGTGTTTTTGACCGACGCCTTGACCATGCGGAGGGTCGACACACGGACCTTGTCCCCACCCTTCATGGCCGATTTCAGCTCTTCGTCAAACCGTTCACTCAGTGTCGACATTACAGCGCAGCCCTCTTTGCGGCCCTCTTCCTTGCGGCCAGCGTCTTGCGTTTCTTCTTTATACTGGGCTTCTCGTAGCATTCACGCTTTGCCACTTCCGAGATAACCCCCTCTTTCTCACACTGCTTTTTAAATCTTCTGATTGCGCTTTCGAATGATTCGTTCTCTTTCACCCTTATTACCGGTGACATTCACTACTTCCCTCCCCTCGCAAGACACAGGCCGGAACTTCGCCCTGTCTATCCAGATATAAACTCCACAGTTGATTACTGACTGATTATCGAAAGAAACCGAAAAGGCGCACCTCTGCCAGAAAGAAATCGTAAATTTATCAAGAGATTATCGATTAGTCAAGCTTTTTATAGAGAGCCGGGAAGGCCGCATAAAATGCGGGACGAGAGGAGATGCCAGCGCAAATACCGCACCAGACGCCGCGAGCCAGATGCCGATAGAAGGATACCGGCGCTTAGCGTGCCGGTATGGGAACACTCTTGAGGATATACTTGAGGTCTTCGTCGTCGAAGGTGAAGCCGGCGCCGACAAAGATATTGTCGCGATCTGAATTGAGCGGGTTGTCATACCCCGCGCTTATGAAGAAATTACGGAAGAAGTTATACTGGGCGGTGGCCTTCAGATGGGCATTCTTGTTGCCTCTGTCCTTAAAGTTGTCGTTCATGTCAAAGGCCTCGGCGCTCAGCTTGAGCTTGTCGTTAAACATGTAGTAGTCGAGTCCGACACCGCCACTTGACTCGATAAGGCCGGCCCTGAGAGCGATGTTGTTGTCAAACCTCTTGACGAACTGGGCCGAGAATTTTACCTGTTCCCGATAGGTCACTTCCTGACTGTAGGTATTCACACCGTTGACCGTGACCATGCTGTCCTTGACCTTCCGCTTGCCGCGCGGGTCGCTGACGATCTCGAAGAGGTAGTACTTGTCGTCTTTCGGCTTGAGCTCCAGCGAGAAGTAGCTCTTCCAGTCGGAATCGTGGGTCAGGTACTCGGAGCGGAAGCCGACGATGGTCTTGAAGGCCTCTTGCTTCTTGATGAAGTTGTCGATCCCTTCGGCCGCCGAAGCGATGCTGTTATACGCCTTGTCGTCGGTAAAGAGCTTGCCCATGGTCCCTTCGCCGCGTTCCACCTTCTGGGCGAGGCGGTTGATGGAGTCGATGGCATCCTGAGCCTTGGCCGCTGCTCCTTTGATATTCTCGAGGCTGTCTTTCACGTTGGCCTTGTTGTCGCTGATGAGCATATCGAGGTTCTGCGAAAGGGTACTGAGGCTCTTGACCAGCTGCGGCCCGTCCGCCTTGAGGGCCTTCGAAAACTCCTCGACGTTGGCAAGGGTGTTGGTAAACGGGGCCCGGTTATCCCGCACCGTTTCGTTGAGACTTGCGGTAAGCTGGTCCAGATTGGTCATGGTCCGGCTGAACTTGTCATCGTTGTTGGCAACCAGATGGTTGAGATTGGCGGTAAGTTCGCGGATGTTCGCGAGGGTCTCCTTGAGCGATTCCTCCCCTTCCTGGGTACCGAAAGAATTTTTAAGAGAATTGCTGACCGCCTTGATATCTTCCGCCACCGACGAGAACTGGTTGATCAGTTTGTCGAGGTCGGCTACGGCCTCAGTCTGTTCCACCTCATCGCCATCCTTGAGGTATGCCGCGGTCATGGGGCCCGGCGTCAGCTCCATATATTTGTCACCCAGCAGGCCCGTGGCCTTCAGTCCAACCCTGGCACCGGAGCGTATCTGCACATCAGGATTGATCCTGAGGGTTATCCTCGCCCGGCCGTCGGTGAGAGATATCTTTTCGACCTTACCCACCTCGACGCCGGCGATCTTTACCGGGGCCTTTTCCTCAAGCCCCGCCACCGAATCCAGAGTGGCAAAGAGGCGATACCCGGTCTCGCCGCCCAGCTGAAGGCCGCTCACGGTAAAGGTCATATAGGTGAGGATTATCACCCCCAGAAGAACAAACAGTCCGACTTTTGCCTCAGAACTGATCTTGAGCATCTCTCGTCTCTTTCCCGTCCTTATCTGCTTTCATGCCGTTTTCTGCAAAACGGCACCCACTCTAGCACGTCACTACCTTTTCGGCAACTGCTTAGGCAGGTATTAACCAGCGGGACCAGCCTCGTCAAGCCGCTACAAGAGTGTTCCCCGCCGTGATCGGCCCTTCTGCGCTGCCGGTAATGAACTGCCTGACTATGGGATTATCCGTCGCCTTTATCTCACCCGGCGTTCCCACTTCGATTATCTTCCCCTTGTACAGCATGGCAAGCCGGTCGGCGATCTTGTAGGCGCTTACCATGTCATGGGTAATGGCCACCGATGTCACCTTCAGCTCCTCCCGCAGCATGATGATCAGCTCGTTGATGACATCCGCCATGATCGGGTCAAGGCCTGTTGTCGGCTCATCGTAGAGGATGATCTGCGGCTCCATGGCAATAGCCCTGGCCAGGCCCACCCTCTTCTTCATGCCGCCGGAGAGGTCGGCGGGCATCATGTCTTCCACGCCCACCATCCCCACCATTTTCAACTTCTGGGACGCGATATCCCTGATCTCCGACTTCTTTTTCTTCGTATGCTGCATGAGGCCGAAACCTACATTCTCCCAGACCGTCATTGAGTCAAAGAGCGCTGCGCCCTGAAAGAGCATCCCGAACTTCTGTCGCAACCTGTTGAGCCCCTCTTCATCCAGATGGCTCACATCGTCGCCGTCGACAAATACCTGGCCCCTGTCAGGGGCGAGAAGGCCGATAATATGTTTGAGCAGAACACTCTTGCCCGTACCGCTGCCGCCGATGACCACCATGCTTTCGCCGCGGGCCACGTTAAGGTTCAGCCCGTGCAACACCTGGTTGTTGCCAAAAGACTTGTAAAGGTCAACGCAGGAGATCATGGGTTGTATCGGTTCCATCGCTTCAATCCTGAAATTAGGCGTTCAATTTTCGATCAGAACAAGATTGCGGTAAGAAAGTAATCTGCAATCAGGATCATCATGCAGGCAATAACCACCGCACCGGTAGTTGCCTTTCCGACCCCTTCGGCTCCGCCTTCGGTATAGAACCCTTTGTAGCACCCGATTATAGCTATAATGCAGCCGAATACCGCTGCCTTGAGGATACCGCTGTAAATATCGTTCAGTTCGAGATAGTCAATGGTGCGCCTGATATAGACATTGGGGTTGGCGTGAAGGACCTTTACTCCCACGAAGTAGCCGCCAACGATACCCACCATGTCCGCGAGGATACAAAGGAGCGGCATCATGATCAGGCCGGCCAGAAAACGGGGCACCACAAGATATTTGATGGGATTCGTCGCCAGAGTGGTAAGGGCGTCTATCTGCTCGGTTACCCGCATGGTGCCAAGCTCGGCAGCCATGGATGCGCCAACCCTGCCCGCCACCATGAGACCGGTGAGTACCGGCCCCAGCTCGCGGGTCATGGAGAGGGCAACAACCGAGCCGACGAGGCTTTCGGCATTGAACCGCTTGAACCCCGTATAACTCTGTAACGCAAGCACCATGCCGGTAAAGGTCGCGGTAATGAGCACCACCGGTATCGAGTTGACCCCTACCGCCTCCATCTGCTTGAAGAGGTTACGCATGTACACGGGGCGGCGGAATACCCATCGGATGGTCTGCATGAAAAAGATCATGACCTGCCCCATCTCCTGGATCAGAAAGGTAATCCGCCTGCCAAGCCAGTCTAGATAACGTGTCATGCCTTCACCGTCACCGATTTACGCACCGACATACTCTCTCCTCACCCTGCTCCCGATGCCACAAAGAACCTCATAGGCAATAGTTCCAACCTTTTCGGCAATATCATCGGCGGAGATAAATTCATCGCCGTCGCGCCCCAGGAGTGTTACCCGGTCTCCTTCGCTCGCTCCCTCGATATCGGTCACGTCCGCCATGATCATGTCCATGCAGACGCGGCCCGCTATGGGCGCACGCTTGCCCCGAATCAGCACCTCGCCCCTGTTAGAAAGCAGCCGGGAATAGCCGTCGGCATAACCGATAGGGATGGTCGCGATCAGGCTCTCCCTCTCAAGCATGCAGGTCCTGCCGTAGCTCACCGTGGCCCCGGCGGGAAGTCGCTTGAGATAGGCGATGGAAGACCGAAGGCTCATCACCGGTCTCAGTTCCGCCCCCGGCTTCATCGTCTTCATCCACGGCGCCGGATAATAACCATAGAGCATAAGCCCCGGCCGCACCATGTTCAGATGAAGTTCGCCCGCTGAAAATACCGCTGCTGAGTTGGCGATATGCCGGAGCGGTATGGTTATACCACGCTCCGCCAGTCGAGAAATTATATCCGAAAAAACCCGTGCCTGCTCCTGCGCAAAAGCCTGATCGGCAAGGTCGGCCTCCGCGAAGTGGGTCAGCATCCCCTCCAACTTCAATCCCGGCATGGCCGCTATTTCCGCCGCGACATCAACCGCGTCGCCGGGCAGCACGCCTATTCGCCCCATCCCCGTGTCTACCTTCAGGTGCACTCCGAGAGTAACACCTTTGGCTTTTGCGGCTTGGGCCAGTGCACGGGCCGTGCGAAGGCTGTAGACCACCGGCGTGAGACCATGCTTGATGCAGATCTCCGCCTCATCGTCAAAGATACCCGCCAGCACTATGATTCCGCCGGAGATTCCTCCCTCTCTCAGCCGAATACCTTCTTCGGCAAGGGCAACCCCCAACATCTCCGCACCATGTTTCTTCAGGCATGAGGCAACCCGCACGTCGCCATGACCGTAGGCATTGGCCTTGACCACCGCGAGGACCTTCTTTCCCGCTGCAAGTCGTTGAACCTCGCCGAGGTTATGGGCGAGGGCTGAAAGGTTTATTTCCGCGACAGTAGGACGCATAAGGCTCCAGTTAATCGGCTTGCCGGATGCCTTCACCGGCGCAATGAGTATAGCGGCAACATGCACCGCTAATCAAGCTGTTTCGTGCCTCCGCGCCTCCTCTATCCCTTCCGGTTCGTTCACCCGCGCAAGAAGCAGCAGGCCAATCACGAAGAATGCCGCAATGGAGAGGACCGCGGGGCGGTTACTCCCCGTGGCAGCGGCAATCTCTCCGTAGACAATGGGGCCGATGGTCGCCGCAAACTTCCCGACCAGCGAGAAGAAACCAAAAAATTCAGCATTTCGTCCCGAGGGGATAAACTTGCCCAAAAGCGCCCGGCTGGCCGCCTGGTTGGAACCCAGGGCAATACCGGCAACAAGTCCTATGACATAGAACTGGGTCTTCGTCTGGACAAGGAATGATGCCAGCACCACACCGATCCAGATCAGCAGGGTAATGTTGATGGTCTTCTTGCCGCCCAACCGGTCGGTGATGGGCCCGAAGACCCACGCCCCGATACCGGCAGTTATCTGGGTGACGAGAAAATAGATGAGGACCTCCTGGGAGGTAAATTTCAGGGTCACCGTTGCGAAGATCGCCGCAAAGACTATCACCGTGTCGACGCCGTCGGTATAGATCAGGTAGGCAATCAGGTAGCGGGTCAATTGGCGGAATCCGCGGATCTCCCGAAGAGTCTCCCTTACCCGCTTGAAGCCGACGCCCCAGTAGTGCTGACCAGGAGCGAGAGGGAGAGGCCGCGCCCGTTCTTTCAAAATGAGAAACGTCGGCAGCGACGCCACCAGAAAGAATGCCGCCGTCATCAGAAAACTGAGACGGAAGGTGTCGAGGTTCTCAGGAGCGAAACCGCCCTTCATCAGGGGATAGGCCAGGGCAAGACAGAGCAGCCCCCCCACATACCCCACCGCCCAACCGTAGCCGGATATGCGCCCCATGGAATCCCTGTCGGATATCTCCACCAGAAAGGCGTTGTAGAAGGTAATGCCACCCGCAAAGCCGATGTTGCTGATCACCAGCAGGATAATACCGAGCCAGACGTCGCCCTCTTTCACAAAGACCATCAGGCCGGTGGCGATTACACAGATGAAAGTGAAGAAAAGAAGGAACCGTTTCTTCGTGGCCGAGAAGTCGGAGACCGCCCCCAGCACCGGCGAAATAAGGGCAATGATAAGCATGGATGCAGAATAGCCCCATCCCCAGAACTGCTCACCGCCCTCCTTCGCCACCACCTGGGTGAAGTAGATGCTGTAGGCAACGGTGATGATGAGGGTGGTATAGGCCGAGTTGGCGAAGTCGAAGAAGCACCACGCGGCGATCTCGCGACGGGCGACGGGGGGCGGGGCGACAATCTCTTTGGACATCAAGGCGCTCCGTACTCGGAAAAGACAAAAGGCTTTTTTATGCCTCGCGTTGCAGGTATACTACACGCCTTTGTAACCTTCAACCAGAAAAGAGAATATATGCTTTTAGGCGCCCACATGTCCATCGCCGGCGGCGTGCAGAACGCCCCGCTCCTGGCTGCATCCGTCGGCTGCACCGCGCTGCAGATTTTTACCAAGAGCAGCAACCAGTGGAAGGCAAAGCCCTTCGCCGAAGGTGAGGCGGAGGCGTTCAAAAAGAATGTAGCCAACAACGGCATAAAGTCGGTCGTCGCCCACGACGCCTATCTCATCAACCTTGCCAGCCCCGACGACGCCCTGTACAAAAAGTCTATCGAGGCCTTTGTCGAGGAGATGCAGCGCTGCGCGATCCTTGGTATCCCGGTACTTATCATGCACCCCGGTGCGCCTCTGGAAATGGGCGACGACTACGGCATCGCCCGGGTCGCCTCGGCCTTCGACATCATCCATGCCGAAACCGCCGACTGTGGTGTACATATCGCCATCGAGATCACGGCGGGCCAGGGAAGTCACATCGGCAGGACCTTCGAACAGGTGGCGGGAATTATTAAGAAAACGAAGAAAGGTGATCTTCTGCGGGTATGCTTCGATACCTGTCACGCCTTCGCCGCGGGCTACGACCTCTCCACCGAAGAGGGGTATCACGATACATGGAAACAGTTTGACCGGATCATCGGCCTCGACCGGCTGGCGGCAATCCACGTAAACGACAGCGTCAAGGGCCTTGGCAGCCGGGTGGACCGTCACGACCACATTGGCAAAGGGGCCATGGGACTTACC
>Ga0224505_10001560_pt1 | contig 14231 bp, 14 predicted proteins | sample SF_Jan12_sed_USG_FD_169102 | JGI IMG/M metagenome (GOLD analysis project Ga0224505, IMG submission 169102) | Sediment microbial communities from San Francisco Bay, California, United States - SF_Jan12_sed_USGS_4_1 | ecosystem: Environmental > Aquatic > Marine > Sediment | place: USA: California... | reverse complement strand
GCCGCCCGCTCCGAGGGAAGGAGTTCGCTGCTGGAGCCCGAGGCCAAAACCCTCGTATCGGCCCTGGGGATAGCCGTGCCCAAAGGGGTGGTGGTGTCGGGCGTCGATGAAGTTACGCAGAAGGCCGCCAGCCTCACCCCGCCGCTGGTTCTAAAAGTGGTCTCCCCCGATATCCTCCACAAAACCGATGCGGGCGGCGTGGTCACCGGCATAAAAAGTCCGGAAGATGCTGCGTCAGCCGTGGCGGCCATGAGCAAGGCGATAGCCGGGCGGATGCCCGATGCCCGCATTCACGGTTATCTGCTCGAAGAGATGGCCAAGCCCGGCGTGGAAGTCATCGTCGGATGCTTCCGCGACCCCCAGTTCGGCCCCGTCGTCATGTTCGGCACCGGCGGCGTAATGGTGGAACTGATGAAGGATGTGAGCTTCCGCATCGCCCCCGTAAGCCGGGACGAGGCGCTGGAGATGATCCGGGAGGTAAAGGGGTATCCGCTGCTGGCGGGATTCCGGGGCAGAAAGGCTGTGGATCTGGAGCCGCTGGCTGCGGCCGTTGTCAAGCTTTCCGAGACCATGATGACGCTGGATGACATGGCAGAGATGGAGATCAACCCGCTGTTTGTCTACGAGAAGGGAGTGACTGCGGTGGATGTGCGGGTGATTCTAAAATAACATTCCCGGCAAGAAGTCGTCACACCGGTGAAAACCGGTGTCCAGAGGTATCAAAAATATTAAAAGCTTATCCGTAAATAAGTCCCCCCTTTCCCAAAGGGGGATGTTGGTGGAACGGTTATTTACGGATATATTCTAAGAAGACTGGATTCCGGCTTTCGCCGGAATGACAAGAGCTTTTGTAACTTTAAAAGACTACTTCTTTACTACCCGATATGCCCGCCCACCACGATCTCCGGAATGCGCAGCGTCGGCTGAGCGTCGGAAACCGGCGCCCCCTGCCCGTCCTTGCCGCAGGTGCCGATGGAAAAGCCCAGGTCGTTCCCCAGCATGTCGATGGTCTCCAGCACATGAGGGCCGTTGCCCGTCAGCGTGGCGCCGCGCACCGGTTCGCCGATCTTGCCGTTTTCGATCATATACCCCTCGCTCACCTCGAAGACAAAATCGCCCGTCACCGTGTTCACCTGCCCGCCGCCCATCTTCTTCACGAACAGGCCGGATGAAGTGGAACGGACAATCTCCGCCGGGTCGGACTTTCCGGGAGCGATAAAGGTGTTGGTCATGCGCGGGATGGGACGGCACTGGTACGACTCGCGACGGCCGTTACCGGTGGATTTCAGGTTGCCGTTAAGCGCCCAGAGCCGGTCGCACATGTACGACTTCAGAATGCCGTCCTCGATGAGCACCGTCCGCTCCGCCTCGATCCCCTCGTCGTCGAAAGAGAAGGAGCCGCGCTTGTTTATGAGAGTCGCGTCGTCGATGACCGTAATGAGCGGTGAGGCGATCTTCTGCCCCAGCTTCCCCGCGTAGACCGAAAGACCCTGCAAAGCCAGATCAGCCTCCAGCCCGTGCCCCACCGCCTCGTGGATCATGGTGCCACCCGCATCGGCCGAGAGTACCACCGGCATCGAACCGCCCGGCGCCTTCCGGGCCGTGAGCATCATCAGCGCCCGCCGGGCAGCCGTTTCTGCCGCCGTCTCCAGCGGCGATTCATCGAACAGCTCATAACCGGCAAGCCCGCTCACCGGCTCGTACCCCGTCTGCAGCACCTCGCCGTCAGCCGCAATCACCTGCACCAGCCCGGTGGTATAGACCCGATGGTCGTCCACCAGCGTGCCGTCTGACGTAGCGATGGTAATGTCCGAAACCTTGTCGCGGTAGACCACCATCACCTGCCGCACCTTGTCGCCCGCGCCGCGCGCCCGGTCGTTGGCCGAACGCACCATGCCCACCTTCACCGTCGTCTCGACATCGGTCGGGTGGCGCCGCACAGGATGCACAACCAGCGGATGTCTCTTCGAGAGGTTGACGGTAACGTCGCCCGCCGCCCCCTTCACCGCCGCGCTCACCGTCTCGGCCAATCGTACAAGAGCATCGGTGGAAAGATCGTTGCCGTAGGCATAGGCCGTCTTGCCGCCGAAAAGAACCCGCACCCCCGCACCGCAGTCGGTGCCGGTAATCACCTTCTCGACCTTGTTGTCCTCGAGCTGGATAAGGGTCGAGACGCTCCGCTCCACGAAGACGTCGGCGAAATCGCCGCCGTGACGGAGAGCGGTTTTGAGGATGAGAGGGTAGTCGAGGATATGATTGGACATAATGCGCTCTAGGTTTAGCAATATTTAAGGTTCTCGTGTTTCACGGCCCTGCTTGTCCAAATATCGACTTCTAACTTTTTTACCGTTCTCAAACCACTCTTCTCCTTGCAATTCTCCTGTCTCATACCAACCACGCCACACGCCAACAGCTTTACCATGATCATACTGACCTTCTGTCCCAAGCTTTCCATTAGGCCACCATGCACGAAAAGGGCCATGCATCACTGCCTTCCCGTTCTCATGTAGCTCACACCAAGCTTCGGAAACCTCCGGGGTAGTTTCAGCTTTTGGAGTTGTGCCTTTAGGGCAATCAATCTTTTCAGCGCCAAAACAAATAGATCCAAAAGCAAATAGTGCCACCAAGAAGAGACACAGCTGTCGCATAAAGTGTACTCTGAATTGTTGGAAGGGGCGATTACAATAGAACTATTTAATCAAGTACTCCGCAATCTGCACCGCGTTCGTCGCCGCGCCCTTGCGCAGGTTGTCGGCCACGACCCACATGTTGAGGCCGTTGGGGATAGATTCGTCTTCGCGGATACGGCCCACGTAGGTGTCGTCGCTGCCCGCCACGTCGATGGCCAGCGGGTACACATTCCGGGCCGGGTCGTCGTAGAGCACCACCCCCGGTGCGGTGGAGAGGATAGCCCGCGCCTCGTTGGCCGAAAGCTTCTTCTCGGTCTCGATGTTCACCGATTCGGAGTGGCAGCGGAAGACCGGCACGCGCACGGTGGTGGCGGTGACGCGGATGGAGTCGTCACCCATGATCTTGTTGGTCTCGTTGACCATCTTCATCTCTTCCTTGGTGTAGCCGTTCTCGATGAACTTGTCGATGTGCGGCAGGCAGTTGAAGGCGATCTGATGCGGGTAGACCTTCTTCTCCACTTCCTGGAAGGAGAGGAGCGCCTTGGTCTGGTCCAGCAGCTCGTCCATGGCCTTTGCCCCGGTGCCGGAGACCGACTGGAAGGTGGTCACCACGACCCGCTTGATCTTCGCCGCGTCGTGCAGCGGCTTGAGCGCCACTACCATCTGGATGGTGGAGCAGTTGGGGTTGGCGATGATCCCCTTGGTGGTGTACTTGGCGATGTCGTGCGGGTTCACCTCGGGCACTACCAGCGGGACAACAGGGTCCATGCGGAAGGCGCTGGAGTTGTCGATGCAGACAGCACCGGCGGCAGCGGCCGCGGGGCAGAACTCCAGGCTCCGGTCGGCACCCGCGGAGAAGAGGGCGATATCGACCCCCTTGAACGATTCGGCGGTAAGCTTCTGCACCTTCACGTTCTTCCCCTTGAACTCGACGGTCTTCCCCTCGGAACGCTCCGACGCCAGGGGACGAAGCTCGCTGACCGGGAAGTTCCGCTCCGCCAGCACCTCGATCATCTCACTGCCCACTGCGCCCGTTGCACCGACAACCGCTACCACATAACTGTCTTTTTTCTTGAACATGTATTATCCCTTCCTAGATATTCTCGAACGCCTTCACAATCGCATTTCCCATCTCCGCCGTGCCCACAACCTTCTCGCCCGCGTCGCCCTGCACGATGTCTCCCGTGCGAAGGCCGTCGGCCAGCACCTTCGTTACCGCCTTGTCGAGCCGGTCGGCCACATCATTCATGCCGAAGGAGAACTTGAGCATCATCCCGGCCGAGAGTATCTGGGCTATCGGGTTTGCAATACCCTGCCCGGCAATGTCGGGAGCCGAGCCGCCGGACGGTTCGTAAAGCCCGAAAGTCCCCTCCGCCAGCGACGCCGACGGCAGCATGCCGATGGAGCCGGTCACCTGGGCCGCCTCGTCGGAGAGGATGTCGCCGAACATGTTATCGGCCAGGATCACGTCGAACTGCTTGGGGTTCTTGATAAGCTGCATGGCCGCGTTGTCCACGTACATGTGGCTCAGCTCCACATCGGGGTACTCCTTGCCGATGCGGGTCAGCACCTCGCGCCACAGCACCATGGTGGTCAGCACGTTGGCCTTGTCGATGGAGCAGACTTTCTTACGCCGCTTGCGGGCCGCCTCGAAGGCCACCCGGGCGATCCGCTCGATCTCCTGCGTGGTGTAGACCAGCGTATCATAAGCCTTTTCGCCGCCGTCCACCGCCTCGCGCCCCTTGGGCTGGCCGAAGTAGAGGCCGCCGGTCAACTCGCGCACGATGAGCAGGTCGAAGCCGTCGCCCACGATGTCGGACCGCAGCACCGACGCCTTGGCCAGGGGCGGGTAGACCACCGCGGGCCGCAGGTTGGCGAACAGGCCAAAAATCTTCCGCAGCGGCAACAGTGCACCGCGCTCGGGCTGCTCCGCCGGAGGGAGCTTCTCCCACTTGGGGCCGCCTACCGAGCCGAAGAGGATGGCATCGGCCGCCTTGCACGCCGCCAGTGTGGTGTCGGGGAGTGCCTTGCCCTCGTTGTCGATCCCCGCGCCGCCCACGTTGCAGGTGGTCCGCTCGAACTTCACCCCTTTGATCTTCTCCACTGCGTCGAGAAACTTCAGCGCCTCGGCCATGACCTCGGGGCCAATGCCGTCGCCGGGGAGGACTGCAATCTTGTATCTGTTAGACATCAACAACTCCTTTAAAAGCCGTCATTCCCGCGAAGGCGGGAATCCAGTGGATGCCCGATATAATCACTCGGGCATGACGTATTTAATCTCAGTCGCTTGTTACGCCGCGCGCTTCTTCATGACATGCTTCATCAACCCGCCGTCGGCGATCAGCTCCCGCATGAACGGCGGAATCGGCTGGGCCTGGTAGGTCTCGCCCTTCGTCACGTTCTTGATGACGCCGGTAGCCATGTCGACCTCCACCTCGTCACCCTCGCGGATACCCGTCGATGCCTCGGGGCACTCGAAGATCGGCAGCCCCATGTTGAAGGAGTTGCGGTAGAAGATGCGGGCGAAGGTCTTGGCGATGACACACGATACGCCCGCCGCCTTGATGGAGATGGGCGCATGCTCGCGGGACGAGCCGCAGCCGAAGTTCTTGTCGGCCACGATGATGTCGCCGGCCTTCATCTTCTTTACAAAATCCTTGTCCGCGTCCTCCATGCAGTGCTTTGCCAGCTCCGCAGGATCGGAGGTGTTCAGGTAACGTGCAGGTATGATGGCGTCGGTGTCGATGTCCGCGCCGAATTTCCAGGCTTTGCCTTTCATGCTCAAGGTGTATCTCCTTAAAATAGTCGGTTACCGTCCGAAAATCCGGATTTTCCCCTCTCCTTCAGGGAGAGGGTCAGGGTGAGGGTGGGGTTCAAGCAGATACTCAAGCCCTCTGCCCCATCCCCACCCCAACCCTCCCCTTGAAAGGGAGGGAGTTTTCGGACGAACAATAATGAACTATCTGGCGACCAGTTCCACTGCCCCAACTTCCTCGGGGTGCGCAATCCGTCCCAGCACCGCCGAAGCCGCAGCTACTGATGGATTCGAGAGGTAAACCTCGCTCTCGGGATGCCCCATCCGGCCCACGAAGTTCCGGTTGGACGTGGCAATGGCCTTCTCGCCCTTGGCCAGAATCCCCATATGCCCGCCGAGGCAGGGACCGCAAGTCGGTGTGGAGATCGCCGCGTCGGCGTTCATGAAGATATCGAGCAGCCCCTCGTGCAGCGCCTGGCGGTAAATTTCTACCGTCGCCGGGATGACGATCATCCGCACATAGGGGGCAACCTTCCGTCCCTTCATCACCGCCGCTGCCTCGCGCAGGTCCTCGATGCGGCCGTTGGTGCAGGAGCCGACGAATACCTGGTCGACGGTGATCTTGGAGAGTTCGCTGACGAACTTGGTGTTGGACGGCAGGTGCGGGCAGGCCACCACCGGCTCGAGCTTCGAGCAGTCGTATTCGCGGATGTCGACGTACTTTGCGTCGGCGTCGGAGGCGTAGAACTTGTACGGCCTCTTGGCGCGCCCCTTCACGTATGCCTCGGTGATGGCGTCGGGCGCGACAATACCGTTCTTGCCGCCCGCCTCAATGGCCATGTTGGCCATGGTGAGCCGGTTCGACATATCGAGCTTCTCGATCACCTCGCCGGTGAACTCCATGGCGCGGTAGAGGGCGCCGTCAACGCCGATGTCGCCAATGGTGTGCAGGATAAGGTCCTTGCCGCCCACCCAGCGATTGAGCTTCCCCTTGTAGACGAACTTCATCGACTCGGGCACCTTGAACCAGATTTCGCCGGTGATCATGGCCGCGGCCACGTCGGTGGAGCCGACGCCGGTAGAGAATGCCCCCAGTCCGCCGTAGGTGCAGGTGTGCGAGTCGGCGCCGATAACCACGTCGCCGGGCCCCACCACCCCCTGCTCGGGAAGCAGTGCGTGCTCGACGCCCATGCGGCCTGTCTCGTAGTAGTGGGTCAGGTTGTGTTCCTTTGCGAAGTCGCGGAGCATCTTGCACTGCTCGGCCGACATTATGTCCTTGTTGGGCGCAAAGTGGTCGGGCACCATGGCGATCTTCTCCTTGTCGAAGACCTCCGTCGCGCCGGACTTCTTGAACTCCTTGATGGCGATGGGCGCCGTGATGTCGTTGGACAGCACAATGTCCACCTTTGCATTGATCAGCTCACCCGGCGTCACTGAATCCTTGCCGCAGTGGGCCGCCAGAATCTTTTCGGTAATGGTCATGCCCATGAAACTAACCTCCTGAAAACGTGGGAAAATGGAAACCGCATTTATATCACGATTTTAGGGAAAAATGAACCGGTTTTTCCGGTCCTGGGCGAACGGGGCAAGCAAGGCTGAGGGACTTGGGTAAATGGAGGGAGAGGAGTCTTTACTTTTCTGCGCTGTAGGCCGCGAGGAATACATTGACCGCCTCGTCGACGATCTTCCGAATCCGCGCCTTCGACGGAGGAGCAGCGCAGCCGACGGGCATGGCGATATGTTCCCTGGCGACGATCATCCCGAAGAAGAACTCGGCGGCCATCTGAGGGTCCTTTATCCTGAGCCTTCCCGCATCGACCTCCCTTTTAAGATACTGGGCAAGCCCATGGAAACCGTGCTCCGGCCCCGATTCGAAGAACATGCGCGAGATGTCGGGGAACCTCTTGGAAACCGAGACTGCCAGGATATAGAGGTCTATCCCTTTGACGGTCAGAATCTGGGTGGCGATGGAATTCCCTATGCGGGTAAGGGCCTCGCGCGGCGTGTGGTCGGGGTCGACGGGCATTTCCGTCTCTTTAAGAATGACGCTCGTTACCGAGTTGACGATCTCGTGAAACAGCCCTTCCTTGCTCCCGAAGATCTCGTAAAGAGTGGTCTTCGATCCACCCGACTTGCGGATGATCTCGTCGACGCTGACGGCGGCGTACCCCTTCTCCTTGAAGAGGCCCCACGCCGCCTCCATGATCGCCTCGCGCCTGCGTTCGCCCGCCACGTTAGCCGACTTGCGGCTGCTCCTGCCTTTTGTCTTTACCGGCATAAATCAGGACCTCAAATAACCAACCCAAATACAGGATCAGCATTGTAGCCCTAATTTCCGCCATCTGGCAAGCAACAAGAGTATCCCTGACACTTCGAAACTAGACGGTCATTCTGGCGGGCGACGCCCAGACCGGGCTGGTTATCAGCAGCATGACTAATCCGATAGCGCACAACATCGAGAGCTTAATTTTGCCCCGCGACATCGTCATACCCGCTCCTTCGCCAACACGCTGTTATTGCCGAAAGCCGCCTGTCTCTTCTCCCTTCCGGCCTCCTTCGCCGTAAAGACGATGTACCCGAAGAGCAGCATCGAAACCAGCAGCGCCAGCGAGCCAATCGCTGCACCGACCTCGGCGCCTGCGTTCCCGTTGACAATGAGGGCGACACTGCTGGTGAGAACCACCACACCTGCGTTGGCAAGCCAGAAATGGACCTTTGCCACGCCCATCTCCGCTGCCTGCGGCACAAACTGGTAATAAAGACCGCAAATCGCCATGCTTGTCCAGCCCAGCAGGCTCAGGTGGGCATGGACCGAGCCCATCGCAAAGTCGTGGCTCCCGGCCATGACTATTCCCAAAATTATCCCTGCCAGTGCGTAGAGCACCGCGGCTTTCATGAAGTTTCCGGCTGTCTTGTTCATTGTTTTCTCCTTCCACAAGTTCTGTTATTTATGGCATCACAATAATCAGGGACAACGTAGTACGGTCATTCCGGCGAAAGCCGGAATCCAGCCGTTTAAAATGATCAGACACCCACTGGACACCGGCTTTCGCCGGTGTGACGGCTTTTTACGACGCTATCATGATTCTCCGGCGGTGCTGTACTGTACGATACAGTACAGCACCGCCACAAAAAAAAGAGCATGGGCCAACCCCTGTCAATTACAACAGTCCGAAAGAATCAGCTGCGTGGTACACGGTCTTTCCGGGCAACAGCTCAAAGGGGCCAATCCACCTGCCGCTTACGATCATATCCCTGTCGGCGACACCTTCGGGCCCGTGAAACGCCAGCAGTTGCTCTATACGCTCGCTCTCATACGTTCCTTTTCGGGACTGGTCGCCAAGGGCAAGCATGAAGGCCTCACGGGTAGTCAGGTTCCTGTATGCGCCGAAGTCCGTGTCGTCAGCCAGGCTCGCAATGAAGTGCTCCCGGTCAATGATGTTCTTATAGACGCCCCACTCCATCTGGTCGGTAAGGGCCAGCTCGAAGGACTCACGGTCGATAATGTTTCTGTACGTTCCGTAGCTTGCCTGGTCGCCAAGGGCCGCCTCGAACTTCGCCAGGTCCATCATGTTGCGATATTCTCCGGCCTGGCCCACCGCAGTAATCCCCACCGTCATCACTCCGGCAAGCAGTATGGAATAGATTTTCTTCATGGTTTACCTCCTGTTTGATCAAGTTATTCGGTTAATGTTCTGGTTCCCGCCAACCCTGTCCTGCGCTCTGCTGGTTCACCTCCCTCCTGATCCGTTTTGTAAACTCGGCCCCTTCGATGATCAGAAGATAACAGCGCGGCTGTCCATCGACAATGACTGGAAGAGGTCATTTTCTATAGTGAAAATTAGTCATGGACAGTCAAAGGGTGAAAGCGGTATACAATTGCAGTAGATTGTCATTCCGGCGAAAGCCGGAATCCAGTCTTTCTGAAATGGATCAGCACCTCCTGGACACCGGTTTCCACCGGTGTGACGACTTTAAGGCGCTCAGAAACGATACCAGAGGAAACGCCCGATGCTTCACATCGCCATTGTCGAAGACAACACCACCGCCAGTCGCCTGCTGAAAGACTACCTCGAAAGCGAGGAGCTTAAAGTCACCGCCATCTACAACTCCGGCGAGGAGGCCCTGGCGACCATCCCCACCCTGCCTCTTCCCGACGTGATCCTCATGGATATTGGCCTTCCCAACATCTCGGGGATCGAGGTGACGCGGCGGCTCAAGGAGTCGTATCCCCAGCTGGAGATCGTCATGCAGACGGTGTTCGAGGACTGCGGCAACATCATGGAGGCCATAAAGGCGGGGGCGTCGGGCTACCTGCTGAAGGCATCGTCGAGAGAAGAGATCATCAGTGCATTGCTGGAAGTCAAAAAGGGCGGGTCGTTCCTGACCGGGAAGGTGGCGCGAAAGGTATTGCGGGAGTTTCAGGACCAGGGCGCGGGAGAAATTTCGGCGGGAGCCGACAGCAAAGCAGCGCCAGCGGGGCGGTTCGGGCTCTCCGACCGGGAAGAGGAGATTTTAAAGGGGCTCATCAATGGCGATTCCTACAAGAAGATCGCCGACGATCTCTGCATAAGCGTGCACACCGTCAACAACCACATCCGGAAGATCTACGAAAAGATGCAGGTCAATTCCCGGGGTGAGGCCGTGGCAAAGGCCATCAACCCGTAGCCGGAAGCTCCATGGAGACCTTGATCTCCGTCCCCTTCGACGGCGCCGAATCTATCGCAAGCTCAGCACCCATCTCTTCGCAACGCTTCCGCATGTTCCGCATGCCGTAGCCGGTTTTCATCTCTCCCCGCAAAGCGGCGGGATCGAAACCCTTGCCGTTGTCGCGTATCCCCAGCGTAAGCCGTCCCCGCTTTTCCACGACCGAGACATGCACGTTGCTCGCGGCTGCGTGCTTCATCACATTGGTCAGCGACTCCTTTATGATCCGCACGATATTAAGCCGTACCATCGGCGAGACCGAGGTATGCTCGTTATCCAGCGACACCTCCAGCTTGCAGTCGATCTCACCCATCTCCATCCGACCCAGCACCTTTTCCTGCACATGGGCCACGGTGCTCCCCAGGGTTGACTCCTCGCCATCCAGCGACCAGATAATCTCCCGCAGCTCCGCCAGCCCGTCGGCAGTGATGTTCTTCAGATGATTCAACTGGGCGGCGCTCTTCTCAGGATTGGTCTCACGCCGCACCATGTCCACCAGCATGGCCGCGTTGCTCAGGCTTCCGCCCAGGCCGTCGTGCAGCTCCTTGAGCATCTTTTCCTTCTCCGCGAAGTGCCTCTTGTCGGCTTCGAGCCGCGCCCGGCGCTGCTTGTCCGCCTGTACGACATATACGATAATCAGCGCCACCGATGCCCAGAAGGCCGCCAGCAGCACCAGCGACAGCATGTTGAGCCGCCGCAACCCCTGTCCGCGCTCCTCCTCGGAAAAGACCTTCATGGTCTGCTGAAGGGTCTTCTTGGAGCCGGAGTTGAGAATACCGGACATGCTCTCGGAATAGGCGGGAAAGAACTCGCCAAAGACATTGGCATGGGCGATGAACGCCTCGTTAAAGTCCTGCTTCGCCTTGTCCTTGAACTTGTAGCATCGCAACAGCTCCGTCTGCTTTTTGATCTCATCCACAAACCCGGTGTCCAGGCTGTTCCGCGCGAGAAATATCGTCGAAGTGATGGAAGCCAGTTGACGCAGGTAGTTATCGTCGGCGAACTTCACCTCTTCACGGAACTTCAACTCAAGCCGGGGGATGTACATCGCCGAGTTCTTGATGGGGGAATTTACCGTCTGGAAGACGCGGATCTGCTTCTCTTTTTCCGTCGTCTCCTTTTCATACTCTTTCAAAAGCGCCAGCGTTTTCGGACAATCCTTCAGCGCCGCCAGCCCCGATATCTCGGCCAGCTGTTGGTAGATATCCTTAAGCACGTCATTGATTGCATCGTAGTTGTGGTAAAGGAGAAAGCCGCTCCGCAGGATTTCGTCGTCCAGTGCACGGTCGAGGGTGTCGATCCGACTGATCTTTTCCGAGATCATCGTATGCGACGAAAGCACGTCGCCGGTCAGTTTGCGCGTATAGAGAAACAACGCCCCGATGATGATCGCCGCAATCACCGCAATCGTTATCCTGTGCGACAGCTTCATTTCTGCTCCAGTATCGCGGGCCGCTTGCCCGTCAGCGTTTTGAGGAAGGCGACAATCTTTGCCGCCTCGTCGTCACTGAGGTGGTAGCCCAGGTTGTGATAGGCCATCTTCTTCACCGCGTCTCCGAGCTTGTCATAGCGCTTGTCATGAAAATAAGGCCCATTCAGCTCAATGTTCCGCAGCGACGGTACCTTGAACCGGTTCTTGTCGCGGGGGTCTTTCGTCAACTTGTAGATGTCGGGGAACTTCTCGTCCCAGTCGTAGGGGTGAATCACGCCGATCCGCTGAAAGGAGTTGCCACCCACGTTCATCCCGTTGTGGCAGTTGATGCAACCCAGTCGCTTGAAGAGCAGGTACCCCTCCTCCTCATTTTGGGCGAGCTTTACCTCGCCGCGAAGGAAGCGGTCGAACTTGCAGTCGGGCGTAAACAGCGCCTTTTCGAATTCGGCGATGGCGTCGGTCACGTCGTCGAACTTTATGCCGTCTCGCTTGTAGACCTCGCGGAACAACTTCTTGTACGACGCATCGGCGTTCATCCGCTCTTCGAGGCCCTGCCTCGACATGCCCATCGAGATCGGAATCTCAAACGACATCGCCGCGTGCTCCTGAAGATCCCGCGCCCGGCCGTTCCAGAACTGGCGGAAGTTAAAGGCCGCGTTGAGCACCGTGGCGTCCTTTACCCGCTTCTTCCGGTGCTCGCCCAGGAAGAAGCCTTTATACCCGCCGCTGCTGTAGGGGTCGTGACACGACGCGCACGAGACAATCCGGTCGCTGGAAAGGTTTACGTCGAAGAAGAGCTGCTTCCCCAGCTGGGCCTTCTTTGCGTCGTAGGCAACAGTGCGCGGAATCGGCTCGATCGGTTCGCCCGCCCACGCCGAGACTGTAGATATGCAAATGATAATGGCTGCCAGAGCGAGCCGCATAGCACATGACTCCTGTGTTCAGGGGATACTGTACTGATCCGTACAGAAATAGCAAGGGGGATTTTTGGGGGGCTTAAAGGGCGTGGGGCAAGCGCCGGTGAGAGACTGCTTGACCGTACGTATCTTTTCGTTATACTCCTCCCATAGACAAACAAGCGACACGGGGCGATATGACCATTCGAAAGACAGTAAACAAATCCACCCTCAAGCGTTCTTCAGCCGCCGCGGAAGACCTGGCCTACTGGCTCGGCAAATCACCCGAGGAGCGGCTGGATGCGGTGGAATATCTGCGAAGGCAGGTTCATGGAAATTCAGCCAGACTTCAGAGAGTTGCTCGCACTGTTCAACGAACAAAAGGTTGAATATCTTGTCGTAGGCGGGTATGCACTGGCCTTTCACGGCGTACCTCGCTTCACCGGAGATATGGATATTCTTGTCCGGCCCGATCCAGAGAACTCTCGGCGCATAATGGTAGCCCTCAAAGCTTTCGGATTCGGTTCGATGGATCTGTCGGCCGGCGACTTCCAAAAACCGGACCAGGTCGTTCAACTCGGGGTGCCGCCGGTACGAGTTGATATCATTACATCGATCACCGGCGTGTCATGGGAAGAGGCTTTTAAGGAACGAACCGAAGGAAAGTACGGCGATATCCCCGTTAGCTTTATCGGCCGCCAGCAGCTTATCGCCAACAAGCGGGCGATTGGACGGATGAAAGACCTGGCCGACGTGGAAGCTCTCGGCGAGAACTAACCTGAGGTATCACGTCCTGTGACACCATCCCGACCCAGAAGAGAAAGTTATAATTTCAGGGGCGTCCCCAGAGTTGATCCCTGAGTAGAAACTTATAATTTGATGAACGTCCCCGAGATTCGTGAATCGTACAGAAATATCAAGGGGGATTTTTGGAGGGGGCTTAAAGGGCGTGGACAGGGAGTATATAGCTATGGCAGGGGAGGGAGTAGAAAGTTACAATTTCATGGACGGCACGGAGACGGTGTCCCAATTTAACAAAGCAAGGGCTTTCCTTACTCTACCGCTCTACATTACGTGTCGCTTCTTCTAGGTGGCGCTCTAAGTCGAGCATATAGTTTTCGGACTTAATTTTCTCTTTTTCATGCGGGGGCACAGTTAAAAAGAGCGTCTGTTCGTCAGTAGGGTCAGCCTCGGTCGATTGATAAGGCAAGCTACCTGGTGTATAGGCGCTCATATTTCCAGATGAGCTATAGTGAGATGCTGTAGTCATGCGGCTCGAATGACGCTGTTCAGCCTTAATGGCATTGATGGTTGTCCGTACTGAGCCCGTCCAAACATCTCTTGCATCAAAATATGCAAGATAAGTCGGCGCGGCAATGTTAGTTGTCTTATCATAATAATAAGTCTGTAGTACTTTATCGCAGATACTCTCCCAAAAAGTCATTGAAGGAGTAGCATCTCCGGCTTCAATAAGTTGCCGTTGTTTTTCCAGTGCTGCATCGAATCTTTGCCACTTGCTCGGCGTGTCTAGTGCTTTACCGCAATGATACGTATAAAACCTATCGATCGTATGTTTAAGAACAGGCCGAGGTGCCGGGATGAAGAACTCTTTCCAAGTTGTTTCTTCCATAGACTGTGTATTGAGCCTCCAATAAGAATTTAGTGCCTGATCTATCATTGTGATAGCTTTGTAAATATCTGCTCGTGTTATGGCAAGGGGGCCTGTTGATTTGATTGTATCTCGTCTCAGTACGCCATAAACTTGTCGACCAATATCCGCCAGAAATAGTCGCGAAGTTGAATGCAGCGAT
>Ga0224505_10001559_pt1 | contig 14231 bp, 14 predicted proteins | sample SF_Jan12_sed_USG_FD_169102 | JGI IMG/M metagenome (GOLD analysis project Ga0224505, IMG submission 169102) | Sediment microbial communities from San Francisco Bay, California, United States - SF_Jan12_sed_USGS_4_1 | ecosystem: Environmental > Aquatic > Marine > Sediment | place: USA: California... | reverse complement strand
GAGAAGGTCCCGGTTTCCACTCCATTTCGGCTATGAGGAAATATGGTCGCGGATATGAAGGAACGGAGCAAGCTGGACGTGCGAAACGCATGCTTGCCACGGCATGGCATTCCTTGTATGCTCCTGCCTAAATTGGGGATTTTTCAGGATAAAGGATGAGTCTGATGGAGCTGCCAGAAGATATTCAACAGTGCCGGCAAGAGATCGATCGACTGGATGATGAAATTCTTAAAATATTGAATGAGCGTTCCCAATATGTCATCCAAATCGGGCATCTGAAAAAACAACAGGATTCTTCCGCCCATCTTCACACGCCTGGACGGGAAGTGGCGATTGTAGACCGGTTGATGCGCAAAAATCCTGGTCCGTTTCCCAGTGAAGCCCTTCGTCATGTCTATCGGGAAATTATGTCGGCATCTCTTTCTTTGGAGGGAACCCAAACAGTCGCCTATTTAGGTCCTCCAGCCACGTTCACCCATCTGGCTGCCATGCGGAAATTCGGGGGATCGGCCGACTATGTGTCGGTCAATAGCATTAAGGATGTGTTTGATGAAGTGGAACGGGGACGTATGCGTTTCGGGGTGGTCCCCATAGAAAATTCGACAGAAGGGGTGGTTAATCATACGTTAGATTTGTTCGTGGATTCGCCGTTGTTGATTTATGGTGAGGTGATGCTGGAAATCTCTCATCACTTTCTCTCGAAGGCGCAAAGGCTTGAAGAGATCAAGACGGTCTATTCTCATCCGCATGCCATTGCCCAATGCCGGAACTGGTTGGAAACCAATTTGCCATCTGTGAATTTGGCGGAAGAGCCCAGTACGGCTCGGGCTGCCGAGCGGTGCGTGAATGATCCAACCGCCGGGGCCATTGCCTCCGAATTGGCTGCTCAGTTGTATGGTTTGAACATTCTGCGATCCCGGATTGAAGATAATATCCATAACTTCACCAGGTTCCTCATTTTATCGCAACGGGGAGCCGAACGAACCGGCCGCGATAAAACCTCTATTATTGTCTCGGCCAAAGACCGCGTCGGGGCCTTATATGACCTGATCCGCCCGTTTTCTTCATACGGTATTAACATGACCAAAATTGAATCACGACCCACCAGGCGAAAAGTGTGGGAGTATTTGTTTTTTATGGATTTGGAAGGTCACCAGGAAGATGATCGGGTCAAGAAGGCGTTGGAGGAAGTGAAGACCCGTTGTTTGTTTATGAAGGTCCTGGGATCATATCCTGCCCACCAGTAGGCACTGACGCAGTGTGGATAGCCACGGGTTTATAGGGATGGGGAATGGGTCTGTGCAGAAGAAAGACATATGAGGGAGATGTGCGTTTCCTCGCTTCGCCTGAATAACCACAAGAAGAAGAGTACGAACTCATGCCATTGCGTGTTCATCCCACGATAGCCTCCTTAACTCCCTATTCTCCAGGTAAGCCCTTGGCCGAATTGGAGCGGGAATTGGGCATTAGCCAGGCGATTAAACTGGCTTCCAACGAAAATCCTTGGGGTCCATCGCCCATGGCGCTGCAGGTTCTCGAAGGCGCCTCGGCGTCGCTTCACCGCTATCCTGATGGCGGGGCTCATTATCTTCGTCAAGCATTGGCCGAGCGGTTGAAGGTCCCTGCCGATCAGGTTCTGGTGGGAAATGGATCGGATGAAATCATCAGTCTCTTAGTCCGTGCTTTTCTCTCTCCTGGAGATGAAGCGGTGATGGCCGATCTCACATTTGTGATGTACAAATTATCTGTGTTGGGAGGGCATGGTGTTCCGGTAGAAGTGCCCTTGAAAAATTGGGTCCATGATGTGGCTGCCATGGTTGACGCGGTTACCAACCGGACACGGCTCTTTTTTCTCTGCAATCCGAATAACCCAACTGGCACCATGCTGACGGCAAAGGACATAGACGGGTTCCTCTCCCGACTTCCCGATCATGTCGTTGTGGTGTTTGATGAGGCGTACTATGAATATGTGCGGCATCCGGAGTTTCCTGATAGCTTGCAGTATGTTCTCGAGGGGCGGCCGGTGGTGGTGCTTCGAACCTTCTCGAAAATTTATGGACTGGCAGGATTGCGCGTGGGGTATGGGTGCACGACCAAAGAAATCGCGGGGTATGTGAATCGGGTCCGTCCACCCTTCAACGTGAATAGTTTAGCTCAAGAAGCCGCGCGAGCGGCGCTTTCCGATGACGATCATGTGGCAAAAAGCCGAGGAATGAATGAAGCTGAAATGACCTTTCTGGAGGAAAGGCTGACAACCATGGGGTTAGAGCCCGTTCCCAGTCAGGCCAACTTTCTGTATTTTAATTCGGGCATTGACGGAAAAAGTGTATATGAGGCGTTGCTTCGGGAAGGCGTGATTGTTCGGCATATCCGCGGGTCGATGATTCGGGTGACTATTGGGCAACCTGCTGAAAATCGCCGTTTTCTCGAATCGCTGGCCCGAGTGCTTTCCACCGTGTCGTAGTTCAAGGATGGTAAGAACGCCATGATCATTGTGTTAAAGCCCGAAGCCACTGAGCAGGATATTGAACACCTGATTGACCGCCTCCGTGCCTTAGGTCTAAAAACGCAAATTACCAAGGGGGAAGAACGAACCATTGTTGGGGTGCTCGGCGATGATCGGGTGCTACAAGGACAGCCCTTGACCGTATTCCCCGGGGTGGAAAGTGTGACCCCGATTCTGGCTCCTTGGAAATTAGTAAGCCGGGAATTTCAAAAACACGATTCTGTGATCGACGTGGCCGGGGTGAAAATTGGAGGAAGCCGGATTGCGATTATGGCCGGTCCCTGTGCAGTGGAAAAACTGGAAATCACCGTGGGAATCGCTCAGGACGTGGCAAAGGCTGGCGCCACCATCTTGCGCGGCGGGGCGTATAAGCCTCGAACGTCGCCCTATTCGTTTCAGGGGTTGGGACAGGAAGGGTTGGAATTTTTAGCAGAGGCCAGACGACAAACAGGTCTTCCGGTGGTTAGTGAAATTTTGGATGCCCGTGATCTCGGGCATTTCTTGGAAAAAGCGGATGTGATCCAAATTGGCGCCAGGAATATGCAGAATTTTGAATTGTTAAAAGAAGTCGGTGCCTATGACAAACCGGTCTTGCTGAAGCGCGGGCTGTCCGCCACGATTAAAGAGTTGCTTCTGTCAGCGGAATATATTATGTCCCGTGGCAATCGGAACGTGATGCTGTGTGAACGCGGGATTCGTACCTTTGAGACGCAATATCGCAATACACTCGATTTGAGTGCGGTGCCGACCTTGAAGGAAATGACCCACCTGCCGGTTATCGTGGACCCGAGTCACGCGACGGGTAATTGGAAACTCGTGGCTCCCATGGCCAAAGCCGCGATCGCGGCGGGGGCTGACGGCTTGTTGATTGAAGTCCATTCCAATCCCGAGTGTGCGTTGTGCGATGGGGAGGAATCACTGAAGCCCAACCGGTTTAAAGATCTCATGAATGATTTGAAAAAGGTGGCACAGGCTGTCGGCCGGGAACTCTGATTGTTCTTATTTGATTCCGACGCTCCTTTCTATCCGTCATGACTACTTCCCCTTCAGAACCCATCTTCCGGCACGTAACCATTATCGGGCTAGGCCTGCTCGGCGGATCTCTCGGGCTTGTGTTGAAAGAAAAGGGGTTGGCTCAGACGGTGGTGGGGATTGGTCGTCGAAGAGAAAGTCTCGAATTAGCCGTCAAAATGGGTGCCATCGATCGCTTCGCCCTCGAGCCCCATGAGACGGTGAACCAATCGGATTTAATCGTCATGGCCACTCCTGTTGAGACCTATCTTCCTCAAATTCAAACGTGGGGAAAAGATCTTGCCCCGTCCACCATCGTGAGTGATGTGGGGAGTGTGAAGGGCCAACTTGTTTTGGATATTGAAGCCCAATTGCCTCCTTCTACGTTTTTTGTCGGGGCACATCCTATTGCCGGGAAAGAGAAATCGGGAGTGGCTCATGCCGACTCGCGTTTGTTTCAGGGTGCTCGATGTGTTGTGACTCCCACTCCTCGCACGAATGCGCAGGCCCTGGAAAAGATTTGTTATCTTTGGGAAGCCGCAGGATCTGTGGTGTTGTCCATGGATCCCATGGAACACGATTGGGTCTTGGGTGCTGTGAGTCATCTGCCTCATGTCGTGGCCTTTTCCCTCATGCACACTTTGCAGGCTTTGCAAGAACGCACTCCCCATGCGCCGGACTTGCTGGATTTTTCCGGTGGAGGGTTGCGTGATACTACTCGGATTGCGGCCAGTTCCCCTGAGATGTGGAGGGATATTTGTGTCGCCAATCATGAGAATTTGGTGAAGATGGTCGATCAGTATATTCACCAACTGGAAAAATTTCGGGAGTTGTTGAAAAACCGGGATGCTTCTGGATTGTACAACGCTATTGCAGGGGCCAAAGAATCGAGAGAACGGTTGGTATGAGTCAGTTCACCATTTTTCCCGCAAAGAAACCCCTTCGTGGTACGGTGTCGGTGCCAGGGGACAAATCCATTACTCATCGCGCCCTCATCCTTGGGGCGTTGGCGCAAGGACAAACCCGTATTATCGGGTACTCTAAAGGGGAAGATTGTCTGAATACCCTTCGTGCGGTCCGGGAGTTAGGCGCCGTCGTGCAGGAAATTCCTGAAGGACTCGAGGTGACCGGCAAAGGGTTGTGGGGATTACAAGAGCCTTCTAATGTTCTGGATTGTGGCAATTCCGGGACGGGTTTGCGCCTCTTAGCCGGCGTTTTGGCAGGGCAAAATTTCTTTTCCGTTCTCACGGGTGATGCCTCCTTGAGGAGTCGTCCGATGGGTCGGGTGGTGACTCCCCTCCGTCAAATGGGGGCCATCATCTCGGGAAGACGTGGCGGTGAATTGGCTCCCCTGGCTATTCAAGGAACAGGGCTCAAGGCGGTCTTCTACGAATCTCCGGTCGCGAGTGCGCAAATTAAATCGTGCGTCTTATTGGCTGGTCTCTTTGCCGAAGGGACCACCATCGTGAAGGAACCCAGAAAATCACGAGATCATACGGAACGCCTCCTGACCTATTTAGGGGTCCCTCTTCAGGTCGATGGGTGTACCGTGCGTCTTCAAGGGCGACCATCCTTTGATGGCAAACCGATTGCGGTGCCTGGAGATATATCGGCTGCGGCGTTTTTTATGGTTGCGGCTTCCATTGTTCCCGATTCGGATATCTTGATCACGGATATCGGATTGAATCCGGAGCGAACCGGTATTCTGGATATTCTCCTCGAAATGGGAGCTGATATCACTGTCAGAAATAGACGGGAAGTATCCGGGGAACCGGTGGGTGATATCCGTGTTCGGTCTGCTCCGCTTAAAGGTATGACCATCGGTCCTGCACTCATTCCTCAGACGATTGATGAATTACCAATTTTGTGCGTCGCAGCTGCTCTGGCCAATGGTGAGACCCGCATAACGGGGGCTCAGGAACTTCGTGTCAAAGAAACAGATCGGATTCGAGCCATGGCGGCTGAATTGGCCCGCCTCAAAGTTGAGATTGAAGAACAACCGGATGGCTTGGTCATCAATGGCGGAGCTTCCCTTCGTGGCGCATCCTGTCAGAGTTATGGCGATCATCGAGTCGTGATGTCGCTGGCCATCTGCGGCTTAGTGGCAGATTCCCCGATTATCATTGATGATGTGGATTGTGTTGAGACATCCTTCCCCGGATTCCAAGATAAGCTATTGGATTTATTGACAAATTCTAAGTGACGATTATAATACTTCAGAAATTAGGCTGTGAGAGGAGAATAGGACCGTTCAACGTCGTCGATTACTCATTACTATTGACGGTCCAGCTGGAGTCGGGAAAAGCACGGTGGCCAAGTGTTTGGCTGCACGTCTAGGATATGTTTACCTTGACACGGGGGCTTTGTATCGAGCCATCGCCTGGAAAGTTCAAAAAGAGCAACTCGACCCGAACAATCCTGTCCACATCCAATCCCTTCTTTCTCGAACGGTTCTGAGGCTGGTTCCCGGGAGGGAGGGTTTCTCTATCTTGGTTGATGGCCAGGCAATTGATCAAGAAGTGATTCGAACTCCGGCAATCAGTCACTTGGCTTCATGTGTCGCGGCTCTTCACCCGGTCAGGGAATGGTTGCTTCCCGTTCAGCGAGAGATTGGTGAGGGGGTCGGGGTCATCGCAGAGGGTCGAGATATGGGGACACGGGTATTTCCGTGTGCGGATGTGAAGTTTTTTCTTGATGCGGATTTGGAGGTTCGAGCGAACCGTCGTCAACAGGAGTTAGCTCAAAAAGACCAGACGATTCATCTGAAGACGGTTCGAGACGATATGGCCGTTCGGGATGATCGTGATCGGACCAGATCAGTGGATCCTTTGCGCCCCGCACCTGAGGCCATCATGATTGACACCTCTCGACAATCTGTTAAGGAAGTTGTGGAACATATGATGAAAATCATAGTGGATCGCTTGTGAGTGGAGTGGTCTATTGGCTGCTATGGGTCCTGTTTAACGGGTTGGCGCGCCTCTTGTTTCGATTCCGGGCAGAAGGAATCAACCATTTTCCAAAGACGGGCGGTGTGATCGTTGCGGCCAATCATGCCAGTTATCTGGACATTCCCCTGTTAGGATGTGCGATCCCGCGGCGGGTTTTTTTTTTAGGGAGGGATAGTCTATTCCCCTATCGGTACCTGAATTGGGTGATACAAAAGCTTGGCTGGATCCCCCTGAAAACCCATCGGCTGGACAGAAAGGCGTTTGGGCGGGCTCTCTCTCACTTGAAAGCAGGAGAACCCGTAGTTATTTTTCCTGAGGGAACACGAACGGAGGACGGGACATTGCGGCTTGGGAAGCCAGGCTTGGGTTATTTAGTGGCTGAATCACAATGCCAGGTGATTCCTGCGTATATTTCTGGTACCTTTAAGGTTCTTCCCGTTCGGGCACGATGGCCGAGGCCTTATCCGATAAGGGTCACCTTTGGACAACCTTTGAAGTTTTGTAAAGATGAGGACAGTAGTTTCAAGGCATTTTATGAGAAAGTTTCTGTGTCCGTGATGGATCAAATTGCTCAATTGGGTGGGGTCTCTTCTCCAACCAAGGAGCCCTCTAATGAAACGGATTCACGTGCAAATAAATCGTGTAACAATGGCAGCCACAATTTAACCCGCTAAACTCTGCTGGAGGGATCAAAAGTCGGATGAATACTCTAACTCAACAACCTGAAAAAATAGACCGGCAAACCCTTGCCGCTTTGTATGATGAAACGTTTAAAAATATTGAAGAGGGGACGATTACCGAGGGCAGGGTGATTGATATCCAGCGGGACCGGGTAGTGGTGGATATTGGTTATAAATCTGAAGGGATGATTCCAGCCGACCAATTCTCTCCGGATGAGCTTGAGCATTTGTCGGTGAATGATCCGGTCCAAGTCTATATCGAGCAATGCGAAGATGCGGATGGCAATCTGCTGCTTTCCAAAGAAAAAGCGGACAAGATGAAGGTGTGGGAGGATTTGGAGGTTGCCCATAAAGATGAAAAGCAAGTGCAGGGCAAAGTCATTTCGCGTATTAAGGGCGGCATGATCGTCGACATTGGCGTGAAGGCCTTTTTGCCGGGATCGCAGATTGACTTGACGCCGGTCAGGGACCTGGATGGCCTGGTAGGAAAAACGTATAACTTTAAAATCATTAAGATTAATCACCGTCGGGGCAATGTGGTTGTGTCCCGTCGGGCGCTTCTCGAAGAAACCAGAGATAAACGAAGACAATCCACATTGTCTACGTTGTCTGAAGGCCAGTTGATTGAAGGGACCGTGAAGAACATCACTGATTATGGGGCGTTCTTAGACCTGGGTGGCATTGATGGTTTGTTGCATATTACGGATATTTCCTGGGGGCGAGTGGGGCACCCATCTGATATGTTCTCCATTGGCGATCGCGTGGAAGTCTTAGTGTTGAAATATGACCGGGAGACAGGGCGAATTTCCTTGGGAGTCAAACAAAAAACTCCTGATCCCTGGACAAAAGTCGAAGAAAAATATCCGGCAAGAAGTCGCGTAAAAGGGAAAGTGGTCAGCTTGACCGACTATGGCGCGTTTGTGGAATTGGAGCCAGGGGTTGAGGGGCTGGTCCATGTGTCTGAAATGTCATGGACCCATGAAGTTCGCCATCCCTCAAAGGTGGTGTCGGTCGGTGATACCATTGAAGCTCAGGTGCTCCATGTTGATCAGAATAGCCGGAAGATTTCTCTTGGAATGAAGCAAACCGCTCCAAATCCTTGGGATATCATTGAGGAAAAATACCCCGAGGGCACTGAAATCGAAGGCAAAGTGAAGAGTGTGACCGACTTTGGTGCATTTGTTGGACTAGAGGAAGGTGTCGATGGGTTGATCCATATTTCAGATATGTCATGGACCAAACATATCAAACACCCATCGGAGCTATTCAAGAAAGGGCAATCGGTCAAAGCCATCATTTTAAAAATTGACAAAGAAAAAGAACGCCTATCTTTGGGGTATAAACAGTTGATCTCGGATCCATGGTCATCCGAAATCCCTCAGCGATATCATGTTGGGGAAACCACGACGGGCAAAGTTTCCAAAATTGCCGACTTTGGTGTTTTTGTGGAATTAGAAGGCGGGGTGGAAGGGTTGATCCATGTCAGTGAGATCGGGCCGGATGTGCAGGACCGCCTGGAAGAAAAATTTACCATTGGGCAGGAAGTAGCGGCGAAAATTGTCAAGGTAGACTGTGATGATCGAAAAATTGCCTTAAGTCTTTGGGAGCATTTAAAGGATTTAGAGCAAGGCGAAGTTGATGAGTTTAATAGTTCTCAAGGGAGCGTGGATCAGAGTCTTGGGCGGGTTGCACAGAAGACAGATCAACGGGACGAAGAAGAATAGATTCCCATGACTCACCTGATTGGATGAGAGTGGTTTTTAATGGCTAGAACAGAAGGTTATGAATAACGGGTACCCTCGATGGAAACGCGTGGTGTGGATGGTTCTCGGAGGAATTATCCTGTTTGGAATTGGGAAAGCACTCATTCCCGAGTTGCTTCTGGCTGGCAAAGACGGCGTGGCTATCGTTCGGGTGGAGGGACCTATTCTTGATTCGTACCAAACAGTCGAAGAACTGAAAGCCTTTGCCGAAGATCCTTTGGTGAAGGCGATTGTGGTGAGAATTGATAGTCCGGGTGGAGGCGTGGCGCCTTCCCAGGAAATTTACAATGCCGTCAAGAGAGTCAGAAAAGAAAAGAATAAAACGGTCATCGCTTCAATGGGCACTGTGGCGGCTTCAGGTGGCTATTACATTGCTGTCGCCACTGACCGTATTCTGGCTAATCCAGGAACCTTGACGGGAAGTATTGGTGTCATTATGCAACTGGCAAATTTTCAGGATTTGCTCGAAAAAATCGGTGTGAAAAATGTGGTGGTCAAAAGCGGAAAATTTAAAGATATTGGCTCCCCCTTTCGCCCCATGCAGGACGAAGATCGCAAATTGTTACAATTGGTGATGGATGATGTGCATCGCCAATTTATTGATGCAGTGGCCGAGGGGCGGTCCTTGGATTTGGCCGAAGTTGAGCAGTTAGCGGACGGACGGGTCTTTACCGGCCAACAAGCCAAATCCATTTTGTTGGTTGATGACATCGGAGATTTGCACGATGCTATTAAGTTGGCTGGCGAATTAGGCGGGATTGACGGTGAACCTCGGGTCATGGAGACGAGCAAGCCGTTTTCATTCAGGAATTTACTCGAAAACGCATTCCTTGGAAGTGTTCGCTCGTTTACCTCTACTCCCTTTTCGATGCCGTTGCTTTACCTCTGGGTGGCCTGATCCGGACAAGATAGATACAGTTCTGATAGTCATGAGGCAGATAAAACGTCAAGAGCGGAGTTTGGAGAAGAGGGTTTCTGTGAGAAGGAGGGTCGGATGACAAAAGCGGATCTCATCGAGAAGTTGGCGGAAAAAGCTCCCCAATTAAGTCGAAGACAGGCCGAGTTAGTGGTCAACACCATTTTTGATTCTATCCGTGACTCTTTAAAACGTGGGGAAAAAACCGAGATTCGCGGCTTTGGTAGTTTTCGTCTTCGACACCGGCAGACAAAAGAAGGACGCAACCCCAAAACGGGAGAGGCGGTTTCCGTCCCTGAAAAACGTATGCCGTTTTTTAAAGCCGGTAAAGAAATTAAAGAATTGTTAAACCCTGAAGAATCCTCTGCATAAGCCATGTCTACGGCTGAGCCATCACCGACTGTACAAGAGATGCCTTGGACGAAAGAGGCGTTGTCTCGATTGGAGCGCGCTCCAGGGTTCCTGAGGGGGATGGTTCGTCGTCTGGCAGAAAAAAAAGCGAAAGAACTGGGATATGCAGAAATTACGGCAGAAATTTTAGACCAATTCAAACAGCAAATGATGGGCTCGATGGGTGGCGCTTCTGGTCTCATGCAAGCGGCGGAGGATATGGCTCAAGGGAAACTTCCCTGGACGGCCGAGGCACGAAAGCGATTAGAAGCTGTTCCAGAATTCATGCGAAGCATGATTGGCAGGATTGCTGAGGATGTGGCCAAAGAACGTGGTCATCTTGAAGTGAATGTTGAATTATTTGAAAAGGTCGAAGCCTTAGGAGATTTGCCGCTTGAGAACAGCCGGCCCTTGGAATGGACTGATGAAGCGTTGGCCTTGTTGAGTAAGCGCCTTGAGGATTCTCCTCCGATTGCAATGGAATTTGTCACGGATATGTTAAAGCGGGATGCGGAGGATTTAGCCAGGGAGCAAGGAATCGAGCAGATTGATGCTGAGACCTTAGTCCGTCTCTGGGAAGCCCCACCCACTCAGGTGGCCTGGACGGATGAAGCCTGGAAGCGTCTTCACACCTCTCCGGATTTTGTCAGAAGCGGAATTCGGAAAGCGGCAGAGCGTCGGGCTAGAAAGCTCGGGCTTACCACCATTGATTCCGAGCACCTCACCATCTTCCGGAATGAAGCCATGATGAAAGCGGTGAAGCGGATTCGGAGTTTTGGCTACCAGGAGCTTACCTTTGATGCGTTTGGTGATGCGATGCAAAAAGTCAAGCGATTAAAGGGGAATGAACAGGCGGAGCATCGCTTAGATGAGATCAGGGACTATATGAAGAAAAAACCTGATGTTGGTGTGTTAGGAGAAGAACTGATGACCCGTTTTAGAAATTATTTAAAAGGAGAAGGCACCTTATAAACGGCAGTTGCCTTGTTTATTTCCCCAATTTATTCAGGAAAAACCTCCCAAAGCAATTCTCTCCTCAATCTCCCTGAGCGGCTTCCTTCGCAAGTTGATCTACGATGTCATTTTCCTGATTACCCGAGTGAGCCCTCACTTTGACCCAGTGAATGGTGATGCCTGATTCTTTGACCGTGTGCGCATAGGCTTGGGTAAATGGTAGTTTGGCTCGCCAGGCTCCGGTGGTCCAACTTTCTAATCCTTGGTAGTCATAATAGATCGTCATTTCGGTAATCCCTTGGGACTTGCCCCATTGAATGGCTTTGAGGATGGCGAGAATTTCTCCAGCCACATTTCGGTGTTCAACTGCCTCTTGCGGGATATCGTTGCCCTTATCCCTGTAAATTTCTACCCCATTTTTTTTGACGAGTAATCCCCATCCCAATCGAAGAGAGCCATTGGCTTGTGGGAAGCATGATCCATCTACCCAAATTTCGATGATCGGGGAGGGGGCCTTTTGGGTTTTTCTCTTGGTGGTCGATTCCTTTGCTATGGGGGGTGAGACAAAGGCTTCGGCTTCTTCGCGGGTCGGAAAGGCCTTATATTCGGCGCCAGGGAAATGATGTACTTGTGCCCGGCAGGCTTCCCAACTCTCAAAGATGCCGGTCATTCGGCCTCGGCGAACCCCATAGAATTTCATGGATGGTGATGTTGTGGAAAGTGGTAAGAGAAGCTTTCTTGTCCAGGACAGATTCGTAACCTGGCCTCTCTTCTTGGAGCCTGTCCTGAGTATTTGACTATCGGTTGGCTCCACCTTGTAGCGTCTTTATTTTACCTTTTGCAAGGTCAACTTTTGTCGATTCCTCTGGTTTGTCCTCTGCCAATATTAAAAACGTTTCATATTCTTGGATCGCACGTTTGGGGTTGAGCGATTCATAGGCTTCAGCCAAATTAAATCTGGCTTGAGCATAGTCTGGCTGTAAGGCCAATGCCTGCTCATAGGTTTCAATTGCTTTTGGCAATTCTCCCAATTGTGCCAGGACCGATCCATAACTATTCAAGATTCCGGCAGAGTGCGGCTGGATGCCCAGCGCCTGTTGTAAAGCCGTTTTTGCCTCAGGTAATCGCCCCATACTTCGAAAGGCCAACCCAAGACGATGATGGGCTTCTGCTAGCTGCTTCTTATCGGGTAATCCATGTTGAATGGATTTTTGGTAGGCGTCCAGGGCGGTATCTGCGTGTTTATTGCCGCACGATGCGAATAAGGAAATTTCCCCTCTGGCAAATTGCTGAAGTCCTAAAAAATCCTTTTCGGACCCTAATTGACCACTAGCCACCTTGAGATCTTGCCGCGGGGAATCCGGGTCATCGATGTATGAGAGAAATTTTTGATGACTGCCGTCTAAGAGTGTTTCATATGGGTCAAGGACGAAAACTGCCATCACCAGTTGGTCATTCTGCCCTGGAGTGTGACGGATGAAATATTGATGCGTAGTGGTGGCTTCTCCGGTTCGATACAATGTGCCAGAATCGGGAGCTTCCCCTTTTAGAATCTGCGAGGAGTGGAAAAAAAACTCACGAGCCGGCGGTAATTGAGAGAGGGTATGACGAAGCTTCGGATAGCTATCCAAAGATAGGCCATGGGGAAATACGGTGATAACACCCACAAGAGTCTGGTCTTCATTGAACATGAACCATTGCCCTTGCTTATTGGGAGATGTGACCTCTTGAAAAACTTCTTTTCCTCCTCCCCAAGGGAATTCCTTTCCCCCGGTTTTTAGCCAACTGGTTTGGGCTTCTGCTTTGGTTTGGCACAATGCGGTTTTTCCTAGGAGATCGAGGTCACTTTCAGAGGGAGGAAGGGGGGAAGGAGGGGGCGAACCGGCGCAATGTGTGAGTAAACCGAAAAGCAGGAAGGCTTTAAGGAAATTTGTTGTCGCTGTATTTTTGTGCGGGCGGTGGTTGTATTGGATATTTCTAAGAATCATCGCTGGCCCTCGAAAATTTGTATGTGATGGGGCGCACATTAAGGTCGCAGGACTTGTTTGAAGCCAAGGCCGGTAGTTGGGGAAAAGTTCAAAATCAAGAAGGCTCTGCTCCTACTCGATGAGGTTGGGAAGATGTTGTGGGCGTGAAGAAAATAATCCAGGAAAGATGGATTGAGATGTCTCTGGTGGGCGATACTGGGATCGAACCAGTGGCCTCTTCCGTGTGAAGGAAGCGCTCTCCCACTGAGCTAATCGCCCACGCGGGTCAATTTATCATAATGTTGCTGAGGGAGCAACGCAGTCGGCATGGCAGACAATGGGTATCTTGACGGTTACGGAAAGTGTGGAGTAGGCTGAAATCAGGTGTTTCATCGACTTTGTCAAGGAGGTGCACCATGGACAAGCAGGATCGAAAATATGATTCTCGAAAAACCAGCTCTCCCAAAGAATCCGAAAACGTGCAGGCTGATCCAAAAGTTGCAGAAACCGGCCAGCGTTTGAAAGAAGAAATGGATGATTTGGTTGATGAAATTGATAAGGTCTTAGAAGAGAATGCTGCTGAATTTGTGAAAAATTATGTGCAAAAAGGCGGAGAATAAATGATTGTTGTTTGAGCCTTGAGATTACACTCCTGCCTTCTTCATTGCCCCATCTGATTTATTGACGATCCTTTACCCCCCACCTACTTGCTCTTAGTCTTAGCCTGATTGTAAGTGCAGGTCTTTCGCCCTCTCGTACAGCTCCTTAACTTAAAAATCGATCACGTGTTTGATGAACCCTTTGGGTGGGAGTGAAGCCACCGGAAGTTATTGTCTGTTTTATGTAGGGGCCTAGTGGGAGGCGTGAGGAATGAGGACCACTGCCCGGAGGGGAGAACCTCAGCAATTTTCTCTATTTTTTGTTATGATTCGTAGGTTATTTCTCCAGACATCCTGATGAGGGATTGAAGCAATGGGCGTGATGCATCTGACAGATATTGAGCAGCTGATGGATCAGGTAAAAGCCTATTACCCGGAAGCTGATACCGGCCTTATTCGACGAGCGTATGACTATTCCGCCAAAGCTCACGAAGGCC
>Ga0224505_10001558_pt1 | contig 14239 bp, 9 predicted proteins | sample SF_Jan12_sed_USG_FD_169102 | JGI IMG/M metagenome (GOLD analysis project Ga0224505, IMG submission 169102) | Sediment microbial communities from San Francisco Bay, California, United States - SF_Jan12_sed_USGS_4_1 | ecosystem: Environmental > Aquatic > Marine > Sediment | place: USA: California... | reverse complement strand
GCCGTTCCGCCCGGGCCTCGTCGGGGGTCACTGCATCGGTGTCGATCCGTACTACCTGACGCACAAGGCGCAGGCGATCGGCTACCACCCCGAGATGATCCTCGCGGGCCGCCGCATCAACGACAACATGGGCATCTACGTCGCACAGCAGGTGGCACAGCTCATGATCCAGCGGCAGATCCTGGTCAAGGGTTCGCGCGTCCTGATCATGGGCCTGACGTTCAAGGAGAACTGCCCGGACGTCCGCAACACGAAGATCGTGGATATCGTGCAGGAACTCGAGAAATACGGCTGCGACGTCGACGTGTTCGACCCCTGGGCCGACGCCGATGCAGCCGAGCACGAGTACGGCCTGCGGCCGGTCAAGAAGGTCAGGCCGGCGACCTACGACGCGGTGATCGTAGGCGTGGGTCACCAGCAGTTCCGCGACATGGGAATCAGGAAGGTTCGGGCACTGGGCAAGAAGAAGCACGTGCTCTACGACATCAAGTACGTATTCCGGTCCGACGAAGTGGACGGGAGGCTCTGATGAAGATCCTGGTTACGGGTGCTGCCGGTTTCATCGGATACCACACGTCGCAGATCCTGCTCGATCGCGGTGACGAGGTGGTCGGCCTCGACAACCTGAACGACTACTACGACGTCCAGCTGAAATACGCTCGCCTGGACCGGCTCAAGCCCAGGCCAGGCTTCACCTTCGTCAAGCTCGACCTCGCCGACCGCGAGGGCATGAAAGAACTGTTCGCTCGCGAGAAATTCAAGCACGTCATCCACCTGGCCGCGCAGGCGGGCGTGCGATACTCCATCGAGAACCCGCTGGCCTACGTCGATAGCAACGTCGTAGGCACCGCCAACGTGCTCGAAGGCTGTCGTCACAACGATGTCGAGCACCTCGTGTATGCGTCGACCAGTTCGGTCTACGGCGCCAACACCAAGATGCCGTTCTCGGTCCACCAGAACGTCGATCACCCGCTGTCGTTCTACGCTGCGACCAAGAAGGCCAACGAGCTGATGGCGCATACCTATGCGCACCTGTACTCGTTGCCCGTCACGGGCCTGCGGTTCTTCACGGTCTACGGTCCCTGGGGCCGTCCCGACATGGCGCTGTTCCTGTTCACCCGGAACATCCTGGCCGGCAAGCCGATCGACGTCTTCAATTACGGCCGCCATCGTCGCGACTTCACCTATGTCGATGACATAGCGCAGGGCGTCGTGCGCGCCTGCGACCGGGTCGCAACCGGCAATCCCGAGTGGAACAGCGATGCCCCCGATCCGGCATCGAGCAAGGCACCGTACCGGCTGTACAACATCGGCAACAACGAGCCGGTGGAACTCCTCACGTACATCCGCACGCTTGAGGAGTGCCTCGGGAAGAAGGCCGAGATGAACCTGCTGCCGCTGCAGGCCGGTGACGTGCCGGACACGTGGGCAAACATCGACGATCTGACGCGGGACGTCGGCTACACGCCGGCCACCCCGGTATCCGTTGGCATCCGTAATTTCGTGGACTGGTACCTCGACTACTACAAGGGCGGCGAGCCGGCGAATCCTCGAGTGGTCAACCTCGGCTGAACTTCTTGCAGGCGGCCGGCTTTTGCGGCAGACCGGGCTGACCGTTAAGCTGCACGGCATGACCACATGCCGCACCGATCTCCAAGCCTGGAAGGCACTCGAGGCACACGCCGCAGCGCTTTCCCGCCTCCACTTGCGTGACCTGTTCGCCGCCGACGGCGCCGGTCGCTTCGATGCGACCAGCGTGCAGTCGCTCGACCTGCTGTACGACTTTTCGCGTCAGCGCGTCACCCGCGAAACGCTGGGTCTGCTGCAATCGCTGGCGCAGGCCTGCGACCTGCCGGCATGGATCGCAGCGCTGTTCGCCGGTGAGACTGTCAATAGCACTGAAGGGCGAGCCGCCATGCACGTGGCGCTGCGCAACCGCTCGGACCGTCCGATGCTGGCGGACGGGCAGGACGTCATGCCGGAAGTTCGCACCCAGCTCGCCAAGATGCGTGATTTCATCACTGGCGTGCACCAGGGACGCATCCTGGGTTTCACCGGCGCTCGTTTTACCGATGTCGTCAACATTGGCATCGGCGGCTCGGACCTCGGCATCGTGATGGCGACCGAAGCGCTGGCTCGTTTCCGCAACAAGGGCATCCGCCTGCACTGCGTGTCGAACGTCGATGGCGTCGAGCTAGCCGATGCGCTGGAAAAGATCAATCCGGCGACGACCCTGTTCGTCATCTGCTCGAAGACTTTCACGACGCAGGAGACGCTCGCCAACGCCAACGCGGTGCGCGAGTGGCTCATCGGCGAGCTTGGCGAGAAGGGAGTCGGTCATCACTTTGTCGCCGTGTCGACCAACCACAAGGCGATGGATGCCTTCGGTATCGCGCCCGAGTCGCGCTTCACGATGTGGGACTGGGTCGGCGGGCGCTATTCGCTGTGGTCCACCGTCGGCCTCTCGATCGCGCTGTCGCTGGGCATGGACCAGTTCGAGCTGATGCTCGCGGGCGGCCACGAGATGGACGAGCATTTCCGCACGGTGCCGCTCGACCGCAACCTGCCCGTGCTGATGGGCATGATCGGCATCTGGAACATCAACTTCCTCGGTCTCGATTCGCTCGCGGTGCTCCCATACGACCGGCGGCTGCATCGCTTTCCCGCCTACCTGCAGCAACTCGAGATGGAGTCGAACGGCAAGAGCGTCACGCGCGACGGCAAGCCTGTCGATTACATGACGGGCAACGTCGTTTGGGGTGAGCCCGGCAACAATGCCCAGCACTCGTTCTTCCAGTTGCTGCACCAGGGCACCGCGCGCGTCGCCCTGGATTTCATTGCGCCGGTCCATGGCTCGAGCCGGTTCCTCAAGCACCAGGACCTGGCGCTGGCCAACTGCTTCGCGCAGGCGGAAGCGTTCGCGTTCGGTCAGACCGCCGAGCAGGTGAAAGCAGACCTGCAAAGCAAGGGTGCATCCCCCGGGGAGATCGAGCGGCTGGTCCCGCACAAGGTGCATGCCGGCAACCGTCCCAGCAGCTTGATTCTCGTGCCGCGGCTCGGCCCGCGCGCGGTCGGCAAGCTGATCGCCTGGTACGAGCACAAGGTCTTCGTGCAGTCGGTGATCTGGAACGTCAATCCGTTCGACCAGTGGGGCGTCGAGCTGGGCAAGAAGCTTGCGACGTCCATGAATGAGCCGGTGCAGGCGGGGGTCTGGCCTGAAGGGCCCGCGCACGTGCAGAAGTTGCTCGCTCAGGTACAGCGCTGGCGCGGCGACTGAGCGGGCCAGTAACATGGCGGGATGCGTATTAGCCCGTCATGGATCGACCGGACCTTTCTGACCTTTCTGACCTTCCTGGCCTTCCTCGTCCGAGGGACTAATGCATCGGCAGGCGAACCGTGGATCGCGGCGGGCAACACGCAAGTGCGACACGACGTCCAGTTGCTCGTCGACTCCGGCGTGATCGAGCTGCCGGTGTCGGCGTGGCCAATCGCCGCGACTGATCTGGCACACGCACTCGACAAGATTCCTCCCGCTCCCTCTCCCACGCCCGTTTCAGCTCCCTCTCCTGCGTCAGCGGGAGAGGGCAGGGGTGAGGGTTCTGGCAGTAGGGGTGCGGCGAAGGCTCTTACCGCCGCCCAGCTCGCAGCCGTCGCGCGCCTGCGTTCCCTGGCAAGCGAGGGCAAGGCCACCCTCGGCGTCGAAGTCGGCGCGGCCGCGAGACCAACCCAGTTGCGCACCTTCGCCGACACGCCTCGCGAAGAGGGCGAAATCAGCCTCTACGCCGCCAGTTTCTTCGGTGAGCGGTTCGGCGGACGACTGCAGGTGACAGGGGCAGTCGAGCCCGACGACGATCGGCCAGGACGCATGGATGGCTCGTACGTAGCCGGGAAGTTCGGTAACTGGATCGTCACGCTGGGGCAGCAGGATCGCTGGTGGGGTTCCGGCTGGGAAGGCAGCCTCATCATGTCGAACAACGCCCGGCCAGTGCCTGAAATCTCGTTCGACCGCGCTGTCTCGCAACCATTCGAGACGAAGTGGCTGAGCTGGCTCGGGCCATGGCGCCTGATGACGTTTTTCGGGCAGATGGAAGGCTCGCGTGACGATTATGCCCATCCGCTGTTCTGGGGCATGCGCGTGTCGGCGCGGCCACTGAACGGCCTCGAGATCAGCATCGAGCGCACGGCGCAGCTTTGCGGCGCAGGACGTTCATGCACGTGGGACGATTTCTGGAACATGTTCACCGGCCACGACAATCGCGGCGAGAATGTCGATCCCGAGGACGAGCCTGGCAACCAGCTCGCGGGCTGGGACATCCGCTGGGCTTCGCCCATCGGCGACTGGAATTATGCCGTGTACAACCAGCACACCGGCGAGACCATCGACAACCAGATTCCCCGCCCGTATCGCAGCCTGGACGTGTTCGGTCTCGAGACGTGGGGTGACGGCTCGACGGACGGCAGCTCGTGGCGCGCCGGTTTCGAGTGGGCCAATACGCGCTGCGGCGGCACCGAGAACGGCGCGAAGTTATGGGATTGCGCCTACAACAACTCGATCTTCAATCCGGATGGCTACCGCTATTACGACCGCGTCATGGGGCATGCCATGGACGGTGACGGCGATATGTACTCTGCGCGCTACATCCGGGTCGACCGCACGGCCAACACACTCACCGTGCTGGCGCGCTACAGCAGGATCAACGAAGGAGGCGTCGTGCCGGACCCACGGCATTCATTTGCTCCAGGTCCCGAAGACTGGATCAGCCTGGATGTCAGCTACCGACGTTTGCTGCCTGCGGGGTGGCTGGAAGCAGGCGTCGGTCTCGACAACCAGGACCGCAAGTGGAAAGGTGACGAAGCCGTGCTGCCGCGCGCCTACGTCACCTGGAACTACGCGCTGCGTTGAAACCAGTCGTGGCCCCGGGGAAGTCTGTCTTGCCGCTTTGCAGGCTGTTTTCGTGGGTGGTCACCGCGATTTTGGCCGGCCCGTCGACCAGCCGCGCAGAGCCATGGATTGGCCCCGGCGACCTCGCGTTGCGGCACGACCTGCAGCAGTTGGCCGATGCCGGTGTGCTGCATGCGCCCACGATGAGCTGGCCGCTGCCGTGGGCGGACATCAGCGCAGACATCGCAGCAGCGGAAGTATCCGGGCTGAGCCCTCGATTGCAGTCTGCGCTGGGCCGGATCCAGGTGCGCGCCGTGACCGAGACGGCGAGCCAGGAGATCGGGGTCGCCGTCGAAGCCGCGGGTACGTCCGATACGTGGGCGCTGCGTGCGTTTGAAGATACCCCGCGGGAAAAGGGTGAACTGGCCGTTACCGCCGACCAGGCCGGCGACCGCCTGTCGTGGAAACTGTCCGCCGGGGTCGTGGCTGACCCCGACGACGGGCAGGAACTTCGACTGGACGGTTCGTACGTCGCGGTGCGGCTCGGCAATTGGAACATCAGCGCCGGCGCCATCGACCGCTGGTGGGGTCCAGGCTGGGAGGGCAGCCTGATCCTGTCGAACAACGCGCGACCCATGCCGTCGGTTGCGCTCGATCGCAAAGAGGCCCGGCCTTTCAGTTGGCCAATCCTCAACTGGCTGGGTCCATGGCGCCTGAGCACGTTCATGGGTCAACTGGAAGAGGACCGCGACTACCCGCACGCGCTGCTGTTTGGGATGAGGGCGGAAGCGCGTCCTTTGCCGTCGCTGCAGGTCGCGGCAAGCCGTACGGCGCAATGGTGCGGCGAAGGACGGCCGTGCGGGCTGAGCACGTTCGGCGACCTGCTGACCGGCGATGACAACAGCGAGGATCTGGCCCAGGAACCCGGCAACCAACTGGCCGGATTCGACGTCCGTTGGTCGTGGCCCGGCGGGGGTGTGCCGGTGGCAATCTATGCGCAGGCGATCGGTGAGGACGAGGCTGGGTTCCTGCCGTCGCGGTATCTCGGCCTGTTCGGAGCCGAGACCTGGGGCCAATGGCGGGGCACGTCCTGGCGCATGCACCTGGAGTACGCCGACACGGCCTGTGACTTTCCGACCTCTCCTCCCGCGTTCGGCTGTGCCTACACGAACCACATCTACTCCAGCGGGTACCGGTATCGGGGCCGCGCCATCGGGCACACGATCGACGCGGACGGTGAATCGGTGGGTCTGGGGGTCCTTTGGCTGACCGGGGCGGGGCGGCACTGGAACCTGCTGGTGCGGGACGTGAAGCTAAACCGGGCAGGGATGGCTGCCGGGCACTCGCTGGCGGACGGCCCCGCCAATGTCAATGACATCAGCCTGACGCACGGGCGCCCGCTGGCTTGGGGTAATATCGCGTTCCTGTTGGGCTACGCCGACGTCTCCGCGACCGGGACCGCATTACCGGACAACGGTTTCAGGGCATCGTTGACGTGGCGCTACGAACTCCGTTGAGCAGCGTGGCTCGCCGGAAACCCGCAATCCTCGCGACGGGGCTGTGACTGCATGACCAGATTGATCCGGACGCGCCTGCTGGCCAGGGGCGCGCTGGCGACAGTGTTGACGCTGTGGACTGTCCTCGCGCTTGGCCAGACGCCGAGCGCGAGCCAGATCGAGGTGTTCCGCAACCTGCCGCCGGACCAGCAGCAGGCCATCATCGATGCCTCGGGGGGCGGAGCGCGGTCGGGCGTGACCACGACGGATGTGCCCATGAAGATGCCGTCGACGGCGACGCCGCGGACGGATGCAGGGACACGCGAGCGCGATCGAATGGCGCCGGACGGTGAACCGCGGCTCGCTGCCGGCGACACGCTCATCCTGGAACTGGAGCCGATGCAGTTCGAGGGCCAGGAGCGCGTGCTGACCGTGAGGACAGTGCGGGCGTCGGCAATTCCAGAGAACGCGCCGACGACAGCTGCCGACTGGGCAGCTGCGGGTGCCTTACCGACGCGTCCTGCCCAGGTGCCCGTGGACCCGTTGGCGACCGGCAAGGAGATCGAGCGGGCCAAGTCGGAGCAGGAACGGCTCGAGCGGTTGATCGAGACCGTACGCCGCGGCAACCCCTACCGGCTGAATCGCAGCGGAGACCTTGACGTGCCCGGGCTCGGCAACGTGGCGCTCGCGGGCCTGACCCCGATCCAGGCGACCCAGCGACTCGCGATCGAGCCGTTTCTTCGCGACTTTCGAATTCGACTGACGTTGTTGCCCCTGCAACTCTCGGATACGGACGCCCTCAAGCCCTTCGGCTACGATCTTTTTGCCGGCGTGCCGTCGACATACGCGCCAGTCACCGACATCCCGGTCCCGTCCGAGTACGTCGTCGGCCCGGGCGATCGGCTCGAAATCCAGCTGATCGGCAGCACCAAGGGCAAGTATTCGCTCGTGGTGAACCGCGACGGGCGGATCATGTTCCCGGAACTCGGCGCGATCGCCGTGAGCGGCCTGCGCATCGACCAGGCGAAGGCGCGCATCGAGCAGCGAGTCCAGGAGCAGATGATCGGCACCGAGGCCATCGTCTCGCTGGGTGACCTGCGCTCGATCCGGGTCTTCGTACTGGGTGAAGCCGAAAAACCAGGGTCTTACACCGTCAGCGGCCTTGCGACCGTCACCAACGCGCTGTTTGCGAGCGGCGGAGTCAAGACCATCGGCTCCCTGCGCAACATCCAGCTCAAGCGGGGCGGCAACGTCGTGACGCGCCTCGATCTCTACGACCTGCTGCTCCGGGGCGATACGTCAGCAGACGTGCGCTTGCGTCCCGGGGACGTGATTTTCATACCGCCCGTGACGACAACGGTCGGCATCAAGGGCGAGATCCGCAGGCCGGCCCTGTATGAACTGCAGGGCGAGAGTTCAGTTGCCGACCTGCTCTACCTGGGTGGCGGCCTGACGGCCGAGGCGGATCCCCGCCTGGCGACGCTGGAGCGCATCGACGAGCGCCGCGAGCGCGTCGTGCTCGACGTGGACCTGGGCAACCCCCAGGCGAGGGCCACGCAACTGCGTACCGGTGACGTGCTGCGCATTCCTGCGGTCAAGCCGACCTATTCGAACGCCGTCGAGATCGATGGGCACGTGCTGCGCCCCGGTTCGTTCGAGTATCGCAGCGGCATGCGGCTGACCGACATCGTTCCAAATTCGGATGAACTCAAGCCGAACGCGGACATGAGCTACGTCATGATTCGACGCGAGCAGCCCGGTACGCGACTTGTCCAGGTCGTTTCCGCGGACTTGCTCGAGGCATGGCGTGCGCCAGCATCGGCGGCCAATCCATCGCTGGCGCCACGCGACCGGATCTACGTGTTCGACCTCGAGACGGGCAGGCGTGCGATTCTCGATCCGATCCTCGAGGAGCTGAAGCTGCAGGCAGTGCGCGGCGAGCCGTCGCAGGTCGTGCGCGTGTCGGGCAGGGTGCGCGTTCCCGGCGAGTATCCGCTCGAACCCGGCATGACGGTCAGCGACCTGGTGCGGGCGGGCGGCGGGCTTGCCGAGGAGGCCTACGGCGGTTCCGCGGACCTTGCTCGCTACGAGGTCCATGACGGACAGACGCGCAAGTCCGCGGTCCTCAACGTCGATCTGCAGCGCGCCATGACGCATGAGGCCACGGTCGACTTGGCGCTCAAGCCGTTCGATTTCCTCGTGGTGAAGGCGATCTCGGAGTGGTCGGCGCAGGAGACGGTGCGACTCGAAGGCGAGGTGCGCTTCCCCGGCGAATACCCGATTGCACGCGGCGAAACCCTGCGGTCCCTGATTGGCCGCGCCGGCGGACTGACTCCGCTGGCGTTTCCCCAGGGCAGCGTCTTCACGCGCGAATCACTGAAGGAACGCGAGAAACGCCAGATCGAGGCGCTCGCCAACCGGCTCAAGCAGGACCTTGGTTCGCTGGCGCTGCAGGCCGCGCAGGCTTCGGCCGCAGGCGCGCAGCAGGCCTCCGAGACGGTGGCGATCGGGCAGACGCTGCTCGCGGACCTGAACAACGCGCAGCCCGTGGGACGCCTTGTCATCGACCTCGACCAGATGCTGGCCAACGAGCCCGGCGCGCAGGGCGACGTGATCCTCAAGGACGGCGACATCCTGCGCGTGCCGCAGACCGCGCAGGAGGTGACGGTGATCGGTGAAGTCCAGAGTCCGACGTCGCACCTCTACGACTCGACGTTGTCGCGCGAGGACTACATACGCCTCAGCGGCGGCACCACGCAGAAGGCCGACGACAAGCGCATCTACGTCGTGCGTGCGAACGGCAGCGTGACCAGCGGTGGCGGCAGCCGCTGGTTCGGGGACAAGGGCACCATTGCGCCGGGAGACACGGTCGTAGTGCCGCTCGACGCGGAACGCATGCGGCCGTTGCCGCTGTGGACGGCCGTCACGACGATCCTCTACAACATTGCCGTTGCGGTCGCAGCGGTGAATTCTTTCTGAGCCCGCTGATCGTGATGCATACAGAAATCCATGAGCCGGTGCGGACCGTGACGTTGTTCGACGTGGCTGCCCTGGTTCGTACGTTGTGGCCATACTGGCTGGGCGGTGCGCTGATCGGTTGCATCGTGGCGGGCGCGGCCGCGTTCTCGGTCCGTCCCGTCTACCGCGCGGCGACCACTGTCGTGCCGGTGTCATCGCAGGACTCCGGTGGCACCCTGGCTCGGCTTGCAGGACAGTTCGGAGGGCTGGCGAGCCTGGCCGGTCTGAGCGGGATGCAGTCGGATGGTCGTGACGAAGCAATCGCCGTGCTGAAGTCGCAGTCGTTTTCGGAGAAATTCATCGTCGACGAGAACCTGCTGCCGGTGCTGTTCGCAGACCGGTGGAACTCCGCCAAAGGCGCGTGGAAAGTGCGCGATTCCAGCAAGGCGCCTACCCTGTGGGACGCCTGGCTGCTGTTTGACAAGCGGATCCGGACGATCATCGAAGACACGGACCGCGGGCTGGTCACGGTGCGAATCGACTGGCACGATCCAGGGGAAGCGGCGCGCTGGGCGAACCTGCTCGTCGACCGTGCGAACCAGCAGGTGCGCGAACGGAAGCTCGCCGAAATCGACGCCAACCTCGATTACCTCAAGGGCGAATTGGCCAAGGTACAACTGGTTGAGCTGCGCCAGGCGATCGGCACGGTGATGGAATCACAGGTCAGCGAGCGAATGATCGCCAGCGGACGCAAGGAATATGCGTTTCGCCGGCTTGATCCCGCGCGCGCGCCGGACATGGATCGCCCGCAGTCGCCAAAGAAGGCGCTGTGGATAGTGCTCGGCACGGCCGCCGGCACATTGCTGGGTTTCGCTCTCGGGACGCTGCGCGCATATGCTCGGCAACGGCGCGATGATCTCGAGGCCGGATGAGCTGACACGGGCCCTGTTGCGGGGCTCGGCGATCGCATTGATTGTGACCGTCGCTGCGCAGGGCGTGGGTTTCCTTCTGCAACTGCTCCTGGCACGCTGGCTGGGCGACGTCGAGTTCGGCTATTACAGCTATGCGATGGCCTGGCTCGCGGTGGGACTGATCGCGGGCAAGGCAGGCTATGACACTGCGCTGGTACGTTTCGTCGCGGAATACGATGCGACCAACGATGTCACCAGGCTGAGTCAGGTCATTGCCCACGCGCGGCGTTTCACACTGACGACCAGCGCGTGCGTGTCATTGGTTCTAGTGGCAGTTGTGCTCGCGCTCTCGCCGGAACCGACCGAGCTTCGCCGCGTGCTGCTGTTCGTGGCTGTCTTGCTGCCGTTTGCCGTATATTCTGAAATTACTGCCGCGGTGGCGCGCGGCTTCAGGCGAGTCGGGGCGGCGCTGGCTGGCGACGGCGTGCTGCGCCCAGTGGTAGTTTTGACCATCATGGCGTCCGTCGGGGCGTATTGGCCCGCAGGGATGCATGCGAGCGGCGCCACGTGCGCGTATATCCTCGGCACCCTAGGGTCCATCGTTCTCACGACCAGTCTGCTGCGCCGGCATCGAGGCGTGCAGATAGCGCGCCCAGGTGAACGAAGTCCCTCGTCAGCGCGGGGGTGGAATACGGTCGCATTGCCGACGATGGTGGCGAACGGTTCGCTCGTCCTGCTGTATTCCGTAGACATCCTGATGCTGGGCTGGCTCGCAAATACGACGGAATCAGGCTATTACAATATCGCCAGCAAGATCGCGCTGCTGGTGCTGTTCGCCATGAATGCCGCGCAGGCGATCGCTGCGCCGATGCTTTCCGCCGCGTTCGCCACGGGACGGCGGGAGGATCTGTGCAAGGTCGTCGGGCAGATGAACCTGCTGGCGGCGGTTGCCGCCGTGCCATTGTCGATTGGAGTGATGGTGTTCGCGGGACCGCTGCTAGGACTGCTCGGGGCGGGTTACGCCTCGGCAGCGGGTTGCCTGCAGTTGCTGGCCTTGATGCAGCTGCTGAACGTCCTTACCGGGTCCGTGGGTACGATCCTTTCCATGTCGGGAAATCAGGCCTTGCTGGTACGACTGCTGGGCTTCGGTCTCGTGCTTAATGCCCTGCTCAACCTGGTGCTGATCCCCCGATTCGGGGCGGAGGGCGCGGCCTGGTCGGCGTTGATCGCACATACGGCGTGGAATGTCGCCGGTGTCGCGCTGGTACGGCGTCGGCTCCGGCTCGACTGCACCATCCTGGCAGCGTTGCCGGCGCTTCCATTGAATCGTTGATCGACTCATGCACGCCCTGCTCATCGTAATTTTCTTCGCCGGCGCGGCGTATTTCGCGGGCAAGCGTCGCCGGCTCGACACGTTCACGGTCGCCTTCTTTGCAGCGGCCTTGTATTTCCTGCCCGGCTTCGTCGGCTACACGCTTAGTCCGGTCACGCCCTCCAGCCCGGTCAAGTTGCCGATGGCCATGGTGACCGAGGCGACTGCGATCATGTCCATGGTGCTGGCGGCCATCTTCGTAGGGGGGGCGATCTGGGACGCGTTCGGCGTCCGCTCGAGGACGTTCCGTTCCTGGCGTCTCGAAGACGCCAGCCTGGCCGGCGCAATCGCCTTGCTCATTGGTCTGCTGGGAGTCGTCCTGACCTGGGTAGAGAGCGGCGGCGCCGCCTTCGATCCGGACAAGCGTGTCGTGATTGGCGTGGTCGGTCGTGGTCACCTTGTCTGGGAAATGGGCGCCATTCTTGCGGCTGCATTCGCGATGACGCACGGCCAGCGCTGGGTGCTGATCGGGGCGTTCGCACTTCTCCTGCTGGACATGTACATCGGTTTTCGATTCGCTTTCGCCTGCGCATTCATCGCATGTGCCTGGTTGCGGACGGACGACGGCAGGCCGGTTCGTCTGCGTGATCTCTCTCCTCGCGCGGTACTGCTCGTGGTTGTCGGCGGCCTGACGATCATCTCCTATCAAAACCTGAAAGAGCCGATTCGGGCAGGGGAGTGGTCGGAAGTCGGCGCCCGATTGTCGGATCCGCTCTGGTATTTCAAGGGAATCATGACTTCGGAACCCTTCACGACCCAGACAGTGCTGAACGAAGTCGTGCGCAAGGATTTCCGCACCGGCACGGATCACCTGATGTCCGCCTCGCAGCACCTGATCCTGTTCGCGCCGGCGCTCGGCGCCGAGGCCCCGCGCTTCAACGACCAGTACCAGCCCGCGCTGTTTCCCGCGGTGGACCATGGGCTCGCAAACAATATCTGGGCCCAGTTCTGGAGCGCAGGCAGTTGGCCATTGTTGCTGGCATTCGTCCTGATTTACGTCGTCGTGCTGGCGATCGGTGCGCACCTGATGCGGACGACTGACGCCGCATTGCGCGCACTTTGGGCGGTGTTCTTTGCATTCTGGTGTTTCTACATACACCGCAATGAACTGCTGACTCAGGTCGGATTCCAGAAGCAGGTGCTCCTGACCTGGGCCGCATGCACCGTAGCTGCGATCATGCTGTCGGCCGTCATCAGGCAGGTCCGCAACGGCAGGCGGTCCGCCGATGGAGCCTGACGTGGGGCGCGACGCTCTGGCCCGTCCTCTGCGCATCCTTTGCCTCGTGCGCTCCCTGACCATCGGGGGGGCGGAGACGCAGCTGGTCACCACGGCTGTCGGCCTGAGAAGCCGCGGGCATGACGTACGAATCGCCGTCTTCTACGGCGTGGAGGGTCTTCTGGCACGGAATGCGGCCGCAGGTGATGTCATGGTTATTGATTTGCGCAAGCGCGGGCGCTGGGACACCGTCGGTTTCATGCGCCGGTTGTGTGCCGTGATGAAGGAGCAACGCACCGAGGTTGTGTATTCCTACCTGCCGACCGCCAACGTGGTATCGGCACTGGTGGCCGCACGCTGTGGAGAAGTGACCGTGGTCTGGGGCATTCGCTCCACGGACGCCGGCGGGGCGAGTTACGATTGGTTGGGGCACGTGACCGCAGGTTGCGAGAGGCTGCTTGCGAGTCACGCGGCGGCAATCATCGTCAACTCTTGGCGCGGCATCGAACACCACGCTCGTCGCGGATTCCCGCGCGACCGCATGAGATTGGTTCGCAATGGCGTAGACACGGCCCGGTTCCGTTTTGACGCCAGGGCAAGGGCGCGGCTCAGGTCCTCGCTCGGCATCGGTGACGGCATTCCGCTGGTGCTGCTGGCCGGGCGGCATGATCCGATGAAAGGGATCGAGAGGTTCCTGGAGGCGCTCCGAACCGTGCATGCCCGCGCCGTGATCATCGGTACCTGGAACAAACCTTACACGACGCGGCTGATGCGGCGAGCGGACGATCTGGGAGTGGGCGACCGAGTGCAGTGGTTGGATCGACAGGACGACATGACGGGCTGGATGAGCGCGGCGGACGTCGTCTGTTCCGCGTCGACGCATGGCGAGGGCACCTCCAACGTACTGATCGAGGCAACCGCCTGTAACGCTCTTACCGTGGCGACAAACGTGGGCGACGCGGCCGAAATCGTCGGTGACCCGTTGCGAGTGGCGCGCCCGGACGACACCGACGGGCTTGCCCGAGCCCTGCAGGTGGCGATTGCGGCGGTCCCCGGCCGGGATCGACTTGCGGCACCACCGGCTCTACTACGGAACTATTCGTTGCCAGGAATGATAGAGACAACGGAGTCGATCCTCGCGGCGGCGGTGGCAGGGCGAACGGGCAGGTTGCCAGGGAGATGACTTTGGAATGGTGGCCGATCATCAAGGGCGCGGCGACTTACATACCCTGCCTGTACGACGCGGAGCGCGGAGAAACCGGTGGCTCGCAGAGTGCAAGGTACTGCTACGCAGTCTGGATGCGTCATCTCCTTGCGTCGGCCACTTGCGGCTTGTCATTGCCGATCCGTTCGGTCGCGGAACTCGGGCCCGGGGATTCCCTCGGGATCGGCATCGCGGCGTTG
>Ga0224505_10001556_pt1 | contig 14253 bp, 8 predicted proteins | sample SF_Jan12_sed_USG_FD_169102 | JGI IMG/M metagenome (GOLD analysis project Ga0224505, IMG submission 169102) | Sediment microbial communities from San Francisco Bay, California, United States - SF_Jan12_sed_USGS_4_1 | ecosystem: Environmental > Aquatic > Marine > Sediment | place: USA: California... | reverse complement strand
TGAGGATGAAGGTCGTTTTGAAGGTTCTGTCTTTTGTCCAAGGTGGTGAGCCGGCTGGGACTCGAACCCAGGGCCCTCGCCTTAAAAGTTCGAAAAGACCAATACTAGCAATGGCTTGAAATCGTGACGGTTTCCCCGTTTTATCATGTAGATCAAGGGATTGATGGAGTTCTACTGATTCGATTGATTCTGTCGAGTGCGGTCTGCTCCGCAGAGTTTTAGCACATATTTAGCACATTGCTTTCATGCTTCGTGTCCCGACCGTCTCCCCCGAATCGGGCATAGATGGGCTCTGCGTCCAGGCTTTCTCGCTGTTCTGAACGGCTGCAGACCGACCCAAAGCCGAAGCACATGACCGACCGCTACTAGAAAGGGGCCTTATGCCGATCCGCATAAGACGACGATCTCATCGCGGTAGTGGAGCGGAACCTGTCCTGCTGCAATGGGCTAAGGCTGGGGATCGGTGCTTGCCGGCCGGTTTAGGCAGAAGTGGACAATCAGTCGTAACGGGATTATACAGTCTATCTAAACATTGTTAGACGCACAACGAAGCGCGATCCGCACACAATGGGAGCCAGACGTCTAACAATCGGCTGCAGGGGACGGTCCGCTCCGCGGCCGCCGCTGACCCGGAACGTTGGGCATCACATTGCCGTGCACGTCGTTCGGAGGCAACGGAGTCTTGAATCCTCGTCTGCACCACCTGGTGCCCGCCTTCTATCTGTCGGGCTTCACGGACTCAGGTCTTCCAAACGGAAAGCTGTTCACCTTTGACTATCCTCGAGGTAGGAACTACGCAACCACTCCCCGGAAAGCGGGTAGGGAAAGAGACTTCTTCAGGCACTTTGAGTGTGAGGGAGATCAATTCGAAATGGAGAAGGAGTTCGCCACGCTCGAGGGAACGTACGCGGAGGCGCTTGGAGAACTTCTTCACCACGGGCGGATTACGAGTAGAGAACAGGTCTATACAGTCATGAGGTTGGCTTCCCTGATCCAGTGCAAGACGAAGCGCACGCGCATGATGCTAGAGATGCGGCTACAGCATTCAATGCGCAATGCGTTGGCGCGCGGGCAAGTGTCCGAGGAGCAGTGGAATGGGCTGCGGGACGAACGCATCCGTGCTGGACTCAACGAGAGTCTCATGCCTACTTTGCGTGAAGCAACTCGCCTAGTCTTGAGCGGAGACTGGCAGCCCCCAGTACCTCGCCCGCTGCTGGTTGGTCTTCTCGGTGACGTTCAGGAAGTCTTCTACAAGGCCCTTAGCAGGCGTAGTTGGGAGCTTCATCTGACAGTTCCGAATGACACCGGTGACCTCATTACGTCGGACAGCCCGCTGTGTTGGGGCGCGCTGCCACGAGTAGGCGATAGATGGCTTGCGGATAACATTAATGATCCAAACGTCGAAGTAACCTTCCCAATTTCAAAGGCAATGGCAATGGTGAGTTACCCAGAGGCGCGGTCGGCAAACCACATCGCAACACGCGAGATCATTGCTCACATCAACGCTCGCACTGTCTTCATGTCCACCGGTTCTTTGTACTTCAGTCATGACCACTTCTGGATTGAACAATCGGGAGGCCGGGTGGAGACGTCGCATGACTACTTCACGTATGTGAAATTCTCACGGCTTCAGGGAATCGAGCAACCATGATGATGCCCAACCAGGCGGTAAAGCGGACAAACAAAAGCTGCAAGCCCCGCGGCGTATGCACATCGTTGCCCGAGCCCTTGTTTGCCGCGTACCTCCAACGTAATGCGACAAGGCTGAGGACCGCTTTATGGCGGTGCGATCTCGGTGATGAACTTCCGCTCGTGGCCGTTTTGCGACCGTCGAGACCCGACCCTTGGCGGACGGTCGACTTGTCCTGATGCAATGCGACGATGTGAGAAACTGACCGTGATGGGATGGGGAAAACCGGTAGATTGGGAACCCATATCACGGAGGACGTAATATGAGTGCCCATGATCCTAGGCGCGTAGTAGAAGACCTTCGCGACCACCTTGCCGCGCATGACCGACGGCTGGCTTTTCTTTTCGGTGCGGGAACATCAAGCGCGGTGAATGTCGCCTCTCCACCTGCACCAGGTGCGAAGCCCGAGCACAAACCGATCATTCCAGGTGTCGTCGATTTGACGGCAATGTGTGCCGCCGCCGTTAGCAAAATGGGTAACGCCCACAGCGGGGCATGGAAAAGCATGATCAAACAGTGTGAGAAAAACGGCCGTACGGCCAACGTGGAAAACCTACTGTCGCAAGTCAGACTAAAGATGGATGCGATCGGTGACGGGGAAACGCTTGTTGGGCTAGATCGGTTGCAGCTAATAGAAGTTGAAAAGACCATCTGCTCGACGATCGCCGACGTGGTAAGTCCGGCGGACAACATCATCTCACAACGCATGCCCCACCACGATTTCGCCGATTGGGCGAAGAAAGTAAGCCGCACCGCACCGCTAGAGATATTCACAACAAACTACGATGTTCTGCTTGAGAGAGCGTTTGAGGCATCGGGCGTCCCAGTGTTCGATGGTTTTGTCGGAATTCTCCACCCTTTCTTTTATCCGGAATGTCTGGAAGATGAAGATTTGTTACCGAAGCCGAAATGGATACGGCTTTGGAAATTGCACGGGTCGGTAAATTGGGTGCTCAAGGTTGTGGAAAGCGTAGGTGCGAAGCGCAAGCGAATAATCCGGGTTCAACCTACGAAAAGCGGAGAACTGATTTTGCCCTCGCATCGAAAGTACGACGAATCGCGCAAGCAACCCTACATGGCATACATGGATAGGTTATCGCGAATGTTGAGCGCGGAACATGCGCTTCTGATTACGTGCGGATACAGTTTTGGTGACGAGCACATCAATGCGATCTTGTACGGAGCATTGGACAATTGCAACACGGCAAACATTATCTCCCTTCAATTTGGGGATTTGAAAGAGACAGACGAACTCGTCAAAGCGGCAATACACCGACCGAACTTGACGGTGATTGGGCCAAACGGTGCCGTAATCTCGGGTGTCTTGGGCACCTGGCAACTCGCTGAACCTGTAGATGCGAAAACGAGCTCATTCATGGATGCGGCGTTTGATAGCAATGCCTTGCCCGAAGACGCGGGTTCGCCGGCAGCCGCTTCGGCAGACCTCAAGGGAACGATGCGTTTGGGCGACTTCAATTGGCTATGTCAGTTCCTCAAAGCTATGGGTCCGGGGTTTCAATGAAACAAGGGCTTCCAAGTCTGATTGGACACGTGGAATCCGTGAAGGGCGGCGTTGTGACAATTCGTCTGCGTGACGACATTCCGACCTTCATGATGGTGGAGGGGCGTTCGTATCGAGTAGGTCAGGTTGGAGCGTTCCTTCGCATCCCTCTTGGTTATACGCAGCTCTACGCTGTTTGCACGCTTGTCGGTGCGGTTGCCGCTCCAAAGAGTAGTGAGCCGAGCATCCTACCCGGGCACCGCTGGCTTTCGGCGACATTGTTTGGAGAGGCAATTGGCGGAGTTTTTGAACGAGGCGTGAGTCAGTACCCCACCATCGAAGACGAAGTTCATCTCGTAACATTGCAAGACATGCACGTGATATACGGGTCGACCAAAGAAGAACGTGCAATCACTATTGGCAACATTGCGGCGGCGTCAGGAATTCAGGGCAGTTTGGACCTGGGCCGACTTGTTTCCCGGCATTCGGCCGTTGTTGGATCATCAGGATCAGGTAAATCGAATTTGGTAGCTGTGCTTGTTGAGGCTATCGCGACACAGGGTTTTCCTTCGGCTCGTGTACTTATTATTGATCCGCATGGTGAGTACGCCTCTGCAGTTGGTCAGTATGGAAAAGTATTTAGAATCAAGCCCGATCTAAACAAGGGAGAGTTACCCCTGCATGTTCCATATTGGGCTCTGCCATTTGAGGAACTGCAGGCGATTGCACTGGGTTCGATGCAGCAAATTTCAGAAACCGCAGTTAGGGACGAAATAACAGCGCGAAAGAAATCAGCAGCGAAATACCTTGCTAGTGCACCGCCGGAAGCGGTGATTACTGCAGATTCTCCGATACCTTTTAGCATAAAGAAGCTTTGGTTCGACTTGGATGACTTCGAAAGGCAAACATTTCAAGACAATGCTCGGACGATACCATGCATCAAGACGCAGGTAGGTAACCCTGAAAATCTGACTCCCAATCAGTATCCAGCCCCGAATCCTGGGAGCCAAGCTCCATACGCACACCCTAGACCTCGGGGCATTGCGAAACAGCTGGAGCTGATGCGAAGTCGGATTCAAGACTCGCGCTTTGCATTCCTCTTCCATCCCGGCGATGAGCTATCGCCGAATGTAGACGGTGAAACCACTGGGGACCTCCATAGGCTCATCCAATCGTGGGTTGGTCACGACAAGCCTTTGACGGTCTTGGACGTTTCGGGTCTGCCCTCGGAAGTGTTGTCCACGATCGTGGGCACGCTGGTAAGGATCGTTTACGATCTGCTGTATTGGGCACTCGACCTGCCAACTAGTGGACGGAACCAGCCACTTCTGATCGTCCTCGAAGAGGCGCATATCTTTCTCCCGCAGGATGGCGATTCTGCGGCGCATCGAACTATATCGAAGATCGCAAAAGAAGGCCGAAAATACGGGGTCGGTCTGTGTGTTGTGACCCAGCGCCCAGTGGAAATAGAGAGTACGGTGCTTAGCCAGTGTGGGACGATGATCGCGTTGAGGCTTACAAATTCCGCGGATCGTGGCAAGGTGGAAGCAGCAATGCCTGATGATTTAGGAGACTTGTCTGGCATGTTGCCTGCCATGCGAACAGGTGAAGGGATTGTACTGGGGGAGGCAATGCCAATTCCCTCGCGGATTCAATTCTACAAGGCACGCAAGCGCCCGCGAGGCGACGATCCCGAGATGCCGCAGGCATGGCGGCAGCCACGACCGGACGTCGCTCACTACGAATCTGCCCTAAACAACTGGCGGCATCAAGCTGACATGACTGGAGAGGAGACGAACGATGCCTGAAATGATGTACGTCGATTCATCGAACATCGAGGCAGTTGGCTATGACGCTGGTTCGCAAGAACTCCATGTGCGATTTCTTGGAGGTGGCTACTATGTCTATCACCAAGTGCCACGTCATATTTTTGACGACTTTCTAAATGCCCCATCCAAAGGGAGTTTCTTGAACCGTGAAATCAGAAACGTGTACCAATTCACAAAGCAGTAGTTGCTCAGACTACTGGGAATCTCGGGCTAATTTGCCAGCTTTTCATTCGGTGCGCCCTTACATCAGACGATTCGAAGGTTCTGCACTATGTTCCTGACCAAGAATGATTTCCTCGTCGCTCGGACTTGCCCAACAAAGCTTTACTACAAGAAGCTCGGTTATGTGTCCCTCCTGGATGACGATCCCTACATGGAGTTCCTTGCGGACGGCGGTTTTATGGTCGAGGCCATGGCGAAACTGCTATTCCCGGACGGCCGAGAGGTTGATCAGTGGGACGAACCGATGAGAGCGTTTCAGGAAACTCGCGAAACACTCGCAGGCGGAGATGCGACGCTCTTTGAGGCAACGGTAGTGCATGAGAATTTGTTAACCCGAGTTGACATTCTGCAGCGCCAAGGGGCCGCGCTACATGTGATCGAGGTCAAGTCCAGCTCATTTAATTCTGAAACCGATGGCCCAAACCCCTTTCGTGGGAAGAAAGGTGGCATTGCATTGGAGTGGAGGGAGTATCTTGAGGATATTGCATTTCAGACGGTCGTACTGCGGCGGGCATTTTCAGAATTGAAGGTAGTACCGTTCCTCTGTATCGTAGACAAGGCCAAGTCAGCAACTGAGAACGCGACGTTCGATGATTTTCGAGTTCGTCGATCGCACGGAGTTGGGGGTCTCACCAAACCTTCAGTCGAGTATTTGGGGCATGCGGATGGTCTGCGCAAGCAGCATGTGCTCGCCATCCTAGAAGTGACCTCTGAGGTGGACGAAATAATCGCCGATGTGGCAGCAGCGGCTGAAGAATTTGCAAAAACACTTATACCCAACCCGATCCAGAAGATTGGGCCAACAATCGGGCAGAAGTGTAAGAAGTGCGAGTTTCGCACTGGGAGTAGCGATAGGCAGGCCAACGGATTCCAGGAGTGTTGGGGCCCTCTGGCGGAGGTCCAGCCTCATGTTCTCGATCTATTTCGTGTGGACGCACTCGGCGGCAAGAACCGTGATGTAGTAGCGGAGATGGTAGCGAAGAACACAGCATTGTTAACGGAGGTGCCAAGCGATGCTATGCAAGGCGCCAACGAGGCCCGTCAATCCCTTCAAATTGAATACACAAAGTATAACCGGGAATTCATTTCTGACAAACTTCCAGCCATTTTGACTACTCATCCCTATCCGCTTTACTTTATCGACTTCGAGTGTTCTCGTATTGCCGTTCCTTATCACGCCGGCATGCGGCCATACGAGATCTCTGCGTTTCAGTGGAGCTGCAACACCATTAGTCGTCCCAGTGGTGAGGTAAAACACGCTGGGTGGTTGAACGCCGATGAAGCGTTCCCGAACTTTGAGTTTGTCCGTACTTTGAAAAGCCAGATTGGCGAAGAAGGAACAGTTTATATCTGGTCAAGTTACGAGATTTTCGTATTACGGGAGATTCGGCAGCAAATGATTTCGTATGGTCTGAATGAGCCTGAGCTAGTGGCGTGGCTAGATCGGTTGACCACTAAGGACAATCCGAGAGTTGTAGACCTTTTGAATTTGGCCAAGGACCACTACTTTCATCCTTTGATGGGTGGCAGCCTATCGATCAAGTACGCACTTCGAGCGGCCTGGGCTTCCAATAACAAGCTACGCGCTCATCCCGTGTTCGCTAAGTATGCGAAGACGGATGAACATGGACGCATGCTCGATCCATACGCGTCTCTTCCAGCGCTTCCGATCGGAGAAAAAGAGGAAGTAGTGCGGGAAGGAACCGGGGCAATGCGTGTATACCAGGAAATGATGTTCGGCTTGGTCAAGAAAGATGCTACCCGTCGCGAGTCTTATCGAAAGCTACTGCTTCAGTATTGTGAGTTGGATACTCTAGCAATGGTTTTCCTGTGGATGCACTGGTTGACGCTATCTGGACAGAAAGAAATTACTCCGACCTGATTCAAGTTGAAGGCAAATATGACTTCCGATTCAAATCAAGACGAATTTTGGCGAAGATACAGAATAACAACGTAGCACACTGGACGTTCTGTAAACGGGTTTCCACCTTCAGCGTTGAACGTCCGCTTTCTGGACAGTGTGATCGGCTGGAACTGGCCGAACTGAGACATTTAAACGGCGGCATATACGCTGCAACGACTGGCTACAGGTATTCAAGCAACCCATCAATTGAAAGATCCGTGCCCCCATTTACGGCAGCGTCGCCTGTAGGCGACAGTGCGCACTGAGCTTTCGATGACGGTCGGCCGCTATGTGGTTCGAAGCAGTACGTTGGTCGCATCCGACTGGAATGAGTCTTTACTTGTGCCGCCCATCACCGACCGATGGGTACCCGATAACGATAAACCAGTGGAGAAAGTTTGTTATATTTCCATGTTCGACTAACTGAACCTCTATCTCACTCGGTCAAGGAAGCCCCCGGAGGACCGGAGGCTTCCCAAGAAAACCACTCAGCGCTTCAGCGTATGAGCATTGATCCACTCCTTTGCCTCGAAGGCCACATTCATGAGGGCCTCGAGGTCGTTGAGACCGAACGAGGTGCCGTTGCGCCAGGCATCGGACTGATCCCTGAATGGGCGAGAGAAGGTCGTTGCGAAGAACTGTCCCTTCTCGCTGACGTTCTGCTAGATCGTGGCCTTGATGTTCCCACATCGCAGCGTGGTTGCCGGTCGTTTGGATGAGTGGTTGGTCGCCATGGTGTTTCCTCCATGTGTGAAATGAAGGTGACTCTCTCACTGGAGGATGAGAGGCACCACACAGTTCACAGAAGAATGGCAGGCAGAGGCCGGAACCGGCGGACCGGAGAGGATCACGCAGCGGGAGTGACAGAATCACTGGCGCGAGCGATGCACCTCGCAGGTGGTAGCCGGTCGGCTGTTGCCGGTGGCGACCAAGAAGAATTCTATCAACCACCGACTTGTGTTGAGGAACGGGTCCTGATGACCCATGCAGACGAGTGAGGAGAAGTTTCACTGACCTTCGATCCGCAAGCCACGGCCGTAGGGATTTGTGGGACTGCTGGGGTTGTAAGGACTCCCAGCGCCGTAGGGATTCTTGATCGAATTCGGCGAGTAGGGAGAGCCGTAGCGGCCGTAGGGGTTGCTAGTCGAATCGGGATCATAGGGGTTCGCGCTCAGCTTGCCGCGATAGTTTCCCTGCTGGTCATACAGGCGAGGCGAATCGGTAGCGAACGGGTTCGTCGCTGATTGATTGCTGAAGGGACTCCCATAGGGGCTAAAGGGATTATTGATGCCATCCGGCTTGAAAGGGCTTCCGGCTCCGTAGGAATTGGACGTGGAATCAGGATTGTACGGGTTCGCGCTCAGTTCGCCCAGATCTTCCGCATGGACGGAGAGAGGTAGTGGCAGCAGGAACAACAGAAGGAAGACAACCCACATGGTAGGCCTCCCAAATGCGGAACAACTTGTGGGGTCAGCCTACTCCTCGTCTGGAGATCAGCGCAAGTGGGTTAGAAATGGCTCCTGGCTCTTTCTTCTTCTCCCGGCGTATCTGTTCATTAGCGCAAGTCGAGTTGAGGTGCGAAGCCAAGCCAAGAACTGACCCTGTAGGCGTTTCTGCTATCCGGAGTGTATTGTTTCGCGGGATTGAACGGGCAGTAGGTCTCTCTTTGAGGATCGGATGCCGGCAGGGACGGAAACGGGACCTAATAACATTGTTTCTTCCCCTATGAAGATAAGAGATAGTGCTCTAACTCCAGCACGGTGATTGGGTGCTTTTGAAGTAGTTCTGACAGCTTATTCTGATCGAGTAGTATGACATTATTGTGTTCCGCCTGACGCCGAGCATCAGCATTGAAGAACTGATTCGTCACTGAGCATTTCGTGAAGGATACCTCTTGGTGCTTGGCCTTGTAAGCAGCTTCCCCTGCGACGACGTCTTTCACTGCCTCCCATCCGAGCTCTTTGCCTTCTTCCAGAGAAGTCTTTGCCTGAAGCAGGGCACCGGTGTTCTCTTTGATAGCTACCACATCAACTCCTCCATCACCGCTCTTCTTGGTACGGTAGACGAGCGGGTATCCCTGCTTCTGCCACAGTACTTGGCAGAGGACTTCGAATGCGTCGGGATTCATATGCATCACATGATCAATGGTGATGGCCTCATCTTTAACGACTGGCGCACCTTCAACGTCCTCAAGCTCTCCGAAATCCTTGACCGAGAGCTCGCCAGGACCGTTGAGCATGTCCCCTGAGAGATTGCGTTTCCATTCGAGAAGCTCATCGAGTTTCTTCTCGAATGTCTTGAATGAGGTATCTGTAACTGTCGGACAATAGACAAAGACGTCCTTCTTCTGACCGATACGATATGCCCGGTCCGTAGCCTGGTCCTCCTTCGCAGGATTCCAAGTTCTCGTATAGTGTATGACGTGGTTCGCTTCCTGGATGTTCACCCCAAAACCAACCGCTAACGGGGACAAAATGATAACTCCAAATCCTGGTTTTTTCTGAAACGCATCAATGCGTTTCTGGCGGCTGGTGGCGTGTGTTGAGGAAGCAACCGTATCCCCGTTGATGATATCTGGGGTAATCCCCAACTGATTCTGTACGTAGCTCTGAACGGTACGTTGAATGTCTCGGTACTCGGTGAAGACAATTGCCTTTTCATTACGCTCACGAATCTTTTTGAGCTCACCTATCAGCCAGCTCATCTTGGGGGACTTCTTGATGTAGTCCTCAAATGGCTCAGGATGCGCAAGTTGTCCAGGTGGTTGCGGATCAGTGCAAAGTCGCTTTAGGTAGTGCAGTAGTTCCAGGTGATTGCTAAACTTTTGCTTGCCAGTCCCTGAAGCTCTTGATTTAAAAAGGCCGATGGCATGATTGTAGAGGGTTTTCTGATATTGTGACATGAGAAGCCCTTTGCAGGACTCCACAGTTAGTTTCTTGCGCAGATCCTTTGCTACTTCTAGTTTTGTCCTACGTATCAGCTGGGGCTCAATGAGCTTGCGCAGCTCCTCCACGCGTGCCCGCTCCTCATCAGTTTTTGCCTCAATAGGACGGCGGTAGCGGACCCCAAATTGATTGAGCGCGCCTAGAAGACCGGGTTGTATAAAATCAAACAGAGACCACAGATCTGCGAGTGAGTTTTCCACCGGTGTGCCGGTGCAAGCCACTTTGAAGCGAACATTCTGTTTCTTTGCCGCGCGGCTCACGAGAGCGTTCGCGTTCTTAATCTTCTGCGCTTCGTCGCAAATCATGATACTCCAACGCTCCGCGGCAAAGGAAAACTCCAAATCCCTGAGCGTTTCATAAGTGGTGAGCACGATCTGGGCATTGCCACGCCAACCTGGCTTGAGAAAGCGTGTGAGACGTTCTTTGACAAGTTCTTCATCAAGCTCGTCTCGACGGAGCCTCTTCCCAGCCAATCCATCACCATAGAGGGTTTGGACTTTCAGGGAGTCCGTTCTAAAAAACTTTTCGATTTCTGCTGTCCAGTTCTCAAGCAATGAAACAGGTGCGACTACCAGAGCAGGGTCCAATCGTGGATTGTGTTCGAAACAAGCAGCGATAAAGGTAAGCAGTTGAACGGTCTTACCAAGGCCCATGTCGTCGGCCATTAAAACACCACGGCAAAACTCCGGAGTATTCTTCCAGAGATGTTGTAGCCATGCCACGCCGTTGAGCTGATGGTCCAGAAGCCTAATATCTTCCCTGAGCGCAACGGGAAGAGAGGCGGCCAAGCCTAGCTCTCGTCCCAGAGCTGCCAGACGGCGCTCTTCTGAGTAATCAACCTGCTCAATGTTTGGCTTTAGTACCAGTGAGGGAGGATGTTGAGGCGTTGTATCTGCCCGCTCATCCTTTGCAGGATTCGGGAAAGCTCCTTTTTCAACATCGCGAAGCGCTTCGCCGAACACTTGCAAAAGACCCTCGGCTTCCTGGAGACGAATGGGAGTTGAACATCCAGATATATGGACTTCTGCTTCACCATGGGTTTTTGCTTCTTCAATTTTGGATTTGAGTTCCCTTATCTCATTCGAATTAAGGTTTATCCCAATAGCTTCAGAGCTACCTTCCGGAGTCCAAAACAAGCCCATCGAGACATTGTCGGGAAACCAACCCTCCTCATCCTTTTGCTTCGCTATATATGGTGAGCAGTACTGCTTCTCCACTGCAACTTTGTCGATACGGCCGCTATAACGCGAAAGGTCATAAATAGTCGACAGGCGAAGCCGTCGCGGCCTCAACCATTCGGCCAAGGCATCTTGGAGCGTGTGAAGCTGATCCTCAGCATCCCCTAGGATTTCTAGGTCCCACCCCTCCCACGCACAACACTGAAGCCCACGAGAAAGTTTATCGCGAAGTTCTCGGATAAATGTCCTTAGGTCATCCGGATTGCGAAAATCATAGGTGTCGGTTGTGATCGATCCCATCTGAGGGGATTCGATTAGAAGGGAAGCGCCAGCGATTCCTATATCATCTCGCACAACGTGAGTAGTGAAGCGGTAGAAATAGATGCCGGCCTCCTCTCGCGCTTCCTCGAACTCTTCTTCGGAGATAACTTGCCCGGCATGCTCTCCAAGGAGGGCGAATGGATTTCTGACAAAAGCTTCCGCACGAGTTCCCGCCACACGTCGACCCGGCATCTTCTTTATCTCGGACAAGACAGTCTTAACGGCAGGCTCAATAAGAATTTCAACAAGCCCTGTCCCGTCTGCAATAGGGTATCGATTTTGTACTCGATCATAGCCGTCAAAGGCTTTGAGCCATCCAGAAGGCGCTCCCTCGAATCCGGGAATAATTTCGACCAAGGGTGTTCCATTGAACTCAGTCCTTCGCATAGAGAGCTGGAGTTTTTCTGGCGTCAGCACAATAGTGTGCGTAAGGAAGCTGTCGAGACCAGATCTAGCACAAAGGGCGAGTTTCCTGATGCGGGCCCAATGCCTGCGATTACCGTCAGGAGTCTTTGCGTTTGGTTGAAGCGCCGCAAAATCCCGAACAGCCTGAACAAGTTGCCAAGATGCTTGAGGAAGCAACCATTCTTTATTCCCCAGTTTAGCTATTGCGCCAACTGTCTGGACCTGATGCCCTATTGGGATGCCCGATATGTCTCTCCAGCCTGCAATAGCTATAGTGAAATCCGTCGCGCTCAGGCCGCCTGAACTCTTAAGATTTGGGGTGATAGAGAGGGGATCTGGCAATCCTAAGAGCTGAAAACTCAGTCGATGTTCTGGATGTGTTAGCAGGGCATAAACGTTGCCCCATGAGATAACTAATGCATCGCATTCAACTTGAGCAAATCCTTCATCCTCCACCTGTTGGAGATATGAGGCAAGCTCTGCCTGGGCTCCGAACGCTTCTGGCTGAGCAAACCAGCCTGATGGGATAAATGCGGTTGCTTCATCAGGACAATAGGAGACTCCTTGTAGGCTGTAACGTTTAGAGAGCTTCATAGACTTTAGTGTATTTCCTTTTTATGAATGAGCCCTCTAGTATCATTTTCTACCTCAGCCACCAGCCTTTGCCGACCCTCCTCTCAAAGTTCCACCGCCTCAGTTGGTTTTGCACTGACAGCATATCGCAATCTGGTTTGACCCACAGGTTACCTCCCCTGCTACGCAGATCCATTACCTTAAGTCCAAATCGTCCAACGAAATCTTTGAGCTCGTCAATGTTAAATCTGATTACTGGAGACCCAGACGGCAATATTGGTTCGTGGTAAGAATCGGGGTGTGAGTCAGGCGCAGGGTCAGTTGGCTTCTTGTGTCTGCTTTGGGGGCGTCGAGCCGAGATCGATCGAGGCTGGTCCGGCTTAATGCCAAGTTCGGATAATCTTTCCTCAAAGGTCTCTTCCCAATCACCGCTTCCTCGATCGATATGAGATAGGTGGAATCTATAGCCCCTTGTTTTGCTCTTAAGACCGGTCACATCTCCAGCAAATTGGCGAACATCTAGTTTAAAGGGGAGATTGTCTCGATCAAAGCAATAGCACGCATTACCTTTTGCTCCAAACTCCACAATTACATACTCACCTACGAGCATGAGGAACGCATTGTTTACTTGATCTGGATGGATAAGTCTTGTGATCCGCCCTTCATTTCTTCGCCTCAGTTCGACATAGTCTTCATTTTGCGAATACCAAGCTTTATGTCCTAGAGCGAAGTATGCATCCTGAATACTTGCGAGATACCGTCTCCAAAATTTCAGGCGGCGCTGATCTTGATCTGCACGATTATCAGAAGTCATGAGATCAAAGAAGGTCTCAAGATCCCTCCCGATAAGCCATTTGAGCACCATAGCTTTTATTTCGTGGCTTACGTGTCCCCACTTGGTGTTTCCTGGTAATTTGGGGTTCCCCCAGTGCTCAACAGCGAGGCGAGAAAGGTCTAAATTTTCGCTCGTATCAGTGCAATGGCTATAACGATTAAGTAGCTGCATGAGTCCCATATTCTTATATAAGGGAGCAGTCTCTAACGTCTTAGCCAGGTGGGGTAGGCTTTGCTTATAGGATGATTCTTCTAAGGCGCAGGCCAACTTTACCTGCGCACGCACAAGCTCGTTTATTACCCAACTGGTCTGCGGGATTGCGAGAATCTTCTGAAATTCCACCGCTGGAACAGTGTCACCTTGCAATGCAGAGGCAGCGTAACGTTCACATGGGTTGTCCTCAAGGAGATTGAGGTGCTCATCTAGCTTGATCATCCACGCGGGTTTGACGTTTCGTCTCTCAAGAAGCGAGGGGAATGTACTCTTCAGAAAACTTCGCAGTGCTTTCCAGTTGTCTTTTCCCACCTCATCTGCCGTGTCTTGGCCAGAATAACTGAAGTAACTGACTAAGAGACCCCGCCAGGTTTTCATCGGAAGAGTATTATTACTTACAAAGGACCTGATGCTATCGAGAAAGACGGCGAAAGGTTCAACAAGTTCCATGAGTGGCTTGTTTTGCGCATGAGGAAGCGATAGTCCCCAGGAAATGAGCCGCACTTGATTCAAGTCCTGTAAGTCTCTTGATTGAACAAAACTAGCTACCGCATGAAGGATGCGGTCTTGGGGTGGAGCGGAATTGGTGGAGCTATTGAAACTTGCTCGGACTTTATCAAGTTCCTTGACCATAGCCT
>Ga0224505_10001555_pt1 | contig 14253 bp, 10 predicted proteins | sample SF_Jan12_sed_USG_FD_169102 | JGI IMG/M metagenome (GOLD analysis project Ga0224505, IMG submission 169102) | Sediment microbial communities from San Francisco Bay, California, United States - SF_Jan12_sed_USGS_4_1 | ecosystem: Environmental > Aquatic > Marine > Sediment | place: USA: California... | reverse complement strand
GCGAGTTCATCGCCGGGACCTCCGAGACCATCACCACCGTCGACACCACGCTCGACGGCGACATCGAGGTCCGCTTCGTGAACGACGGGGACACCGAGGTCGGCAATCGAGACCTGACGGTGGACCATGTACTCGTCGATGGGCAGCGGTTCGACGCCGAGGCCCCGACCACAGTGGCCACCGGGTACTGGGATGACGACTCCGAAGCATGCGGGACCGATCCATCGACGCCCGAGGTGGACACGCTGCTCTGCAACGGCGGCTTCCGCTTCGCAACCATCGCCGACGGGGCGGTCGTCGTGGCCGAGGTCCCGACGGCTTCGGCCGCCGTCCTGCTTCCCGCGTCGGCGCGCTTCGTTGCCGCCGATGGCGACGACGCCAACCCCGGCACGCGTGACGCCCCGTGGGCCACCATCCAACACGCGGTCGACCTGGCGGAGCCCGGCGAGGCGGTGGTGGTCCGCGGCGGGACCTATGACGAGAGCGTGGTGATCGAAAGATCGGGAGAGGCCGGGGCTCCGATCGAGATCCGCAATCATCCGGGCGAGCGGCCGCTCGTGCGGGCCCTCGACGGTCCGGGCTTCCACATCCAGTCCCCCGATGCACCCATCCCGTCGTTGGGGCCCGGACAACGCCTGGCCGCGAGGCCGGTCGCGCACGTCGTCGTTCGGGGCTTCGAACTGGCGGGCGAGGGCAACCAGTCGTCGAAGGGCTGGGCTTCGGGTGTCACGATCGACTACGCCCACGACATTCGGATCCTCGACCACGTGATCCATGGCTTCCCCGGCGGCGGCGTGTCCAGCAACCAGTCGGACAATCTCCTGGTCGAGGGCAACCGGATCGAGTCGGTCGGTGGGCTCGGACTCACGCAGTACAGCGGCCTTTCGGCCTACCAGTCGGTGCTGCGCGGTGGCCCAGACATCGAACCCGGATTCCGCATCGTGTTCCGGGACAACGTGGTCAGCGAGGTCCGCACCGATCTGACCACCGCCGGCAAGCAATTCGGCCCCGACTACCGCTCGGTGTCGGATCCCGATGACCGGGCCGATGATGCCGGCTCCGACGGTCACTACACCGACGCCAACTGCGTCATCATCGACGATGGTCGCCACACCCAGAGCTCACCCTTCGACCCGTACACCGGCTGGTCGCTGATCGAGAGCAACCGGTGCACGGCCAACATGGGTCGAGGGATCCACGTCTTCGTGTCCGATCGGGTCGTGGCCCGGGCGAACACCCTGCGCCGGAACCTGGCCGCCAATCGCCTCTTCCCGCTGCCGGTGCCGTTCGGCTTCGATCCATGGGAGGACTATCGGTGGACCGGTGAGCTCAATGTCTCCCGCTCGGGCGAGGTCCGGTTCGAGAACAACCTGGTGGACTCCGACGGTGCCTATGACCGCAACTCATGGGAATCCACCGACGTCGTGTTCGAGGACAACCGCTATGTGGGCGACGTCATAGACACCTCGTTCTCCGATGGTGCGGAATTCCGTGGAGAGACGACGATCATCGAGGACTGACCCGCGTCCGGTCAGAAGCGTCGGGTCATGTGGGAGGCGAAGCGATCCCGGGCCAGGCGCCGTCGGAGCCACGACGGGAGATTGCGGGCCAGGGTCACGAGCACCCGTGGATGGGACCGAGCGATGCGGGCCGCGTCACCCACGTGGTGGGCTCGGAGCGCCCCGAGGAATCCCATGTAGGCGTTGGCTCGTTCCCAGCCCTGCCGGCTCTCCTCGAGGGCGGCTCGAAGGTGCGGGTCGGCTCGCACCTCGGGTCGGGCCAGCGTGCGGGTGACCATGTCGATCTGTTGCTCGAGCGTGATGAGCTCGACTCCAGAGGTGACCAGCTGTCCCTCCCGGGCGCGGTAGTAGTAGCCGGCCTCGGGCGTGAGCACCATGGAGGCGCCGGCCAGCAGGCACTCCAGCACCCACCAGAAGTCGTGCACCACCGTGAGGCGGGGATCCGGGCGCAGCGTGGGGTGTTGGACGAGGAAGGACCGACGGAACAACGGCTTGGTCAGGCCCAGTCGCAGACCGGGCTGGAGCCAACGATCCGATGCAACGAACGCGGTGGCGTCGATCGTCCGAGGAACCGGCTGGTCGACACGGGAGGTGAACAGCGTGCCCCACGGCACGGCCGCGCCGTCGTCGATGAGGTGGACGTCGTCGGCCACGATGTCGGCCCCCTCGGCGTCCCCCAGCTTCACCAGTCGCTCGAGCCGATTGGCGTCCATCCAGTCGTCGGAGTCGAGGACCGCCACCCAGACGCCCCGGGCGTGCTCGATGGCGAAGGCCCGTCCGCCGGAGGCACCCAGATTGCGCTCCACGCGAATCGAGCGCACCCGAGGGTCCGAGACAGCCTGAATGCGCTCCCAGGTGCCGTCCGACGAGGCGTTGTCCAGCACCACCACCTCCACGTCGACAAGGGATTGGCCGAGCACGGACTCGATGGCGGCCGCCACGAACTCCTCGGTGTTGTAGGCGGACATGCACACCGACACGACCGGCTGCGGCTGATCGTTCACGTGCGGCGACCGCCGGGTTCGGGCGGGGCGCTGTGGGGGCCGCTTGGGTACACTCGCATCCGTTGCATCTCGGGAGGGTCCAGTGTTACCGGGCACGCCACGGAACGGTCAATCCGGGAGCACATCACCGCCGTGTGGGAGAGCGATGGCGTCGGTAAGTGTGATCATTCCGGCTCACAACGAGTCGGCGACGATCGAACGAGGACTCCGGGACGTCCTCGCCCAAGCCGACGACGGACTCGACATCGAGATCATCGTGGTGGCCAACGGGTGCACCGATGACACGGTCGTCATCGCGGAGGGCCTGGTGGCCGAGTTCGCCGCCGCGGGGGTCGAGCTGTCGGTCTACGACGACCCCGAGCCGGGCAAGACGGCGGCGCTGAACTTCGGCGACCAGTGCGCTGGCGGTGACATCCTGTTCTACTGCGACGCCGACATCGCCATGGCACCTGGATCACTGGCCGCCATGACCGCTGCGCTCGGGGACCCCGACACCCAACTCGTGTCGGCCACGCAGCGTTGCGTCCCCCCGGAGAACCGGGTCGTGCGGGGTTGGGCCAGGTGCTACCACGCCAGCCCCTACCAGCGGGGCGACGACGTTGTGCACGGCCTGTTCGGGGTCACACGGGCCGGGCGGAACCGGTTCGGGCCGTTTCCCGAGACCATGGCCGACGACCGGTACCTGTCCCTCAACTTCTCACGCACCGAGCGGCGACGGGTACCCGAAGCGGTGATCGACATCCGCTACACCGAGTCGCCGCGTGAGCTGGTCGACCAGCAGGCTCGCTGGGTGGCCAACAACGCCGACATCGACGAGCGATTCCCCGAACTGTTGGCCGACAACGCGCCGGGCCACAACGCCGGCCGCTGGCCCTACTTCGAACGCCCCTGGCCGAACCTCGTCGACGTGGCCTGCTACGCGGCCGTCAGTTTCGCGGCGCGGCTTCGTGTGCTGCTGCGCCGCGACCAGATCCTCGGTCGGTGGGACCGAGCTCGGCCCGACTGACCCGGACGAAGCGCCGGGCGTCGCGCCCGTATTCGTTGAGGGTGATGCCGGCAACGCCGGCGAGCATGCCCACCCCCTCGCATCCATCGAGAATGCCGTTCACCACGCGTGCGCGGCGCAGGGTGATCAGACCGATCGCGGCCGTGATCATCCCCCGGCCGATGCGGGCCGAGGCTCGGGCCACGCGATGCATCGGCGTGGTACCCAACACGGCCCGCTCGATCATGGTCCAGCACGACCCCAGGCGGAAGGTGCGTCGCATCATCCAGGGCAGGCGTGCCCGGTCCGGCGTGATCACCTCGTGGGCCCGGGCCGTCTCGGTGGTGACGATGCGCCGGCCGTCGCGGGCCAGGGTCAGGAAGAGCTTGGTGTCCTCGCCGCCGATCACACCCAGTGACGGGTCGAACGGGGCATCGCCGAGCACCGATCGCCGCAGGATGCTGTTGCCCAACTCGATAGCGTGCGCGGTGGCACCCTCCTCTCCTGTGGTGAGGGGGGCGAAGAGGTCCAGCTCGATCACCCACCTTCGGGCCGGATCCTCGATCGACCGTTCCACTCGGCCGCCGACGACATCGGCGTCGAACCGCTCCTGGGCGGCCAGGAGCGACGCCAGCCAACGAGGGTCTGCGGTCATGTCGTCATCGATGACGGCGATGAACGGGAACCCGTCGGCCAGCTGGATCGACCGGTTGCGCGCGTGGGACACCCCTGGGCGGGGCTCGACGTCGGACACCAGGTCGAGCGTCGTGTGCTGCGCAGCCCACTGGATCACCGCGGCGGCCGACCCGTCCGGGTCGTTGTCGACGACAACCACCCGCACGCGGGCGAGGTCGATGTCGAGCTGCCCGGCGAGTGACTCGAGTAGCGCCCGAAGGCCCTTCGGCCGCCGGTAGGTGGCGATGCAGACGGCGACACTGCGGTCCGCCGGCGGGTCACCCATCGATCGTCTCCTCCGGAAGGGCAGCGCCTCCCAGGCTGCCAGAGCGCATGGGTCGCCTCCAATCCTCCATCCGGTAGGATCTTGCTCCTCCGGGCGTCGGCACGGCAGCGTCCATCTCGTCGGTTCAACTGGGAGCCCATGCGTCCAACCCGCCGATCGATCGACCTGAGCGGACCGGCCGGCCGCCGATCGATGTGGAGCTTGACCGGGCTGGTGGGACGAGCCGGCCTCTCCACCGTGATGGTGATCGCCGCCACCCGGTCGCTGGGGGTCGAGGGCTACGGCGTCTTCGTCGGTGTGGTGGCCTACGTGACCCTCGTCGCGCCGCTGAGCGCCATGGGTGCCGGTGAGGTGCTGATCCAGCGGGTGGCGCAGCGTCACGACCACTTCCGTGCGGCCTGGGGGGCGGTGCTGGCACTGCTCGTCACCATCGGGTTCGGCCTGTATCTGCTGATGGTCGTGGCCGGGCTCCTCATCCTGCCCAGCGTCGATCCGGCGTTGATCGCGGTGTTCGGTGCCGCTGAGTTCGTCGCCGCCGGGCTCCTCGCCAACAACATCAGGGCCTATGCGGCACTGGATCGCTATCGATCACTGGCGATCTGCAACATCGGTGAGGGTCTGGCAAGGGCATCGGCCGCCGTGGCGTTCTGGATGTCGGGATCCGACGATCTGCTCACCCTGGGTTTCTTGATGCTGGGCACACTCTCGGTGGTGGCGTTGGCCTCGACGGTCGCTCTCGGGAGGCACTGGGGACGCCCGACCCGGCCCACGTCCCCACTGACCGTCGAGGCGCGCGCCGGTGCGCCGTTCGCCCTCACCCAGACGTCGGACATGATCCAGACCAACATCGACAAGGCGCTGCTGCTCAGCTTCGGGCTCGACCGGGACGCCGGCATCTACGGTGCCGGCTATCGCCTCACCAGTTACGCCATGATGCCGGTGATGGCGGTGCTGTCGGCGTCGTATCCGGAGTTCTTCCGGCGGGGCAAGGTCGGCCTGGCCACGGCGATGGCCTATTCGAGGAGCCTGCGCCGGCCCTTGATCGGACTCGCCGTCCTGGCCGGGGCGGGGGCCGCGCTGCTGTCGCCGGTGGCGGCGTGGGCGTTCGGCGATCAGTTCGGCGGGGTGGTGCCGGTGGCCGTGGCCATGAGCGCCTATCCGCTCGTGAAGGCGCTCCAGGCCCTCAGTGGTGACGTCCTGACCGGTGTCGGCGACCAGCCCTACCGGAGCCGTCTCCAACTCTTCACCGCGCTGGGCAACATCGGGCTCAATCTGGTGTTGATCCCCCGCTACGGCTGGGAGGGCGCCCTGGTCGCCACCTACGTCAGCGAGGTGGCGCTGTTGGGGCTGTTGGTCCTGCGGGTCCGGGCGCTGTATCGGCGTCGCGTCGAGGATCGGCTGGCCGTCGAGCCGGTCAGTCCGGCGGGGCAGGCCGGGCCAGACCGCTCGTGACCCGTTCGATCAGGGACTGGCGGGTGTCGTTGGTGACCGTGGCCACCGCCACCACGAACAAGGCCCACGGCAGGTTCCGACCGAGGAAGCCCGACTCGGTGACGGAGAACATCAGGGTGAACGACAGGAACGCCAGCGGCCACAGGCCGATGGCGCTGCGGTCGAACTGGATGTGGCGGGTGGCGCGGATGACCGATCGCACGAACAGCGCCAGGAACAGGCCGGCACCGATGATGCCCAACTGCAGGGCGTAGTCGAGCATGGCGCTGTGGGCGTGCGGGGGCAGCCAGGCGTGCTCGACCAGGATCTCGTGGGATGGCGAGTCCCACCCGTTCCAGTAGCCGCTCCAACCCACCCCGAGCCAGGGACGGTTCATGATCTCGGGGATGAGCGACTCCCAGAGGGCGGTGCGCCCCGTCAGGGTGACATCGCGACCCAAGAGCTCGGCGATCTCTCGGAGCTGGAGGGTGACGATCAGCGTGGAGCCGATCGTCACCGTGGTCATGGTGACGGCGACCGCGCCGAACAGGGTCTTGCGGGCTCGGAAGGCGAGGTACACGACGAGCATCACGGCCAGGCCGGCGGCGCTGACCAACGAGGTCTTGGATTGCGATCCGAGCACCAACCACACGTTGACCAGCGCCAACGGGTAGTAGAAGGTCCGGAATCGGCGGTGACTGCGGGCGAGGATGAGGAAGGTGAGCACGGCCAGCACCGAGTAGATGCCGAGCGAGTTCTTCTGGGGGAAGATGCCCTTCCATGCCCCGACGTCATCGCCGAACGACGCGATGTCGGGCGTCACGCCGTACTGCGGGAGCACCTCGATCCAGGCGACGTTGAGGATCGTGCCGAGGGCCAACGCCAGCCCCGCGTAGCGGATGATCTCATTGACGTCGAACCGCATGGCCAGGTAGTAGCCGAACGCCGTCGTGAGCGCGAACGCCACCGACCGGCGGCCGGTGATGCCCGGGTCGACCGCCCACAACGTGGACAGCACGGCCATGGACACGAACAGCGGGAGGAGACGCTCGCGACGCAACAGCCGGGCCACCACATGGGTGTTGCCGGTCATCTGGAGCAGCGCGAACGCGAACAGCCCACCGAACACCAAGGTGGGCAGCGGCCCCTGCGAAGCATTGGTGGCGGCCGCGGCCTGCGGATCGATGAAGGCAGGCACCGCTTCGGTGAACCACTCGTTGGGCAGGCTGTACGCCAAGAGGAACATCGTGACCACGACGTAGACCCGCTCGACCGATCCGGGTCGGGTGAGGACCCGGACGTCGGCGTCTCGGAGGGTGAGAGTCTTCACGGTCACCTCACCCTACGCAGAGGATCGCGCCGCGGCCTTCTCGTACGAGTAGTCGTATCGCGAGCGGAACAACCCGGGTCGAGAACGATCGCGGTTGATGACGGCCCCCACCACCTTGGCGCCGGCCCGGTCGAGCTCGGACCGGACCCGGAGCAACAACTGGGTGTCGGTTCGGGCGGTGTCGACCAACACGATGACGCCGTCGGCCGCGGCCGAAGCCGCGCCGGTGTCGGCCGCGGCCAGCACCGGCGGGGTGTCGATGATGACGAGGTCGTACAGCCCCTCGAGGCGGGTGATCAGCGTCTGGAACTGGGTCGAGCTGAGCAGCTCACCCGGCCGCTCGGGGGAGGGGCCGCTGGGGACGATGGCCAGGTTCTCGACCCCGACGCTGATGAGCGGCACATCCGAGGGGTTGTCGCTCATCAGGGCATTGGAGAGCCCGTTGCGGTTGGGCACCGAGAACAGCTCCTCGATGGTGGGGCGACGGAGATCTCCCGAGACCAACACGGTGCTGGTGCCGCCCTGGGCGAGGGCCACGGCCAGGTTGGCGGCGGTGACGCTCTTGCCTTCGCCGGGCTGGGCGCTGGTCACGATGACGCTCCGCAGGCCGCCCGAAGCCGAGAGGAACTGCACCGACGTGCGCAGGCGGCGGTAGGCCTCCCGCGAGCGTTGCAGGTTGGCGCTCTTGCCGCTGCTGAGCATGACCACGGCGGACGCTCCCGACCGGCTTCCGAGACCGAAGCGGGGGATGGTGCCGAGCACGGAGGTCCCGGCGGCCAGCTCGATGTCGCCCTCGTCGCGGGCGCTGGAGTCCAGGCGGTCGAGGACGAACGACGCGATCACACCGACGATGAGCCCGGCCAACACGCCGATGACCATGAGGGTGTTGTCGCCCAGACCGAGGGGCGTGGTCGGCTCCCGCGCCTCTTGGAGGATGACGCCGGCCGCCAGCCGGGTGGCCTGGTCGCGCTCGATCTGGGAGATCTCGTTGACGACGGGGTTGCCCTCGGCGACGATCCGGTTGCGCTCTGCTCGTGCGCTGGCGATGGCGTTGATGAGGCCGTTGATCTCGTTGGTTCGGTTGGGGTTGGCGGCCACAGACGTGGCCCGCACCTCGGCCAGCTGCGCGTTGAGGGTCGCCAGCTCGAAGTCGATGCCGGCCCGTTCCTCGTCGAGCGGGGTCAGCCGGTCTCGCAGCGGCTGGAGCTGCCCCTCGTACCAGGCGTCATCGGCGGCGTTTCGAGCGTCCACGTACTGGCGGGCGAAGGAGTTGACGAGGCGTTGGGCCTCGGCCGGATCGACGCTCTCGTACCTGGCGGTGAGAACCGGGCTGTCCGGCCGGAACGACACGCTCAGGTTGTCGAGCAGCTCGTTCTGGCTGGTGACGGTGAGGTCGAGCTCGTCGATGACCGCATCGGCGATGGGGAACGAGGCCAGCTTCTCCCGTTCCTCCTCGAGGTTGGCCTCCTTCTTGGCGGTGTTGATGGAACCCACCGGTGTGGGGTTGGCCACCACCTTGGCCTCGGCGTTGTAGGTGGGGGTGCGGGATTCGACGTAGAGCAGGGAGAGGCCCAGGCCGATGAGGGCACAGGCCAACACCAACCACTTCCGGTTCCGAATCGCATTGAGGTATTCCTCGAGACCCGGCGTCTCTTTGCCGCCGGCGTTCGCCTCGTACATCACGGTGCGTGGTTCTCCAATGGTCCATGCCGGGGTCACGCGGGGTGTCCCGGAAGTTCGCCGAAACCCAAGGGTAGGAGTCGGTTGGCCTGCGGGCAAAGTGACCTGCAGACTGGCAACATACACGGGGATCAGTCGGCTTTGGCCTTCCCCTTGGCCTTCTGGGCCTTCTTCCACTCTCGGACCTCGGCCAGCGATGCGGCGTCGTCGATGTCGGCCACGGAGCGTGGCTTTTCGTCGGCGAAGGATCCGGCGGCCTTCTCCCAGCCGGCGAAGTGGCATCCGATGCGCTTGACCAGGATGGCCAGGAAGATCTGGGCCTTCTCCTTGCCGTAGCCGGGCAGGTCCTGGAGTCGGCGCAGGACCTCGGCGCCGTCGTCGACACCGGCCCAGATGGCTTCGGCGTCCCCGTCGTAGTGGTCGACCAGGTGCTGACACAGCTGGTGCGCCCGCCCGGCCATCGAGCCCGGGTAGCGATGCAGGGCCGGCTTCTCCCGGAAGGTGGCGTCCAGAGCCTCCGGGTCCATGGCGGCGATGCGCACCGGGTCGAGATGGCCCAGCCGAGCCCGCAGCGAGGCCGGGCCGCGAAAGGCCCACTCCATCGGAACCTGCTGATCCAGGAGCATCCCGAGCAGGAGGGCGAACGGATCGGTGTTGAGGAGCCCGTCGGCGTCGGGATCGCCGGTGATGGCCAGGGTGCCGGTGTCCATGACCCTGAGCGTACCGATCAGTCGTGCAGACGGCGTCCCGCCTCAGTCGGGGGGACCGGCGGCCACGGCCGGTTGTCGGGATCCCAGGGCGCCACCGCGTCGGGATCGATCTGGTACCGATCGAGGGCGGCGGTCACCGCAGCCGGCTCGCCTCGGCCCTGGTGGGCCAGGGCGGCCAGCACAGCCACGACGATGTTGGCCTCGTCCACCTCGAAGAACCGGCGGAGGGCTTCGCGGGTGTCGCTGCGGCCGTAGCCGTCGGTGCCGAGCGACCAATAAGGCCGCTGCACCCAGCGACTGACCTGATCGGGGACCGCCTTCATGAAGTCGGTGACGGCGATCACCGGTCGGTCACTGCTGCCCAACTTGGTGGAGACGGATGGTTGGCGGGGTGCCGAGTCGGGGTGGAGCCGGTTCCATCGCTCGGCGATCATGGCCTCGTCGCGCAACAGCTTGTACGAGGTGGCGCTCCACAGGTCGACCCCGATGCCGTGGTCGGCCGCCAGCGTGGCCTGGGCCGCTCGCACCGCTCCATGGGCCGATCCGGAGAACACGAGCGTGGCCTGGTGGGTGTCGTCGTCGGGTCCGTGATCCCACTGGTACAGGCCGGACACGACGTCGATGTCGGTCACGTGGTCGGGCCGGGGCGGCATCTCGTAGTTCTCGTTGTAGAGGGTCAGGTAGTAGAAGACGTCGGCGCTCTCGCCGGAGCGGCGCCCGTACATACGGGCCAGGCCATTGCGGATGATGGCACCCAACTCGTAGGCGAAGGCCGGGTCGTAGGCCATGCAGGCCGGCACCGTCGAGGCCAGGACCAGGCTGTGTCCGTCCTGATGCTGGAGACCCTCGCCGGCAAGGGTGGTGCGGCCCGCGGTGGCACCCATCAGGAAGCCGCGGGCCCGGCTGTCCGAAGCCGACCAGACGAGGTCGCCGACCCGCTGGAAGCCGAACATCGAGTAGAAGGTGAAGAACGGCACCATGGGCACGCCGTTGTTGGCGTAGCTCGTGCCGGCCGCGATGAAGCTGGCCAGCGAACCGGCTTCGGTGATGCCCTCCTCCAGGATCTGCCCGTCGCTGTCCTCGCTGTAGCTGAGCAGGAGCTCGTGGTCGACCGGCTCGTACAACTGGCCGAGCGGCGCGTAGATCTCGAACTCCCTGAACAACGAGTCCATGCCGAAGGTGCGGGCCTCGTCGGGCACGATGGGTACCACCCGCTGGCCGAACTGTTCGTCGCGCATCAGGTCGCGCAGCAGACCGGTGAAAGCCATGGTGGTGGAGACGGCGCGGTCGCTGGATCCCTTCGTGAGTGACTCGAACACCGAGTCCCGTGGTAGGGACAGGGGACGCTGCTCACGGATGACCCGTTCGGGAACCGGACCGTCGAGGGCGCGGCGACGCTCGGCCATGTACCGGAACTCGGGGCTGTCGGGTGCGGGCCGGTAGTACGGCGGGTTGCCGTCGGCCAGATCGGACTCGGGGATCTCGTTCTCGAGGCGCAGCCGGGTGCGCAGGGCCAGCAGCTCGTCGGCGGTCATCTTCTTGATCTGGTGGGTGGCGTTGCGACCCTCGAAGCCCTCGCCGAGGGTCCATCCCTTCACCGTCTTGGCCAGGATCACCGTGGGGGCGGCACCCTGCTCGGTGGCCAGCCTGTAGGCCGCGTAGAGCTTCGTGTAGTCGTGGCCGCCGCGTGGCAACGTGCGGAGATCGTCGTCGCTGAGGTGCTCGACCATGGCCCGGAGTCGGGGGTCGGGGCCGAAGAAGTGCTCGCGGATGTAGGCGCCCGATTCGGTGGCGTAGCGCTGGAACTCGCCGTCGACCACCGTGTTCATCTTGTTCAACAGCACGCCGTCGACGTCGCGGGCCAGCAGCTCGTCCCACCGAGATCCCCAGATGACCTTGATGACGTTCCACCCCGCGCCGCGGAACACCCCCTCGAGCTCCTGGATGATCTTGCCGTTGCCCCGGACAGGCCCGTCGAGCCGTTGCAGGTTGCAATTGACCACCCAGATGAGGTTGTCCAGCCCGGCCCGTCCGGCCAGGGAGATGGACCCCAGCGTCTCGGGCTCATCGGTTTCGCCGTCGCCGACGAAGCACCAGACCTTGGACGCGGAGGTGTCCTCGATACGGCGTTGCAGCAGGTACTTGTTGAAGCGGGCGTGGTAGATCGAGTTCAGCGGGCCCAAGCCCATGGAGACCGTCGGGTACTCCCAGAACTCGGGCATCAATCGAGGATGGGGATAGCTCGACAGGCCACCGCCGCCGATCTCGCGGCGGAAGCCGTCGAGGTGGGACTCGTCGAGACGTCCTTCCAGGTAGGCGCGGGCGTACACGCCGGGAGCGGCGTGGCCCTGGAAGTACACGTGGTCCCCGTTCTGACCCGCTTCCTTGCCTCGGAAGAACCAGTTGAAGCCGACCTCGTACAGCGACGCCGAACTGGCGAAGGTGGACAGATGGCCGCCGATGCCGTCGGCTGCCTTGTTGGCCCGGATGACCATGGCTGCCGCGTTCCACCGGATGAAGGCCCGGATGCGGCGCTCGATCTGCTCGTCGCCGGGGAACCAGGGCTGGTCCTCGGGGGGGATGGTGTTGACGTACGGGGTCGACGTCATCGGGGGTACCCCGACCTGGAGCTCTTGGGCCCGCTCGATGAGGCGAGCCATGATGAAGCGGGCCCGGACCAGACCGGAGCGGCCGGCCAGCGCGTCGAGGCTGTCGACCCACTCCTGGGTCTCGGCCGGGTCGATGTCGGGAAGTTGCCGAGAGAAATGGTCGGGCATGGGTCCATCTTGTCAGCACCGGTGCCCCTGTGGGCACGCTGGTGCCCCATGACCCGAACCATCGTGTACACCGACGGAGCCTGCTCCGGGAATCCCGGACCGGGCGGATGGGCCTGGGTCGTGCCGGATGGCCCCTATGCCGCCGGCTACGACGCCGAGACCACCAATCAGCGCATGGAGCTGGCTGCGGCGCTCGATGCTTTGCGCCACTTCCCGGAGCCCATCGAGATCGTGAGCGACTCCACGTATCTGGTCAACTGCTTCCGGGACGGGTGGTGGAAGGGGTGGCTGCGACGGGGCTGGCTGAACGCGGCCAAGAAGCCGGTGGCCAACCGCGATCTGTGGGAGCAACTCGTCGAGCTGGTGCAGTCCGCCGACGTCGAGTTCCGTTGGGTGAAGGGGCACTCGGGCGACCGCTGGAACGATCTGGCCGACCGCTTGGCCGTCGAGGCGGTGGCCCGCCGGGCCGGTCGTTCCGGTGACGGCCATCCGGAGCCGATGGCGGTCATCGACCCTGCTGCCCGTACCCGAGGGCCGGGGCGACTCGAGGCTCCCGAAGGGCATCTCGTGGCCGTGTTCGGTCATCGCCCGCCCGACATCGGTGGCTACGAGGCCAATCCGCAGGCCGACCGCATCCGGCGCCGGCTGGTCGAGATCCTCACGGCCAAGGCGCAGATGCACGCTGACCTGGTGGTGGTCAGTGGTCTGCGTCTGGGAGCGGAGATGTTGGGGGCCGAGGCCGCCCTCGATGCCGGCCTGACCCTGGTGGCCGTCCTGCCCTACCCCGATCCCCAGCTCGTGTGGCCGGCCCCGGCCCGGGATCGGTTCGCGGCGCTCTGCGACCAGGCCCGTGAGGTCCGCACGCTCCAGAAGAAGCAGCCGACCGACCGAGCCGATGCCGCGAAGGCGCTGGATCGTCGGGACGCCTGGTTCGCCCGCGTGGTCGATGAGGCCATCGTGGTGTGGGACGGTTCGGACGCCGCACTCGGACGGTTGGTGCGGCGTCTGGAGGCCACCGTGGGCGACGACCTGTGGGTGCTGGACCCCACCGAGTGCTGATCGATGGCGCCTTGTAGGGTGCCGCTCATGCAACTCTCCGACAGCTCGGCGATCATCACCGGTGGGGCATCGGGTCTCGGTGCGGCCACGGCCCGGCGTCTCGCCGCCGACGGTGCCACCGTGGTGGTCTTCGACCTCAACGAGGCCGCCGGGCAGGCCCTGGCCGACGAGTTGGGCGGTGCCTTCGTGCAGGCCGATGTCACCGACTCCGACCAGGTGCAAAAGGGCGTCGACGTCGCCGCCGAGGCCGGACCGCTGCGGGCCGTCGTGAACTGCGCCGGCATCGGTTGGGCGCAGCGCACGCTCAGCCGCGACGGCACGCCCCACGACCTCGAGACCTTTCGGCGCACGATCGAGATCAACCTGATCGGCACCTTCAACGTGATTCGGCTGGCCGCGGGGGCGATGGCAGCCACCGATCCCGTCGACTCCTACAACCAGCGGGGGGCCATCGTCAACACATCATCGGTGGCCGGCATGGAGGGCCAGACGGGTCAGGCCGCCTACAGCGGGTCGAAGGGTGGTGTCATCGGCATCACGCTGCCCGTCGCTCGCGATCTGGCACCCGCCGGCATCCGCGTCAACACGATCTGTCCCGGTCTGATGGACACCCCGCTCATGAACGCGGCGCCACCCGACGTGATCGATGCACTCGGCAAGTCCGTGTTGTTCCCCAAGCGAATGGGCACCACTGCCGAGTTCGCCTCCATGGCGGCCGAGCTGATCACCAACGACTACGTCAACGGTGCGGTGATCCGCCTCGACGGAGGTATCCGCTTCCAGCCCAAGTAGTCGG
>Ga0224505_10001551_pt1 | contig 14260 bp, 11 predicted proteins | sample SF_Jan12_sed_USG_FD_169102 | JGI IMG/M metagenome (GOLD analysis project Ga0224505, IMG submission 169102) | Sediment microbial communities from San Francisco Bay, California, United States - SF_Jan12_sed_USGS_4_1 | ecosystem: Environmental > Aquatic > Marine > Sediment | place: USA: California... | reverse complement strand
AACCAATCGCATGGCACTCAGCAGCGTTCAAGATTCTACTTTAGTGATGCATCGCATACCGCTTTTGCTGGGCGATTCGCAAGCCAAAGTCTTGAAAAACTGGCGCATACGGCCATGGTTATTTGCGCTGGTCTTTGGCGATTATCCAGCATATCTCACCGTCTTACGATTGGGCAATATCGTTATGTTGGGAACACCTTGCGATTTTTCAGGTGAGTTTGATCCTTCACTGGATCTACTGGCGGCGAGCCACGGCTTACAATTAATGGTTACAAGTTTTAATGGCGGGTATGTTGGCTATGTTACACCCGACAAGTATTACGATGTTGACCATTATGAAACGCGGCTGATGAATTGGTATGGGCCAGGCAATGGAGAATATATGAAACGATGCATGGAACAGTTGTTGCTGACTGTGGCTGGGAATAAGGAAATTGTGAAGGGGGCAGCGGCAAATGATTAAGAGAAGGAGCAATAACGAACACATGCTATACAGGCTTCCCCCGATATGGACCATCCAATCAATAACCTTAGTATCCATTGTCGCGCTATTGTTTTCTTGTCAAAGACCTTCTGAAACACATACTGACGCATGGGATTCTACTACTTTCTATTTCGACTGGAATGCATTGGCATCGCAATTGGTACAACGGATGCGACTCGAGCCGGGTGAAAAGGTTCTGTTGGTAGCTCGTCCGGGGAAGTTCGATCCTTTAATACCCCTGCTAAAAGACTGGATTGAAGAGGCGAATGGAGAATTTCTCGGAACCATCAGCGTAGATTCCACGAATTCTCCAGAAGCATGGAAAACGCCATTTACGAGCATTGCAGAAGGAAGCTCTTTTGATGCTTTGGTGGAACGGTTTAAAGCAGTGGATATCGCCATCATGCTGCCAGGCACCTCTGTAACTGACCGTCCCTATGCAGCTATGCAGGATGTGCTGCGGGGCGGGCATGGCCGAACAATTCACTTTCATTGGGCTGGTGCATACGCGCTTTCTGGTTCATTGCTGGAGGTCACCACAACTGTGGACAGCATCTATCAGAACGCAATTTTCGCAACGGATTACAGGCGGCTTGCTGAGCTTCAAAATTATTTCGAGGAATTCTCCCGCAGGCACGGGATTCGAGTCACGACACCGCAGGGAACAGACATCACGTTTGCGCTGAAAGACCGGCCGGTCACAAAGCAGAATGGAGATGCTTCCCGTGACAGAACACGCTACGCAAGAAATCTGATCGACCGGGAAATAGAAATTCCCGCAGGAGCCATTCGCGTTGCGCCAATAGAGGAGACCGTTGAAGGTAAAATCGCATTTCCCAAAACAGAGTGGAGTGGTGAAACGGTTACCGGCTTGGTCCTGACTTTCAAAGCCGGGAAAATTATTGGCATGAAAGCGGAGACTGGGCTGCAAGCTGTACAGGCTGAATTGAAAGCAGCGGGGCCCGCTGGGTATGCATTCAGAGAATTTGCTTTAGGCTTTAATCCATTGCTGGCAATTCCTACAGATAGTCCGAAATGGATACCCTACTATGGCTATGGAGCAGGTGTTGTTCGATTGTCTTTAGGTGACAATACGGAGTTGGGGGGAAAGGTTGGTGGTGGTTATGTGCGCTGGAATTTTTTTACGGACGCTACAGTAAAATTGGGTAATACTGTGATTGTTGAGGATGGTAAAATGCTTCAATAGCACCGGTATCCCTGCAAGATTACACCCGCTATGCGCAAGCTATCGCATGGTCACAAGAATTACGTCTCCAACAACATTGTATCGCAATCACGTGAGTAAGGCAGGGTGCTTCATCAAGTTCCGGATGGATTGTGATTTTTTGAATGCATTGGCATTGTTTTCAGGATTTGAAAATCGCTGTTGCCAAACCCAAGGAGCACTTTTGATGAGATGTGGGAAGGCTATTTTCAGAAGCAGGTTCAATTCCTTTCATAAACAAGGTAGAATAATGAATTAATCAACTGGTTTCTGCCGTTCATCCCGAACTTTAAGGATCATTTTGCGAAATTATTTGGCAGTGATGCGCTACAGTAGCCTCTGGCATACCAATGAATGTGTTTTAAATACTATTGTTGAACTGTTCCCTGAAGGAAGGAATAAAATAGTAAAATCATTTCTTCAAACGTTTGATATTTTGTTACCTTCACTGGCAAACAGTACGCACCTTTGCGTGGAAGGGATGCTTCAAAAACCAGGCACGATAGCGAGATCGTATAGACTTGTAGTGGTAGGTTGCGACAGGGCAAACAATTGATCAACCTGTACCAGTGCCGATGTTTTCTAAAAAATGATATGCAAATGAGGAGGAAAAAGGAAATTCGTAATAATTATTAATTTACACATATGAACAAAAACCGCAGTAAGGCTATTTTATTATTATCGACCCTGTTATTTTCTTTCCTTTTGGAAGCATGCCGGGAAAAGGAATCGGCTTCAGGCACAGGGGGTGACCCCAAAGTCGAGAAACTCAAGCTGCTGCCGGGATTTAAGGCGGAGCATCTCTATAGCCCCAGCGCACATGAGCAAGGCTCCTGGGTAGCAATGACCTTTGATCATAAAGGAAGGATGATTACCGCTGACCAGTATGGTGCTTTGTACCGGACCATATTACCTCCGATTGGCGATACTATAGGCCTGAAGGTAGAAAAACTTATAATTGGATCAGCGGCAGATCGGAATGCGGACACCACAACACTTAAGATAGGAATGGGCTATGCGCAGGGTTTGCTTTATGCCTTCAATAGCCTGTATGTTATGGTCAACCACAACAGCGATAAGGACTTCGATAAGGATACCGGGCTTTACAGGCTTCAGGATACAGACGGAGATGACCAGTTCGACAAGATTACTTTGCTCAAAGCCCTGAAGGGCGAACCAGGGGAACATGGTCCGCACAGTCTGGTCCTTGCGCCCGACAAAAAATCCATTTACCTGACAGCAGGGAACCACGTTGATGTTCCTGCAATGGATGTCTATCGTGTTCCACCTGTATGGCAGGAAGATAATTTGTTTCCCCAAATCAAAGATCCCAGGGGCCATGCGAACAGCCGCAAAGCCCCGGGCGGTTGGATAGCGCATATTGATTCATTGGGAGAACGATGGGAGTTGGTAAGCGCTGGCTACCGCAACGAGTTTGATTTAGCATTCAATGATGCGGGCGATTTGTTTACCTACGATTCAGATATGGAGTGGGATTTTGGCATGCCATGGTACAGACCTACCCGTATTTGCCATGTGACCAGTGCGAGTGAATACGGTTGGCGCACAGGGAATGGAAAATGGTCACCCGATTACCCTGATAACCTGCCACCGGTGCTAAACATTGGACAGGGCTCGCCGACGAACCTGATTAGTGTTGCGAATGCCAATTTCCCTCAGCAGTTTAAGAAAGGTTTGTTTGCATTTGATTGGAGTTTTGGCATTATCTATGCCATTCATCTTGAATCCCAAGGCGCTTCTTATTCCGCAACCGCAGAGGAGTTTCTTTCCGGGTCGCCCTTGCCGCTGACAGATGGTGCTATCGGTCCGGATGGAGCCTTGTATTTCTTAACGGGAGGAAGGAGACTGGAGTCTGATCTCTACCGTGTATATTATAGTGATGCGCAGCTCAACAATGGTGGCACAGCAGCCAATGGAAATCTTGTAGCAGCTGAAATAAACGACGTTAACAAACTCAGACGAACGCTTGAGCAATATCACGAACAGAAAAGTGGAGCGGTGGAGGCGGCATGGCCTTACTTGAAACACGAAGACCGTTTTGTGCGCTTTGCCGCAAGGTTGGCGGTAGAACACCAGCCAGTTAGCGAGTGGAAGGAACGGGCTTTAAAAGAAAACGATCCTGTAATCCTTACACAAGCCATGATAGCACTTGCCCGACACGGGAATATATCATTCAAGAACAGCATGCTGCAGGCACTCATCGCAATTGACTACTCAGCGCTATCACCAGCCCAGCAGATCGATTTGCTCCGGGCCTTTGAATTGATCCTATATCGGATGGGCAATCCCGAAGGTGAAATGAGAAATAAGGTAATTGCGTTTCTGAACCCGCATTATCCGGCACAGACAAATGATCTAAATCGCTCATTGAGCAAGGTTCTTGTCTTTTTGGAAGCGCCGGGTGTGGTAGCCAAAACATTGAAGTTATTGGCAGACGCACAGGATGATCCTCTGGATAAAACGGTTAGTGCCTCGAATGATCTTATCATGAGAAATCCGCAATACGGATTAGACATTGCTGCAATGCTTTCAAAGGTACCACCGAGACAGCAGACCTATTACGCTACCGTGCTAAGTGAGGCCGAGACAGGATGGACTCCTGAGCTCCGCGAGCAGTACTTCATGTGGTTTGACAAGGCCTTCACCTTTCAAGGGGGTAGAAGTTATATTGGCTTCATAGACAAAGCAAGAAAGGGGGCATTGGCCCATGTTCCGAAAGATAAGTATGACTTCTATAATAAACTTTCCGGAGACTCATTGCTAACAGCTTCAGGTAATGACCTGGCAAACCTACCATCCCCCGAGGGACCGGGAAGAAGGTGGACCATGGAAGAAGCGATGCCCTTGCTAAGTGATGGACTGACCAACAGGAATTTTGAAGAGGGGAAGAAGATGTTTGCAGCTGCCCTTTGCAGTTCGTGTCATATGATGCAAGGTGAAGGTGGGAGCATCGGCCCTGATTTAACACAACTCGGCACCAGGTTTACTGAAAAGGATATCCTTGACCATACCATCAACCCAAGCAAGGAAGTTTCTGATCAGTATGCAGCGACCATTTTTTCGATGAAGGATGGTAGTTCGGTTTTGGGCAGGCTCACCAATGAGGATGATGAAAAGTTTTATATTTCTCAGAACCCGTTTGCGCCACAAGTGCTGCGTGCGATCCCAAAAGATGAAGTAATCTCAACCAAACAATCCCAGGTTTCATTAATGCTACCTGGACTTATTAACCGGTTAAATGAAGAGGAACTGAAAAACTTGTTGGCTTACCTGGTAGCGGGCGGTAACAAAGATGATAGAGTGTTTTCGGGAGATGGCGCGACATCTACAAAGTGAAGGATATAGGTTTAAACAACAACTGCATGCTCAAAGAAAGCAACTTACTGTCAATTCAAGTCGCCCTTATTGCTTTGACGCTGATGGCGGCGAGCTGCAAAACGCCTGTCATTGCGCAGGCAAAAAAAGACGGGTTCATCAGGATATTTGATGGTAAGACCCTTAAGGGCTGGGAAGGGGACCCCCATTACTGGCGTGTTGAAAATGGGAATTTGACAGGAGAAATTACGGCGGATAAGCTTTTGAAGAGCAATACCTTTGTGATCTGGCGGGGTGGAGCGCCAACTGACTTTGAGTTGAAACTGGAATACCGAATTTCAGTCGATGGGAATAGCGGAATCAATTACAGAAGCGAGCAACTAACTGAACCACCATACGCATTAAGGGGGTATCAGGCGGATATCGATGGAAAAAATCGTTATACGGGTCAGAACTATGAGGAGCGTGGAAGAACAACGCTTGCCTACAGGGGTCAAAAGGTAACGGTGAATTCACCGGAGGATCCAACGGCTTTGGTGAGAGATAACGTTAAGAACAACGCATGGACACATACAGTGCTGGAAGGATCATTGGGCAACATTGATTCATTGCGCACACACATCAAGGTCGATGATTGGAATGAGTGCCATTTGATTGTGAAAGGTAACAGACTGCAGCATTACATTAACGGCGTTTTGATGAGCGATGTCACGGATAATGATACTATAAACCGAAAAATGGGGGGCTTGATCGGCGTACAGGTTCACGTTGGCCCGCCCATGAAGGTTGAATACAGGAATATTTTACTGAAGCAACAATAGGATTTTAATGCGGTCATGAGCGAGATAGCAGATTTGAAAAATGAACGATGGTGGGGTAAGATATCCAACCGGGCGCAACTGGGAGGAATAGAAACTGCTGTGATCGACGATGGTGCCGGGCGCGGAACCCGAATTGCCTGGATTAATACCGGGTCCGGGTTGCGTTTCAAAGTAATCATCGACCGCGCGATGGATATTGCAGATGCTTTTTATAATCAACATAGCCTCACGTGGTTGAGTCACGCAGGCATTAGGCCACCGGAGCCTTTTTCGAACCGGGGCCTGGATTGGCTCAGAACATTTGGCGGTGGCCTTCTCACCACCTGTGGGCTAACACATGTTGGTGGTCCGGAGACAGATGAGAATGGCGAGCGCGGTCTGCATGGCTTAATCAGCAATATTCCTGCAGCAATAGAATCCATCGTGCAACCCGATCTTTCAGCAGGCAACCTGGAGATGCATATCACAGGAAGGGTGATGCAAACAACTGTATTCGGCCCCAGCCTGGAGCTAAAGCGCACCATATCTGCAACACTCGGAAACCCGGCAATCCGGATTCATGATGAAATAACAAACCGTGCCAATACCCCAACTCCACATATGATCCTTTATCATTTGAATTTTGGATGGCCTTTGGTCGATCAGGGTACTGATATCCTTTGGCAGGGTGCCTGGAAATCAAGCAAAGGGATTGCTGACAAAATCTTCCGGGAAGGAAACAACTTTAGAAAATGTCCACCGCCGCTGGATAACCATAATGGGACGGGTGAAGAAGTTGCTTTTATCGATGCTACCCCAGACCCCGCGGGAGACTGCGTTTGCGGACTTCATAATTCACGACTTGGAATTGCGGTTGCCATACGGTTTAAAAAGGAGCAACTACCCTGGTTAACCAACTGGCAACACTGGGGTAAAGGTGAGTATGTTACTGGTCTTGAGCCAGGAACAAACCCCCCAATTGGACAAGCTAAAGCGCGGAAAGAAAATTCGCTCATACACCTGGCACCCGGAGAATGTCTTTCCTATGATCTTGAAATTGAAGTATTACAGGATGAAGCCGGGATCCATAGATTGTTACACAGTACTACACAGTTTGACTAATTAACCATGATATGAAAACAACAGAAAAAATAAGTCTGGCCGGCAAAGCATTGGAACAAGGTAAAGGGATATTGCGATTAGCCCCAACGTGGGTGCCGCGTTCATTCTGCGTGCCAGGAAGAAGAATCAAATTGCATCCTGATGATTATTATGTGCTTGGCGGACAGCGCGGGGGTATTGATGAGCGGTGGCTGTCCTCTACAACACCCGCTAAAAATGGCCCGTTGACCGGTGAAAATGAAGGCTTGAGTGCTGTCGTCTTTGCTGATGGCAAGAAAGAACTTCAACTATTATTAAAGGATGTTATCGATGAACTCAAAGGTGAACTGATCGGAGACCGTCTCTGGAATAAGTATCACGGCTGGGCTATGTACTCAAAATTCTTTGATAACATGGGTCCGTTACCCCATCATATTCACCACAGCGATGAGCATGCGGCCCGTATTGGTCAGTTGGGCAAACCTGAAGCTTACTATTTCCCTCCGCAATTGAATAACCATGGGGGTGATTTTCCGTATACTTTTTTTGGTATTTCTCCAGGCACGACAAGAGAGGAAATCAGGCAGTGCCTCGTTAATTTTACGAAAGGTGACAATAAAATCACGAACTACTCCCAGGCTTTCAGGCTTGAACCAGGAACAGGTTGGGACGTGCCACCGGGAATGCTGCATGCGCCGGGAAGCCTATGCACCTACGAACCTCAGAAAGCTTCTGATGTTTTCGCGATGTATCAATCGCTGGTGAATGAAGCAATCATCCCCGAAGAATTGCTGTGGAACGGAACGCCACCCGACAGAATCGGGGATTTTGACCAGCTATTGGAGGTAATCGACTGGGAATTGAACGTTGATACACAGTTAATGCAAAACCGTTTCATGGGGCCCAAGCCGGTGCGCCCATTGGCTGAAATGAATGCTGAAGGGTTTATTGAAAACTGGGTGTGTTATAAATCTGCTGCCTTTAGCGCCAAGGAATTAACTGTGTTCCCGGGCGCGACAGTGACCATTAAGGACAGTGCCGCGTATGGTATGATCATGATGCAGGGCCATGGTAAAATGGGAGAATGGAATGTTGAGACGCCTGCATTGATACGCTACGGACAGCTTACAAACGACGAATTCTTTATCAGTGAAAAAGCAGCACGGCAGGGTGTAGCGATTACCAATGCATCTACCACGGATCCGATGGTTATGCTGAAGCACTTTGGTCCGGAGAATCCCGATCTGAAGTTATAAACCTGTGCCAGGTTTTGCTGAGCTGACACCGATAAATTATCATATACTATATGTCCTAACCTTAACTATATTTATTTATGCCTGAGAATAACTACCCCAAACTACACAATGCTACATGGCCTGGCATTGTAGGAAAAGGTCCTGATTCAGAGCCACCTATTCCTTTCGACAAAATGCTTCAAATGACTGCGGCTGCGGAAGTTGACGGAATCAAATTTGATGGTGTTGATCTGGGTCTGCTTGAACCGCACATCGATCTTGTCGCCAGTTCTGATGATGATATCAAACGACTCGCTGATAAGTTTGCATCCTTAAAACTTTCTGTCGGCAGCCTGGTCGCACCAATATGGGGTGGTCCCGCTATGGGCAGCAAAGAAGAGCGTGCCACCTTTGTGGAAATGGTTCGCAAGTCTTGTCACTTTGGGAAGAAGTTGCGTGATCTTGGTGTGCGTCCTTATGGAGTGGTTCGCATTGATTCGGCAAGCAATCCGACCGATTGGGCAAAGGACCCGGAAGGCAATACGAAACTCATTGCGCAGACCTTTCGCGAAGCTTGTGACGTTGCGGCTGACTATGGCGAGAAACTAGCCGCTGAAGGAGAGATATGTTGGGGTGGAATGCACAGTTGGAAAACGATGGTAGCGTTATTAGAGGCCGTCGATCGCCCAAACATCGGCTTCCAGGCAGACATGGCCCACACTTTATTATACCTATTGGGATATAACCGCATAGAAGATCGGATTCTACCTGAAAACTTTGATTGGAGCGATCGGAAAACACTTACAGATGGCTTAAAAAAAATAACGAAAGCGCTTCGGCCCTGGACAATCGATTTTCATGTGGCACAGAATGATGGTACCGTTTTTGGTTCAGGGTCACACGACAAAACCGGTAGACACTGTCAGGCCATGGACCCCAACGGGAAGCTCGATATCGCAAATGATGCGGGATATTGGCTACGCGATGAAAATGGTAACCTCACCAAAGCTTTCAGACACATCTGTTGGGATGGGTGCATGTTCCCGAATGCGGTAATGACGCAGCAGCAGACGTGGAATGATGTGCTTGCTACGATGATAAAGGTCCGTCAGTTGCATGGCTGGTACGAAAATGAATAGCATCAGTTTGTGTGCGAAGACTAAATAATGATTTTTGTAAGGAAGCTTAATAATGCGTCCTTACCAATAAACGATTTAAACAGGTGCCAAATGAATAATAAAAAAGAACTGAGAATTGGATTGATTGGATGCGGATTTATGGGGCGTACCCATTCCAACGGTTATAAACGTGTTGGGGATTTTTTTCCTGAATTGGCTTATCGGCCTGTGCTGAAGGCCGTTTGTGCACGCAGCAAAGATCGGGCAAAAGCATTTGCTGAACAGTGGGGATACGAGTCATTTGAAACAGATTGGAAAGTGCTCATTGCCCGAGATGATATTGATGCGGTGGATATTTGTACCCCAAACGCCAGCCATGCAGAAATTGCAATAGCTGCTGCAGCAAAAGGTAAAATGATACTATGCGAAAAACCACTTGCCCGAACGTTAGCAGAGGCGAAAACGATGACCGACGCAATTGAAAAGGCCGGTGTCAAAAATACCGTATGGTACAACTACCGCAGGATACCCGCGGTTACCTTGGCGAAACAGATTATTGACTCCGGCAAACTCGGTAAGATTTTTCATTACCGGGCAAACTTCTTGCAGGACTGGACGATCAGTCCGGAACTTCCGCAGGGTGGTGAGGGATTGTGGCGTTTGGATGTTGATGCAGCCGGATCGGGTGTGACCGGAGACTTATTGGCGCATTGTATTGATACGGCGATGTGGCTGAATGGCGGTATTCAAAATGTGTCTGCCATGACAGAAACATTCATCAAAGAGCGGGTGCACCAGGAGAGTGGTAAGGTGCAGAAGGTTGGGATTGATGATGCTTGTATTTTTCATTGTCGTTTTGACAATGGTTCTTTGGGTCTCTTTGAATCAACCCGCTATGCCCGTGGGCATAAAGCACTCTACACATTTGAAATCAACGGTGAACACGCATCCATTCGATGGGATCTTCACAACATGAACCGGCTTGAATATTTTGATCATGGTGATGATTCCATTGTTCGTGGATGGCGGTCAATTCTGGTTACGGATGGGGATCAACCCTATATGAATAAATGGTGGGTTCCCGGATTATCAATCGGTTATGAGCATAGCTTTGTTCATCAGGTCGCTGATTTTCTCAAAAGCCTGGAGACCGGAGCGCCTTGTCATCCCACCTTTGCGGATGCACTGGAAACACAAAAGGTTTGTGAGGCTGTTTTAGCTTCGGCCGCGAGCCGCAGTTGGAAGGAAACGGGTGTGGTAATTGATTGAAGTTTCCCGGAAAGCACGAAAAACAAAAAAAATAACGATTGGAGTATACCCTGATCGTTATTTTTTTTAAAAACCAGACTCCAATGATCCTTGCCATCGAAAATGATAGTCTCCTTGTTAGTATAAAGTCAAAGGGGGCGGAACTCTTTAGTATTGTAAATAAAGAAACTCGTCTGGAATATATGTGGCTTGGCGACCCGGCATTCTGGGGTAAAACGTCACCTATATTATTTCCTGTAGTGGGCACATTAAAGGGAGGTACATATTTGTACAATAACCGACAATACGCCCTGGCACGACATGGTTTTGCGCGAGATGGAGAATTTGAAGTAACCGCATCGGGTGAAGACCAGTTGACTCTTGCAATGGAAAGTACACCAGCGACGATGAAAAACTATCCTTTCTTATTTCGGCTTGAGGTGCGCTATCAGGTAATTGGGAATTTTCTTGACGTAACCTATACTGTGCGGAATGTGGGAGATCGTGTGATGTATTTTTCTATCGGGGGGCACCCTGCTTTTAAAGTTCCCTTGGTAAATGGTACGCGCTATAACGATCATTATCTTGAGTTCAATAAAACTGAGAACACACCGCGATGGCCGATTAGCGAAGATGGACTCATTATGACCGATCCTGTTGCATTTCTGGAGAATACCGACAAGATACATCTGAGTAAAACGCTTTTCCAACAAGATGCCCTCGTGTTCAAGGATTTGCATTCAGACGTTGTTTCGCTTAAGGCTGCAACGCATACACATGGGTTGGATTTTCATTTTGCAGGATTTCCATTTCTCGGTATTTGGGCGGCAAAAAATGCCGATTTTGTTTGTATCGAACCCTGGTGTGGTATCGCTGACTCAGTGACCCACAATCAACAGTTTATCCTGAAGGAAGGAATAGAGAAAATTGAACCGGATGAATCCTGGTCAAGAACATGGAAGGTTAGATTCTATTGACGGCCAACTGAAGCCGTTCGCGGTAATATCTGCTATATGGATTGTTTAGAGGGCTAGCTGCTGATTCGTTATATTGCGCCAAACTTTCATGGACAACAGGAAACACTATCTTGCCGCAATCGTTGCGTTTGTGATATGGGGATTTTTCTCTATTCCGCTGCGTGCACTTAGCGATTACGGAGTCGGTGAAATTCTTTATTTCAGGATTCTGTTTTCCGCGCTCGTCTTAATTGTAATCGTTTTGACCATGAAGCGGGGTGATGTTTTGAGGGACCTCAAATTCCTGAAGACATTCCCTCCACGTGAGAGAAGGAAAGTAATTATGTTGACCATGGGCGGTGGTGCCTTGCTGATTGTGAACTGGCTTCTGTTTATCTATATTGTCAATAACATTAACATAAAAACGGCCTCCTTTTCCTACATGATTTGCCCTGTGATTACTGCGGTTTTGGGATTTATTTTGCTAAGGGAAAAGTTGACCGTCCTGCAATGGGTGGCCGTGGGATTGTGTGCCATCAGTTGCGTTTTGATCGGGATGAGTTCTGCGCTCGAACTTGGCTACAGCTTCTTAACGGCATTTGTCTTCTCTTTGTATTTGGTGTCCCAGCGGAGAAATCAGGGCTTTGACCGGATGATTATTTTGGGGATTCAGGTACTCTTCGCTTTTTTGATACTCAATGTGTTCTATTCATCGCTCATCGGGAAGCTTCCTGCAGCGATGGAATTTTATACCATCATGATGCTCATTGCCATCGTTTTTACCGTCCTCCCTTTATTCCTGAATCTATACGCACTCAACAGAATCAATTCGGCTACAATTGGTATCTTGTTGTACTTAAATCCGGTCATCAATTTTACGGTTGCCTTTGTCGTGTTCCATGAACATGTCAATCTTATGCAGGTAGGAGGGTATACTATTATCGTAATCGCATTAGTTCTTTTCAATATGCCAACCATCAGGAAGTACCAGCTAGCGATGTCAGATAGGTTTAAATGAGGGATCTTCCTTGAAATCACAGCAACATATGAAGCACATCACGCTGGATAAAATTCTGGATATTGATTACCCAATCATTGTTGCGCCAATGTTCCTTATTTCAAATGCAAAGATGATTAAGGCTGCATTGGCGCAAGGCGTTACAGCAGCTTTTCCTGCGTTGAACTACCGGACGGATCAGCAGCTGCGGGCAACGATCCTCGACATCAAATCCGCCACGACAAAACCTTTCGGTGTCAATTTAATTGTTAATAAATCCAACCCGAAATACAAAAGTCAACTGAAGACTCTGTTGGAATTAAAAGTTGACTATATCATAACTTCACTGGGAAATCCCAGGGAAGTTATTGATTCATGCCGCCCGCTGGGCATTAAAGTTTTTTGTGATGTTGTAGATTTGAAGTATGCAAAGAAGGTGGAAGATCTTGGAGCCGACGCGGTTATTGCTGTGAATAGCAGGGCTGGAGGACATGCCGGCAATATTCCGCCCAAAGAACTTGTCACCATGCTTGCAGAAAATTGCACGATTCCTGTAATCTCTGCAGGGGGAATCGCAACCGGACATGACTTATATGAGGTAATTGATTGGGGGGCCGCGGGAGCATCCATTGGTACGCTGTTCATAGCCTGCGATGAGGCTGATGTTTCACCGGAGTACAAGCAGGCCATGGTCGACTATGGAGAAAAGGACATTGTGCGTACGACAAAGTTATCGGGCTCGCCGTTAACCGTTATTAATACGCCTTATGTTCAACAGTTGGGAACCAAGGCCAATATTTTGGAGTATATTCTAAATAACAATAAAACTTTGAAGAAGTACGCTAAAATGCTTATTGCGTTGCGTGGCATGAAGCAGGTTGAAAAGGCGGCGTTTGGCGCTACCTACAAAACTGTTTGGTGTGCTGGCCCTGCTATAGAGCATGTAACACGGGTGCAGCCTTTGGGACAAATTATTAAAACGCTTGTACATGAATATGAACAAAGCCTGGTAGCGCAATAGTTTATAGTTTTCTCTGACCAATCAACTTCAAGACGGAACAATTCCTGATGAAAGCAGCATCCCTAAACGAGGTAAAAAAGGAACTGACCTATTTGGAACCCGAAAATCTTCGGGCCCTGTGCATCCGCCTGGCCAGATACAAAAAGGAAAATAAGGAATTACTCACATACCTGCTTTTCGAATCTCACGATGAACAAGGATATATTACGGGTGTAAAAAACGAAATGGATGGGCATTTTGAATCCCTGCCAAAAGCGAACATCTATTTGATTAAAAAGAGCCTGCGGAAAATCCTTCGGATTATGAACAAGCAAATAAAGTATTCCGAAGTGAAACAAACTGAACTGGAACTTCGAATTTATTTCTGCGCAAAGATAAAAAAGGCAAAAATTCACTTGCTTCCAAGTCAGGTGCTTACTAATCTTTACAATCAACAACTGAAGAAGATTGAAGCAGTATTGGCAAAATTGCCGGAAGATTTGCAGTACGACTACCAAATGGAAATAGAACAATTAAGGTGATATGAAAGAGGAGCAACCCAATAATCCATTGCATGGAGTAACCCTTGAAATGATCCTGACGAAATTAGTTGAACATTACGGCTGGGCGGAACTAGGAGAAAAAATTACCATCAATTGCTTTATCAATAACCCAAGTGTAAAATCCAGCCTCACCTTTTTGCGAAAAACGCCATGGGCCCGACAAAAAGTGGAGGATCTATACCTGGATTCGTTTTTAT
>Ga0224505_10001550_pt1 | contig 14262 bp, 10 predicted proteins | sample SF_Jan12_sed_USG_FD_169102 | JGI IMG/M metagenome (GOLD analysis project Ga0224505, IMG submission 169102) | Sediment microbial communities from San Francisco Bay, California, United States - SF_Jan12_sed_USGS_4_1 | ecosystem: Environmental > Aquatic > Marine > Sediment | place: USA: California... | reverse complement strand
GGTGCCGTCCACCATCACCGGGTTCAGGCTGACGATGGTCCGGATGCCACTGCCGCGAGTGGCTTCGGCACACCCTTTCATCATCACGGGCGGGCCGATGGCGACGCATTCATCGATGTCCGGGTGTCGCGATATCGCGAGCCGGATGCCTTCGGTGACCAGGCCCTTGATGCCGGCGGAACCGTCATCGGTGCAGACGATGAGCTCGTCGCACGTGGCGCGAAACTTGTCTTCCCAGAACATCAGGTCGCGATTGCGGAACCCGAGGATACCGATCACGTACGCGCCGCTCTCCTTGTAGCCGCGCGCCTGCGGATAAACCGGCGCGACTCCCAGGCCGCCGCCCACGCACAGGACCTTGCGCGCCTGGCCGATGTGGCTCGGAACGCCCATCGGGCCGACCAGGGCGACGAGCCGGGTCCCGACGCGGCAGTCGCGCTGCATTTCACGCGTGGTCTTGCCGACCGCCTGGATGACCAGGGTGATCGTCCCGCGCTCGCGATCGTAGTCCGCGATCGTCAGCGGGATGCGCTCCCCGTGCTCGCTCGCCATGACGATGACGAATTGCCCGGGACGGGCCGCCCGGGCCAGCAGCGGGTGCTGGACTTCCAGCAGGAACGTGACGTCCGAGAAATCCTGCCGGGTCACAATCTCGTACCCGGCGACGCGTGCCTGGTCCATCTTTTTCCTCCTGTACCGCCGTGTTTTTGCCCGAAGCTTGCAGCCGAAACAATCAGGGTAATTGCCGATCCCGGCACGCGGTGGCGCAGCGATGCGCGCGCCGCCGGCGGCTGCGATGGTCCACCCGCGGCCGCTGGTTGTAGGATTGCCGCCGGAGCGGCCCATGAAGCACCGGACTCGCATCGGAATCACGCTGGCAGCGCTCGGGACCCTGGCCACCGGGTGGGCTGACCCGAATTCAGTCGTTGCGCCCGCGCCTCGGCAGGTGGCAACGGGTGTGTGGCTGGTACCTGGTGGCATCCCGCCCAACCGCCAGCCGGACGGAAACTCCGTCCTCTTCGATGGCCCGGCTGGGCTGGTCGTGGTCGATACCGGCCGCCACTCCTGGCAACGCGAGGCGATCGTTGCGCTGGCGCGCTCGCAGCAGAAGAAAATCGTCGCGATCGTCAACACGCACTGGCACCTGGATCACGTCAGTGGCAATCCGGATTTGCGTACCGCGTATCCGGGCCTGCGCGTGTATGCAAGCGACGCGATCGACGCTGCGCTCGCGGGTTTTTTCCCGTCGAGCGTGCGCGATTCGACGGCATATCTCGACGATCCGCAGGTTCCGCAGGAGACCCGTGACGACATTCGCGGGGACCTGCTTACGATCCGCAACGGTGCCGCCCTGAGGCCCGACGAGGTGATTTCGGCTTCGGGCCAGATGAAGCTGGGTGGACGCCCGCTTCGGGTCAACCTGGCGCATGACGCTGCGACCGCCGGCGACGTGTGGCTCTATGACGCGAAGACCCGGGTGGCCGTGCTTGGCGATCTCGTCACCTTGCCCGCGCCGTTTCTGGACACCGCGTGTCCGGAAGGGTGGCAGGCCGCGTTGCGGCAAGTGGCCGCGACGCCTTTCGAAGTGGCGATCCCCGGCCACGGCGGCCTGCTGACCCGCGCACAGTTCCTGCTCTACCAGGCCGCCTTCGGCGCGTTCATCTCGTGCTCGAACTCCGCCCGTCCCCAGGATGAGTGCGCGACCGCCTGGACCGACTCGATCCGGACCCTGCTCGCTGACGACCCGCGCGAGCAGCAACAGGCGCACGGGATGGCCGCGTATTACGTCGGGTTGCTCAGGGCCAACGGCGGACGCAGCAAGTACTGCGAATCCTCGCGTTGACCCTGGTCCGGTACCCGTCACAGGTCGAGCGGCGCTGACCGCCTTCCTGGTATCGCCACGACCGCGTCTGCTTCGTCTATCCTGACCCGGCCCGTAACCCGGCGCCCACGATACGAGGTGTGCGACATGAGTGAACATTCCCGGAAGATCCTGGCGGCGTCCCTGCTGGTCGCGACGCTGTGCGTCCTGCCGGTGGTCGGCAACACGGCTGTCGATCCCTATCCGAACGGTTGCGTGAGCTGTCACGTGCTCGACAAGAGCAAAGGCAAGGACAATCGCCTGAGCGTCGCATTGAAGCAATGGACGGCGGGAAAGATCGAGCCCGGCCTGCTGGCCAAGAGCAAGGCGAGCGCCCCGGCGGGGCTCACGCTGAAGGGCAAGCACCCTGCAGCGGAAGATGCGCTCGAGGACATCCCGGGTTCATGCCTCGATTGTCATGACGCCGGCTCGAAGAAGGCACCGCCCTTTGCGCGTCTCCTGCACCTGGTGCACCTGGTCGGTGGCGTGAACAATGCTTACGTGACGACGTACAAGAGCGACTGCATGAGTTGCCACAAACTCAGTACGCAGACCGGCGAATGGACGATGCCGAGCGGCCCGGAGAAGTAACGGCCCAGTTCAGCGGGCCGCGATCACGGCCAACTAGCCGAAGACCCGCTTCATCACCGGCATCATCTTTCGCGGTCCTGCGATCGCGGCCGCAGACGCCATGCCACCCATCATGGCGCCTGCAACACCGCACGACATCACGTCCTGCCCGGTGAGCCAGAGGCCCTTGATGCGAGTGCGCGGCCGCAGCCAGTGCTGCCGGAAGCGTTCGGGATCGTGGTCCAGCCCGTAGAGTTCGCCGCGCCCGTAGCCGCAGAAGTGCTGCATCGACAGCGGTGTCGACACTTCCCAGTAATCGACGCGCCCCCGTACCTGCGGCACCTTGTCGTAGAGATGCTCGAGCAGGCGCTCGCCGTACGACTGCTTGAGCGCGTCGTAATCGTCGCCGCGCTTGCCCCACGTGCTGCCCGCCCATTGCTCGAAGATTGCATAGGGCGCCGGCGCCACGATCTCGATCGTCGAGCGACCCGGGTGGCGCTGCTCGAACGAGGGGTCCTTCGCGGAAGGGAACGACAGGTACACGACCGGAAACGGACCGTGCGGATCCTGCAGGAACCGGTCGAGCGCGCCGTCGTAATCGTTGCCACCGGGGTAGATCCAGTAGTTGGTCTTCGGCAGGCCGAGTTCCTGCGCCGTTCCCTGCAGGCCGATGTAGACGCCGAGATGGCCGATGCTCGGTTTCACGGTCTTGAGCAGGACGTCGTAGCCGTGCTCCTGCACCGTCTGCTGCGGCAACAGCCTGGTGAAGGTGTTGATCGCGCCGGCGCTCGAGATCACGACCTTGCAGTCGATCTCGTGTCCGTCCGCCATGCGGACCCCGCTGACTTTGCCGTCGTGCAGCAGTACTTCATCAACGCGCGCATATGTGAAGACTTCGCCACCCGCCGCACGGATGCGGGGAAGGATCGCTTCTGCGATTCGCCACGCGCCACCCACCGGGTAGAAGCCTCCGTGCATGTAGTGCCGTGCAATCAGCGCCTGCACGACGAAGGAAGATCGCTTCGGCGGCAGACCGAGGTCGCCCCATTGGCCGGTCAGCACGGCGATCAGTTCGGGGTCGGAGGTGATTTCCGCGAGAACTTCCCAGGTCGTGCGCTGGAAACTGCGCGGCAGGCGACGCCGGAGGATCGGCCGCGCCAGCGTGGCAGCCCAGGACGGCAGCGTGCGGTCCAGCGTGAACGTGCGCATGCCACGCGAGACCTCGCGCAGCAGTTCGAGGTAGCGATCGATCGCAGCAGCCTCGCGTGGAAAATGCGTCAGCAGGTTGTCGCGGAACTCTGCCGGGCCCGCCACGGCGTCGTAGGTTCGATCGCCGATGAAGAAGCGATCGTAGTGCGCGTCCATCGGTGCCCAGGCAACCTTACCCTGCGTCAGGAAATCCATGAGCCGGCGCGACATCGTGGCGCCGCCCATGTCGCCGATGTAATGCACACCGACGTCCCACTCGTAGCCGTTGCGCTCGTAGCTGTGCGTGGCGCCGCCGGCGGTGTAGTGCTGCTCGAGCACGGCGACACGCCAGCCGAGTTCGGACAGCAGCGCAGCCGTGGTCAGGCCGCCGATGCCGGAGCCGATGATCAGCGCGTCGTAAGGACCCTTGAGCCGCGAGGGCCGGTAACGGTGACCGATGCGCAGGGTGCTGGGCTGAAGGGTCCGTTTCCTCGCAGGCGTCGTCATCGCAGCATTATCGATGCCCAGGCCCCCAGGGACTCATGGTTCTTGCGTAGGACGCGACGAAGAGACGTCGTTGCCGCTCGTGGACGGGCGTCCGCTGCCCGCGCGTGGTCCCCGCTGGCTCGCTGCCTCCAGTGGGGTCGCACGGCGTGGCTCGGGCCGGACCCGTGCGGGTCGTTGGACGACAGGCGGCGCGGCAGGCACCGCCTGCTGTCGAGGCCTTGCCGGCGCGACGTGACCGTGCTGGTCGTGGTCATGCCGCTGCTTTGGCGGCGGTGCGTCACACCGGCCATTGCGATCGCTTTCCGCACACGGGACGACGACATAGCGCGGACCCGGGTTGTACGGGTAACCATAGCCGTAGGGATAGAGCCCCTGCGCGGCGTAATAGGGGTTGGCATAGCCGTAACTGTAGCCGTAGCCCGGCTGGTAGACATTGGGGTAGCCGCCGCCATGGCCGTATCCGTATCCGAAATCAAACCCGTAGCTCGGATAGACCTGCGCGCTCGGCGCCGCGCCGCGCGGTGTCAGGTCTGGCAGGCTGAAAGGGTCCTGGTAGGCACAGCCCGCCGATGCAGCAAGCACCACGATGCCAGCCAGGGTTGTCTTTATGCTACGCAGCATTGCGACGATACCCGGGCCGTTACCTGTACGCCCACCGGACGCCCACGAACACCTCGTCGCGATCCAGTTCCAGCTTGTACTTGGACGGATAGTTCGGCAGCGTCAGGTAGTCGAGCTCGCCCGTCCTGTACGACGCGGTCAGGCTCCAGTCGCCTCGCAGCTGGAGCACCCCGCCGAGTTCGAACGACAGTCCGTTCAGGTCGCCATTGAGCAGCAGGGGATCGTTGCCGTACGACTGTTCGTAGGCGTTGACCATCAATTCGAGGCGGTCGGTCACGGCTGCGCGGATGCCAGCCTTGAGCCCGACACCGTCGCGGCCTTGGTCGTAGTCGACATTGTGAAGCTCGCTGTGCGTGTCGCTGTGTTCGTAGCTGAGCACGGCGAACCACTCGACGGGTACCGCGTCTGCGCCGCTGATGCGGCCCTTGTAACCCACGCCCAGCGAATAGCCGGACAGGCCGTAGTTGGCGTTGTCCTCGAAGTCGTAGCCTGCCGAGTAGTATTGCGCCGCTGCGAATAGATGCGGGTTGAACTGGTACGACCCGTCGATCCGATAGCTGTCGTCCGAGTCGAACGATTGCCCGAACGCCTCGATGGTGCTGTCGATGCCGTATCCGACCTCGACGTAGGTAGAGTCGAATCCGTCCGTGGCGAATGCACTGGGCGCAAATGCCAGCAGCGCCACCGCCGCAAGAGATGCGAGATACGATTTGTAGCGCGTGATCGTGCGAGTCAAGTCGCCTCCTCGGCATCCTGCCGGGACGTGGCGATCATCTTACGCCTGCCGCGGGTACATTCCCCGGATGCGAGAGAGTCTCGATTCGGCATCGGTTCGAGGCGCTTGCTTAGCGCTATCTACGGATGGCTTCGCCTTTCGGGTCGTACAGCGGTCGCGCGGAAACGGTGGCCGGGTACCGCTTGCCGGCGATTTCGACTTCCCAGGTACCCGCGGCCAGGAAGGCCTCGTCCACCGGCTGCTTCGGCTCCAGGAATGCGAGCCCAACGGCGCCGCCGAGTGTGTGGCCGTAGGACGCGGCGCGCACGTAGCCAACGGCATTGCCATCCCTGCGGACGATCTCGGCGTGGAACATCTGGGGTGCGGGGTCCTCGACCAGTACCGACACCAGGCGCCGTTGCAGCGGACCTTTCGCCTTGCGTTCAAGCAAGGCTTCCTTGCCGATGAAGCCGTCGGGCTTCTTCAGGTCGATCGCGAAGCCAAGCCCGGTCTCGTACGGATCGTCGGTGTTGTCGAGGTCATGCCCGTAGTCGCGATATCCCTTCTCCATGCGCAGGCTGCCGAGTGCGCGCAGTCCCGCGTGCGCCAGGCCATGTTTCGCGCCCGCTGCGACGACCTTGTCGTACACGTGCACGGCCTGGTCCGTGGGGACGAACAGCTCGTATCCCAGCTCGCCGAGGTAGGTGATTCGCGTGCACAGCACGCGTGCGTATCCGATGTCGATCTCGCGCGCGGCGCGGAACGGGAAGGCCGCGTTGGACAGGTCGGTGCTCGTCAGTGACTGCAGCAGTTCGCGCGAACGTGGGCCCTGCACGTTGAGCTGTCCATAGCCCGCGGTGACATCCGTGACGAACGCGTGTGCGTCGTCCGGAATGTTGCGTTTCATCCAGGTCTCGGCGTGACGGACCATGGTGTCCGTGACCACGACGAAGAACCTGTCATCGGCCAGCTTGGTCACGGTCAGGTCGGCTTCGAGCCTGCCCTGCGCGTTGAGCCACTGCGTGTAGGTGATTTCGCCGGTGGCCGCGTCGACGTTGTTCGCCGAGATCCGGTTCAGGCACCGGCCGGCATCGCGACCCTGCACCATGAATTTGCCCATGAAGGACATGTCCATGACGATGACGTTTTCGCGCGCCGCGCGGTGCTCGGCTTCCCATCGGTCCCACCAGGCCGGTCGGCCCCACGTGTCCGGACCCGGGTCCGCGACCTTGCCCGCGCCTGCATACCAGCCGGGCGACTCCCAGCCACTGGTTTCGATGAAGTACGCGCCCTGCGCGGCCAGCCGCTCGTGGAATGGCGAACGACGTGCTCCGCGCGCGGTCTGCAGCGTGTGCGTCGGGTAGTGACACTTGTAGACCATGCCGAGTGATTCGACCGTGCGTGAACGGCGGTACTCCGGGTTGGCCTGGAACGGCAGCACGCGATCGATGTTCATGCCGGTGACGTCGACGTCGGGCAGGCCGTGGATGATCCAGTGCGCCATCACGCGACCCAGGCCGCCGCCCGTCAGGATGCCGATGGAGTTGAGCCCGGCCGCAACGAAGTAGCCACGCAGTTCGGGCGCCTCGCCGACGATAGGCTTGAGGTCCGGCGTGAAGCTCTCCGGTCCGCAGAAGAATTTCTTCATGCCGACCTGCGCGGTGACGGGAACGCGTGCCATCGCGGTCTCGAGGTACGGGCCCATGCGCTCCCAGTCGGGCTCGAGGTCGAGGTATGGCGTGTCCGTTGGCGCACCATCGATCTTCCATGGCGCGCACAGCGGCTCGAACAGGCCGACCATCAGGCCACCGCCTTCCTGCCGGTAATAGCCGTACGCGGAAGGGTCCTCGAGCACCGGCATGTTCTGCGGCAGGTCCTTGATCGCTTCGGTGATCAGGTAATAGTGCTCAGCCGCCTGGTTCGAGATTGCCACGCCCGACATCGCCCCCAGCTCGCGTGCCCACAGGCCGGCGCAGTTGACGACATAGTCGGTCTGGATGTCGCCGTACGGCGTGCTCACCCCGGTGACGCGCCCGTTCTTTCGCAGTACGCTGGTGGCAGGCACGCCTTCAAAGATCTTCACGCCGCGCATGCGCGCGCCTTTGCCGAGCGCCATGGTGACGTCGACCGGATTCACGCGGCCGTCTTCCTTCACGTAAAAACCGGCTTCGATGTCGTCCACCTTCGCCAGCGGGAAGAGTTGCTGCACCTGGCGTGGTGAAATCTCCTGCACGTCGATGCCGCAGTAGCGGTTGAAAGCGGCGACACGCCGGAATTCCTCCAGGCGGTCCTTGTCGGAAGCGACCTCGATGAAGCCGATCGGCATGAATCCCGTCGCCTGTCCGGTCTCGGCCTCGAGCCGGCCATACAGATCGCGGGTGTATTTGCGGATCTCCGTCGACGTTTCCGACGTCGAGCCGTAGGTAACCATGAGTCCCGCTGCATGCCACGTAGTGCCGGCCGTGAGCTGGTGGCGTTCGAGCAGCACGATGTCGCGCCACCCCATCAAGGCAAGGTGATACGCGGTCGAGGTGCCGATGACGCCACCGCCGACGATGACGACACGGGCGTGCTTCGGGAGCGAGGGAATCGTGGTCATTATGAGATCCCGGGTGGTTCGAAACCCAGGCGTCCGGGTCTCGCGGATGGTGGCGCAAGGATACCCCTAACCCTTCTTTTTCCAGAATTGCGCCGGGAGCGGCGTCGCTCGCCGTGCGGGACAGGTTGTTCGCTTTTCGCTAAGGTCCGCTGAATGCCGATGCTCCGAACTCCCGCGGCCTGGGCGTGCGCTGCAGTTTCCCTGCTGCTGGCCGCCTGCCAAGCCACGCCGCCGTTGCCCGCGGCAACACGGACGGCACGCGTCGTCACGCTCGACTCACTGGCGATCCCGGTCAGCGCCAGCGAAAACCGCGCTGTTTCCTTTACCAACAAGCGGTCCGCGTTCTATTACACACAGACGCACCGCAACGACCACCCCGAGCACGCGTACTTTCGCGGCTTCAACATCGCGGGTCGACGCATCTTCAGCGACTACCGGCTGAGCGTCGCCGGGGCAACGCTCGATCCGCAGACAGCCACGGTGGTCGTCAGGCCGGATGCATTGATCCGCAGCTATCCACAGGGCATCAAGGAGACGCTGCGACTCTTTGACGGGCAGGACGTGGTCGAGGTCGAACTCAGCGGTGCCAGTGGTCGCGTGGCGTTGCAACTGGCGGGGGACACCGTCTCGTTCCTTCAAAGCGGGCAGGGTATCGACGAGTACACGACCACGCCGGAAGCCGGTTCGCACGCCGTCGACTACATCGTCGTGGGTCACGGCGGCAATCGCTTCCTGATCGCCGTGGGGCCCTCGAAAGCAGCCGCCCGCACCGCCTACGAACGCGCTGCCGCGGACGCGCCTGCCTGGGAGGCCGCCCGGCGCGCACGACTGACGGCCGTAATCGCGGGCGAGCACTACCTTGGGAGCGACGATCCAAGGCTGGCGGAGGCGGTGCGCTGGCTGCAACTGACGACGGATTCGCTCGTGACCCGCCAGCGTGGTGACGGCATTTACGCCGGGCTGCCCTGGTTCAACGAATACTGGGGCCGCGACAGTTTCATCTCGCTGCCCGGCGCGACGCTCGTCACCGGCCATTTCGAGGAAGCCCGCGCGGTCCTGGCCTCGTTCGCCGGATTCCAGGACCTCGATCGCGCGTCCCGTTTCTACGGCCGCCTGCCCAATATCGTCAAACCCGGCAGCATCGATTACCACACCGCGGACGGCACGCCGCGCTGGGTCATCGCATTGCGCGATTACGTGCGCTACACGGGCGACCGCTCGATCGTGGCCGAGCTGTACCCGAACGTGAAAGCCAGCATCGAGGGCGCGCTCGCGAACTTCACCGACGCTGCCGGCTACCTCGTGCACGCGGACAACGAAACGTGGATGGATGCACGCCGCGAACCCGACAAGGTCGCGTACTCACCGCGCGGCACGCGCGCCAACGACGTCCAGGCATTGTGGTACGAGCAACTGCGAGCTGGCGCCGAGTTCGCCGTTGCGCTGAACGACCGGGAAGCGGCAACGCGGTGGTCGGCAGCGGCTGATCGCTTGCGCAGCCGGTTCGCGCACGATTTCGTGGATCCGTCCACCGGTCGCATCGCCGATCATCTCGACGCGCGCGGCGTCCCGAACCTGCAGGTGCGGCCGAATGCGCTGTTCAGTCTGCAGCTGCTGGACCAGCCGGCTGCTGCCGCACGCGCTGCCCGGCAAGCCTGGGAAGCCCTGGCATACCCGTGGGGCGTGGCGACGCTTGCGCAGGACGATCCCGATTTTCATCCGTATCACGTCGCGCCGGAGCACTATCACAAGGACGCGGCCTACCATAACGGCGCCGTCTGGCCCTGGCTCAACGGCATTGCGATGCAGCGCATGATCGAACTGGGTCAGGTCGACCTCGCCTGGCAGCTGTTCACGAACACGAACGAAATTGCGCTCACCCGCGGCGTGGTGGGCGGATTGCCCGAAAACCTGGACGCCTATTCGCACCCCGGCGAACGCGCGCCGCGTCTCACGGGGGCGTACCTGCAGGGCTGGTCGAATGCCGAGCAGCTGCGGGTCTGGTACCAGCACTTTCTAGGCATCCAGCCCGACCTGGAACAGGGCACGATTCGCCTGGCGCCGCGGCTGCCAGAGGCTTGCGGCAACGTCGAATTCAATTCGAGGATCGGTGTCGGCGCCGTCAGCGCATCGTACGAGCGTTCCGATCGCGGCAGGCGGTACACGTGGCGACTGCAGGGCCAGGCCGCGCGGCTAGACCTGGACATCGTGCCATTCGAGCAGCACTCGTTCACCGCCGCCACCGGCGACACTCTCGTTGTCGAGCAAACGGCGGAGAACCTGGTCGTGCATCACCTCGGCAACGGTGGCAGCGAGCAAGAACGCGTGACACTGGCGCCATCGCCCATGCGCCGCGAGCAGCAGGCCCGCCTTGACGCTATCCTCGCGGGAACCGAATTCGCCAAGCCAGGCATTGCTGCTGTTCACCCGGTGATGCGGCAGTCGAGGAAACCATGATGAACCCCGCGGTGACCGACGCGCCGGCGCCCGCTTCCTATTCGCTGCCCAGGACCAATGCGAAGGTGCTCGCGCTGCTCGAGCCGCATCTTGCGCGGGCGGGCCGGGTGCTGGACATCGGCGCCGGCGAGGGCTACCTGGCGCGTCGCGTCCACGACCTGATCACGACCAGGGGATACGCGACAGAGCTCGAGGCGTGCGATCTGTTTCCCGGCAACTTTCGCGTGCCCGAAGTGCGCTGCCATGCCATCGACCTGCATGGCGGACTCCCGCTTGCCGACCAGAGCGTCGACCTCGCGTACTCGGTCGAAGTGCTCGAGCACCTCGAAGACCAGTTCCTGTTCTTCCGCGAGGTGCATCGTGTACTGCGACCCGGCGGCCGGTTCGTGTTGACGACGCCGAACGTGCTCAGCCTGACCTCGCGTGTGCGCACGCTGGTGGCCGGATTCCCTGAATTGTTCGGGCCGCTGCCGATCCATGGCTACGATCCGCAGCACGTTGGCGGCCACATCCATCCGGTCTCCGTGTACTACATTTCGTACATGGCCGAGAAGGCCGGTTTCCGCGTGACGAGCTGCTCCACCGATCGCGTCAAGTCAGGTTCTGCGGCGCTGCTCGTGCTGTGGCCGCTGGTAAGACTGGGCTCGGCAATCGTCGCGATGCATGCCCGCCGCAAGACTCCCGCCATACTCGAGGAAAACCGGGAGCACCTCGCGCGGATGAATTCCTTCGCGGTGCTGACCGGCCGCACGGTGATCGTCGCAATGGAGCGCCGCTGAATGGCGTGGAGCGTACGCCAACCCCGGCGCGCAGTCCGGCCAGCGGTCCGTAGTAGCCCCACCCGTAAAAGTACGCGTACAGTTCCAATCGATGTCACCGTCAAATAGTCGGTCGTACCGAAGGGCCGGATTGCCGGTCGCGATCCTGGAGACCTGCCGCCGATGACCCTTTCCCGTCGCGATTTCCTGTTGCACTCGGGCGCGCTCACCGGCGCCACCCTGCTTGCCGGACGACGGGCCTGGTCTGCCGAAGATACGGCCGACGTCATCGTGATCGGGGCCGGCCTGTCCGGCCTGCAGGCGGCCTGGACCCTGGAGCAGAAGGGCTTCAAGGTGCTGGTGCTGGAAGGTCGCGACCGCGTGGGTGGCCGCGTCTTCACGTTCGGCAACGTCCAGGGCGTGCCTGAAGCCGGCGGCAACATCATCTACGGCGATTACCGGCGATTGATGGACGTCGCGACGCGCGTCGCCGTGCCGCTCGAAGATCAGGTGCCGCGGCTGTCGAAGCATTCGAAGTACACGCTCGTGCTCGATGGCAGGCCGATGAGCCGGTCGCAGTGGGTGGATTCGCCCCGCAACCCGTTCCCGCCCGCGCTGCGCGAAATGATGCCGTGGCAATACGTGCCGCTGGTGACGAGCCAGGAGAATCCGCTCACCTCGATCGAAGGCTGGTACGAGGCGAAGAACGCGCCGTTCGACGTGTCGATGCGTGATTTCCTGCGCAAGCAGGGCGCGACCGAGCCGATGATCGAACTCGCGTACGACACGATTCCGACCTACGGCCTGAACGCGAAGGACATCTCTGCGCTGATGATGGCGTACGTGTCGGCGTTCACCGCGGCGCAGAAGTCGGCCAAGCCGGTGATGCTGCAAGCCAGGGGTGGCAACCAGAACATTCCGATCGCGATGGCGGCGCAGCTGCAACAACCGGTGCGGTTCAATCAGACCGTCAAGTCCGTCGAGACGACGGCCGCGGGCGTCTCGGTCCGCACGGCAAACGGTGCCCGATATTCCGCGCGCGCCGTCGTGTGTGCCGTGCCCTTCACGACGCTGCGGCGCATCGACCTGCGGCCGGATCTCGCAGGCGTGCAGGAGCGGGCCGTGAAATCGCTGCCCTACCAGCCGATCCACCAGCTTGCGCTGCAGGTGTCGCGTCCGTTCTGGGAGGACGACGGCCTCGAGCCTTCGATGTGGACCGACTCGATCGGCCGTGTCTCCGCGATCTATCACGAAGCGAAGGACGACCAGGTGTCGAGCCTGGTGGTCTCCGCATTCGGACTCGGCGCGCGGCGCCTCGACCGCCTTGGCAAGGAGGGCTCAGCGCGTTACGTCGTGGCGCAGATCGAGCAGATGCGGCCCGCGGCCAGGGGCGCGCTGCAGGTGACTGGCCAGCATTCCTGGGAGCAGGACCCCTTTGCGGGGGGCGCGTGGGCCTACTTCAATCCAGGCACGGTCACCAGGTTCCTGCCGGCGATGTTCCAGCCGCGGGGCCGTGTGCATTTCTGCGGGGAACACACCTCAGTGAGAGCGCGTGGCATGGAAGGCGCGATCGAATCGGGCGAACGCGCAGCGGGCGCGGTCGCGCAGCAGCTCGCCTAGGCGGGGTACGGCTCGGCCAATCGCGACCGCGCGCGGCTTTGCCACCTGCAGTACTTGCGGTACGCACGAAAAAAGGCGAGTGGCCGCGAGGCCACCCGCCTTGCGCTCCTCGAGCTTCAGGCCCGGCTATTTCTTCGCAGCTTTCGCGTCGGCGATGGCCTTGTTTACCTGCACCATCGCGTCCTCGGTCGCTTCGCGCACGCAGCGATCGATCGTCCAGCCCTCGACGGGCACGTCGACCTTGATTTCCTTGCACGACGACGTGGCCGTGTCCCGGACGCGCTTCTCCAGTGTCGCCGCGCCTGTGGCCGTCGTCAGGTCGAGGTCCGCGTAGCTGACACGCGAGCGGATAGTCAGTTCCTTGATCGGCGCGCCGATCGGCGACTTGCCGATGACGATCTCGCGGACGGCTTCGACCGTCACGACTTCCATGGCCTGGGCGTACACGCCCTGGCTGGCCAGGGTGCAACTGGCGGCGACCGCCAACAGGGCGAACTTGCTGAGCTTCATGTCTGTGTCTCCGTGAGGGATTCTGGCGAACCGCGGTCCTGACCTTCGATATGCGGTATGAAAGCTTAGGACGCAGTCCAAAAGCAACGCATCCGTGAGGTTACGGACGGGGAAAACCCCCATGAGACCGGGGTCCGAACGCGTAGAACGATCCCGGACCGACTCCAAAAGATCGGTGCTAGCCTTGCCGCATTGTCCCGGCACGACGGCTCGAACGGTCATGTTGGAAGTGCGCCCCTGCTGTGAATGCTGCGACGCGGACCTGCCGCCGGAGTCGCCGCTCGCTCGAATCTGTTCGTTCGAGTGCACGTTCTGCGCCACCTGCGCCGAACGTCGCCTGAATGGCAGGTGCCCGAACTGCGGTGGCGAGTTGCTGCCGCGGCCGCGGCGGCCGGCTGCAAAGCTCGCCGCGAACCCGGCCTCGACCGTGCGCGTCTTCAGGCCGGCTGGTCGCGGGCAGGCGGCGCTGGACAATGCCATCCGCGGGTCGATCCGCCGCTCCCCGGGCAGCGTCGTGCGCCGCGTCGACGCCGGCGAGACTTCGCTGATCGGGCCGTTGGGTGACCTGCTCATCGACGCCGTGCAGTCGGGTGCCTCGGTCGGGTTTCTGGCGCCGGTGGGGCGCGCAACGGCAGATCGTTACTGGCGCGACATTTTCCTTGCCCTGCACGCCGGTGACGGCCTGCGGCTCTGGGTCGCCGAGCGGGAAGGAAAAGTCCTCGGATCCGTGCAACTGGCGCTGTGCCAGAAGGAGAATGGACGTCACCGTGCCGAGGTACAGAAACTTTTCGTGCACACGGCAGCCCGCGGCCAGGGGCTCGCGACGCTGCTGCTGCAGGCGGTCGAGGCGGAGGCG